>Ga0208692_1001988_pt1 | contig 10472 bp, 8 predicted proteins | sample June2015DPH_20_1_3_FD_184721 | JGI IMG/M metagenome (GOLD analysis project Ga0208692, IMG submission 184721) | Peatland microbial communities from SPRUCE experiment site at the Marcell Experimental Forest, Minnesota, USA - June2015DPH_20_100... | ecosystem: Environmental > Terrestrial > Soil >...
CCCGCTTGTGTCGCGTGGGACGTGAGGACGCCCAGCAACCGGCCGCGGTAGAGCAGCGGAACGCCGATCACCGCAACCAAGTCTGTCATGTCGGGACGTCGCTTGGGGAATCGCTGATAGTCGTTGACGAGGAGCGGTTTCCGAGTCTCAGCCACGATCCCGTTGACCCCCTCGCCCAGACGGAACACCTGCTGCTTGACCTTCTCCGCCTCGGTCCCGTAGGCCGCGCCGAATCGCAACGACCGGGTGCCATCGTCCCAGAGAATCACCTGGGCGTGCGGCGTGCCCAACAGTTCCGTTGTCTTCACCGAGATCAGGTGCAGGACCTCGCGGGGATCTAGCGATGTGGTGAGACTATGGCCCACTTCGTACAGGCTTTGGGCCTCCTGGGCTGCTCGCCTTGTGGCCTCGTACAGCCGGGCGTTCTCGATGGCGATGGCCGCTTGGGCGGCGAACGATGTGAGGTAGGCCAACGTCTCGCGAGTGTACTCGCGGGGCTCCGTGGTATTGAAGGTCAGGACGCCCACGACCTCCCCCCGGCTCTTGATGGGGAGGCCGAGATACGTGACGATGCCCAGATCCTGGTAGCGTGGTCCGAAGTGACTTCGTGGGTCCGTCTGCACGTCCGGGCTGAATACCGGCTCCCCGCTCGTGACCACGAGGCCCGACAGACTACCCTCCAGGGGATACTCATACCCGGCCGACACGAGCTCTCCCTTGATCCGCGCCACCCGCAGCACGCGCGCCTCTCGGTCCACGAGTGTGACCCGCACGTGCGGGCTCCCCGCCATCTCGGCAGCTTCGGCGAGGATCCGATCCAGGATTCCCTGGAGGTCCAGGCCGGACATGAGCGACCGGCTCGCCCGCAGTAAAGCCTCCAGCTCGGCGCTCCGCCGCTGCGCGGCCTCGTGCAGCCGGGCGTTCTCGATGGCGATGGCCGCATGATCCGCGAAAGCACTGAGCAGACGAATTTCTTCCTCGGAAAACGTCCGTCGCTCCTTTCCGTACACATTGAGTACCCCGATGATCCGGTCCCGGTATCGGACCGGCACCCCGAGATAGGCGACGACACCATGGGCCAGGGCGCTGGCCCGGTGTTGGGGGAGATAGCGCGGATCCTCGCGAATGTCCGGAACCACGACGGGGCGGCCCTGCTCCATGACCAGGCCGCTCAAGCTTTCCCCCGCACGGATGGATGGTGTGAGCATCACGTGGTGAGCGAGACCGTACCGGCTGGCCACCACCAGCCGATCCCCCTCGAGCAGTCTGAACCCGGCGCCTTCAGTCCTGAGGAGTTTTGCGGCCTCCTGGACGATCGCGTCGAGGACCTCCTCCAGCCGGAGGGTTCCAGCGACTTTCGCACTCGTGCGCGTCAGTCCCTCCAGGCGTTCGGTCTTCTCCAGCGCGTCGCCGTATAGCCGCGCCTTCTCGATGGCGATGGCGGCCTGGGCGGCGAAGAGCGCGAGGGTCTCGCGGTGCTGTGGGGTGAAGGGCTGCTTGTGCTTGTCGGTCCCGATCGCGATGACACCAACCAAGCGGTCCCGATAGAGGAGAGGCTCGGCCACGACAGCGATGATGCCACTCCGTTCCACGAAGAAGGGGTGGCCGTAGGGCGAAGTCGGGAGGTCGTTAACGATCATGCCTTCCCTGCGTTGGGCTACCACCCCCGCCACTGCCTCGCCCGGCCGGAGACACACCTCACTCATCCAATCTCCGAAGCCGTGCCAGGCCCGCGGGGTCAGTACCTCGGTCGTCTCATCCCAGAGGTAAACCGCCCCGAACGAGGTCCCCATGAGGTCGGCGGCCCCTCGGGTAATGAGGCCCAGAACAGCGCTGAGGTCCAGTTCCCGAGCAATCTCCTCACTGACCGCGCGGACGGCCTCGACCTGTCGGGTGCGCTCGACCAGCGCCTGCTCCGCCCACCTACGATCGGCAATGTCTGATTGCAGTTCCGCGTTGACTCTTGCCAGATCGACGGTTCGTTCCTGCACCAAGGCCTCCAGGCCTTGCGCGTGCTCCCGAAGTTTCCCTTCAAGTTCGAGCTGCGTCCGGTACGTGCGTCGCACGATGGGCAGCAGCAGCACATACAAGAGGACGCCCCCGGAGATCGCGGTGCTCCAGACCACTCCCTGCATCCGGCGGATGTCACTCAACAGCCTCTCGGGCCGCCTGTCCACCTCGACCGCGCCCACGATCTCGCCCGAGGTCTTCGAGCGGACCGGAACGAAGATCTCCGCCAACCGGGTGATGGGCGTCTGCTCGCGCTCCCCCGCGGCCTCGCGCTGCGTTTTCAACGTCAGCACCATCCGCCCCGCCAGCGCCTGTTTCACCTCGGGGTTCTCTGGGAACCTCTGTCCGGTGAGCTGATCGTCATCGGACCAGAGGACCGTGGCCTGCCGGTCCCAGACCTTCATCCGGACTACCTCCGGCAAGCGGAGGAGATGCCAAAAGGTCTCATGGTACCTCGAACTCATCTCGCGCAGTTGCGGGTCCGTCATGTAGGAGGCCAAATTCTGCCCTTCCAGCACGAACTGCACCGCCTCCGCCACACTCGTCAACTCTGACTCCCGCAGGTGCTTTTCCAGAAAGAAAGCGCTCACCAAGCCGAGGGTCAACGAAAGGCCCGCGACGCACAGGCCCCCGTAGAGAGCAAACCTCTGGGTTGGACTCAGCCCTCCCACCGATGCCCCTCCCTCGTGGCCGGTCCCGGGCCGGGGGGCAGAGGAGATGGTTCACCTGCTCCCTTGCTCCCCTGCTCCTCCGCTCCCCTGCTCTCACAGCCCGGAACTTGTCTCGCCATGACCATGATCGTGTCGTGCTCTGGGGTGAACTTCACCGCGTTGCTCAAGAGGTTGAAGAGGATCTGCTTAAGCCGAACAGGGTCGGCGTAGAGGGGCGGCAGGTTGCTCTCGATCTGGACAGCGGGTAGGCGGGCCAGGACCGCGAGCCTCTCCTGCACCCCCGCCACGCTGTGCCCGACCTGGGCCGCGACACGCTCTGCAGTTTCCTGCACCTCATGCCCCATTCGGGCGCGCTCTTCTCGGAACTCAGACAGAATCCAATACCCGCCTAGCCCCACCAGGGGAATCAGCGTGGCGAGCAAGAGAGCAATGAGCCGTGCTCGGAGCCCCATACCGCCAGGGCGGATCATGGCTTCATCCCGTCTCTGCCACTTCTCATTCAGAGTTGCAGGCTGCCGCTCGAAACGCGCCCTATTCTCCACTCACCATAGGTTCCGGTCAATCGGAAACATCTCCAGGAGGTGGATCAATCATTGCGCAAGTTGTGCTGAGGATTACCTGAGTAACAATGTCCTCCCAGTTCAGATCCTCATCCGGAACGATGGAGGGGATGAACTCCTCTTCCGCATCGCCAATGTGCGGCTGGTCTGGGTGGACGGGTCCCTTCGAAATGTACTGACAACCCCCGAGACCTTCGCGGCGATAAAGACCTCAGTAGGGGGGGCGCAATAATCGCGGGTGTAATCGGTGCCGCAGCGGTTTCCAGTCAGAATGAGAGTAAAATGAAAGACCTAACGGTTGTGTCGCTGACGGATTCCAACGTCACCCCGCGAAGTGCCATCGTCGGCTTTGTCTTCTTTCCACTGAAGCAAAGTGACACCTCGCTAAAAGGGACCAAGTTGCAACTGATCCTCCAACATCCTTCCAACCTGGCAGAGAGCATCTCTGAAATCGCGCTGGAAGGGGAGCTCCCCAAGCCTGCATATCTCCTGGGGAGGTGATGCCATGTGCCCAGTTGAGCCAGTCATCCGGTGAGCAAGTGAGGAGGAGTGGCTATGAACCAGAAAGAAGGAGGAGCACTAGAGGCAAGCTTTTTAAGGCGGCGATGCTGCGAAGAGGAGCGGCGGTCTTGGCGGCGGCCCTGCTGATGTACGGGTGTGCCGCGCCTACCCGGATCACGTGGGTACGCCCTGATGGCGTACACGATCAAGTGGCGTTCGCACGAGATAAGTATCGTTGTGTTCAGGAATCGAGGACGAGCTGGTCGGGCGGTGGAGCTGGGTGGATCGGCCTCGGGCTCACGGTATCGGCTCAGGCCAACGCCCAGGCGCAGGCTGACCAGCTGTTCAAGATGTGCATGGAGGCGGCTGGGTACCGGATACAACAGATCGAGGGGCCGCAGGCAGCCGCGCCCCCGGCCCGGCCATCACATTGGACTCCTCCGTCTCCGATACCTCAGCCTGCCGACGTTCAATGTCCGGGGCAGACGTTCTGGAATGGATACGGATGTACGACGCCCCCCGTTGTCCAGCCGCTGGCGCCGGTGGCCTCGGGGCCGCTCACGGCGGTGGCTCCGCCCCCTGGGGGGTTGCTTCGTACCTACAAGGTCATGATCAACGACCAGGGTAAACAGGTGTACTGCGGGTCGGGTGCATCGGGGGCGGGGATGGTGGCGAGGATTGACGCCGAGTGCGTAAAGAACCAGACAGCCCTTGGGTTTGTGGATCTGGACGATTTTGAAAAGACCGAGCCCCCGAAACTCGAACAGCGCCCGGGCCTCACCCCCCCCGAGGAGAATCCCCCCCAATGGGAACCGGGATACGTCTGGACTTACAAGATCTCCGGCGTGCGAAGCGGGATCACTCGACAAGAAGTAACGGGAACAGAGTCAGTAAAAGGCGTCAACGCCTACGTGGTCAGCGCGGGGCAAAGCACCTTCTTGCTGACGGACCAGCTCCACGCGGTGCAAACCAAAGTGAACGGCATCCCCACAGCCACGTATACGCCGCCGTTCCAAAGCTACGACTGGCCGTTAACCGTCGGCAAGACTTGGGACGCCAAGGGGGAACGGGAAACCCGGACGGGAAAAGTCAATATCTCAGCGCACTTTGAGGTGAAGGGGTACGGCATCGTGCGAGTGCCGGCCGGGGAGTTTGAGGCGTTTTACTTGCTCTCCAAGTCGGCTTATGGGGCGCGGGAGTCGGAAGTCTGGTACTCGCCCAAGATCCGGCGTCATGTCAAAGTTGTGGGCTATTGGAGTGAGGGGCGGACCACGGCGGAACTGATCAGCTATTCGATTGGCCCCCTAACCTATAGCGCTCCAGCCAATCCACAACAACCTACCCAAATAGCAACGCCGCCTGCCCAGCCGGTGCCTTCGGCGCCCCCTGTGCCGCAAGAAGCGGTTGCGCCAAAACCAGCACCAGTAGCATCCCTGAGCCCTTCGGGCCCGTGGCTCGGCGTCCCGCTAGGGGCACCGGACCAGGCAAGCATGAACCGAAGCGGGATAGGCCCTGGCCGAGGGGCGATGGTACTTCCGTTCACTAAGGATCCCAAGCTGCCTCCAATTGACTTGGACCCGGGGGATGTGATTCTCGCCATTGATGGCGTCGAGGTGGAAGGGCCGGGGCATGTCATGGCTCTGCTGGCTAACAAGGCCCCAGGTTCCACCGTCCAAGTCCGGGTATTTCGGGACCGGTCGCAGCAGCAGGGTGATCAACCGATGGTCATTTTCCTCGGACGACCGTGAGGCATCGCGGGACTGGTCCCAGCCCACCCAAGCCTCACACAAGGAGACCTAAGATGAGACGAGTCATGATCGCCATGCTGCTCCTCGCCGGCTGCGCACAGATTACCCCACCGTCGCAGCTGTCGCAGCTAGAGATGTCCAAGAACGCGGGCAGTGTCCTTCTGGTGGTGCAGGTAGCCAACGCCTTCAAGCCCGAGCACCAAGCCACCTCCTTGGATGTGACCATCAAACCATCGGACTATAGGCCGAGGATCGTCCCTGCGGGCGAACCGGACCCGGCCGCGGCCTTCCAGCACACCTTGAATTTGGTGAAGCTCGACGAGAAGTCGAGTACCTTTGTACTCCTGATGCCCCTGGCACCGGGAAACTATGTCCTTCAGAACATGAACGGTTCGTCAGTACGGTTCCCCATCATGGGCAACTTCCAAGTCCCCGTCGGAGGGGCGATAACCGTCCGGGCAGGTCGCCTCGTCTACCTGGGTCGGGTCGAGGCGGTCATTCGCGAGCGCAAGTCGGATCAGGAGCCCCGGGCAGGCTCGCTCTTGCCGCTGATCGATCAACGGGTCGCAGGGTTTTCCACCGGGACCTTCGATCTGGTAGTCAAGGATGCGTCCGCCGAGGACCTGGCCAGCCTCGAGACCCAACTGGGAAAGGTAACACTCGACCAAGTGGACATCGCGTTGGTCACCGCCCAGAAGTAAGGCGCCGACATTCATGAATCAAACCGAACGAAGGTCCCCATGAAACGCATCGCTCTAGCCGCCGTCACTGTCCTGCTGTTTGGTGGTTGCACTGGCGATCGTCCTCTCCTGCGCACGGAACAGACTCAGAACAAGACCGACGCTGAGATGAGAGCAGACCTCGCTGAATGCCAGAAGCAGCAAGGTGAATACTTTCTCTTTGGCCCGGCGGTGGCCGTCATTCCCTTGCGAATGATGATTGGTGGCACCCAGGATGTGGGATTCCGGCATTGTCTAGAGGCCAAGGGGTATAAGCTCGGTCCCCTGCCTCCGCAAAAGAGTGCCCCCGCGCAGGGAGTGCCCGGTCAAGAACCCATACGGTATCCGGGTGCCGCCATAGCCCAGGGTCGCGAAGGTGGGCCGGAACAGGCGAAGGCCGAACAGGCGGAGGCCGTGACTTTCACGGGGTTCAGCACGCCGCCCACGGCGGTGGCGCCGCCCCGCGCCCGGCTGTCGCCTGCCGAAGAGATCTACAAGAACGCGCTGACCAATTACGCCAAGGGGAACTACGACTTGGCCGTCATTGGGTTTCGGGCCTGCATCCAGGGCTACCCAGAAACCTGCCAGGTCGCCGAGGCCCAGTACTGGCTGGGGGACTCGTATTACAGCCAGAAGAACTACGCCCAGGCGGTGGAGGAGTTCGACGTCGTGATCCGGGATTACCCGGGCAGTCCCAGAGTTCCCAGCGCCCTGTTCAAACAGGGGGATGCCTACGTGCAGATCAACGACACCAAGCGGGCAACCACGGTGCTCTGCGAACTGATCGGCAAGTACCCCAAGACCCGCGAGGCTCGCCTGGCGCGCGAGCGGAATGTCCGCTGCCGCCCGTAAGCAGGTCTTTCCTCCAGAGTAACAGCGGCGGCATCCCTCCTCCGGGACGCCGCCGCTCTTCGTCCGTTCTCTTCCAGGGAGGTGGGTCAGGCCGAGACCAGGGCGGTGAGGTCGTGGATCTGCTTCCGGAAGGCATCCTCGCTGGCGATCATCCGCTTCACCTTCTCGCAGGAGTGGATCACCGTGGAATGGTCCTTGCCGCCGAAGCCCTCACCGATGTCGGGAAGCGAGGCCTTGACGATCTCGCGGCACAGGTACATGGCCACCTGGCGGGGGAGGACGATGGACTTGTTCCGCCCTCGAGAGCGCAGGTCCTCCACCCGCACCCCGTAGAATTCCGCCACGGCCTTCTGGATGGAGGGAATCGTGGGGAGCCGCTGCTGTTCCGCCGTGAGATCCTTCAGGACCTCCTGCGCCAGCTCCAGGCTGACTTCCCGGTTGGTGAAGGACGCATGGGCCACGAGCCGGACCAGGGATCCCTCCAGCTCGCGGATGTTGGACTTGGCGTGCTTGGCGATGAACAGGGAGACCTCGTCGGGCAGGCGCACGCCCTCGGCCTGGGCCTTCTTCCGCAGGATGGCCGCTTTCGTTTCCAGGTCGGGCGGCTGGATGTCGGCGATCAGGCCCCACTCGAACCGCGACCGCAGGCGCTCTTCCAGGGTCGGGATCTCCCGGGGCAGACTGTCCGAGCTGATGACGAGCTGCTTCGAGGAGTCGTAGAGGTCGTTGAACGTGTGGAAGAACTCTTCCTGGGTCCGCTCCTTCCCGGCGATGAACTGGATGTCGTCGATCAGGAGGAGATCCAGGCTGCGATAGCGGTTCCGGAACTCGACGGTCGCGTCGAAGCGGATGGCGTTGATGAGGTCGTTGGTGAACTTCTCCGAGGAGACGTACGAGACCTTGATCCGCGGGTTGCGCTGCAGGGCCAGATGCCCGATGGCGTGAAGCAGGTGCGTCTTCCCCAACCCCACGCCCCCGTAGATGAACAGGGGATTGTACGCCTTGGAGAGTTGCTCGGCCACGGCCAGGCACGCCGCGTGGGCGAACTGGTTGCTCGAGCCGACGACGAAGGAATCGAAGCTATACTTCGGATTGAACTGCGCCACGCCCTCTCGGGGGCGACGGGACGCCCGGTGGTGCGCGGGCTCTTCCCGGACGAGGGCGCTGGCAGCCGCCTCTTTCTCGGGGAGGAGCAGGACCACCTCCACCTTGGTGAACAGGAGATCCTCCAACGCCGAGCGAAGGAGACCCAGGTAATGCTCCTCGAACCATTCTTTGAAGAACCGGTTGGGAAGCAGGACGTGGATCCGGTGATCCTCGACAGCCCCCAGACTGAGCGGGCGGAACCAGGCCTCGAAGCTCTGCCGGCTGATTCGATTCCGGATCACCGAGAGTGCCTCGTCCCAGAGTTCGCGCGCGTTCGCCAAAGACACCGGCCCTTTCATGAAGTGCCCTCCGGACAACTTATCCACAGCCCGTCCAATCCCTCAACTAATTGAAAAGTTTTGATCGGTATGGCTCATGGTGCGATCAATCGGCTTCCAGAGCGGTCTTGGGGTTATCCACAGGCTTCTCCACAGGTGTGGATAACCTGGAACCCTCGCTTTTTTCGGCTTCTCGGGGAATTGTCCCCAGGTTGTGCAACCCGGTGAGGAGCATTGAGAGATGTGGAACATATTGAAAATAAACCATTTGACGGATTCACAGGCCAGCGAGGCTCCCCTTGTAGCGCACCCCTTGGGAGGTGTCAAGCCGCTTTTTCGGAATTCTTTTGGATGTGGGCAGTTTCGGTCAAGCATTCGTGTTTTCGAAGAGTTGCTTCTGCCTTCAAGAATGCTCCGACCTCGGGAGGGTCGTGGGTCCAATGCCTCTCTCGCTGCAGGGATGGTATCCCACCCGGGTGGCATCTCCCCGGGAGGCCGCAGGAACGATCCCCCATTTACCTTGACACCCCGTTTTTCACTGACGTACAGTGGGTGGCGTTCCACCGCGAGAATCCGCGAATCGTCGCGAGACCGAAGCATATCCGATTTCCTGCCGTTCGACACGGGGGCCTCGAATCATGCGCTGGCGGCTGCTGGGTGGACTGATCCTCACATTGACCTTGGGACTCACGGCCCGGCTTGAGGCGCAGGCGCCCATCCGGATCGGCGAGATCAACTCCTATACCGGGATCGCGGCGGGGTTCACACTGCCGTACCGCCAAGCGGTGGAGATGGCGGTGGACGAGGTCAACGCCGGCGGAGGGCTTCTCGGCCGGCGAGTGGAGGTGCTGTTCCGGGACGACAAGGGCAATCCGGCGGAGGCAGTCAAGCACGCCCAGGAGCTCGTCTTCGGCGAGCACGTGGCGCTGCTGGCTGGGACGTATCTGAGCAATGTTGGGCTGGCGGTCTCCGACTTTGCCAAACAGCACAAGGTCCCGTTCCTCGCTGCGGAGCCCTTGACCGAGGCGCTCACCTGGTCCCAGGGGCACCGGTACGTCTTCCGCGTTCGCCCCAATACCTACGAGCAGGGGCGCATGCTGGCGGAGAAGGCGGCCAAGCTCCCCTACAAGCGATGGGCGGTGATCGGTCCAAACTACGAGTACGGTCGGCGGGCCTGGGAGACGTTCTGGGCGCACCTCAAGGAGCTGAAACCGGACCTGCAGTTGGTCGGCGAGCACTGGCCTACGCTGGGCGAGATCGAGCCCGGCGGGTACGTCACCGCCCTCCTGGGCCAGCACCCCGATGCCGTCTACGTCTCCCTGTTCGGCAGCGACTGGATCGCCTTCGCCCGCGAGGGAGACAAGCGGGGCCTGTTCCAATCGGCCTTCTCCGTTGGCATCCTCCTGGGCGAGCCGGAGTACATCGAGCCGTTGAAGCTGGAGGCGCCCGAGGGCATGCTTGTCACGGGCTATCCCTGGTACGACATCCAGGGCCCCGCCCACAAGGCGTTCGTGGCCAAGTTCGAGAAGTGGGCGGGCAGGACGCCGGTGGAGGGAAGCCTGGTGGGATACGTCACGTTCCTGTCCATCTTCCAGGCCATCCGGAAGGCGGGCAGCACCGAGACGGAGAAGCTCGTCACTGCGCTGGAGGGCCTGCGGGTCGAGACCCCCATCGGCCCCATCACCTACCGGCCGTTCGACCACCAGTCCACCATGGGCGCCTGGGTGGGCACGACCAAGCTCGACAGGAAGCGCGGGGTGGGCGCCATGGTGAACTGGGAGTACGTCCCAGGCGACCGGGTCCTCCCTTCCGAGGCCGAGGTGCGGAAGATGCGGGAGGCATCCCGCTGAGTTCCTGCGCGCGGACGAACCACCCATCTCTCAATCCCAACCCTGACCCCATTCAATGGCCCTGTTACTCATCCAACTCCTGACGGGTCTGGCCAACGCGATGTTCCTGTTCCTCGTCGCGTCGGGGCTGTCCCTCA
>Ga0208692_1001989_pt1 | contig 10472 bp, 7 predicted proteins | sample June2015DPH_20_1_3_FD_184721 | JGI IMG/M metagenome (GOLD analysis project Ga0208692, IMG submission 184721) | Peatland microbial communities from SPRUCE experiment site at the Marcell Experimental Forest, Minnesota, USA - June2015DPH_20_100... | ecosystem: Environmental > Terrestrial > Soil >...
ATGGTCGTGTCGGCGAAGGCGGCCCCGTAGCGCTTTGCATAGCCAACAAAACCTTGTCCGAAGCTGGGATCAGTATTTTCAGCCTGATCGATGAGGGCGAGAACGCCTACGTACGGGAACTCGATGGGGTCGAAAGTTCCCAGGGCCACCAGCTTGAATTTCTGCCCAGTCGTGAGCGGCGGGATCTGTTTGGCATTCTCCACCGTCAGATAGTTTGGCAAGACAAAGAAAAGGCGGTCATTCTGTGGGCTCTTCTGTTCCTGGATCGCGGGGTCCTTATTGTCCCCACTTTTCGCTCCCGTCTTGGACTGGCCTTGTGAAGACGTATCCGCAGGCGCCGGGTTTTGCTGCTGTGCCAGTGACGGGAAAGCTGACAATAGGGTGCCGATTACCATCGCACCAAGGGCAAAGGTCACCGTCCACCGATTTCGGCTGATCATCGTTGCTTATCGTCTCCCAGCTCGGGACCTGTGCCAGGAACTTACCTGCTGAGTCTCCGGGTTTATTCCCCCTTGACTTTGACGTGCAAATGACAAAGAGGGTTACTCGTACATCTCGCCCACCACTGCCAAAGAGGCTCGACTCTCGGCCAGGGTGTGCCGCCTGAAGAGTGATATCGCAGGCTGTTTCGGCGCCTAGCTTTATCACTATATCAGACTTTACGGGTTTTTCTTGCGACGATCGCAGATTCAGCGGACTGTCGACTGTTGACTGTCTTCTCGACTGTGCACCGCCTTTGTTAGTTGCTCTCGTTCTTGCCGAAAGATACCCGGACCAATTTGATGAGCGTCCGACTCTCCCCGCCTTCTAACGCCACGACCTTTTCCAGGTTGTGGGTCTTGATCTCGAAGGTAGTTTTTCCGTCTGAACCCCGGTCGGTGAATTTAGTGACTTCACTTCCCAGGTGCTCTTTGTAAAAGGCCTTGACTCTCTCCAATGAGTCCGAAGTTTCGAATTTCGCGGCCAGTACTTGCACGCTCGCCTCGCCTCCAAAACCGAGGTTTACTGCTGCTGAGTCCTTGTCCTTCACCGGCGTGGCGCCGGGGTAGATGGGCAAACCCAAGCTGTCCTGGTTGACATCATGATGAACTTCAATTGACCCGACCGGCGTATTGATGGAAACTTCCTTGCCACGCCCCCCCCTCTCCGCAACTTGCATTCGGAGGTTGTGGGAAAGGAACCTTAAGCCGGTCCAAACCGCGATTCCACTGACCAGGACAATCAGCGCCAGGACCAACAGGGCAATCGCAACAATGTTGCTGCCCGACCGTGGGGGTTGCGGCGGAACGGGGGCACGCGGGGGTTGGGGGCTTGTGCTCATAGGACTCTCCTCGACTCGTGTCTACCAGCGCATACGCAATCGCGGCCTTGCAAGTTCCCGAAGCTTACGTCCGGCGCAGTGCAGATGCAAGAACTTCGTTAGTCCAGCCTAAGGCAGCAACTCCCCTCCTGGTTCAGGAGGGGCCGGGGGTGGTCGAGTCACCACCCCTTAATCCCCTCCTCAAAAGGGGAGGGGAATTGCTTTTCCGACTCCCCTCCTGGTTCAGGAGGGGTTCGGAGTGGTCGAATCACCACCCCTTAATCCCCTCCTCGGAGAGGAGTGGAATTTGCTCCTAAACCCCCCTCCTGCTCCCGACACCCTCGGCCAGGGAACGGTTGAGTAAGACCCGCCCTGGATGATATTCTCAGTTTGTGCGGCCAATCTGAACGCTCTCCAGGAGAGGATCTGAATGCGTTATAGGAAACTGGATAACAGTTCTTTCACCGTCTCTGCCATCGGCCTCGGATGCATGGGCATGTCGGAGTTCTACGGGCCACGAAACGAAGAGGAGTCTGTTGCAACCATTCATCTCGCGGTTGACCTGGGTGTGAATTTCCTGGATACCGCCGACATGTACGGCACGGGTCACAACGAGGAACTGGTCGGGAAAGCCATCAAGGGTCGGCGGAATGATATTGTTCTTGCCACCAAGTTCGGCAACGTGCGGGGGCCGGACGGTAGCTTCCTGGGAATCAACGGCCGGCCCGAGTACGTGCGCAGCGCCTGCGAAGCCAGCTTGAGGCGCCTGAACATTGAGAACATTGACCTCTATTATCAGCACCGTGTTGATGCCAATGTCCCCATCGAGGAAACTGTGGGGGCCATGGCACGGCTGGTCGAAGAGGGCAAGATAAGGTGCTTGGGGCTTTCCGAGGCCGCTCCGGCAACCCTTCGCCGCGCGCATCGCACCCACCCGATCACCGCGTTGCAAACGGAGTATTCACTCTGGAGCCGCGATCCCGAGGACGAGATTCTTTCCACCTGCCGGGAACTTGGCATCGCCTTTGTTGCTTACAGCCCGCTCGGTCGTGGGTTTTTGACGGGCCGTTTCAAGAGCGTAGAAGACTTGGCGCCCGAGGATTGGCGTAGCAAACATCCGCGCTTCCAGGGCGAGAACTTCAAACGCAATCTGGACCTTGTCTGCCGGGTCGAGCAAATCGCTTCGGAAAAAGGTTGCAAAGCGTCGCAGTTGGCGTTGGCCTGGGTGTTGGCCCAGGGCGAGGATATTGTGCCAATCCCCGGCACCACGCGGAGGGCGCATTTGGAGGAAAACATTGCGGCGTTGCAGTTAAAGCTCTCACCCCAAGACCTTGCGCGGATCAACCAGGTTGCGCCCAAGGGAGTAACGGCCGGGGAACGCTACCAGGAGCAGGCAATGAAGGTCGTCAATCTGTGATCGTCCGAGCTTCGGTTCGTCTGACTACAAGGCAGCGCGAGGCCCTAGCCCAGCGCGCGTGAACGCGATCTTAAACTCCCCTCCTGGTTCAGGAGGGGCCGGGGGTGGTCGGGTCGCGACCCCTTAATCCCCTTCTCAGGCCTGAGAGCCATCTAAGCCGTGGCAGGATGCGCCTCCAATTCGAAGGTGACGAGAATACTGGGTGAGGGTGCCAAACCCAGCTCTGCCAGGTCTTCTCCCTCCAGGTGCAGTTCCACAGCCTCGCGCAGATTGCGCGTGACTTCATCGAGAGTTTGACCTTGCGTCACAACCGGAATCTCCAGACACTCGGCAACGTAACCCGACTGTTCACCTTGACGAACAACGGCCTTAATCGTGTGCTGTAACGTCATCGCTTTCGCCTTCACCACCTTCTCCCCGAAACTCTCTGTCGGCACAGATACCTGAAAAGAAGATTAGCAGAGTCCTGCCGGAGCCTCAAGCGCGGGACAAGCCCCGGTCCTATTTATAGGCAGGCATGCCCGTCACCCGCTCGCCGATGATGAGCGTGTGGATGTTGTGCGTGCCCTCATAGGTGAAGACCGATTCCAGGTTGCACATGTGGCGGAAGATGGGATATTCATCGGCGACGCCATTGGCGCCCAGGATGTCGCGTCCCGCTCGGGCCACTTCAAGCGCCATCTTAACGTTATTCCGCTTGAGCATGGAGACATGCGCGAAATCGGCGCGCCCTTGATCTTTCAGGCGCCCCACCTGTAAGGCCAGCAACTGCGCCTTGGTGATTTCGGTGATCATATCGGCGAACTTCGCCTGAATGAGCTGGTGTGAAGCAATGGGCTTGTCGTCAAACTGCTTTCGTATCTTCGCGTACTCCAAGGCCTCGTTGTAACAGGCCATCGCCGCCCCGATCGCCCCCCATCCGATGCCGTAGCGCGCTTGCGTCAAGCAGCTCAGCGCCGCTCTCAATCCCTGCGCTTTGGGAAGCATGTTAGAGGCGGGCACACGAACGTCCTGGAGTGACAGGCTGGAGGTCACTGAAGCGCGTAGCGACCATTTCCCTTTAATGTCTTTCGCGGTGTAGCCCGGCGTGCCTTTCTCCACAAGGAAGCCGCGGATGCCTTCGTCGGTCCGCGCCCACACCACCGCCACGTCTGCAATTGTACCGGAGGTAATCCAGGCCTTCTCGCCATTCAGGATGTAGCAGTCACCGTCCTTTATGGCGCGTGTCCTCATGCCGGCGGGGTTCGAGCCGAAGTCGGGTTCCGTCAGGCCGAAGCATCCGATGGCCCTGCCCTCCTGGAGCGCCGGCAGCCAGCGCTGCTTTTGCTCCTCGGAGCCGTACTCCTTGATGGGATACATCACCAGCGCGCCCTGCACGGAGACGAAGCTCCGCAAGCCGCTGTCGCCCCGCTCGAGTTCCTGCATGATCAGCCCGTACTCCACGTTGGACATCCCCGCGCAGCCGTAACCTTCCAAGTTTGCGCCGTAAAACCCCAGCTCCGCCATTAGGGGTACGAGGTGCCGGGGAAATTTCCCCTCCCGGTTCCACTCCTCGATGTTAGGTATGATTTCATCGTCCACAAATTCGCGCACCGTCTGTCGCACCAGCTTTTCCTGGTCGTTGAAGAGCGCGTCAATCTCCATGTAATCCACGCCGTGAAATGCAAACATAAGGCCCCCATTAGATCATTGAGTTTTCAGGATATCAGCTCAAGGCCTCATTCTAGCAGTGAATGCAAGGTCTGTGCATTGCGGGGTCGGTAGGTGCGGGGTCGGTAGGTGCGGGGTCGGTAGGCGGTAGGTAGTAGGTGATCGGTAAGGGAAAAAATCCGCTCGCCCAATCCGGCGTCAACTCTTCCGAGAAAAGCCAAGAGGACAGAAGCATTAAGAAGCTCGCGCCTCTATAAGGCGAGACGCGAGCTTGAGAGGCAATCAGTGTTGGCGGTCGAAGGTCAGCCCTCGTTCGCGACGGCTCACGCTCCGGGGCGCGCAGCCAGTACGTTTGTCGCACTGGGGAAAAACCCCTTTGGCGTGCTGATATAACCAGCGATGGAATCCTTGCCCAGTTTATTCACCACCAGCTCGAGGGCGCTCGAAGCCCCCTGCACGTAGAAGTACACCGGCTCGCCCATGGCTCTTTCCCTATGCACATGAGGCTTGTCGTCAAACACAAGGTTGACGGTGAAGACGTTCCGCTTGGTGTCCGTCTTGTCCAATTGCACGGTCACGGTCCCGACTTTCTGCTGGGAGCGTCGCTTAGCAAGATTAAACTCGAAATAGTCCCTGTCAGTCCTGTGGGCCAGTGCAACCAGCTCATCATGCGTGCGCGCGATAGCGCCGCTCAGTTCGCCCTTGGTTCCCGAAAGCGCATTGGCGAATTCGGACTTGGTACTCGCCAAATCCTTCTTCGTGCCTGCCAAGTCGGTGGAAAGCCCGCCGAACTTGGCATTGGCGTCTGTCTGGACCTTATTCACTTCTTCGGCGCTGGCCTTTTTGGAAATGGCGTCGTTCAGTTGCTGAACAGCCTGTTGCTGCTTCTTTTGGATGTCTGACGCCAGGGCGTGTGCGCGGGAGAGTTCCTGCTCGGTCAGGCCCAGTTTCTCCGACGTCACCTGGAACTGGCCGCGCAACTGAGCGTAGCGCTCGTCGCTGGTGTCCATGCGCCGGGTGAGCAAATCCAACTGGTCGGACTGCTTCGAGGCGATAGTCTTAAGGTCGCTCCGGGAATAGAGCACCAAAATGAGATTAATCACCGAAAGCGCCAGCAGCGCGCCTACCAGCCAGCGCATCGTGCTGCCGCCGGCCGAAGGTGCTGGCACGGGGGGCGACGCCTGCACATACACGACTTGGGGGGTGCCGGGTGCGGCAGCCGGTGTCGCCGGGGCGGCGCTTTGGGCCGGCTCGTTCAAACCGAACATCGCGTGCCCGGGGCCTGGGGTCTTATCTGCCATACAAACTCCTGTCTCGCATAGGAATCAAGCCGCTCACCCAAGCGGTGAGCCAACTCTTCCTAAGACGCTAAATCTGAAGATTAGGTTTCAATCCCACAATAGTTCGCTTAAAGGTGAACGAGGCTAGTATCGCATCCTCGGATAAATAGTTCAAGCGGTTTGGGTTACGCTCGCCGAACCCTTCGGGCGGCGTGGGCAAACAAGTAGCGCCGCCCTTTAGGGCGGCACGTGCCGGGCTAAACAGGCTGCGGAAAAACGCTTCCAAGCTGTCATTCTGAGCGAAGCGAAGAATCTCGCCCTGAGCATTTTCAAGACAATGCGAGATCCTTCGTCGCCTGCGGCTCCTCAGGATGACAGCCTCAAGGGGTTTTTCCGCAGCCTGTATAGCCCGGCGCTACCTGCGCTGCCATCCGAGACTGAGGGATTACACCACGCGGCAAACTCCATTTGTCTTTCTGCTTTCAATTCAAGTAAGCTAGACCGCTCCGAGGAGGTTGTTGAAGAATTGCGATGCCAAAGTACGTCCTAGCCCTCGACCAGGGCACAACGAGTTCGCGCGCCATGTTGTTTGACCGCAACGGCGCCGTGTGCGCCTCCGCCAGTCGGGAATTCAAGCAGCATTATCCCCGCGCCGGCTGGGTCGAGCACGATGCCGAGGAGATCTGGCAATCGCAGTTGGAGGTCGCGAAAGCTGCTCTGGCGGAGGCCCGAGCAAATGCGGAGGACCTTGCCGCAATCGGTATTACGAACCAGCGCGAAACCGTGCTCCTCTGGGACCGGGCCACCGGCAAGCCTATTCATCCTGCCATCGTCTGGCAGTGCCGCCGCACTGCCGCTTTGTGCGACCGCATCCGGCAAGAGGGCTTCGATAAGGTTATTCGAGAAAGAACCGGCCTGGTGACCGACGCTTATTTTTCCGGGACCAAGATCGCCTGGCTGCTGGAAAATGTTACCGGTGCTCGTGAACGGGCGGAGCGAGGCGACCTCGCCTGCGGGACCATTGATTCCTGGCTGATCTGGCGCCTCACGGGCGGCAAGATCCACTCGACGGATGTCTCTAACGCCTCGCGCACACTGCTTTTCAACATTGCCACGCTGGCCTGGGACAAGGAGATCCTCAGCTACTTTCGAATTCCGCAGGCATTGCTTCCCACGGTGAAGTCTTCAAGTGAAATCTTCGGAGAGACCGATTTGTTCGGGTCCAGGGTTCCGATTGCCGGCGTGGCCGGCGACCAGCAGGCATCACTGTTTGGCCACCAGTGCTTCACGCCCGGCGCCGTCAAGAATACTTACGGCACAGGCTGCTTCCTGCTGATGAACACCGGCCCCACTATTCCCCGCTCCCAGGCGGGGCTGCTGGCAACCATCGGCTGGGGAAGGAATGGCGAGATAATATACGCGCTGGAGGGCAGCGTGTTCATTGCCGGCGCCGCCATCCAATGGCTTCGTGACGAAATGGGACTGATTCGAGAGGCCTCCGAGACGGAGGAAATCGCCCGCTCGGTGCCGGACACTCAGGGCATTTATTTTGTCCCCGCCTTCGTAGGGCTGGGGGCGCCCCACTGGGATGCGTATGCACGGGGCACAATCGTAGGCCTGACTCGTGGCGCCAACCGAAAGCACCTGATTCGCGCGGCGCTTGAATCCATCGCCTATCAGACGCGCGAGGTGGTTGATGCCATGACGCGGGATTCGGGAATCAAGCCGGAAGTGTTACGCGTGGACGGTGGCGCCGCGCGCAACGATTTCCTCTGCCAGTTTCAGGCTGACATTCTTGGGGTTCCCGTCGAGCGGCCTGCAACGACGGAGACGACGGCGCTGGGGGCTGCGTACCTGGCTGGCTTGGCGATCGGATTCTGGCGCAGCGAATTGGAGTTGAAAACTCAGTTAAGAATAGAACGACGCTTCCAACCTGGCATGGAAACGTCCCGCCGCGAGGAGCTTTGCGAGGGCTGGCGACGCGCGGTGGGGCGGGCCAAGGGGTGGGCGAGCTAGCAGGATGCTGAGATACCCGCTAGCCTGTCATTCCGAGCGAAGCGAGGAATCTCTTAGGTCCTTCGTTTCCAGAGCGAGATTCCTCGCTTCGCTCGGAATGACAGCGATCAGAAAGGTTGTTCAGTATCCTGCTAGAGTAGTGTCCAGCAATTAGGAGCAAACTCAAATGCACTATCGCGAACTCGGCCGTACGGGGTGGAAAGTCTCGGAAATCAGCTTTGGAGCGTGGGCGATTGGAGGGGCGGCGTGGGGAGAGGTTGATGATAAAGAATCCCTCGCCGCCCTGCACTGCGCCATCGACCGTGGCGTAAACTTTATTGACACTGCAGATGTTTACGGGATGGGCCGTAGTGAGCGCTTGGTGGCGCGGCTGCGCAAAGAACGGAAAGAGACCATTTACATTACCACCAAGGCCGGCCGCCGGCTCTCCCCCCACACGCCAGATGGATACAACAAGGAGAACCTTACGCACTTCGTTGAGGATAGCCTGAGGAATCTCGAAACGGATTGCATCGACCTCCTGCAATTGCACTGTCCGCCGCCGGTCCTCCTTTACCGGCCCGAGTTTTTCGCCATGCTCGATGACTTAGTACGGGCTGGCAAGCTCCGCTATTACGGCGTGAGCGTGGAGACCGTGGAAGAGGCGCTGAAAGCCATCGAATTTCCCGGCGTGCAGACCATTCAAATCATCTTCAATATGTTTCGGCATCGTCCTGCGGAACTGTTTTTCCCGGAGGCGAAGCGGCGGCGCGTGGGTATCCTGGCGCGTGTGCCGCTGGCGAGCGGGCTTCTGTCGGGACGGATGACCCACCACACCGCTTTCGCCAAGGATGACCACCGCAGCTTCAATCGCCAGGGAGAAGCGTTCGACCGGGGTGAGACTTTCTCTGGCGTGGATTATGAAATCGGGCTGGAGGCTGTGGAGATTCTCAAAAGCCTTGTTCCGCAAGGCGCGACCATGGCTCAACTGGCCCTGCGATGGATCCTGATGTTTGACGCTGTCACCTGCGCCATCCCGGGAGCCAAGCGTGTCGCGCAGGTCGAGGACAACGTCCGCGCAAGCGATCTGGCCCCGCTGAGCAAAGCGCAAATGGCCAAGGTGCGCGAAGTTTACGACAGCAAAATCCGTGAACTCGTGCACCAGCGGTGGTGAGTAACCCACCGAGCTTCGGTTCCATACGCCCGCTCGGGTAGTGGTGTCATTTGCGAGACACGGGCGCTCCAGGCCGCAGTCATTCCCGCGAAAGCGGGAATCCACTCCGCAAAGCTTGGGAAATGCGCTGTCCACGGACTGGATTCCCGCTTTCGCGGGAATGACCGCCGTTTCGCAAGGGATGATATTCCAAATGACACCACTACCCCCGCTCGAGAGCCTTTTGACATGCCTCGGGCGGTGTGTAAAGATACCTCTGGAGTTACATCATGCCCAAAAATCGCACACCACGAATAATCCTCGCGCTAGTCTTGTTTTTCCTGATTCTTCTGCCCCTCTTCACCAACGGTGTTAACCTGTTGGTGGATTGGCTCTGGTTCAAGCAGGAAGGCTTTCGGGTCATCTTTCGGACGATCCTCGTAACCCAGATTCAACTCAGCGGGCTGGTCGGAGTGGGTTTCATGATCGTGACCGCATTGAACCTGCTGATTGCCCGCGGGCTCGCCCACCGGCATGGCTATCGGGTCAACGGTGAGGTCATCGAGTTTGCGGCGCTCGACCGCTTCGGTATGACTTTCCGCTGGCTCATCTGGGCTGGCGTTCTGCTGATTGGATACGTGATCGGCCAATGGGGCATGTCCCACTGGCTGGAGTATCTGATGGCGAAGCACCCGCAAACCCTCGGCCAGCAAGACCCGCTGTTTGGCATCGATTTGGGTTTCTATCTCTTTCGCCTGCCCTTCAACTGGTTCCTCTATTACCTCGCGCTGATGGCGGTCATTGTGTGTCTCTTGAGCGCAGTGTTCCTCTATCTTGTGGAGGGCGGGGTATGGGTCACGCCGCGTGGGCCCAAAGTGATGGGGGCGGCGCGCGCGCACCTGATGGCGCTGGCGGCATTGCTCTTTGTTGTCTTCGCCTATCGGGCGCGGCTGGCCATGTACGGCTTGCTTTATTCCCCGCGCGGGCTCATCTATGGCGCTGGGTACACGGATGTGCACGCCACGCTGCCGGTTCTAAGAGCGGAACTCTTCCTTTGCCTGTTGACGGCCGTTGCATTCCTGGCCGGGGCGAAGTGGGGGCGTGTGCGCCCCGCGCTCTATTCCGTGGGTCTTCTGGTTGTCGTGGCAGTGCTCGGCGGGGCGCTCTATCCCGAGATCGTCCAGCGCTTCATCGTGGCCCCCAATGAAATTGACCGGGAACGCGACTACATCGCCAACGCCATTAAATTCACCCGCCAGGCGTATGCGCTGGATCGTTTCGAGGAGCGCGAATTCTCCGCCGTCGAAGACTTGAGCTTGGATGACATCCGGAAGAATGAGGCCACATTTCGCAACGTCCGCATGTGGGACCACAAGCCGCTGTTGACCACCTTCGCCCAGCTCCAGGAGATCCGCACTTACTACGACTTCCAGCACGTTGATAACGACCGCTATTGGATTGACGGGATTTACCGCCAGGTCTCGCTCTCACCGCGCGAGCTTTCTGCCGCCAGCCTGCCGGGCCGGAGCTGGATCAACGAGCACCTGGCATACACCCACGGCTACGGCCTTTGCCTCGGGCCGGTGAACGAATTCACCAGTGAAGGCCTGCCGGTACTGTTCATCAAGAACATCCCCCCGGTCTCCAGCATGTCCATCCGGATCACCCGGCCTGAGA
>Ga0208692_1002000_pt1 | contig 10431 bp, 9 predicted proteins | sample June2015DPH_20_1_3_FD_184721 | JGI IMG/M metagenome (GOLD analysis project Ga0208692, IMG submission 184721) | Peatland microbial communities from SPRUCE experiment site at the Marcell Experimental Forest, Minnesota, USA - June2015DPH_20_100... | ecosystem: Environmental > Terrestrial > Soil >...
TTCGCCCCTGGCGCCGTAGTCGCCTTCAGTATGAGCCCTACCGGGACATCTCCCTGGTGAGCACGGTAGCTGAATACATGCACGGCTTGTGGCACGACGTCCAGATCCGGGTGGGACCCGAACACCTGCCCCTCCAACAGTTGCGCCGCCGGATGGTCCTGATGTCCAACCTCTTTCCGCCCAACCCTGGCTATGCAGTGTTCGCAAAGGACTTGGAAGAGGAACCGAAAACGGAAGAAGGAGCGGCCCAAACCGGAGACCAGAAACCAGAAACTGGAAAATAGAAATCAGAGGGGAACAGTCAAGACCGGGCATGGACCCTTTTGGATGACGCGGTGGGTTGTGGAACCAAAGATGGCCAGGTCCAGAGCATTGCGGCCGCGCACTCCGAGGATAATGAGGTCCGTATCCGCTTCACGGGCGGAGCGGATGATCTCCTCGTAGGGCTTGCCGACTCGCAGACGGAGCTTAAGGAGATTGCTATTCCGGGCGGAGGGTGGCAGCAGGCCCTCGAGTTGCTGTACCACCTCGGAGGTGACCGCGGTGAGATCCTTGTGCAGCGGGAAATCCTCCATGACGTGCAGCAACGTCAGTTCGGCTTTGTATTCCTCAGCCAGGGAGAGCGCATAGAGCAAGGCCCGCTCGGAATAAGTCGAAAAATCCACCCCGAAAAGGATCTTCCCCAAATGCACCGGCTCGACACTGTCCCCCGCGGCCACAAATTCGTGCGCGGGTTTGCGCACCGCCAGGACCGGACAGCGCGCCTTTCGCAGCACCTTTTCCGTGACCGAGCCGAGGAGTATGTGGTCCAGGCCGTGCCGGCCGTGCGTACCCATCACAATCAAGTCCACGGCGCGCGTTTGGGCGAAGGCAAGGATTGTATCCGTCACATCGCCTTCGTCCACAAAGCTCTCAATCTCGATTCCCTCACGACTGTGTTTCCGTACAAAGTCCTTAAGTTGCTCCCGGGCAAAAGCTGAAAGGCCCTGCGAAACCTTGTCGATCGCTTCCGGATTGGTGTAGGAGGGATAGGCCGAGAATGCCAGGTGGAGAACGTGCTCGAGCAGCAGTTTGCTCTTATAGCGCCGTGCCAGTGACTGCGCGTATTCAAAAGCCCTGGTGGAAAACTCTGAAAAATCCAGCGGGCAAAGGATTCGTTCCAGCTTCAAAGGGGCTCCTCACAAGATGAGATTCATGGTCGATTCCTTGCTCCGGTTCTGACTCCTGATAGGAACAGTTGCGGCGAACCCAAACTCGCTCGAACACTGCCCAGAGCCGATGAGATGGCACGTGACATGCCAGGAATTCAACATAGTTGCGTGTAAAAGATACCCATTGAGGCAGTCGATCTCTCCCTTTAAGATCAGGCCAATACAACCAGTTAGCTCCTAAGCGACAAATGGTCATGGCTACAAACAGGAAGGACCGGATTGAGTCATTTGCCACAAAACCCCTGAAATTTCGCGCAACTTATTTGAATGCAAGATGCTAGCGAGGACCAGAAAAGTGCTAACTTTTGCTATACTCGGGCTGCGAAAAAAATTAACAGATGTGCAAGCCTGGCATTTAGAATGCTGCAACCATCATGTCGGTGCTGAAATCGGGGCAGAAAATGCGCCTCGACAAGACTAAAGCACTTTTGGGAGGGTCTGATCTGTGAAAATCATTCGGTCACTGTTACTATTGACTCTTGCAGCCTTCATCGCTGTCTCCATGGCGATGAGCAAGGCGGAATATGCCAAGAAGGAAAGCAAGCCATGCACCTTCTGCCACCCACCCGGAAAGTTCAAGGAACTTACCGATGCTGGGAAGTACTACAAGGAGCATGACCACTCACTCGAGGGCTATAAGGCCGACGAGAAGAAGTAGCTGCAGAAGTTAGTCGAGCGGGGGTCGGGCCTATTTCGGCAGGCCCCCTTCTCTCGTGCCTCAGAAAATCACTTACGCAAAAACATGCCCGAAAACCAAGAAATTCCTGCTGGAAGGCCGGAACAGGCACGCACGCGTGGCCTCTCGGGGCCGCTGGCGAACACCCTGCGTCCGATATTTTATCTCAGCCACAATCTGGTTAGTCGCCTTGGCGTGGTGCTGACGACCAGTTCCGGCGTGACTCTGGTACTGGCTTACCTCTTCCAGCTTTTTGGCATGGTCTACAACCCTTACGCCGGCATATTAGTTTTCCTTCTGCTGCCAGCGGTGTTTGTTGCCGGACTGCTCTTGATCCCACTCGGCATCTACCGCGATTTCCGCAGATACCGGCGACGCGGCACGCTACCCGTCACTTACCCGACTATCGACTTTCGCGACCCGCGCCTGAAGCGGACGGCGTTGTTCGTAGCGATTATGACCGCCCTCAATGTGCCTCTCTTCGCCGTCGTTACTTACCGCGGCACAGTCTATATGGATTCGGTGCAGTTCTGCGGGCAGACCTGTCATCAGGTGATGCAGCCCGAATACACAGCCTACCAGCGTTCCCCGCACGCGCGCGTGGCTTGTATCGAGTGCCATATTGGACCGGGGGCGCCGTGGTTTGTGCGCTCGAAAATCTCGGGCAGCTACCAGTTGCTGGCCGTGACCTTCAACCTCTATCCGCGCCCTATCCCCACGCCGGTTCACAACCTACGCCCCGCGCGCGAGACCTGCGAGGATTGCCATTGGCCGCAGAAGTTCTCGGGCGACAAGCTGGTGGTCAAAACCAGCTTCGATAACGATGAAAAGAACTCCGCCACCAAGACGGTTTTGTTGGTCCACATCGGCGGCCGCAGCCCGGATCGTCAACTGGTGGGGATTCACGGAAGGCACCTGGGCTTGGTGACTTACGAGGCGGCCGATGATAAGCGCCAGGTCATCCCCTCCGTCAATTATCAAAACCCCGATGGCTCTTTCACACAGTTTGTTTCCACGGAGGCAGCTCAGAACGGCTCAGCCCGTCACGAACGGCGCACCATGGATTGCATGGACTGTCACAATCGTCCCACACACACCTTCGACATGCCGGAATCAGCCGTCAACCGGGAGATGGCAGCGGGGCGCATCAGTCCTTCTTTGCCTTTCGTCCACAAGTTCTCGGTTGAGCTTTTGAAGCAGAACTATTCCAGCAGGTTGGCGGCTCAGACCCAATTGCCGGAAGCTTTCCGCGCATACTACAAGGCGAATTATTTTTCGCTTTACAATTCGCAGCAGGCGCAGATTGAACAAGCAGCGGCCACGGTGCTTGACATTTTCAATGGCAACATATTCCCCGAGATGAATATTGCCTGGGGAACTTACCCGAACAACCTGGGTCATACAGATTTCCCCGGGTGTTTCCGCTGCCACGATGGCAACCACAAATCGAAGGCGGGAAGTGAAATCACGCAAGACTGCAACGCGTGCCATTCCCTCCTGGCCATGGACGAGGCGGACCCCAAGGTCCTGCACGAGCTTTACCCAAGCCAATAAACACTCTTGCCCTGCGAGGCAGAATTCGGGCATCATTACACGCGGCCTCCTGACCGATCGGAGGGCAGGCAAAAAAGAAGCGAGGAGAATTCCAGAAGGAGAACATTCATGAGGCTTCTTAAGGTTCTGATCGCGATATCAATCTCTTGTGGTTTCCTACTCACGCTGGCGACGGCAAAGCCGGAATACGCCAAGAAAGAAGGCAAGCCCTGCACATTCTGCCATGTAAAGATGGGCTCCAAAGAATTGAATGACGCCGGCAAGTACTACAAAGACCACAACCACTCTCTGGAAGGGTACAAGGCGCCGGAAAAGAAATAGCTTTCAGTCGCGAGTGCCCTTAATCGCATGTGACGGGTACCCGGAATTAGCCGGGCCTCTTCCCTGCAAATGACAAGGCGGGTGTGCAACCGTGGCCGAACCTCACCTGGTGAAGGGGGGCGCCTGGGCGAGGTCATGTCTGGTAGTGCAGTAGAACGGTGCGGGATCGCCTCAGCGGAGATTTTTTCGTATCATCACAACAGCCGCGGAGTCTGATCCGTGGCCCTGGCAAGGTTCGTGCGCAGGACTGACAGTACGAGAGGAGAGCGCCTGCTTGGAAACCGCTGACCCTACTCCGCGTGGAACTGTTCAACCCGGCCGACGCTGGGTTAATCTCCTTCTAGGGAGCGGTGTCGTAGCTTCGATCATTTCCTTTATCTATCCTGCCCTGCGATACATCATTCCCCCGCCCGTGGCGGAATCCCCCAGCCGTTTTGTGGTGGCGGCGAAGGTGGGCGAACTCAAGAACAACAGCGGAAAGATCTTCAAATTCGGTTCCAGACCCGCACTCCTGGTTCGTCTGGTGGACGGCAGCTACCGGGCTTTTTCGGCTGTGTGCACGCACTTGAATTGCACGGTGCAGTACCGATCCGACCTGCGAGAGATCTGGTGCGCGTGTCATAACGGACTCTACGATCTCGGGGGGCGTAATGTCAGCGGCCCGCCGCCGCGTCCGCTCGAGATCTTTGAGGTCCACATCCAGGGTGAGGACGTGGTGGTGACCCGCACCGCCTGACTATGGCCACTCTCTACCGCAAAACTCTGAACTGGCTCGACGAAAGGTTCGGCGCCGGAAGTGTGGAGGAGTTCTTACGCCACAAGACGGTTCCGGTGAGTCGCCACATTATTTGGTACTACTTGGGTGGCATGACGCTGTTTCTCTTCATCATCCAGGTCCTGACCGGCATCCTGCTGCTGCTTTATTATCGGCCCACCCCCAACGACGCCTTCGAAAGCGTGCAATACATCATGACTCAGGTGCGCTTCGGCTGGCTCATCCGCTCCGTGCACAGTTGGTCGGCGAACCTGATGATCTTCACCGCTTTCGTTCACATGTTCAGCGTTTATTTCCTGAAGGCTTATCGCAAGCCGCGAGAACTCACCTGGATTAGTGGCATGCTGCTGTTTTTCATCCTGCTGGGTTTTGGCTTCAGCGGTTATCTCCTGCCTTGGAACACTCTGGCATTTTTTGCTACCAAAGTGGGAACCGAGATGGCAGGTTCGATTCCGGGTATCGGCAAATGGCTTCTGGTTTTCCTGCGCGGCGGCGAGGAAGTGACCGGCGCAACCTTGACGCGATTCTTCGGATTCCATGTTGCCGTGTTGCCGGGACTCGCCACCCTACTGCTCGCTATTCATTTATTTCTCGTGCAGCGATTGGGCATGAGCGTTCCACCAAGCGTCGAGCGCGCCATCGCTGAGGGACGCACCGCGCAGCGTTCCATGCCTTTCTTCCCCAGTTTCCTGCTTCGCGACATGATCGGCTGGTACGCGGCGCTGGGAGTGCTGGGAGGGCTGGCCGCAATCTTCCCTTGGGAACTGGGCGCCAAGGCCGATGCATTCGCTGCCGCTCCGGCGGGAATTCGGCCGGAGTGGTATTTTCTTTTCATGTTTCAAACCCTGAAGTATCTCCCTGCCAAAATCCTTTTCCTGGAAGGCGAATTGGCGGGGTTGCTGGGATTTGGTGCGGTGGCAGCGGTTTGGGTCTTAGTGCCCTTCCTGGACCGCCGGGCTGGCTTCGGCCGCCTGACGCGCTTTTTCACTGGCCTGGGGATTTTTGCGCTCGGCTACATCGTTGTGGTATCGGCGTTAGCCTTGCGGTAGCGTAGAGGCGGCTTTATGCCGCCACGTGGCGAGGTAAACTCGCCGCTACGAAGCCAAACTGCCCCGCTGCCCTTGCGGTAGAGCAACATGAAGAATTTCATGACATTCATCGCCTTGATGTTGTTTTCGCTCCACCCTGGTTTCGCTGCTCCACCCAAAGACACCTGCGTCACCTGCCACTCGGTGCTCGAGGGGGATCTCGCCAAACCCGCCAAGCAGTTCGAAGGCGATGTCCATCATCAGGCCGGTCTAAGCTGTGCAGATTGCCATGGTGGCGATCCCAACGACGAATCGCTGAACGCCATGAGCCGTGCCAAAGGCTTTCGCGGGGCTCCAAAGAAAAATCAGACCCCGGATTTCTGCGCGCGCTGCCACTCCGATGCCGCCTATATGCATCGCTTCAATCCTAAAATGCGTGTGGACCAGTTGACTCAGTATCTGACCAGCGTGCACGGGAAGCGACTGAAGCAGGGCGACAGCAAGGTGGCTGCCTGCGTCGACTGCCATGGTGTGCACAACACTCTTCCCGCCTCGGACACGCGTTCGACTGTCCATCCCGCCAAGGTGGCTGCAACGTGCGCTCACTGCCACTCCGACCCCGTCTACATGAAAGCCTACGGAATTCCCACCGACCAGGCAGCTCGCTACCAGAGGAGCGTCCATGCCGAGATGCTCGAGCAGGGTGACACGTCTTCTCCAACCTGTAGCACCTGCCACGGAAACCATGGCGCCACGCCGCCCGGGGTAACTTCCGTGGCCAGCGTCTGCGGCACTTGCCACGTCTTCTTTGCTCAACTTTTTGAGAAGAGCCCGCACCAAGTGGCGTTTGCCAAGCTGGGATTGCCAGGATGTGTGCAGTGCCATTCGAACCACGAAATCATCCGGCCTACTGACGCCTGGGTGGGATCGGCGCCACAATCCGTGTGCATCACCTGCCACGCAGCGGGCGATAAGGGCTACACCGCCGCGCAAGCCATGTCGGCAGATCTCGCCAAACTCGACGCGTCCATCGGGCGCGCGGAGAAAGTGCTCGATGTCGCAGAACGCGCCGGCATGGAAGTTTCGGGCGCCAAGATGGGACTGGTGGACGCGAATGAGGCACTGGTGAAAGCGCGAGTCAACCTTCACACCTTCGACGACTCGGCGCTCCAAAAACTCACGGATTCGGGAGTTGAAATCGCAGGAAAGTCATACCAGGCCGGCGTGGCGGCGCTTCGCGAACGTGATTTCCGCCGCAAGGGTTTGGGAATCGCCCTTATTGCCATCGTACTTGCGATCACCGGCCTCTATCTGAAGATTCGCCAGATGGAGTCCACTAATTCCTAGGGCCGGGCCTTGCCCCCATAAGCGTCAACTTAAGCACTCTGGGCTGAAGGTCGACATCGAAGAAACGTCGCCGGTTTGAGACGGGATCGCAGGCAGTTGCTTACGAATAGCCCACCATTCGGGACTTGATCCGTAAGGTCAACGCTACGCCGTCACCCGCGATTAATCCCGCGAGTGCTCTGCCTGGACAAACTTCCTCGAAGGGGACCTCGGGGGAGTCCGGGGTTGCACTTCCGCCAGTGGCCGTTATACGACCATGTGGATAGTTCCACGACCTGTAGCGCGGACGTGTTTTGTAGGTCCTCGGTTCTTCCGCCCATCATAACGAAAAGCCGCGGACCTCAAGATCGGGTCAGGGCCACCCTGCTGCGTATTGTGAAAGGGTAGAGGTTGGGATAGAGTACAGAATAGATTAACTTCACTGTCATATGGCCACGCTTCATCAACAGATCGCCGAAAAGTTCCTTGCGAAGCTCGCGGACACGAAGTGCGTGGACGCGGAGAAAATAGAGAAACTGCGGGCCTTGCTGGCGGATAGCAAGAAGCTCAAAGCTGACGAGTTCGTCAAGGTTTTCTCGCAATCAGAAGGCGGCGATATCAAGTGATAAAACTAGAGTCCGTCCACATCGAAGAAGTGCGCGGTATTCGAAAGCTAGATCTTGATATCCGAAAGGAGAAATTCGCGATTTCCGGTCCCAACGGCTCCGGCAAAAGCGGAGTCATCGATGCGATCGAATTCGGTCTCACCGGGCAAATGGGCCGCCTCACCGGAAGGGGCACTAAGGGCCTATCTGTTTCTGAGCATGGGCCTCACGTCGACACGGCAAAATTTCCCGACGCCGCGTTTGTCGAACTACGGATTTATCTCCCCGAACTCGGCAAGTCCGCGACGATCACACGAAAAGTCTCGTCTCCGAAGAAGCCCAAAATCGTCCCCGCTGACTCAGACGTGAAGGCTGCTCTCGCGGAAATCGCCGATCATCCAGAGATCACGCTTTCGCGCCGTGAGATTCTTCGCTTCATCCTCGTGGAGCCGACCAAGCGGTCAGAGGAGATTCAGAGCCTCCTCAAGCTTGATGAGATAGGCCAGACCCGGAGCGCATTGAACACAGCGCAAAACAGGCTTCAGAGTGCACACGCAGCCGCCACGGCGCAGGTCCAGTCCCATCGTAACGCGCTACAGCTCCACCTCCAGATATCGACACTCGGCTCCGAGGAGCTGTTGGAGGCCGTCAACAGGCGGCGAAAAGTGCTCGAATTGCCGGCGATCCTTGAACTGGCGACAGACACGAAGCTCGACGCAGGGCTTTCAACCACTGCCAAACCATCCGAGTTCAATAAGGAATCAGCGCTCCGAGATGTCAAATCTCTTGCGGAGGCCGAGAAGGGATTCCCAGATCTCGCAAAAACAGAAGCGGCTGGGATTCTTGCTGATCTCGCGAGAATGGAGACTGATCCTTCACTTCTTGCCGCGTTTCAGCAACGCTCTTTCATTGAGAAGGGGCTCAGTCTCGTTGATGGCCCCGAGTGTCCGCTTTGCGACACACCGTGGCCAAGCGCGGAGCACCTTCGCGAACACCTGAAGGTGAAATTATCGAAATCGGAGGAAGCCGGGAAACTTCAGGAATCTCTGCTAAAGAACGGCACCGCAATTATTGAAAAAGTTATACGAGTTACGGGTTTGCTGACGCCTGTCCTGAAACTGGCGCAAGGACAGGGGGACAAGGACTTCGCGGAGCTTTTGGGTTTATGGAAGGCCGACCTTGATGTACTGAAGACGAAGCTCGCGACGGTTGATAAGATTACGGGCCTTAAGAATCGTCTCGAAGCCGGTTGGCTTAAAGTGCCGGAGGCGCTTCCGAAAAGCCTGAGGGCTTTCACCGAGACCCTGAATGGCAAGCCGGATCAGAGCGCAACGCTCGACGCGCAGACGTTCCTGACGACCGCCCAAATCCGTCTCGGTGATTACCGTCAAGGAATGAGGAATAGCAAGGCAGCGGATGTCGCCAGAACCGCCGCAAAGGCAGCCTATGACACCTACTGTGCCGTCCTTGAGGATGAGCTGAACGCTCTTTACGACGAGGTGCAAAAGGATTTCAGCACGTTCTACCGAGTGATCAACGAAGACGACGAATCGAAGTTCACCGCGAAATTCACCCCGAGCGAAGGTAGCCTCGGCCTGGACGTTAACTTCTATGAGCGCGGCCTGTTTCCTCCTGCTGCCTACCACAGCGAAGGGCATCAGGACGGCATGGGTGTCTGCCTGTATCTTGCGCTCATGAAACGGCTCTTCGGGAACCGATTCACGTTTTCACTCTTAGACGATGTGGTCATGTCCGTAGATGCCGGACACCGGTATCAATTCTGCAAGCTCTTGAAAACGCATTTTCCGGATACCCAGTTCATAATTACGACGCATGACCGCTTGTGGGCCGAGCAGATGAAGTCGGCCGGGCTTGTCACCGCAAAAACATCCATCGCTTTTCATGGCTGGACTATCGATAGCGGTCCGTTGGTGGAGTCCAATAAGGAGATTTGGGACGAGATCGTTGCTGCGCTAGAAAAAGGGAAGGTCGAGGCTGCCGCCGCCGCGCTCCGTCGTCATCTGGAATACGTGTCACGTCTTTTGGCCGACCAGCTCGGCGCGAGTCCCCAATACCGGGCGGATGGGAATTACGAACTCGGCGAAATGCTGCCTAGCGTTTTGAAGCGCATGAAAGCCCTCTGGGGAAAGGCTGCGGATGTGGCGCAGTCTTGGGGAAACGATGCTGACAAAGAGACTGCAGGGAAGAGGAAGGCGTTCCTATCTGCCTGTAACGCCGCGATGAGTATCGAGCAGTGGGCAGTCAACAAAGCTGTACATTACAACTCGTGGGCCAACTTTGGAAAAAACGATTTCAAACCCGTAGTCTCCGCATTCAAGGAGCTTCTCGACTGTTTTCGCTGCAACGGCTGCGACTCCTGGATTTACGTTACACCACGAATTTCACCCGAATCTCTTCGCTGTGCCTGCTCCGGGATTAATTTCAACTTAAAGCCCAAGTCCAAATAGCGGTTAGAAATCTGGCACGGGCGCGTATTATTTTGCAAGCACTGTCCCGCCTAGGGTTGATTTTGGAAAACCTGCGATGCGCTCTTCCTGCCTACCCCACACGGTATCATTATAAGGCAGCTTAAACTCAGGGCTTAATTCAAATGGCATGTTCAGCCGGGCTGGCGCAGAGCGCAGCTCTGCGGTCCGCAGGCAAGGCTGGAATCATGCCGGCCGATCACTCTCAAGAAGCTTGGCGCTGCGATAGGTCCTGCTGCCCAGGAGTCGCAGTTTGCGCGCAAAATGGAGCTTGTGGGTGGGCATGACCAGCGCTAATATAGCACGCTGAAGCGCAGAGCTGTGCTCTGATGTTATGAAACGGTGATGCCTCCTCGAGTCCAGTTAAACTGGACGTGCTGGCAAATTTGAAGGAGGAGGCAACACCATGATAGCGATAGGAGCGGACGTCCACAAGGGGCGTTGTGTGT
>Ga0208692_1002003_pt1 | contig 10404 bp, 8 predicted proteins | sample June2015DPH_20_1_3_FD_184721 | JGI IMG/M metagenome (GOLD analysis project Ga0208692, IMG submission 184721) | Peatland microbial communities from SPRUCE experiment site at the Marcell Experimental Forest, Minnesota, USA - June2015DPH_20_100... | ecosystem: Environmental > Terrestrial > Soil >...
CGTGTCAACGGCCACGTAGAAGTCCCCATCTGCGGCCATCAAAAGTCCCCACCCCTTGACGGGTGGATCACAGCGTCGTCGGTGGCCCACCTCCTCTTGTTCGAGCTTCCTTCATCCGGAACGAGTCGCCGCTCGTGACGACCGTGATGCTGTGGTGGAGGAGCCGATCGAGGAGCGCGACGGCGGTCGAGTGCTCGGGCAGGAAGCGGCCCCAGTCCTCGAACGGCCAGTGGGACGCGATCCCGAGACTGCGCCGCTCATAGGCTGCGGCGACGAAGCGGAAGAGCAGCTGGCTTCCGGTGGCGTCGAGGGGCGCAAAGCCCAGCTCGTCCACGACGACCAGGTCCGCCCGGAGCAGACTCTCGATCACTCGTCCGACGCTGTTGTCGGCCAGGCCGCGATAGAGCGTCTCGACCAGCGCTGCGGCGGCGAAGTAGCGGACCCGCAGGCCCGAGCGGATCGCCGCCTCGCCCAGCCCGATGAGGCAATGGCTCTTGCCGGTGCCGGGCGGTCCGACCAGGACCAGGTTCTCGCGGGCGGCGATCCATTCGAGCGAGGCAAGGTAGTCGAACGTGGCCTGCGGGATCGAGCTCTCGGCGACCTTGAACTCATCGAGCGACTTCGCCACCGGGAACGCGGCCGCTCGTCTGCGGCCGGCCTCGCCCGCCTGGTCACGGGCCGTGATCTCGGCGTCGACCAACGTTCGGAGCAGCTCGTCGGGTGCCCAGCGCTGGACCTTGGCGGTCTGCAGGACCTCGGGCGCCAGAGCGCGCATCGTGCGCAGCTTGAGGCGGCGCAGCCCGGACTCGAGATCGGGCGCGAGCGGTGGGACCTCGGACGCGGTCATCGCTTCTTCTCGATGGTATAGGCCGCGAGTGGCCGGACCGGCACCGCCGGCAGCTTGAGCGCCAGGCGCTCACCCGGTGGCCTGACCGCCGGCGTGCCCGTGCCGGCGAGAAGGATCGCCCGCACGTCGGCAGCACCGAAACGGCGAAAGGCGAGAGCCCGTTCCAGGGCGGCGATCAGGGCGTCTCGCCCATAGGCGGCTTGGAGCTCGACGATGCCCGTGAGCTCGTAGGCGAGATGGCCCTTGCCCGATGACGCGGCAGCGCGGAGGAACGCCTCGGCGACCGGACCGAGGCCGCAGAACGCGAGCTCGGCTGCGCTGCGGGGGCGGATCGCCCGGACCGGTGCATGTGCCGGCCGGCCATAGTGAGCGTCGTCGAGACTCAGCTCACCCGGGCCGACGAGGCGATGGCGTGCCACCTCGGTCCCTCTGTGGGTGATGACGAGCTCACCGCCGAGGACCGCGAGATCGACCCGGCGGCCAATGAACGAGCCCGGCACGCTGTAGCGGGCGCTGGCATAGCGAACGGTCCGAAGTCGGTCGACTTTGCGGGTCGCGGTCGGTGCGATCGCCGCTCGGAGCGAGGGCAGCGGCCGCAGCACGCTTCGCTCGGTCGCCAGACGGACGTCGGGGACCGCGGCGATCTCGCTGTGGACCGCGCCGTTCACCTCCGCGCACCAGGCTCGGGCCGCCTCGTTGGCGAGGTCGTTGTTCGGCCAGCCGCCCGCGGGGATCACCAGATCGCGCTTGGCATAGCCGACGAGGTTCTCGACCATGCCCTTGGACTCAGGATCGGCGGCCTCGCAGAAGTCCGGGCGAAAGCCATAGTGGGCCGCGAAGGCTACGTATCCGGGCGCCGGCACGACGACGTTCGCGACGACGCCACCTTTGAGGCAGCCCATCCGGTCGGCCAGCACGACCGCTGGCACCCCGCCGAGGGTCTCGAAGCACTCGGCCAGGATGCGCAGCGTCGTGGCCTGGTCCTCGCGGCTCGCAAAGCGCACGAACCGAAAGCGGCTCCAGGCGAGGACGGCGCAGAACACGTGGGCCCCTGCCTCGGTGCCCCAGTCGATGACGAGATGCTCACCCGGGACCGGAGCCCAGGGCCGGTATGTCCGGCGCTTCTGACGCCAGTCGACCTTCGCCTGGGCAACGGCGCGACGAAGGTGACGGAGCGAACCTGCGTATCCCTCCGCCGCGCAGAGTGGCAGGAGACGCTTCGCGCTCATCCGGCCGTCGGTCGCGCGGATCTTCTCGGCGATGAGGGTCTCGAACGGATCGGTCGCCTTCGGACGCTCGGCTCGCTCCGCCGTCGGTGGCTGCAGATTACGCTCGACGACCCGTCGCACGGTCTTGTGGGTCGTCCCGCAGAGTTCGGCTACAGCCCGATAGCTGCCCAGCTCCTTGTACGCGGACAGGATGTCCAACTGTTCCCTCGCTGTCTTCACAATGGAGATCCCTCGGGGTTGCCGGTGACGGACTGGAACACCGTCAATGTGCAATCCCGGGGGACTCCCGGTGGCTTGGATCAGTCGAGGGTGGGGACTTTTACATGGCCACCAGTGGGGACTTTCTCATGGCCGCGGACAACACGTCGCCGAGCCTCACTTTGGATAGCTTCTAACTGCTCGGACAGCCTAGCGAGGGCCTGCTGCCGATGCGGCGTATCCTCAGCTGCACGGAAACGCCTGGCTGCCCAGCAAGGCGTGCTCAAGGCTCGATCGTTGTCCGTGGAACGAGTGGTGCTTTGCCGACCATTTCAGCTCATCGGCCCACTCCTGAGGGGCAAGCCATTCCATTCTTCATCTCTGGTGGCGAAGACGAGGATGGCCAGCCCGAACTTGGCCCCGAGGAGCTCCGAAGGTCGGAGCTAATGGCAGTAGATTGCCTACTTTCGAGTCAGGACTAGGTCCACGTCGCCTTCTTTCCGGGTGTCCCCTCGAAAGAGCCTCGTCTGCGACACTCCCTCCATGGGCCGTGCCCGCACTTCTATGGCCCATTCGGGAAACACTGTGGCGAGGACTTCGGACGTGATCGCCAGAGTCTGCTGCCGGCTGTCAGTCCGCACGTAGATCGTCGCGTCCTGCTTCAACAATGGTCGACTGGCCGAAAACACGGCGCTAAGCAGTGACCGGTAATGGTCGGTGTGCTCGAACTTCCCCCGCACCGCCCCGCCCACCCTTGAGTCGGTCGGCTCTCCACCAAGGAGCCACAGGCGCAACCATTGATCGTAGAAGTAGTTCGTCACGCCTAGGTACGGTGGCGAAGTCAGGAGCAGCCTCGCTGATCCTTCACTCTTGCGCCGCATGACCTTCAGCTGGTCTCGGCTATCCCCGAGCCTCATAGAGCTGCGCGTCGGTTGAGGCCGGCCCTTCGCGTACCGCCATCTGATGCGTGGCTCCAGGAATTCGACCGGATCCACGGCCGGAGGCCTCAATCCACGTTTACGCCACCAGCCAATCGAGTAATTCGGCGCCATCGCCTTCGTCTGGCGCATCTGATTAGAGAGGGCGAAGCCGCGCTTTCCGTGGAGGTATACGAGAAGCAGGGCTGCCAATGTCCGATCGACGCTGAGCCTCCGCCATTCCAACGACTTCCGAGCCGCAAGGAGGAACGAGAGAACACCCGGATCGAAGCAGTCCTGAAAGAACTCTGGGAGCCGTCGGGCGGCAAGGCGAAACCGATACCGCTCCTTTGAGATCTCGACGAGCCTCGCCACGACGTCTGCTTCGGCTGCCGGGTGCAGCTTGGTGGCCCCATAGACCCATCCGACCGGGTTAACTTCTATGCCGAGACCCACTCGACCTAGCGTGGCGGCGCTGAACGGAGCCGTTCCCCGTCCTGCGAACGGGTCGAGAACCGTTTCCCCTGACTCCGTGTATTCGCCAATCACCGTGTCGGCAAAGGACACGGGAAACATCGCATAGTAGGGTCCCACGCCCGACCAGCGCTCGGCGGCCGTACCGTAGCTGCGGGTGTCAGTCATGGCGCATCAAGGCTCGTGCAAGTTGCTCCAATACCTTACCGCCGAGATTGAGTGGGATCGCAGCTTGAGCATTCGCCGATACCAGCGAGGTCAGAGCGTTCGGATATCTGGACGACACGAGCCTATCGAGGAGCCCGCAGACCGTCCCAATCTCCGAGTATGGCTCCAGGTCGCTGCTCGCTAGGCTGTCCTGCTCGTCGTTCAGGAATGGAATGTCGACGACGAGCCGCGCACCGGACAGGGTCTTGTAGAAGACCTTCCGGCCAAAGTAGGTATCGAGACCGTAGCGCTTTGGACTTGTGCTAAAGACGATGTTTGACTTGATGTACTGGTCATCGGGCATGAAGACACTTCGCGGGTCGAAGAGAGTCGTGCCGGACTCGTCCCGCTGGTCGAGATCATCAAAGTGCGAAACAAATGTCCCAGTCTTCTCGACCCCGATCAAGAGAAGATCACGTCCGGTCTTCTCCCGCACTTGCACGTTGATTCGCTTCAGCTCAGAGCTGATCGCCGCGCTCAGCCAGGCGGGATGACCGAAGACAGCAAGCGGACCATCCAACACGAATGCGACCCGATCGATTCGGCCTAGCAACGCTCTTCTTTCGAAGCACCTCAAGAGGTGCACCAAAAAGAGGCGCTCCCACACCTGCATTACTTCACCGAGCGCTTCTCCATTCGTGCCCTGGTCCCGGAAGGCCTCGTGAATGCGAAGAGCGTCCGTCGAGAAGATCGCCCGGGAGCGTGCGCAACTGCAGGATGTTGTTCCAGGTCGGACGCTCAGCCGTTGCTGGCATCCCAGCTCAAGTTCATACGGGCACGCCTGACCGCCGAATTGACCTGCCGGCTTCCACGCCAGCAATTCTTCGTATGTCGTCAGAAGTGGCGTACGATCCTGCTCGTCGACGACGGCGTCGCTCAGTACTTCGTGAAGTGTCTGCCGGAAGGATTCGCGAGCTGAGTCGAGCGTGCGTGTTACCACATTACTGCCGGGCAGGGCTGCATCGATCGATGCCGCCTGCTCCACGGTCCGGAATCGGATCGGGTCTACAGGACGGTGCTCGTCGAGCGTTTCAAGCAACTCCAAGTCGACCAGGACGCTGGCCACCGTGCAGTAGCCAATCTTCGCGCCCGGGTATCCGGTCTGGACATCGACCTCCGCATTGCTTCCGTCGATCGCGATCACCAAGCCGGGTAGTCTGCCCGGCGGTGGGGCCAACGCAGGTGTGACCGACGCGCGGGTGTCTTCACGCTTCCGGACACGCGACAGACGGAGCAACTTCTGCACGCCCTCGGACTCGACAATCCTGCGGAGCGGCCTGTAGCTTGCGAACTCACCTTCGTATGGCATCAGTCATCCAGCGAGGGCGGGGACTCGATGGAGAAACGCTCGACCTGGACCGGGACCACGAACGGGTTCGAAAGCGTCTTCATTCGAACAAATCCTCTATCTTGGGCCCGGAGAATGCTCCCTTCGAAGTCCGCAAAATCGTAGAACTTATTGAGTTCTCGAGTCTCGTCGGTATTGTTCAGATGTCCGATGAACCAATTCGCCGTGTTCCGCAGGATGTTACGCTGAATCGAGCTCACCTCCTGGGTCGCGTAAACCAACCCAATGCGGTATTTGGCCCCTTCCTTCGCGGTGCGCACCCATATGTCTTGGAGGTCAAGCTCCTTCGATGATGGAAGGATGTTATGTGCCTCCTCCACATAGACGAGGATATCTGGTGGCTCCTCAGCGTTACGGAACCGCTCTTGGCTACGCTCAAACACGCGCTTGATAACGCGGTCCGCCGAACCCTTGTTCAGCTCAGGATCACCCCCGGACTGGTCGATGATCACGAGCTTGCCGCGCTCCAGCTCGTCGTAGATCTCCTCGGCGAAGTCTATGGTCGTCGAGTTTGTGTGTTGCGGTCGCACCCGGCCCACGAGTCTCGAGCCATTGGCGTACTGAAACATGCCGAGAATCTTCCGGAGGTCGTCGTCAGCCCATGATCCCGATGAACTGGAGCCAACGTAAGTTTGATTGAACTGGACGAACCCTGAGTTCGGATCGTCTATGAACTCGCGAAGAATCTTCATTGACGTGGCGATCTCAGACCAAGTCGGGTTGGGCTTGCCCAGCATCGTCCCCGCGACCGCGTATCCGGGAGATGCGAGCAGGGCGTTGATCAGCCCCTGGTTGAAGAGGCCTTTCGTCATGGGTGAGAGGCTGGCAGGGGGAACCAGACCCGCTTGGAAGAGAAGGGATCGGTACGCCAGAACCCGTCTCTTGTGTCGTGTCATTGCGGATATGTCCGCCGGGTCAGGCGGCTCTAGCCTGACGTCCCGGAAGTTCGCAAGGTACTTGCTGCTGTCGCCGGAGAGAGCCGCATCGACGATCTGCTTGCCGATCTCCAGGTTCTCATCCAGGAAGAAGTTGAGGAGCATCAGGCGTCGATTCGGGTCGTTAGGGTGACGTGTAATGCCGTAGGTAATGACGTCTTCGGCAAGCTGGGCGTGATCAGCGAGCGGCCCAACTGCCCACACATTCTTGATGGCGTTCGGGTTCCTCTTGTTGTCTAGATCCTGTGGGTTCTCATTCGCATACTCACCATTAGGGTCGAAAACGATCTGACCCACCCGCACCGGATCCGCGGACCACCGCAGGGCGAAAACGGAGGTCAGAATGATCTTCGTGGTGTTGGACTTGCCGGTCCGGGTCATCCCGAACAGCGCAGTCTTTTGGCCCAAGAGATCCGTTGGTGTGATGGCGACCTGCACGTCGCTGACTCTCTGGAACGCCCGATTCGTCGACGCGTAGCGAACTCCACCAATCCGCACAAGATGCTTGGATACAGCGTCGGGACGGGATGGGTCTCGAAAGTTAACGATTTCCGATAATGCATCTCCGCGCGGCTTGAAGACCTTCAGCCCACGGTTCGGGTAGTAGTTGCTGATGTCAGATCCGAAGTGAAGGGCGTAAGCCGAGGACGGCTGACCTTCCACCTCCGCCACATAGAACGTTCCAAGGACCCGACACTTGACACCAGCGAAGCTGAGCAAGTGATGGGTGGTGGGATCCATGACCTCACGATCATCCCAACGCTTGTTAGTTTCCCCACTGACTCGCTGGGCGGTCTCAACACGTACCCTGAGCGCTTCCTGGGCGTTGGGCAAGTCGGCTTTGTCCAAGACACGAAGGAGCAGGACGGACGCATCCTCCGTTCTGACATCGGACGTTAGGGCCGGGTCGACACGAGTGGCGACCAGGAATGAAAGAGCTGGAATTCCCCCGACCTGCTGACGGTTGAAATCGTGGATCTGGACTAACGCCTCGTCGTACCCGATGGAATAGACCTCGCCCACGTATGCCGCTGGCTCGATGAGCGCCATGAGCTTCGCTGAGGCAGCGACCAACTCCGCCGACAGGTCGTCGGCATCGATCCGCGTCCCGACTCGTCCAATCAGACTTCCGGTCTCCATGGCTCCTCCATGCTACAGCGCTGGCCGCAGTCTAGCCGCGGTCAACGGCCCGTTTATCTCCACTTGACAAAAGCTCTGACTCGCTCAAAGCGAACGACCGCCGAACGACGTGTTGCCCCTGTGTCAAGCAGCGGCTCGGGCAGCGTCTCCGATGCGGGCTCGAGCAGCCTCATCGGTCTGGAGACGACGGAACAACTCGTCGCTGAGGGGTCGACGCAGCGCTCGGATGGCCTCGGTCGTCGTGTCGGCGGCGGCTTGGCGTTTGGCAACGTACGCCTGTCCGGGTCCCGGACAACGGATCTGCGTGACAGCGAACCGGCGACATTGAGCCGACCGCGGTTGAGCCGATGACGAACGAGATTGCCCGACCAGACTGGGTTGGAAGCCGTCCCGTTGTGAGCTGCATAGGCGGCCCCCGACTGGGAGGACTCCTCGGGTCGGTAAGTCGATAGGTTGAACCGCTCGATCTGCTATAACTACCCCTGCTCCGCGAGCGGGAGTAACTCAGCTGGCAGAGTGTCTGCTTCCCAAGTCTGAGCCTCCCGGAGCCATCGCTCCCCTCGTGGCGACCGCTCCATTTCGACCCAGTTATACGCTGTCGCTCGTGGCCCTTGGAGGGGCTGGCGCCCGACGAATCTGGGTCTCCGACCCCGACGCCCCTAGAGTGGAACGTGGGCGTCTAGATGGCAGAGAGTCAGGCCCGGCGCGGCCTTCGCCATGGCGCCGGCCCACCGCTCGTCATTTGTTACCACGACCGAGGTGATACCGTCGAGTGCCGAGGCGATGATCAGGGAGTCGGGGGTCTTGAGCCCGGTCGCCGCACGAAGGCGCGCCGCCTCGCGGGCGACTCCGTAATCCACCACCGTCACGGACAGGTTCGGGAAATGGAGCAGGAACGACTCGACCACGTTCACGGCCGCCTGACCGGCTTTCATAGGACGGACCAGGGTTTCGCCAACAGTCACGGCGCTGATCCTCCCGGGGTTACGGCCGCTGTTGACGAATTCGTCGATGACCAGCGTTGCCGCCGGACTGATCGCCTCACGACCGTCGAAATACGCCAGGACGACGGAAGTATCCAGCAGGATCTGAGCGCCACGAGGAATCGCGGCCTCAAGGGAGGACCTGCTCATGGCTTAGCCCCAGGACGCGCGTTCGCCCTCGAGGTAGGTCTTGGTATCCGGTCCCCAAAGACCTGGCAGAGAACCGGCGTAGCTGTTCCGAACACGCCGAAGCAGAACAGTGTCTTGATCGTCTGGTTCGAGTTCAACAACGAACTTCTCCCCGGGCTCGATCCCCGCGGCCCGCACGATCGGGTCCGGGATTGTGAGCTGGTTCCGCGCGCGGAGCCGTGCTTCCGCGCTTACAGTTTCGGACATGGCTGTCCTTCCTAAGTCATAGTCTCGCCGTTCGAGAGCAGTGCGAACGATACTCTTGCTTCAGAGAACCGTCAACCAATCGGAATGATACCAAACGCTCCGACAAGCCGCGCCTGATCGTGCTGGTTGGCATGAGCGAGGCCGGCGGGACGGTCCGTGCCGATCCGCCCTACGCTCGACTCGGGCTCCTCAGGCTGTCCACGAGTTGGACGACCCATCGGTCGAAGGCGCCCGAGAATTGGTCGCCGAATGCGGCGGCGTTCGGCTGAGGGAGCCCCTCGCTCAGGATCCTCGTCCGCAAGCCTTCGACGACTCGACGTGCCTCGATCGCCCGCACCGACGGTGACATCCCTTCCTGCCTGGCGAAACGAAGCACTTCCAGCGCCACGCCGAATCGGGTGACCCAGTCTGGCTGGGCGATGGATGGTCGGAGTCCCGGGAGGATCTCGTCGGCGCGGGCCAGGGCAAGGCGTCGTTCGTTGCCAACCATCCGCGTCTCAAGCAACCCCGCCAGCACCAGCGCATCCACGGCAAACGCCACACTGGGCTTCGTGAAGCGCGTCGTCCGGGCGAGGTCGGCGACGCTGAGGCCGAGCGCGGGTGCCGCCAACAGGGCTGCGAGGATGTCGGCCCGGGCATTCACCCCGAAAGCCGCGCGCAGGCGGATCCGTAGCAGCGGCGGCGCCAAAGCCGAGTCGAGCCGAGCCTTGCCACGCGTGACGTAGTCCGAGCGCGGCTGGGTCGCCATCGGCCAGGTGGGGCCGGTGGCAGCGGCGACCGTGGCCACGTACTCACCGATCGCCTCGGGCGGCGTCCTGAGCTCGTGGGCCACCTGCTTGAGGCGCGATCCGTTGACGTACCGGCCGTAGGCGACGCACCAGTCGGTGCTCACATCGCGCAGGCGGGCGTCGGCGTCACCCAGTTCCGCCGTGAGCGCGATGAGCGCCTCAGGGTCGACCACGGCATCGTCACGTTCACCGACGGCGTCGACGCCGAGCGCGATCCACTGGGTCCACGCTCGGCTGAGCAATGCGCTCTGGAGCGAGCTAGTCGAGCCGGCCATCGGCATCCTCCACTCCGAGGCGGCGGAGCGTTTCGACGAGCACCGATCGGTACCCGGGCGACGGGTCGTGGGTGAGGCTCCAGCGGGCGGCGGTCAGGAGCTCGTCCCGATCCGGACCGAGTTCCTCCAGATCCTGCAGATGCCGGCTCCGCGGTCCCTGGTCGACGGCGGCGTAGAGCTTGAAGCAGATCATGTCGAAGCGGCCCGCCAGCCAGGTGACGAGCCCGCCGTAGTCGCGTCGTTCGAGGCGCCCAAGGAAGCCGGCCGGGAGGCCAAGATCGAGCAGCGACTCGGGGCCGAGGTTGATCCAGTCGTTCGCGAGTCCGTAGGCGCGCGCGACATCAAGAACCGCTGTGCGAAGCCGTTCGGGCATCGGCCGCATCGGCTCGACCCCGGTGGCCGTCCACGCGCCGAGCAGGTCGAGATCCTTGGTGGTCGGTCGCGTGACCAGGCCGCGCAGGATGAGGTTGCCGCCCCCGATGAGGACGACCTCATAGTGGAGGCCCCGGGCCACCAGGAGCTCCCCGAGCGCACGGAGCGCTGTGTCGAGCTGGGTCCGCATGGCTCCCGTGACCGGCGTGAAGAATCTCGTCGCGAGGACCGGGATCCCGCTCCATTCGTTCGACTTGATCGAGATCAACGAGGCCTTCGCGGCCCAAGTCCTCGC
>Ga0208692_1002004_pt1 | contig 10403 bp, 10 predicted proteins | sample June2015DPH_20_1_3_FD_184721 | JGI IMG/M metagenome (GOLD analysis project Ga0208692, IMG submission 184721) | Peatland microbial communities from SPRUCE experiment site at the Marcell Experimental Forest, Minnesota, USA - June2015DPH_20_100... | ecosystem: Environmental > Terrestrial > Soil >...
CCGCTTCCTCGACGAGATGAGCAAAAGGTTCAAGCAGGACCGCTGAGATGATCCGCACGGCGCTGGGCGACATCACCACGTACGCCGGTAGCGCCATCGTGAACGCCGCCAACAACCATCTCCAGCTCGGCGCCGGCGTGGCCGGGGCCATCGCGCGGCGCGGCGGCCCGTCCATCCAGGAGGAGTGCGACCGCCACGGGGCGATCCGCGTGGGCGAGGCCGCCGTCACGGCCGCGGGCCACCTCCCGTGCCGCTACGTCATTCACGCGGCCGCGATGGGCGACGAGCCGGTGAGCGAGCGCAGCATCCGCGACGCCACGTCGGCCGGCCTCGCGCGCGCCGCCGAGCTGCACCTCACCGACGTCGCCTTCCCGATCCTCGGCTCGGGGATCGGCGGCTTCCCGTTCCGCCGCGCCGTCGAGGTCATGGTCGACGCGATCCGCGCCGCGCCGGGCGCGGCGGCCCGCATGAACGTGGTGCTGTTCGGCTTCACCGCCGCAGACGTCTCCGTCATCGAAGCGGTGCTCTTGCGCTCCGGCTAGCGCGCACTCCGCGCGGAACGCGTCCGCCTCCCGCACACTCTTGTCCCGAACGGTCGCGTTCCACAGATTGGGGCGACCGCAACATGATCATCAACCTCATGCCGGAATTCTTCGCGGCTCGCGCCGCCGCCGATCGAGAGGCGGCGTACCGCGAGTACGTGGAGCGCCACCGGCAGATTCTCGGCGCCTACTGGCACAACTACGTGCTCGACCTCGAGTCGCCGCATGCGGCGGAGGTCGTGTCACACGCGCTCGCGGCGGACCGCCGCGATCTGCTGCGCCTGGCGGCGGAGGTGGATCTCGAGGCGCTGGCCGCCGACGTCGTGAGCCGCGCCGCCGGCGTGCTGGAGGTGGACCAGGAGGTGGACGTCTACCTCACGGTGGGGGTGGGCGCCGCCAACGCCGCCGAGCTGGTGGTCGGCGGACGCGGTGTCGTGATCGTCTGTCTCGAGCACTTCACCGGCCAGCCCAACCCCGACACCTACGGTCTGGGTCTCTCTCCCACGCTCCTCCCGCTCTGGATCGCGCACGAGATCGCGCACACCGTCCGTTACACGTCGCCCACCAGCCGGTCGGAGCTCAAGCGGCTGGTCGCCGAGGCCGGCGGCGAGTACGACTACTGGGAGACCGGGAGCCGGGCGACGCTTCGCGAGCTGCTCGTCAACGAAGGCGTGGCGGTGCACGCGGCGCGGGCCACGGCGCCGGGCCTGGCCGACGAGGAGTACCTGGGCTTTACCCGGAGGCAGTACCGCCGGATGCGGGAGCTGGAGTCGTTCCTGTTCCGTGCGGTCGAACCCGACCTGGATCACACGGGCCTCGGGCTCCGGCTGCGGTTCCTGAGCGGCGGGATGAGCCCGGCTGCGCGGCTCGCGCAGGGACGCGTCCTGCCCGAGCGCGCGGGCTACTACATCGGCGCGCGCATGGCGGAGCCGCTGGTGGCCGAGCGCGGCGTGGCGGCGGCCGTGCGGGCGTCCGCGGCGGAGTTCGAGGCGGCGGCCGCGCGCGCCGTCGCGGGGCGAGCGGTGGGAGCATGAGCGACGAGCGGCGGGTCAACCGCGAGCTGCGGGAGGTGCTCGATGAGCTCGTCGAGCACGTGCGCTACGTCGCCCGCAACGTGGAGACGATGAGCAAGCAGGATCTGGAGTACGCCGAAGAGCGGTTGGAGTGGCTGGCCGACGAGGTCTGGCGGGCCGCGACCGACGCGGAGAAGCCCCGCGGCTAGACCGTCGTGCCCTTGTTCCGCCGTGCCGTCTCCGCGGCCCGGGCCTTGTTGATCATGTACTGCTGTGGCAGGCTCACCAGGTTCGACACCGCGTAGTACAGATTCAGCCCCGACGCGAAGTTCAGGAACAGCACCGTCATCATGATCGGCATGATCGTCGTCATCATCTTGGCCTGCGGATTGGGCGGCATCCCCATCTGGCCCAGCTTCGACAGCGCCCACATGGACGCGCCCATGACCACCGGGATCACGTAGGTCGGATCCCTGAGGGACAGGTCCGGCAGCCAGAGGAACGAGACGCCCCGGAACGCGATCGTGTTGGCGAACACGAAGAACAGTGCCAGCAGGATCGGGAACGGCAGCAGCATCGGCAGGCACCCGCCCAGCGGGTTCACCTTGTGCTCCTTGTACAGCTTCAGCATCTCCTGCTGCAGCCGCTGCGGGTCGTCCTTGTGACGTGTCTGGATGTCCTTCATCAGCGGCTGCACCGCCTGCATCGCCACCGAACTCTTCATCGCTTTCTGGTTGAGCGGCCAGAGGAGCAGCCGCACGGCGATGCCGAACAGCACCAGCACCCATCCGTACGCCAGCGACAGCGTCTGGTGCATCCACAGCAGCAGCTCGGTGATCCAGACCGCGACCGGCATCACGATCGGTTTGAAGATCCAGCCGTACGGCGACGCCTTGCCGAGCTCCCGGCCCACCTTCCGCAGGTGCCGGTATTCCTGTGGCCCCAGGTACAGGCTGTAGCTGAACCTCCCGTCCGGGCCGACGGGCAGCGTCGCCCACGTCTGCGCCTGCGTGGCGAACCGCCCGGGTCGCGGCCCGCCGACCAGCACGAGCCCGCCGAAGTCCGGCTTCGTGCTGTCCGCAGAGAGCAGCGCGCCGATGAAATACTTCGATTTCACGGCGACCCAGTCGAACGGGCCGTCGAGCGTGGCGGTCTCGCCCGGCGCGACCTTCGAGAACGCCAGGCCCTGCGGCTCGGTGCGCCGGCCGACGGCGCCGTAGCTGCGGTAGTTGCCGATGCTGTCCGCTTCGGTGTTCGCGAAGCCGCTTCCGAGGCCTACCAGAACGAGGGCGCCCCGGCCCCCCAGCCCGCCCAGCTCGCCGGTGACGTCGAGCACGTAGTCGGTGCCGCTGCGATAGGTGTACGAGAGGACCAGATCCACGCCGCCCGCGCGCCCGCGGAACGTCACGCCGTCCGCGCCGCGCTCCGTCGAGAAGGAAGCGCTGTCGAGCCGGATCGTGTCCCGCCCCAGCACGACCTGGTGCGCCAGCAGGCGGTCGCCGGGCCGGATCAGCTCCACCGGGCCGCCGCGCTTCTCACCGAACATCCGGTACGCCGAGAGCTCGGCGCCTTGCAGCGTCGCGCCCGCGCTGCTCAGCGTGTAGCGCGCCAACGGCGTGGCGACGTCCACGGTCTCCGCCGGCGCGGCGGTTGCCACCGGCTCGCGGGCGGGCGCCGGCCGGGCTGCCTTCTGCGCCTCCGCCGTCGGTGCCGGCCCCGCGTGGGCCGTATCCGGCGCCGCCGCCCGCGCCTGCGTGGAGTCCGCCGGCGCTATCGGGCGCCGCGGCGACTTGATGAACAGCGACGGCAGCACCGCGACGCCGATCATCAGCAGGATGGCAACGACCAGCCGGCGTTCCAAGTTCACGGCACCGGGTCGTAGCCGCCGCGCGCGAAGGGGTGGCACCGCAGAATGCGCCTGGCCCCCAGCCAGACGCCCCGCAGCGCCCCGTGGCGCTCGACGGCTTCGATCATGTAGGAGGAACAGCTCGGCTGATACCGGCACGCCGACGGCAGGAGCGGCGACAGTGTCACCTGATATCCACGGACCATCAGGACGGCGAGCCGGGCGATGATGGACACAAGACCCCTACGATTTCCGCGCGCAGAAGTTCAAAGCCCACGTCGTACGCCCCGGACCGGGTGCGCACCGCGATGTCCAGCGGCGCCGGAAGCACCGGCAGCACTGCCCGCCGGCAGATTTCCCTGACCCGCCTCCGCAACCGGTTGCGCTGCGGCGCGGTATGCGCGAGGCGCGGCACGATCACCGCGACCCGTGAATGCCCAAGAGGGGAAGGCCGGGTGAACAGATCCAGATGATCCGTTCGACGGCGCTTCCCCTCTGTGAATAGCGCGCGGAGTTCCGCTGCGCGAGTAATCCGGGACGCCCGCGGCAGCCGCTCGTCCGTCAACCGCCCCGATGCTTGGACGGTATCTTAACAGTGAGACGCTTGCGCCCTTTCTTGCGACGGGCCGACAGCACGGCACGGCCCCACCGCGTCTTCATGCGGTGCCGGAACCCATGCTTGTTCACCCGCTTCTTGTTGCGCGGACGGTATGTCGGTCCCACGTGTCAGACCTCCGGAAAGCCGCGAATTGTACACGGATTCCGCGCTGCTGGTCAAGGTTGACTTTTCCACATTGCGGTCATAGGTTCGGGCGCCCTTGAGACCTTCCGCTTAACTCCGACCTGCGTTGATGGAGCCTTCGGCAAAGGAAACCTGGAACCGCCTTCTCGACCAGGCGCGTGGTCGTCTCCCTGAACCGACGATCCGCTCCTGGCTGGAGCCGGTCGAGCCGATAAGTCTCGAAGACGGGACGCTCGTGCTCGCGGCGCCGGACGAGTTCGCGGCCGACTGGAACAAGTCCAACTACGCGGCCCTGCTGTCGGATCTCTCGACCCAGGTCGCGGGCCGGCGGCTGGAGATGTCCTTCAAGGTGATGGAAGAGCGCTCGCGCCGCCCCCAGATGGACTTCTTCGTCGCCACGCCGACCCCCGCCGGGGCCGCGGCCGCGGCACACGCGCCCGCCTGGTCCATGCCGCTCAACGAGCGGTACAGCTTCGGGGCCTTCGTCATCGGCAAGTCGAACGAGCTGGCGGCTGCCGCCGCGCACGCGGTCGCCGAGGCGCCGGGCAAGGCGTACAACCCGCTCTTCATCTACGGCGCGACAGGGCTGGGCAAGACGCACCTGATGCAGGCGATCGCCCACGCCGTGCTCGAGCGCTCGCCGCAGACCCGCGCCGTCTACATGAGCGGCGAGCAGTTCACCAACGAGGTCATCGAACACATCCACGGCCAGAAGATGCAGGAGTTCCGGCGGCGCTACCGGAACGACCTCGACCTGCTGCTCCTCGACGACGTGCACTTCCTCGAGCGGAAGGAGTCCACCCAGGAGGAGTTCTTCCACACGTTCAACGCCCTCTACGAGGCGGGCAAGCAGATCGTCCTGACCAGCGACCGGTCGCCGAAGGAGCTGCCGGGCCTGGAGGGACGGCTGGTTTCCCGGTTCGACTGGGGGATGGTGGCCGACATCGGCCAGCCGGACCTCGAGCACCGCACCGCCATCCTGCGCAAGAAGGCGGAGCAGGACCACCTCGAGCTCACCATCCCGGACGACGTCCTCCAGTTCATCGCCGAGCACGTCCGGAGCTCGGTGCGCGAGCTGGAAGGGTGCATCATCAAGCTGCTGCTTTTCGCCTCACTCAAGCACCGCGAGATCACGATCGACCTCGCGCGCGAGGCGCTGTCGGACAAGATCAAGCCGGCCCACGAGGACGACGGTGGCGCCGCGGGTCGCCACGCGGGACCTTCGATCGACCGGGTCCAAGAAGTCGTGGCGCGCCGGTGGGGCGTGACACCGGAGGGGCTGAGGTCCAAGGCCCGCACCAAGCGGCTCACGGTGCCGCGGCAGGTGGCGATGTACCTGGCCCGCGATCTCCTCGGCATGCAATTGGTGGAGATCGGGCAGGCATTCGGCGGGCGCGATCACTCGACGGTGATTCACAGTCTCGACAAGGTATCGCGGCAGCTCGCGCGCGATCACGGCTTCCGCGAGCGCGTCACTCAGGCGAGGAGCGAGTTGTCCGCATAGCGTGGGCAACTGCGTGGAATGGTGTGGGCAGGTGTGGACGGAGCCGGGCGGAATGTGGTCTCACGGCGATCTTCCACAACCGCGTGCGCGACGGAACCGTCGCAACCCGGTGTCCTGCTTCGGGCTCGACGCCGAAGCGCACAGTTCCACAGGTACGACGACGACGACTAGTATTTCATTATGGTAGTTTGATAGTAGGCCTTAGGACTCGCATCCAATGAGGATTGGATGAAGTTCACAATCACGAGGGAGAAGCTCCAGGAAGGGCTGCTGGCGGTCGTCTCGAGCATTCCGACGAAGACGACCCTGCCGGTGCTCTCCAACATCCTGATCGAGGCGGGGAAGGACGGCATCCGTCTCTCGGGAACCGACCTCGACATCGCGGTGTCCACCTCGGTGCCGGCGGAGGTCGACGAGGAAGGGGCGCTGACGCTTCCTGCCAAGAAGCTGTCGGACATCGCCCGCGAGCTGCCGAGCTCGCCGGTGCGGATCACGTCCGCGGGGGAGCAGCGGGCGCAGGTGGAGAGCGGGAAGAGCAAGTTCCGGCTCCTCGGCCTTCCGCGCGACGAATTCCCTTCCTTCCCGAGTGTGAAGTTCGAGGGGGCATGGAAGGCGCCCGCCAAGGATCTGCACAAGCTCATCGGGCACGTGGCCTTCGCGGTCTCGACCGAGGAGAGCCGCCCGATTCTCAACGGGGTGCTCTGGGAGATGCGGAAGGACCGCATGCGGATGGTGGCGACCAACGGGCACAGGCTGGCCCGGATGGAGGTGCCGTTGAGCGGAGGGGCGACGGGGCAGGCGGATCTGATCGTACCCCCCAAGGCCCTGGAGCAGATCCGGCGGCTGTTCGCGGCGGACTCCGAAGTTGAGATCGGCAAGAGTGAGAATCACCTCGGCTTCCGGTGCGGCGGAACCCAGGTGTTCACGCGTCTCATCGAGGGGCCGTATCCGCCCTACGAGCAGGTCATTCCGCGCGAGAACGACAAGTTCGCCACGGTGGATAAGCTCGCGATGGCTGCGGCGCTGCGCCGGATGAGCATCGTCGCCAGCGACCAGACGCACCGCATCCGGCTGGCGTTCGGCGGCGGCTCGCTGAAGTTCAGCGTGCAGACGCCCGACCTCGGCGAAGCGCAGGACGAGATGGCGGTGACGTACGAGGGCGACGCGCTCGAGATCGGCTTCAACGCCGCCTACCTGCTGGAGGTGTTGAAGTACATGCCGACCGACGAGGTGCGATTCACCATGAAGGCACCGGAGCGGGCGGCGACGGCGGAGCCGGTGGGGTGGGACGATCCCGCCTCGTACACCTGCCTGGTGATGCCGCTGCGCCTGATCGATTAGGCCGGCGCGGGCTTCCTGATTGGCGGCGCGGCCGCCGCGTCCGGCTTCGGGGACGCGGCGGCCGAGTCCTTTCGAGGGGCGGCGCCGGGCCTCGACGCCGGCGCGGTGTCGCGCGCCGACGCACTGTCGTACGGGGCGGCGAGCGCGCGAAGGATGGTGCTGTCGGGCAGGATCGGCGGCAGGGGGAGCGTGTCCTCGACATCGGCCGGCGGGATCACCACCGGCTGGCCGCCCAGCTTGAGCAGGATGAGCTGTTGTCGTGCCAGCGCGTAGCCCGGCCGGAACGACGGGTTCGACGTCAGCGGGCGCGGCAGGGTGGCCGCGAGGAGCGCCGCCTGGGCGATTGACAGGCGCGACGGGGGAACGCCGAAGTAGTGGCGGCTCGCGGCGCCTGCTCCCCAGAGCTCCGGACCGAACTCGGCGACGTTGAGGTACAGCTCCAGGATCCGCGGCTTGTCGAGCGCCGCTTCGAGGCGGTAGGCGACGACCGCCTCCTTCAGCTTGCGCAGGGGATTCCGCGAGGGTGACAGGTAGAGGTTCTTCGCCAGCTGTTGCGTGATCGTGCTCGCCCCGCGGACCCGGTCGCGGTGCTTCCACGCGAGCGCGAGCGCCCGTGCCAGCTCCGCGCGGTCACGCGCGTTGCCCCACGCGAAGGAGCCGCGCCGGTATCCGATCGCCTCGCGCAGGGCGCGGTAGTCGATGCCGTGGTGCGAGTAGAAGGCCTGGTCCTCTCCGGCGATCGCGGCGCGAGCCAGCCAGGGAGACATCGAGTCCGCCGGCACCGGGTCGTAGAGCTGCGCTCCGGAGCGCCCGGCGGCGTCGAGCTGGCGCTCGCGCATCGCCATGAAGGCGGTGCGTGCGGGCCAATGCGTCCTCCACCAGGAGGGCGGCGGCCAGATGAAAGAAAGCCACAACAGGAAGACGGCCAGAAGAGCGGCCGCAGCGGCGAGCAGGCGGCGCAGCGGACGCACGAGCGCGGCCGCTAGCGCCTGGTCGGGGGGGTCAGCGCCACGAGGGCGCCCGACGCGCCGAATTCGCCCACTTCGTCGAGGCCGCCGGAGACTCCCGTGAAGCCGCTCACCCGGGCCTGCGGCGGGCTCCACGTCACGGCGAAGACGATTCTCCGGCGCTTGAGGTCAGGGGCAAGGTCGGCTCGCAGCGCCAGGGCGAAAGCCCGTCCGAGCGACACCGTCCCGCCGGCGCGAATCTCCTGCGACTGCCAGCGGTGCGTTGCGACCTCCCACTCGGCGCCGAGCTGCACCGCGCCGTCCAGCAGGGTGACCGAAGCGCCGGGCACCACCGTCGGCCGGTACGTCGAGTCGGGGAGCGGAGAGCCGAACCCGCGACCGACGACCGAGAGTTGCAGGCCGTTCGCCGTCGCCGCGCGCAGGCCCACGTCCCACGCCGCGAAGTCGACGAGACCGCGGTACCAGCGCCGCGTGACGCCGCCGGAGAACTGCTCGTCGCCCAGACCAAAGCCGATGGCGTACGCGTTGACCGTGGTGTCGCCAGGGTAGCGGTCGTGGACCCAGGACAGCGCCAGTCCCCGGCTGGCAATGGTCGCGCCGTACTGGCTCAGCTGCACAGCCCCGCTGGCGAACCGATCGGCGCCCACGTCTGCGCCGATGCTGGCCTCCAGGCGCCGCGCGAGCCCCGCGGGATTGACCCACAGGGCGCGGGCGTCGTCGACTTCCGTGGTGAGCAGGTAGCGCGCCGGCTGCGCGGGGAGGACCTGTGCGGTCAGCCGCCCAGCCGATGCCGTGGCGGCTGCGAGGCCGGCGGCGAGCGCGATCGCGCTCCGCCGGGTCACGGCAGCCGCGTGAAGGCGGTGCGTGTCGTGCGCCGTATCGGTATCACCATCCCGGCGCTCGTCACGGTGGCGTTGACCAATGAACTGTCGCTCGAGACCCCGCCGAGGTAGACGCCGGCCGCCGAGACGTACCAGTCGGACGTGGACTGGCCGTTGCCGCTCAACTCGATCGACTGGCCTTGGACGTCACCGGACCCCGAGACCGTGTAGGTCGCGGTCGTGGCGATGTGCAAGGCATGCGTCCCCGCCCGATCCTCCCAGCCGGCGACCCGGTGCTGGCGCGTCAACTTCACCGTCACGGCGAGGCCCATGCTGGGGGTCGTCGTCGTGCCGGTGTCGGACCAGGTAGTCCCGGCCGCCGTGGAAGCCGGCGGGAGCAGAGGCAGAAACTCGCGCAGTCCCTGCGCCATCTGCAGCACCACGGCCCCGACGCCTTCGGGCGGCGTGAGCGAGACGGGCTGGCCTGTAGGGGAGACGACGAGCCGTATCACCTTGCCCTTGGCGGCGGCCAGCTCGGCCGGGTCCGCCGCCCCCATCGGCGCCGTGACGCCCAGCGAGTCGAAGGTGATGGCGACGCCGAGATTGCCTTCGGCCTGCGCGACGTCGGCGGTGAACAGCGCGGCGGTGGTGATGTCCGTCGCGTTGCTCGCACCCATCATCTCCTGCACGACGTGAGTCTGCGAATCGAGCCGATAGTGACTGGTCCCGGGCACGTAGCGGAGCGTCGCCGGCTCGGCGGGAGCGGCCGGGGTGGGCGCCGGCGCGGGGGTCGCGGGCGGAGTGGAACGGCCGGCGCAGCCGGAAGCCAGCGCGACGACGAAGACGAGCGGCAGACGCTTCACGCGAAACCCTCCTGGAAATGGTGCCAAGGCCTGCGCACGGCGTGGGCAGGGCGGAACATGCGACGGCGCCGCAAGACCCCCGGAGGGGCACTCGCGGCGCCGCCGGCGGAGCCGTAAGCCGAGTTCTGTTCGGCCCGAAGGCCGGACGGTCATCTCTCTGGGATGGCGGTCGCCCGCCACCTCACGCGGCCTACCCGCGGCTCGCCGTTTCCGGCGTTGTCGGTCCGGGCCGGACCTCGCCGCCTATTTGGCCTTGCTCCGGCTGGGGGTTGCCGTGCCACGTCTGTTGCCAGACGCGCGGTGGGCTCTTACCCCACCGTTTCACCCTTACCTCGCCCGAAGGAGAGGCGGTTTGTTTTCTGTGGCCCTTTCCGTCGCCTCGCGGCGCCCAGGCGTTACCTGGCAGCCTGCCCTAGGAGCTCGGACTTTCCTCAGGCCCTCACGGGCCCGCGACCGTCGCACTCCGCCTCTGCAAGATACCGGTGCGGCCGGAGGGAAACAAACGGCCCGCTCCGTCTCCGTCGGAATGACGGGCCGGTGACGGCTGCCGCTACCATGGGCTGCGGACGCTGCCGGAGGGGCTGATGAGCGCCGCAACCGTTGCCACCGTGCTGACGCCGGACGAGCGCGCCAGGGTCGAAGCCGCGGGCCAGGACTGTTTCATCGCGCTGCACGGCGATTCGCTCGACGACGCGATCCGGCAGGTGCGACGCCGCGCCGTGGACGCCGTGTTTCTCTCGGTGCATCGGTGCGACGACGCGGC
>Ga0208692_1002012_pt1 | contig 10375 bp, 9 predicted proteins | sample June2015DPH_20_1_3_FD_184721 | JGI IMG/M metagenome (GOLD analysis project Ga0208692, IMG submission 184721) | Peatland microbial communities from SPRUCE experiment site at the Marcell Experimental Forest, Minnesota, USA - June2015DPH_20_100... | ecosystem: Environmental > Terrestrial > Soil >...
GCGAGCTTGGATTTGAGATCGGCGCGCGCTTCGTTGAACTCCTTCAGCGCGCGCTCCCGGTCCTTCGCCGCGGCGTCCGACACATCTGCGGTCTTAGCCTTTAGCTCGACGGACTGGTCGTCCAATTTCTTTGCCATGCGGTCGATGGCGGCGGAGAAATCAGTGCGTTTCTCGTAGGTGAAATCCTTGATGCTACTCCAGGAGTCGGAGACCACCTCTTTGACGTCGGCAGCGGCGCCTTTCACGGCTGCCTTGGTGTCCTGCACGACCGACGGTTCGCTTTTGTTCTTGGAGCAGCCACCGGAGAGTAGAAGAGCCGCGGGGCTTAGGGTTGCGATGAGTAGGAATAGGGAAAGTTGTGTTTTCATAAGAGAATGGTTCTGAAGTATCCTCGATTAATCGATTGGTCGAGCGGTGAGTATGGGGTAATACCCGAACAAAGGTTGACCTCGTGATTGCCGCAATGGCTTCGCAAACCTGTGAGTTCCCGGTCGGTCCACTCTTTTCGAAGCCTTGGAGGCAAATCGCGGGCCGGGAAAGGGTCGGGCCCCAAGTCGCCGAAAACGCCCGTAAATCGGAGGAAAACAATCGGGCCATGTCAGGAGATCTGGACTCCAGCCGTGCTCCCTGCGCTGCCGCGTTTGCTTACGGGGAAGCGGCTGGATGTTGGGGTCCATGGAACACCCTGCGGGTGCTGCTGTATTTAAACAGTGCGGCGTAGCGTGCCCAAGCCACGACGGTTTGGAGGATGCGCTGCGGCCGCTCATGCGGGAACGCCAGCGCCAGCTGGCTCAGGATCACGGCGTCATCAACCTCGTTGCTCGCGGACTGGCTCAGCGCTTTTACGATAAGGTCGAAGACGAACAAGCCTCTCAGTGTGGCGTTGAGCAGTCGTTTGCGGGTGTTGATGTCGGCGGCGAGAAACTTGCGGCCTGCTGCGGCCATTTCGACGCGCCCGCCCGGGGTCGTGACCCAGCCCAGCATCTCGGCGGCTTTCACCACGAGGAGGAGTTGGCTCAATTTGATATCCACATGGCGCGTCAGCTCGTACAGCTCCAGGCTGCCTTCGTTTTCGAGCACTTCGAGCAAGCCGATGGCGCTGCTGAGCGAGACGGCCGGAATGGACTGGACGGGCAAACGACCGACGCCAGCAACCAGGGCGGGAGCGGGCGCTGCTGGCAATACCATCTGGGTGATGAGCGCGTGAAGCTTCTGGGTCAGCGCGAGAAAGTCCGGGTGGTGCTCGTCGCGCGGATACGGCAGCGCGTTGTCGAGCACGGCGCGAATGCTGCCCGGATGCGCGCCCATCACCACCAGGCGCGTCGCCATGAAGACTCCTTCGTCGATGCTGTGCGTCACCATGAGGATGGTGTTCACGGGGGTGGTCTTGCTGGTGTAGAGATCGATCACTTCATTGCGCAGCGTCTCGCTGGTGAGCACGTCCAGGGCGCTGAACGGTTCGTCCATGCAGAGAATCTCCGGTTGGACGGCCAGCGCGCGGGCCAGTCCGACCCGCTGCTTCATGCCGCCGGACAGTTCCTTCGGGTAGGCTTCCTCGGAACCCGCCAGGCCCACCGCCTCAATCACCTGCCGCACGCGCTTCTCCCGGTCGGTGGCGGCCAGCGGCAAATGCGACAAGCCGACCGCGACGTTCTGCAGCACGGTCAGCCAAGGGAACAGCGCGAAGTTTTGAAACACCAGCGCCGTCGATGGATTCAACCCAACCTGCACTTGACCGCGATACAGGATTTGCCCCGCGGTCGGCGGCTCCAAGCCGATGATGGCGCGCAGGAGCGTCGATTTGCCGCAGCCCGACGGCCCCAGGATGGCGACGACTTCGTGCTCGCGGATTTCGAGGTTGATGTCGTGGAGAATCTCCACGCTCCCGCCGCCCGCGCCGGGGAAGGACTGGAACACGTTGCGGATTTCCAGGAGTGGCGTTGCCATAATCAGGTTTCCAAGGTGAAGCGGGTTTGCGCCAGGTGACTGAGCGGCCGCCAGACGAGCCGGTTGAAGCCCACGACCGTCACCGCCATGATGCCCACCGCCGCGGCGAGGACGTGAAAGTCGCCGCGTTCCGTCGCCTGGCTGATCGCCGCGCCCAACCCCGTGGTCATGAGCGTCTGGCCGTGATACTTCATGTATTCCGCGACGATGCTGGCATTCCACGCGCCGCCCATTGCGGTAATCCAGCCAGTGAGCAGGCTCGGAAAGACGGCGGGCAAAATGAGCTGCTGCCAGCGATGCCGCCACGAGAACCGCGCCAGCCGCGACACTTCCCAGAGTTCACGCGGAATCGCGTTGCTGCCCGCGATGACGTTGAAGAGGATATACCACTGCGTGCCCAACAGCAGCAGCACGACCGAACTGATCCCCAAGCCCGTGCCGAACACCAGCATCGCACCCACGACCACCGGGAAGATCATCGGCGCCGGGAAACTTGCCGCCATCTGAATGACGGGTTGCATGGCGCGCGACCAGCGCGGATGGCGGCCAATCATGACGCCCACGGGAATCGTCCAGAGCGAGGCCAGCACCACCGCAAGGGCGACGCGCAGAAAAGTCGCCGCAGTGCTGCCGAGCAGCTGGAGCCACTCACTGCCCGTGAGCGCCATCAGCAGGTGGACATATTTCACCGCGCCAAACAGGACTCCCGCGCCGAGGGCGGCAACGAGCAGTCGCTTTGTCCAGCGCCGCGTGTTCACCGCGCGAGAGTCTGGCGCTTCGGGGCGAGTCACGGGCGCGACCGCAGGAGGATTGCTCCGCCGCTGGAAGAACCTCCACGACTGCGACCCCGCCCGCCAAACCCGCGACCGTCGGATCCGTTCCCAGAGCCACGAGCCGGACACGGCGGTCGTTTCTTCATCGGTGAACTTGTGCGACCACGCCACCAGCGGACGCCAGACTACTTGGTCAACGAACACAATCATGCCAAGCATCGCCAGCACGCCCAGCAGTTGCGCCCGCCCATCGCCGCGCTCGATGGCGAGGCTCATATACGAACCGAGGCCCGGCAGCCGGAAATCGTGTTCACCCAGCACGAACGCTTCACTCACCATCAGAAAGAACCAGCCGCCGGCCATGGACATCATGCTGTTCCAAAGCAGTCCGGTGGTGGCAAAGGAGAGGTCGAGCCGGAAGAACCGTTCCCACCACGACATCCGGGCCAGGCGGGCGACCGCCACCAAATCCGGCGGCACGGATTTCAACGACGAGTAAAACGAGAACGTCATGTTCCACACCTGTCCCGTGAAAATCATCAGCACTGACGCGATTTCGAGACCGACGTTTTGATGCGGAAACAGGTAAACCAGGCCGAGCACGAATCCCGGCAGGAAGCCCAGCACCGGGATGCTCTGCAGGATATCGAGCACCGGTAACATCATCCGCTCGGCACCGGCCACCCTTGCCATCGCGTAGCCATAGACCATCGTGAACAGGAACGACACGCCGTAAGCGATGACGCCACGCGACAGGCTGAGCAGCGTGTAGAGCGGCAGATAACGCGCCTCCAGATGAATCTCCGGGACTTGTTGCAGCGGGCCGCTCCATTCGTGCGCCACCGTGACGAGCGCATAGATAAGCGCGGCCAGCAGCCCGGCCATGGCCAGATCAACCCAGCCGAAGGCGCGCGGTGTTCGGATGAATTGTCTGTCAGTAACCACAGGGTCTCACGCAATGAATTTGGCGATGACGTACGCCACGGCTGCCGCGAGGCTGCCGACCAGAGCCGTCTGCAACGCGCCCTTCAGCTTCGGATCGCCAGTCGTGGGAGCCGGGAAGCAGGCAAATCGCGAGGGCCAGGGAACCAAAATACGACACCAAGGCCGCGGGGAGGATGAAGGCGAGAAGCGTTCGTCTTGAAAGGGTGCCGAAGAAAAAGGGATGGAGGCCGCGAAAGGGTGCCACAGCCGTTCAGTCTGGCATGGCCGAGCCGCGCCTTTCCAGAACCATTTCCATTCCAGCGGCGCTACCGGTCGCCAGCGGGCGACGAAATCAACGCTGGGCCGGCTATGGCAGGCGCGAATGGCGTTGAATGGAGGCGGGTTTCGTGACAGACGCGAAACTGACCCGCGCCACACACTCCGTAAGGCCCGCTCCCAGCGGGCAAACTCCAGAAAGGATGTTATCATGAACTGTCCAGCTCTCGGGCTGCGAGTCGCCAGTGTGATCTTCGGCCTCATGGGCCTTGGCCAGCTGATCCGCATCATCGTCTGCGCAAATCTGCAGGTCGGCAGCTGCCAGATCGGCCGATGGTGGGGCGTTGTCGCCGTCATCGTCCTCGCCGCGCTTTGCGTATGGCTGTGGATGCTCGCATCCAAGGCCGCCAAATCGAAGGTCGAAGCCCCGCCGGCCAAGCCCGCCGCCTGAGCGGCGCCCGCCGGCCCTCGGTCCCAACGGGATCGCTGCCGCGTTTGCGGCTGAATCCTGGCCCCGCCTTCTTCTGTCGGCTGGGCCGACAGTTTTGTGTGCAGCCTTTCGGTCCTCTTCTTCCTGTTTCGCGGAACCAACAGCGGAGCCGAAGCAGCCTTTGCCTGATTTCCAGATTGCCCGCCCGCTGAAGCGTCATTTCCCCACAAACCCCGCTCACATGACTACACTCAAAAGACTCCGGGTTCTTTCGCTTATTGGTTGGCTGTACATCGTATGCCTCGCCTGCTCCGGGTACATTCCGGGCTTCCGTGGCGCTAAGACCAACCCGTTTGTTATCGTCGCACTCATCTTGATCCTCGCCGCACTTGAACTCATCAGGTGGGAGCTTCGCGACCTTAGAGAATCCGTCACGAAAAAAGATCCGTAGCCCCCCGCCGTGAGCGCACCCTGCGGGCGGCGGCTGGGGCAGCGACGCGATCTACTGCCGCTCTGCCTCCCGCATCAGGCTCGGCCCTGGCTACCGCGACAGCTTCCTCGGCTTCCGCTTCGCCCTCAGTTCAGTCCGGTAGGGGGTGAGCTGAGGCGAGCGGGCGCAAGGGGCCAGCGGCCTTCTGGCGTTGGATGGTGGGTGTCACCCTTGAGTGTCACCCTTGAGCCCAAATCTCTCCGCACTCCGAGGAGTGCGCGCATAAAAATCCCGCGCCTTCGCGAGCAGTTGAGCATCGGTCAGATGGTGCGCATCGATAATCAGCGCGCCGGTGATCCGCCGGGCCAGCTCCGGGTGATGGATTTTCAGCCACGCAACGAATTGGTCCATCTCGTCGGCCGTGCCGGTGCCGCTGCCAAAGATCAGGATCTGGCCGGCCTCCTTCAAGGCATCGGCAACCGGCCCGAAAAAACTGTGGGATGCCGGTTTTTCCTGGCCTCGCGAAAAGCCGTCGAAGCTGTGCGCGTGGCTGATGGCGTCGTCCGTCTGGTGGGGCCGGATCTGTTCAGCCACCGTGCCGTGGATCTCGGACCGGAAAATGCGAGCTTCATGGTGACTGATCACCACCAGCCAACGGGCTTCCTGCTCGTTCGCCTCGGGCCGGGTCTTCTCGGATCGCTCAAGGAAGTCGCGGATTTTCATGAGCTCATCCGTCTCGGCGACATCTTTCGTGCGGGTCGGCGGCAGGACCAGAGTTTGGCCGTTGCGTGTCACCTTGAGGTTACCGTTGGGTTCCTCTTCGACCTGACCGAGCTGGCGAAACAGGGCGTGAACTTCGTGCCACCCTAGATTGTGCGAAACCGGATGTTGGAAGATCGTCTGATAGGTGCGCAGGTGCGCGCCCGTGAGTGCCGGGGGCGGGTTCATGTTGTCCAGCATGGGTGCAAAAATCTGGGAGCGCAACTCCGTGAGGTCGCGCTTGCCTCTTAAGTCGGCAGGCATCGGTGACCACCCCTTGCCAATCGATTCTTGACGCGGGTGCCTCACCCAGCCTCGCCATGAGGTCAGCGTTTGCACGGCGGCAAACCGGTTGTCTCCCAGCCAGCGCAGCCGCGTCATGCCGTCAGTGTCGCGCACAACGGCAGGCCGCACCAAGGCACGCTATTTCGCCTTGAGGCGGGCCGCAGAACGCTGGGCGCGTTGCAGCACGTTCCCAAGATCGATTTCGAGCGCGGCTGCCATCCGCAGCATCGTGTCGAGGCTGGGGTTGCGCATCCCGCGTTCGACGTAGCTCACCATTTGTTGCGAAAGGCCGCCCCGTTCCGCGACGGCATTCATCGAAAGGCCGCGTCGTATACGCTCGGCCCGGAAGATGGCAGCGACTTCGGCAGCAAGGGCGTCGAAGTATCTTTGTGTGAACACGGGCCTAAACTATCGTGAGAAGTGAATTGACAGTGCATCTCACAATTGTGAGAAGTGGGCCGTGTTCGCCCGTCGACTTGGCCTCGATCCGTCCGCGAATGGCGCGAAGTGGAGTGACGACGGGGCGAGGAAGCTCGGCGCCGCCGCGGTCTTCGGCTCGGTCGTCGTCGCCGCCTGCGCCCTCTCGCTGCTGGCCATCACGCCGCGGGTGGTTTTCTGGCGGGATTATCCCGGCACCTACGAAGCCGTGAAGGTTCCCCCCATGCTGGCCCAGCTCAAGGATCCCGGCAATTGGGACCGCGCCCTCTGGACCGACCCGTCGTTCAACGCCAGCCAGACCCTGCGCTGGCGCCTGCTGCCGCCCGTCGTCGGCCAATTGCTGCACCTGCCGCCCCGCGCCTATCTCGGCCTGCCCTGGGTGGGTCTGACGCTGCTGGTGGGTGCCTGCCTCCATCACCTGCAGGGCCGGGGCGTGGGTGGCTGGGGTTTGCTGGCGGTCGGCGTGCTGGTGGGCACCAGCTCCGCCTTCTTCAGCTCCTCGTGCGCCCTTGGCTACTTCGACCCTTTCTACCTGCTGGCCCTCGTCATCTTCACCTTCACCCCGTCCCCCGTGCTCGCCGCCGGCATGTGCGCCCTGGGGCCATGGGTCGATGAAAAGTTTCTCCTGATGCTGCCGGCGTGCCTCAGCCTGCGCTGGGTCCGGCAACCCTCGTGGAAATGCGCGGCGTGGTTCGCTGCAGCGATCTCCCCCTACTGCCTCGTCAGGCTTGTCTCCCTAGCCTGCGGCGAAAGCAGCGTGGCCCGCCAGATCGCCATGCAGGGCGCGGTCTTCGCCGACTACGCGCCGGCGCTGCCGCTGGGCTGGTGGTACGGGTTCCGGCTGGGCTGGGTCGCCGTCGGGATCGGGCTGGCCGCGGCCTGGCGGGCGCTGGGGTGGAGGGCCGGGTCCCTGATGGCGGCCTCCTTCTTGGCGGCGGTCGGGGCGGTCTCCTTCCTCGCTTGGGACACCACCCGGTCCATCGCGATGGCGCTGCCCTTCCTCGTCGCCGGGGCGGGGGAGCGCCGGCTCCGGCCGTGGCTGGCGTGGCTGGCCGCGCTCAACCTGCTGCTGCCCGCGGCCTACGTGTGGTGCGGGCACCCAGTGACCGTCCCGCTCACCTCCTTCCTGCTGACGCGCCAGACCCGCCCGTGAGGCGCCCGGCCGCACGCAGCAGACGATCAACAACCACCAGCGCTCCCCCCGATCATGCGGCAGGCACAGACCATCCTCGATGCGAACGGGCGCGAAATCCAACCGGCGCACCGCTGCCGGCTGGCGGTGCGGAACACAGCCATCGCCACTGCCGGTGAGGCACCGACACCCGCGCCGGCGGAGTCGGCGCAGGTCAGCGGCTGCCGCCGGGCGTTCCAGGTGGTCGACGCGATGCTGGGGGTGGCCTTAGCCGTGGCCGTGATCGCGCTCCTGGCCTTCGGGTTCGTCTGGCTGCTCGGCGTGCTGTTCGGGCGGCGCGGCGACAACTGACACGGTCCGAGATGAGCCGCCCCACGCCCGACGCATTGTCACCCGCGCAGTCCTTCGCCTGCCGAAGGGGAGAGGCGGCGCGGACCCTCGCTGCGAACGCGACGGTTCCCCCGGCCCCGGGGCAGGCGCACCGACCGTGAAGCCATGCCCTGAGCCGCTGAATCGTCTCGCCCTTGTGGCCGGGGTCACCGGGCTGGCCGCTGGCCTGTCCCTGCCGACCCACGTTCATGATGCGGAAAGGACGCCATGCGGCGTTACAGCTGGCTCCTAGCCGCAGTGGTGGCCGCGCTGGCGGCCTTGGTCCGCTGGTGCCCCTCGACGAGAATCCGGGATAACGACGCCGTCGGCGTGCTGACGGCCATCCTGCGCGTGCCCGGGATGGTCGACCAGCTGCGGGACCCGTGGGTGGGCCTGGCCAACGGCCGGCGCTTCTCCAGCTACTTTTTCGTCGCCACCCGCTGGCGCATCCTCCCTCCCCTCGTCGGCCACGCGCTCCACCTGACGCCCAAAGCCTACCTGAGCCTCCCCCCCGAGCCGGCGCGTGGTGCGTCCTCCTCCTGGGGGCATGGTACGCCCACAGGATGGGAGGCAACCGCGCGGCGTGGGTCGCCGCGCTCGGGCTCGCAGGGTCGGCGGCGTGGCTGTCCTCGGTCGAGATGGTGCAGTTCGACGGCTGGTACCTGGCGCTGCTGCTCGTCGCCGCCTTCTCGCCGCGCACAGCCGCCGCCTGGGCGGCGGCCGCACTCGGCCCATGGATCGACGAGCGCTTCGTGCTCTTCCTGCCGGCGGCCCTGCTGGTCCGCCTCGCGTGGAGCAGGCGCCTCCCCTGGCGGGAACTCAGCGGGGTCGGCTTCTATGCCCTCGCCCGGATGGCGGCGCTTTTCCTCGGGGAAGCCGGATTAAGCAGGCAGCTTGGGCTCACGGTCCTGGGCTGGGGCGCAGGAGGGTGCGCCGTCGGCTGGGGCCTCGGATGGAGGTTGGGGTGGGTGCTCCTGCTCGCCGGAGCGTGGAAGGTCTTCGGCTCCGTCCGGCCTTGGCAGCGCTGGCTTTCCATCGGGGCTGCGGCGGGAATCGCCGCGGCGGCGGCCCTGGCCATAGACTACACCCGCACGGCCCCGGGCCTGCTCCCGCTGGCGGTGCTGGGCGCCGCGCACCTGTCCTCACGGACTCGCCGGATGGCGGTCGCCGTGGCCGTGATGCTGCTCAATTTCGCCCTTCCCTACTGGCACATCTACGGCAAGGACTTCGCCCCCGTCCGGTCCGTCTTCTCGGCCCCGCCCGGCACGTGGGTGATGCCGTTCACGATGCCGCCGCTCAACTGAACTTGATCAGGTCCATCGCGGGATGCGAGCGCGGTTGCGGTCCGCCGGTCCGCACAAGAAGTCACTCGCTCCGCAAGGCGATGATTGGATCGATCTGCGCGGCGCGGCGGGCGGGAAGGAGGCAGGCGAACAGCGCGACGCCGGCGAGAAGGATCGCCGCGCCGGCGAAGACGAGCGGGTCGTGACCGCTGACGCCGTGCAGCCGGCTCGCCAACACGCGCGCGGCAGCCAGTGCGGCGAGCAAGCCGAGGACCAGGCCGACGGTCGTCAACCGCACCCCGCGGCCGATGATGAGCCGCATAATGTCGGCCCGCGCGGCGCCGAGCGCGGTGCGAATGGAGAGTTCGCGCTGGCGGGTGGCGACGGCGTAGGACATCACGCCATAGAGTCCGATGCAGGCGAGAAGAAGGGCGGTCGTGGCGAAGGCGCCGATCAGATACAGGATGAGTTTTTGCGGGCCGAGCGCGTCGGTCATCGCGTGCTCGAGCGTGTGCAGGTTGGCGAGCGGCAGGTTGGGATCGAGGCGATGAATCGCGGCGGCTACGTCGCGGGCTGCGGCCAGCGGATCGCCTTGGGTGCGGACCAAAAACGCGGAGCCCCAGGGGAATTGCCAATGCGGCGCAAAAAAAGTCGGCCTGGGCGGGGCGTGCAGGCTGTCGACGCGCATGTCGGCCGCCACGCCGACGATCTCCCACGATTGGTTGCCCACATTCAGGTGCCGGCCGATGGGATCTTCCTGGCCAAACAGGACGTTGACCAAGGTCTGATTGACGACGAAAACGCGCGGGGCGTCCGCCCGGCTGTCTTGGGTGGTGATCGGGCGTCCACGCACGATGGTGGCGCCCAGCGTCTCGAAATAACCCGGCGACACATATTTGATCGCACCGGCACGGTCCTGCCGCGTCTCGGGCCGCTCTTCCAGGCTGAAAAAGTAACCCTGCGCATTGTCGCCGAAGGGAACGTTGTCCGTGGTCGCCACCGAAACGACTCCCGGCACGGCGCGGATTTCTTCCATGGCGCGTTCGAGAAATGCCATGCGTGGCTCGGCGCCTTGGTAGGGGCCGTTGTACGGCATGGTGAGGTCGAACATCAGCACGTTCCTCGGATTGAAGCCGGGATAGGCGGTGACGGATTGCACCAGGGCGCGCAGCAGCAGGCCGGTGGAGACCAGGAGAACCGCGGTGAGCGCGATTTCGGCGATCACGAGCGTCGATTGGCTGCGCGTGCGGCCGCCGTCGGTCGCGCCGGCGGTGCCGCTCTTAAGGGCGTGAGCGAGATTGGGCCGGCGCACGCGCCAGGCGGGAAAAA
>Ga0208692_1002016_pt1 | contig 10350 bp, 9 predicted proteins | sample June2015DPH_20_1_3_FD_184721 | JGI IMG/M metagenome (GOLD analysis project Ga0208692, IMG submission 184721) | Peatland microbial communities from SPRUCE experiment site at the Marcell Experimental Forest, Minnesota, USA - June2015DPH_20_100... | ecosystem: Environmental > Terrestrial > Soil >...
TGATGCGCGCTGCCGCCGGGGTCACCCGCGAATGGGCGGTCCCGACTTATGCCAGCCTGAATCCCATTATGGTGGATGGTACCGGGATGTGCGGAGGATGCCGGGTCACCGTGGGCGGGAAGGTTCGGTTCGCCTGTGTTGATGGGCCGGAGTTCGACGCGCACCAAGTGGACTTCGATGAGTTAACCCGCCGCACTCGCGCCTACCTCGAGCAGGAACGCGTCTCCCGCGAGCGGCACGAATGTTCGATCGGTTTGGGAAAATAATCGCGCGGCCCGCCACAGAAGGGGAGTATCATAGTATTTTGGCTCAAATGGCTCTCGTGGGACTCTTCACCCCTTCGCTCCTTTTCGGTCGAGGGTGAGTGCGGATAAGCAGCCAAATCTCGAAGTGAACCATCATTACTACTATGGCCCAAGAACAAACGCCAAATGAAAGCAAAGAGAAGAGAGTGAGATTGGTTCGCCCGTCGATCGTCTTGCTCTGCGGACCCGCTGCCTGCGGAAAGTCGACTTTTGCGCGCCGCCTCTTTCGCCCCACGCAAATCATCTCTTCGGACTGGGCGCGAGCTCGCGTGTGCGACGACGAGCGGGATCAGCGTTTTCAAACCCAGGCCTTCGCTCTCGTCCACTACCTAGCGGAATTGCGACTGAGCTTGAACCGGCTCTGTGTGGTGGATTCAACCGCGCTCACCGAGCACCACCGGAAGGAATATCTGGAATTGGCAAAGAGGTTTCAGGTTCCTTGCGTGGTTTTCCTTTTTGATGTTCCGCTCGAGAAATGTGTCGAGCGTGACCGATCGCGCCCGAGGACGGTAGGACGTCCTGTGATCGAGCGCCAGCACCTGGCTTTTGGGCAGACGAAGGCGGACATTCGGCAGGAAGGATTTGACGAGATCATCGAACTGGGCGACGAAGACATGGACAAGGTTCAGATTGAGATTATCTTTCGCCCCATTTCGCAGCCTGCGGGGATGCCGGCCCGGCGTCCGCAAGGCGAAACCCGCCATACTCCTCGCCCCTGGCAGCAGGGAACTGGAAGGGAGCCTGCCGTCCGTGAGGCGAAGCCGCCTTCGCACGTGCATCCTCCAGGCGCCGCGCGCGAGCAAGCCAAGCCTGAAGTCCGGCCTGCGAGTCCGCCCTCGAAGGCGCCTCCTGCCCCTGCAACAGCGCCTGGTGAAGCTGCTAATGTGGCTGGCTCCTCAGCACCTGCCGAGGCTCTTCCGCCGCCCTCACAGAGCGGAACCCAGACCACCCCCAGCGAAACGGCCACACCGCCTGCTACATCTCAAGGCAAGCCGGTTGGACAGAACCATTCGTAGTGTAGCGCCCACGAATTTTGGAGTGCGGCCGCTTGCGGCCGCTTTTGCGTCTCGAACTTGCTCGAGGCGACGCCGTAGCGCTGACCCCGCAGGGCGGGGTCAGCACGATGGGAAAGCAAGAAAATGCCGATCCCGCAATGCGGGATCGGCGCTACAAGGCCCGCTGAGGCGGGCAGCGCAATGCTATCGCGCAAGCTCAGCGGTCCGTCCTTCCGTCCAGGCGGTCATACACGGTTCGGGCGCAGGTTGAGCCCAAGGACTCGTTGTAAAGGGATCGCAAGCGAAGGATCTCGCGAACTTCCTCATCAAAGCGGTGGAGTGTTTGGAGTTCGGCTTTTCGAATGGGGAACCTTGTGCCCCGGTGGTGCCAGAACTTCTGGTATCCGCGGTCCTCAAGTTCACAGTTCAAGCCGCGGATGATGAAATAAGGCGGGCCAAGAAGAAGCCAGGCTTGCTCTGCCTTCAGTTCCAGGTATTGCAGGCAGTTGTATTTCTTTACGCCGATTGAGCCAGGGGATACGCCAGCCTCCACAATCTCAAAACCGGAGGTGGTAAATTTTTTCCGAATGTCGGTCGTCACTACCTGCTCTTGTCCCATCCCATTCGACTCCAGAAAGTTCACAAGCTCGCAATCGAGACCCTAGAATGTGAATCTAATCCATTGCTGGCAAGAAGCGCAAGGGCTGAGGCTTCGAAAGAGCAAAGAATAGTTGAGGGTCCGCTAGTACCGGCATTGCCCCTGCGATAGTTGGTGCGGCGCGGGCAGGGCTCAGTATAATAATTACGCAAGATTTGTAACGGGTGGACCCCCAAGAGATTTTTGTTTACCCCAGGCGGGCCATGACTCTGAAACTAGGGGATGTGCATCTGGAAGCCATCCGGCGACACAGCGCAGGGGACTACCCCAGCGAATGCTGCGGCATTTTTCTAGGTAAGGTCAGCGCTGAGGTGAAGCAGGTCACCGAGGTCGTGGCGCTCAAGAACCTGCGCCACGATCCGAGTCGTGCGCAGGAGCTCTTGCCGGTGGATGATACGGGCCAGGAAACGGAGCGCAACCGCTTCCTGATCGATCCGCTCGACCAGTTGCGGGTGGAGAAGGACGCGCGGGCGAGAGGTTTAGAGGTTCTGGGTTACTACCATTCTCACCCGGATCATCCGGCGCGGCCTTCGATCTACGACCGCGAACACGCCTGGCCGCGGTATTCTTATGTTATAATTCCCGTTGAACGGGGCGTCCCGAAGGATTTGACGAGCTGGGTTTTAGCAGAGGATCGCGGGGCTTTTCGCGCGGAGCAGGTTGAGATAGTGGATTAACCGATTGAGGGCACTGCTTCCTCAAGTAAAGGTTGAATCCTTCGGGCTCAGAATGCATCGAAATTAGTTAGGGCGGGAAGGCTGCTGGCCGCGAGGCCGTTCGAAGCCGCATCCCGGGGAGCAAGAATGCCGGTCAAGGTGATCATTTTCCTGCAAAGGGAACAAACTCCCTTGAATGAAAACGACGTACTCAGTATCGTTCCTTCCATTGCCGGCGGTACGGCCCTCCGTTGTATCTGTAGCTAGCCTGGGCTCCCATCCGCCGCGGCGGATGGTGAATCCCGGGCGCACTCCTCACCCGCGACCCCAATCAATACCGAATAGCGTGTTGCGTAGGCTGGCCTTGAAGCCGGGTTTCAGGGCACACAATTCACTATCGAGAGGATACTCAATGTCGAACATTTACCAGGATAACTCTTTCAGTATCGGAAGGACTCCGCTCGTACGGCTTAACCGGGTGACCGACGGAGCCAAGGCAACCGTTTTGGCCAAGATCGAGGGCCGCGGCCCGGGCTATTCCGTGAAGGACCGGATCGGGGCGGCGATGATTTGGGACGCCGAGAAGCGAGGCGTTTTGACAACAGGGAAGGAGATCATTGAGCCCACCAGCGGCAATACTGGAATCGCTCTGGCATTCGTTGCCGCCGCGCGAGGCTACAAGTTGACGCTCACCATGCCCGAGACTATGTCGCTCGAGCGTCGTCGAGTGATGGCAGCCCTGGGCGCCAACTTGATCCTCACCCCGGGGCCGGAGGGCATGCCCGGTGCGATCAGGAGGGCGCAGGAGATTTATCAATCCGATACCAACCATTATTTCCTGCCTCAGCAGTTTGAGAATCCTGCCAACCCCGATATCCACGAAAAGACCACCGGGCCCGAGATTTGGGACGACACCGACGGTACAATTGACGTGTTTGTGTCCGGGGTAGGCACGGGCGGGACCCTCACCGGCGTTTCCCGCTTTATCAAGAAAACCAAGGGCAAACAAATCCTGTCGGTGGCGGTCGAGCCGACGGCGAGCCCTGTCTTGACTCAATTCACTTCTGGTCAGCCCTTGAAGCCCGGTCCGCACAAGATCCAGGGAATCGGAGGCGGCTTCGTTCCGAAGGTTCTCGACCTGTCGCTTGTGGACCGTATCGAGCAGGTCTCGAACGAAGAGGCGATTGAATTTGGCCGGCGGCTGACGAGGGAGGAAGGTATCCTGAGTGGCATTTCCTGCGGCGCCGCGACGGCCGTGGCCGTGCGATTGGCGAAGCAGCCCGAGTTTGCCGGGAAGATTATCGTTACGGTCTTGCCGGATTCCGGTGAGCGATACTTATCCACCGTGCTCTTTGAGGGAATCGGCTAGTGTGCGGGGGCGAGGAGTCGAGAGTCGAGGAGTCAAGGAGTCGAGAACTCGATAAGTTGAGGAGTCAAGAACTCAAGAAGTTGAGTCGAAGGCCGAGGGTGGGAATCTCTTGACTCCTCGGCTCTTAGGTCGGACCTCGATGGTGGAAGCTTCTCGACTCCTCGACTCTCGACTCCTCGACTCATTAAAGGTTAACAAACCATGGATGATAAACGTTTAGAGAACCTGGCAAGCGAATTTAAGGTGGCTCTGGATGCGCAACTTTCCGGCGATTACGGCTGCGAGTTTCGGCTCCCCAGCCGAGAAGCCGCAGCGCAAATCTGCCGCCACTACCTCGAGCTGCTCTTCCCTGTTTTTTATCAGGGCCAGGGCGCGGAACTGGAGCGCGCGGCGACGGGAGCCAGGCCTTACCTGGTCGAGATGGAAACGCTATTGCGTGAGCAATTGTGCTCTGCCATGCGCTTCGATCAGCGTTGCCAAGGGGATCAGTCTCCAGTCGACTTTGAGGACCGTGCCCAAGTGCTGACCGAACATCTGTTCGGCCAGTTGCCGGAGCTGGCGAGGTTATTGGCCTCGGATATCGAAGCGGCTTTCCGGAATGATCCCGCCGCCGCCAGCCATGAGGAGATTCTCCTCAGCTACCCTTGCATGGAGGCCATTACCGTGCAGCGCCTGGCGCACCGGCTCTACCTGATGGGAGTGCCTTTCCTTCCCCGTATGATGACCGAGGTGGCGCACAGCCACACCGGCATCGATATCAATCCCGGCGCTTCGATTGGCGAATCGTTCTTCATCGATCATGGGACGGGCGTGGTGATCGGCGAAACCGCCACCATCGGCAGAAGGGTGACTCTTTACCACGGTGTTACGCTGGGAGCATTCAATCCGCTGCGAAAGGACGAACAAGGTCAACTTCGTCGAGGGCAGGAGAATAAGCGGCACCCCGACCTCGAGGATCATGTCACCGTTTACCCCAACGCCACCATCCTGGGGGGCGATACACGCGTGGGCCATCACAGCATCATCGGGGGTAACGTGTGGCTCACGCACTCCGTGCAACCCCACAGCAAGGTGACGCTCAAAGACCCTGAACTGGTTATCCTGAACGGCGAGGCAAAAGACTAGAAGTCTTGAGGCTTAAGACATGGTGTAAATGGGTCAGGGTCTGCGCGTGATTGTAAGGGCAGGGCGGGGCTTCAGCCCCGCCGACGAGCGGCTGTCTCTCCGAAAGGGGCTTCACAGGCTGCGGAAAAACCCGTTTGGCCTGTCATTCCGAGGAGTCCCGATCTGATCGGGACGACGAGGAATCTCGCACTGCGTTGAAAATACTCAGAGCGAGATTCCTCGCTCCGCTCGGAATGACAGCTTCGAGGGGTTTTTCCGCAGCCTGTCAAGCCCCGCCCTACAGATTTCTAACCAGCCTTCACGCTTGTGATGTTACTCTGTCCATGGAGGTTCAAATGGCATTGACGATTGGAGATGAGGCGCCTGATTTCAGGCTCAGCTCGACGACGGGCGCCACCCAGGGCGAGTTTCAGCTTTCCGCCTATCGGGGCAAAAATGTAGTGCTTTGCTTTTACGTCCTTGACTTCACCCCCGTTTGACAGAACGAACTGTCGGCAATCCAAGCGGATCTCGCCAGGTTTGCCGGCCTGAACGCCCAGGTCTTGGGCGTCTGCACCGACACGGTTTTCTCCCATATCGCCTTCCAAAAATCTCTTGGGGGTCTTCAGTTCCCCCTCGCTACGGACCGCTGGCCTTACGCCAAAACCGCGGCGGATTATGGCATCTTTCCTCCCACAAAGCATCAGATACCGTTCGTCAACGATCGCGCGGTCTTCATTGTGGATAAGCATGGCAAGATCGCTTGGATAAAAATCTACGAGCTCAGACAGCAACCCGAAAACGCCGAGATCCTGGATGCGCTGAAGAGATTCACCTGACAAGAGACTCCGTGGCGGCCTTTTCGTTTTTTGCGAAGAATTTCCCGGCTCGTCGCTCGCCCGGGGTTGGCAGGAACTGGAGGTTTTCGATTCACGATGGCCGATTGACAGCGGAGGAAGTCGCTACACCACTTATTCAATCGTCAATCGGCAATCGCCAATCAGCAATCGGTTATGGACTTAGCGGAACTCGTCAGGAAATATACTGAGGTCTCCGGAGGCTTTTGCGATGCTCCCCGCCGCATTGCGCGGGTCGGCGGGGCGGTTACTCCTTGCTGTCGGATATTCGCGTCTCGACGTAGACCAAATGGAAAACGGTAAGGCCTCCTTTCGCCTCAATCCCTACCACGTGTTGCTCCTCCTTTGTGCCAGCCTTCAGGACGAACTCTCCGCTCTCCGGTCGCTCTTCCTCGCAGCCCAGTTCATTTGAGGAGTTGCCCTTCTCCTTTTCGCCCCTTGGCTTGGAAGAGTTGGCACAATCCAAGACTCTGCCGTACTTCGCAAGCGCTTTGCGGTAGAACGCCGCGACTTTTTCGGGTGGGTCGTTCGACTCCAGCTTCAGCACGGCCAGCTTGAAACCAGAGGAGCCGCCCCACAAGCCCAGTTGAACTGCGGAACTCTTGTCGGAATCATCCTTGTGTGGCCGTGCTCCCGGATATAAAGGCAAGCCAACTTCCTTCGCACTCGCCTCATTGCTGGCGATAAATCCGACGCTGCTTCGGTGCTTTTCAGATTCGGTCGTGCCCGCGACGTTCTTGTCTTGTGCGGCCAAGGGCAGAGCCGCCACAAACAGCAATCCCAGCACCACGACTCGACCCGCCTCGCGCGACTTGAAACGAGCATCTTGGCCACACTCATGACCTAACCGCTGTCTATTCATCCCAACCTCCTCACTGCCTCTATGTACGCGGCGCAAAGAAGCGAAGTTCCATCGCACTTGGCTCACATAGCTGACCCTCCCTTGGTGATTCGAATCCCCGATCCCTAGCTTTGTAGTTCAGGAACCGAGCCATTGGCAAGAGCGGACTCTCACTTTGTAGCACAAGCAGTCAGCTTCTTCTCTCGCCGCGAAGATTTCTCCTCGTGTCGTTAGCGCCTCCGCCCTGCACCGTCGGGTGCGGGGCTCCGTGTCCTCCGTGGCCAGAAGAGCCCCAACACAGAGGTCACTGAGACGCTCCGTGTGCTCTGTGTTAAAGCTTGAGAGGCACGGAGCACACAGAGAGTCTCGTTTTGGTTGCGGCCACCAAGCCGCGCTGTTGCACTAGTTTTCATCTTCTCCTCGTGCGGCGAAGATTTTTGCACCATCATCGCTTGGCCCAGGATGGCTGGAGGTCTAACTCAGGAAAATGATGATTGCCGGGGTGCCCACCGGAGTGTATTGGCCGGTGAAGGTGAGGTTGCCCGTAACCCGATTGATGCGGAAAGTGGTGATGACGTCGCTTCTTTGATTGCACGCGTAGAGGAAATTCCCTGTTGGATCGATGTTGAAGCTGCGCGGATAAGCGCCTCGAGTCCAAACTTCTCCGGCCCGCGTCAGGCTACCCGCCTTGCCAATGGAAAAAATAACAATGCTGTCGTGCAGCCGGTTGGCAGCGTAAACGAACCTCCCGCCAGGCGAGACCTTTACCTCCGAAGTGAAACTGGTGCCGGTGAAGCCCTTGGGTAGGGTTGAAATGGTCTGCTTCGCCGTCAGTCTTCCACTCGCGGCGTCGAAGTCGAACAACACCAGCGTGGAGGCCTCTTCTTGCAGCGAGTACAACCATTGTCCATTGGCATGGAAAGCAAAATGACGCGGCCCGTCTCCCGGAGGCAGTAGGACAGACGCGGGATTATTGGCGGTGAGCCTGCCCTTTTGGATATCGAACTTCCAAATCAAGATCTGGTCCAGCCCCAGGTCGCTTGCCAGAACGAATCGACCCGTGGGATCGGCCTGGATCATATGCGCGTGAGGGCGGTCGTGGCCGCTAATGGCAAAGCTCCCGGGAGGGGCGCTGGTAGCATGCGGTGGCCCCACCGTGCCTACATCCTCTTTGACGTCTGTGGCGGAGCCCAGCTCACCATTCGGCCGGATGGGGAGGACCGCCACGTTTCCGCCGCCGTAGTTGGCTACCAGCACGTATTGGCCAGAAGGGTGGACGCTCAGGTGGGCGGGGCCCGCCCCTTGTGAGCTGACGGTATTGAGCAGCGCGAGATGCCCACTGGAGCGATCAATCGAGAAGGCGCTCACCGAGCCGGAGTTGAGGCCCTGAAAAGTTGCAGTCTCATTCGCCGCGTACAAATGTGTTCTGGAGGGATCGAAATCCAGCCAGGACGGATTCGACTCTTCCGAAAAGAGCTTGCCTTGCGACAGAGCCCCCGTTGCCGGGTTCATTTGATACAAGTAAATGCCCTGTCCATTACCCTTGCTACCCTCTGCGCCTTGCGGTGAACTGTAGGTGCCGACATAAGCCCGGATCGACCCGTTCAGCGAATTCGCCTGGCCCTGCGTCAGTGCGAATGATGGCCGCGTCAGGGCTAGAGTTGCGGCGCCTTTCAGGAACCCGCGACGCGAGATCCTTTCGAGGGGGGTGCGGGGGCGTTGCAAGTCATTTCGTGCCATTGGAGTCATCCTTTTGCGGCCTGATCTCAAACCAGAAACGGTCAGATTATGGGATTGATTGGGCCCGGAAGGCAAGATTCGTATTGCAGACACCCAGCGATCATGGTAAGGTTAGGGACATTAGGTCCAGGCGGGCGGGGGTGGTTCTTGCTCGGAGGGTCTAAGGGGTTGTAGGGGCGACCCTTGTGGTCGCCCGATGCAGGTTTGGGGAAGCGGATTGTACCCTAGGGGTTCAGCCCGAGGCAAATCAGCTTATTTGGGAGGTGCATCCATGAAGCGTAGGGATTTCTTGGCCAAGTCGGCGATGGGCGTAGCTGCGGTGTGGCTGGGGTCAAAAAGATGGGCCGCCGCAATGCCGTCAGTAACAGGGAAGTTCAGCGCCGCAGATATCGTTCCTTTGGGCCACACCGGTATCAACACCTCGCGTTTGGCTTGCGGCACGGGGACGATTGGCGGGGGTCATCATTCCCATCAAACGGCTTTGGGCATTCAGGGCCTCGCCGATTTGCTTTTGCAAGGATACGACCAGGGCTTGCGTTTCTTTGACACTGCTGATTCTTACGGATCACACCCCCACGTGGCGGCGGCCCTGAAGAAAATGCCGAGAGAAAAAATCACCGTCATGTCCAAATCGGGGTCACGCGATGCGGCAGGAATGCGCGCCGACCTTGACCGCTTCCGTAAAGAACTGGGGACGGACTACATCGACATCCTCCTGATGCATTGCATGACTGACGACGACTGGACGGAAAGATACAAACCGGTAATGGACGTGATCTCGGAAGCTCAGGAGAAGGGAATCGTCCGAGCTCATGGTTGCTCCTGCCACACCATCGGCGCACTGCGCGCCGCAGCGAAATCTCCCTGGGTCCAAATCATGCTTTCGCGGGTGAACCCCATCGGGTCGCATATGGACGCAGACCCCGCCACCGTCGTCGCAACCCTTCGAGCGGGGCGTGAGGCGGGCAAGGCAATTCTCGGCATGAAGATCCTCGGCCAGGGTGACATGAGATCTCGTGCCGATGAGGCGCTGAAATACGCGCTGTCGCTCGGCGTGCTGGATGCTTTTACTATCGGCGCCGAGAACCGCAACGAGCAACTCGACTTGATTAAGCGTATTGCTGCTGCCCATGCTTAGCTGAAAGTGCAGGCGGGGGATTGGCCCAATACGCGTCAACCTAGCCGTCGTTTGTAGTTCGGCGGTCCAGTAGGATCGGTGGGGTGAAGGCTTGTTCGCCAGCTATCAGTAGACACTAGGCGACAAGGCAGGAGTTATCTCCGAGAACGCCGCTTCAGGATAACCCCAAGGTCTCCTGACGCCTGAGTGTGGGAGGTTCTTCGAAGCCGCATAGACATCACAGCTACTGACCAGCGATGCGAGAGACTATTCAAATCGCAGCGCGGTTGCGGGATCGACTCGCAATGCACGCCGGGCTGGAATGTAGCCAGCAGCAAGTGTTGCCGCGCTCAAAACCAACACAGCCAGCGCGATGGTCGACAGATCGGTGGGTTTCAGTCCAAAGAGCATTGACGCCACCAGCCGCCCGACCGCAAGCGCGGCCGCAACTCCGGCGGCCAGCCCAAGAACGAGCACCCATAGAATATCCCGCAGGATCAAGCTCAAAACAGCCGCAGCCCGCGCACCCAGTGCCATTCGGATACCAATTTCGTTCGCGGGTGGCGCATACATTGTTTTTCATGTATGGTGTGCCAGGGAAAGCCTGGCTGATCTTGTAAGCTGAAAGGAGCTTACCTTGTAATTGCCCATTCAACAAGTAGCCGAGCCAGCGTGGAGCGGAGCGATCCGCCGAGCGAAGCCTGGTGG
>Ga0208692_1002028_pt1 | contig 10304 bp, 8 predicted proteins | sample June2015DPH_20_1_3_FD_184721 | JGI IMG/M metagenome (GOLD analysis project Ga0208692, IMG submission 184721) | Peatland microbial communities from SPRUCE experiment site at the Marcell Experimental Forest, Minnesota, USA - June2015DPH_20_100... | ecosystem: Environmental > Terrestrial > Soil >...
ACCGACTACCTGGTCGAGGCCTACGTGCCCGACGCGGATCCGAGCGGCAATGGCCTCACGCAGTGGCGGCTTCGCCATGCCGGCACGGACTATCCGACTGGCCTCCAGGCCAGATACACCCAGGGCACGGACCTGGTCGGCTCGCAGGGTAAGGCCCTGCTCTCGGAGATTGCGAATTGGGCCCGCGCGAACGGCAACGCCTTCAACACCGAATACGACGTCGCGAGCGCGATCCAGGATTACCTGCGCAGCGACAGGTTCGTCTATAACACCGACATCTCGGCCTTGATGCCGCGCTGCGCCGGCCTTTCCACCGTGGACTGCTTCGCCCTCGTTCGCGAAGGGTTTTGCGAGCAGTATGCGACGACGATGACGATGTTGATGCGAATGGAGGGATACCCAGCGCGTTACGTGCAAGGCTATCTGCCGGGTGCGATCGATCAGAACACTCGCGTCGAGCAGGTCACGAGCCAGCAGAAGCACGCTTGGGTCGAAGTCTTCTTCCCGACCTACGGCTGGATTACCTTCGACCCCACGGGCGGTGGCGTCGGTCAGCCGACGGTTCTCGTGCCGGGCAGTGCAGCGACGGCGTCTCCGACGGCAAGCTCCTCGACCAACCCGGGCAAGTCGGCCGGCGCCGGATCCAGCAACGGTCCTGCCTCAGGCCAGGGCGGCGGCACGACGGTTCCAGGCGGCCCGGCCGGCGTGCTGGTGCCGACCACGGGCGGGGCCATTCTTGCTCTCGTGCTGCTCGTCTACTGGCGGCGTCGGCCGAGGCGGCTGGAGGGAGCTGAGGACGTCTACCGGCGTGTCGTCCGGCTGGCGAGCCGTCTCGGGTACAGGCCACGGCCGACGCAGACGGTCTACGAGTACGCCGGCATGCTCGCCGACCTGGTGCCCGAGGCGCGCGATTCTCTCGGGGTCGTGGCAATGGCGACGGTCGAGGTCACGTACGGGCGACGGCAGCTCGGTTCAGCTCGACTGGTCGCTCTGGCGGATGCACACCGGCTGGTTCGACAGGCGCTGCTGAGACTGGCTTTGCGGTTGCCAAAGCTGCGTCACGGAGGCGGAAAGCCGGATGGCCCGGGAGGACGCGGGGGCGCGGCCGGTCGTCCCCGACGATGATCTCGCACCAGCTCGAGGGGGCGGGCCGGCGCATTGCCTTCGGCGGCTGGCGGGCTGACTACAGCGCGCCGCTGTCGTTTCGCCTGGAGGATTCATCGACTGCTGGCCTAGCTCGAGCGCCGAGGTGTGAGTCGAGGTTGAGAGCCCGAATGACCGCACGGCCGGCCCTGACTTCGACCACGGTGATCTCCGCCAACCCGAAGTCGAAGTTCCAGAAATGTTCGAGTGGAAGGCCGAGAAGGACGCAGGTCACGACGCGGAAGACGCCGCCATGGCCGACGATCAGCGACCACCGGTGCCGATCCTGCCCCGCCTCGCCGTAGCCTAGGACCTGGTGGCGGTCGTGGGTCCCGGGCTCGGTGCCCTCCGCCATCTCTGCCAGGAGCGTCGAAAGCGAGGGCTCCACCCGGGCGGCGACCTCCTCGAGTGTCTCGCCACCTGGCGCGTGGAACTTGGTTGGCCAGCGACGCCAGCCGGCGAGTGAATCGCCGAAGCGGGCGGTGATCTCCTTGTCCGTGAGGCCCTCCCAGGCACCCTGGGCGATCTCGGAGAAGCCCACGTCGGAGCGAAGTGGGGGAGCGGAGCGCCCGGCTGCCACCAGGGCGTCGACGACGAGCTCGGCGCTGCGGCGCGCCCGCCCCAGCGGCGAGTGGACGATCGCAAACGGCGGGGCGTCGGGGATCGGCAACGGGGGATGGGCCCGGGGCGCTGCCAGCCTGTGACCGGCCAGACCAGCTTGCAGTACGCCGAGGGCCGTCAGCGGCGCCTCCATTGCGCCCTGAAAGCGGTTTTCAACGATGAATTGAGTCTGGCCGTGGCGTAAGAGGACGAGGACCGCGTCGAGACCGGCAGGAATCAGCGAGACGGCCCCGGATGCTGGCGCCTCACCGAGCCGGGGCCGCTCCGCATGCGGCAGCGTGGACTTCAACGTTCGGTGGCGGCCCGGATGACCCACACGTCGAGGACCGCCGGGTGGTTCCGGATCTGAGCCGCGACCGCGTCCGAGACGTCGTCGTCCACGGCGAGGAGCATCAAGGCGTCCTGGCGGGGGCCGGATCGGGCCAATGTCATGGAGCTGATATTGACATCTGCTTCACCGAGTATCAGGCCGATCCGGCCCATGGTCCCGGGCTTGTCCTGATGCCGGGTGATAACCATCAAAGGCGTCGGCGTCATGTCCAGCCAGCTATCGTCGATGCGGACCAGGCGCTGCTCGCCGTTGGCGACCGTCCCGGCCAGTAGCGCTTTGCCCGAGTCCCCCTCGACGGTGAGGCTCACGAGGGACGCGAAGGTACCTGCGTCGTTGGTCTTGCGCTCGGTCACGATCAGGCCGCGGTTTCTGGCAAGGAACGCGGCATTGATGAGGTTGACCCGCTCGCTCGTCGCGTTATCGAGGATGCCACGTAAGGCGGCCGCGGTAAGTTGCGCGGCGTCGTAGGCGGCGAGGTCCCCCGCGACGTCGACGGTCAGGGCCCTTATCCCGCCACGCAGGTACTGGGCGGCGATGCGACCAAGCGTTTCCGTCAGCGGCAAGTAGGGCGCGATCGCACGGGCCGTTTCCGGAGTGAGCAGGGGGGCGTTGACGGCGTAGCGGGCGGAGCGCCCTGCCAGGACGTCGATGACCTGTTCGCACGCCTCCTCGGCCACTCGAACCTGGGCTTCGGCCGTGGAGGCGCCGAGGTGCGGTGTCAGGACTGTGTTCGGCGCAGACATCAGTGGCGAGTCGACCGGCGGCTCCTTCTCGAAGACGTCGAACGCGGCTCCGGCGATCTTCCCATCGAGCAGGGCCTCGGCCACGGCCGCTTCGTCGTAGACACCGCCGCGGGCGACGTTGACGAGCATGACGCCGGGCTTGAGCTTGCCGATCTGTTCGGGGCCGATCATCCCGCGCGTCGCCTTGTTTAGCGGCACGTGAACCGTGATGACGTCGGACTTCTCGATGATCTGGTCGAGCTCGACCAGGGCGATGCCGTGCAGAGCGGCCTGGTCGGCGGTCACGAACGGGTCGTAGCCGATGACGTTCATCTCCAGGCCGTGGGCCCGGTCGGCCACGGCCTGTCCGATCTTGCCCAGGCCGATTATGCCGAGCGTGCGCCCCCGCAGCTCCACGCCGGTGAAGGCGCTGCGCTTCCACTCGCCCCTTCGCACCGAGGCGTCGGCGGCCGCGGTCCTGCGAGCGAGGGCCAGCATCAGGGCGATCGTCTGCTCGGCCGCGGAGACGGTGTTGCCGGTCGGGGCGTTCACGACGACGATACCGGCCCTGGTGGCGGCTTCGAGATCCACGTTATCCACGCCGACGCCGGCTCGGCCGATCACGACCAGGCGAGAGGCGTGGGCGAGGATGTCGGCGGTTACCTTGACCTGGCTGCGGACGAGCAACGCGTCGTACTCGCCGATGATTGCCGCCAGCTTGTCCGGCGAAAGGCCAATCTTCTCGTCCACATCATGATGAGCCCGCAGGATCTCGAGACCCTGCTTGGCCAGTGGCTCGGCGACGAGGATCTTCACGTTTGGCTCCTTACCCGGCCAGGCCGAGGGCTTGCAGCGCGGCGACCTGGGCAGCCTCCACGGCTGCGCCCGGCTTGATGGGTCGATCGAGCTCGATCAGGGTCTGCTCGATGACGGCCATCGCGTTGAGGATGGCCGGAACTGTGACGTGGCCGAGGTGCCCGATTCGGAAGATCTTCCCTTTGAGCGCACCCTGCCCGCCGGCGACCACGAGGCCGAGCTTACGTAGCTTGCCGTTGAACGCCTTCCAGTCGAGGTCCTCCGGGATCCAGGCGCCGGTGACCGTGTCGGAGGCGAAGGCCGGGTCGGCCAGCAACCTGAAGCCCAGTGTCGTGAGGCCTGCCCGAACGGCGGCGCCCACCGCTGCGTGGCGCCTCCAGATCTCCGGCAGAGTCTCCTCTTCCATCATCTCCAGGGCCACGTCGAGTTGGAACATCACCGCAACGGCAGGGGTCCAGGGCGTCTGGCCCGCTTCGGCGCTGGTCTTGTGGGCTGCCAGGTCGAAGTAGAACTTCGGCATCCTGGCGACTGCGGCGGCCTCCCACGCCCGCGGCGAGACGGAGACGAAGCTCAGGCCGGGAGCGACCATCCAGGCCTTTTGCGAGCCGCTGACGACTACATCCAGGCCCCAGGCGTCGGTCTCGAACGGAACGGCACCGAGGCCGGAGATCGCGTCGACAAGGATCAGGGCTTCCGGAGCGGCGGCCTTGACCGTGGCCGCTAGCTCGGCGATGGGGTTGGTGACCGCCGTGGAAGTCTCGTTGTGGGTCAGCAGGACGGCCTTCCACGGGCCTCCGGCCTCGAGGGCCCCACGAACGCTGGCCGGGTCGGCTGCTCTGCCCCAATCGAAGGCGAGCCTGGTCACGTCGGCGCCGTAGGTGGTGGCGATCTTGGCGAAGCGGTCGCCGAATGCGCCGATCGTGACCGCCAGGACCTTGTCGGCGGGCGAGAGGAAGCTGACGATCGCCGACTCCAGTCCACCCGTCCCGGCAGCCGTGACTATCAGCACGTCGTTTCGGGTCTTGTAGAAGGCCTTTAGGCGATCTATGACCCGGTTCTGCAAAGCAGCGAACTCGGGCCCGCGATGGTTGACCATCTGGCGAGCGCCGGCCTCACGGACGGCATCGGGGAGCGAGGTCGGCCCGGGGATGCGCAGGTTGGGCTCGAAGCGGTTCACGTATTCCACCTCTCTGCGGGAACGGATGCCCGGAATACTACCTTTCGGCCGGGTCCCAGGCGAGTGTGGTATATATGACGTCATATGCAGAAGCGAACCACCATCCTCATCGACGTGAACCTGTTGGACCGGCTTGACCGCTTTGCTGCCCGAAGCGGGGTGACGAAGACCTCGGTCCTTGCGGCAGCCGTAGAGTCGTACCTGGAGGATCACGACTCGACGCCCGACCTGTCGTTTCTGGCGGTTGGTCGGAGCGACCACGGCCGGCTGTCACTCGATGGGCGGTCGATCGCGCGTCGTGAGGCGGGCGTTCGGCCCGGGCCAGACGAGTTCTGAGCGATGGCCATCCTCCTGGACTCCAGCGCTGTGCTGGCCGCGGCGGATCAGTCTGACCTGAACCATCGGGCCGCCCTGGCCTGGTTCGGGCGCGTCGACGAGCCACTCATGATCGGGGCGCTGACGCTGGCCGAGTTGGATCTGCTGTTGCAGCGCGAACTCGGTCTGCGCGCAACCTTCGCTCTCCTGACGTCGATCGGCAGCGGGGCCGTCAAGGTCGTTGCGCCCACCACTGCGGACTTGATCCGCGCCACCGAGCTGATGCGCGAGACGTCCGAGTACCGGCCGCGGCTGACCGACGCGGTTCTTGTGGCCACGGCCGAGCGGCTGGGAGTGACTCGGGTGGCCGTCTTTGATCGGCCGCCGATCGCGATCTTCCGGCCGAAGCACGTTCGCGCCCTCCACCTGGAGCCGTAGGCAGCGCCCGCGCAGGCGCGTGTCAATGCCTTGCGGCGGCTACTCTTCAGCGTCGCGGCGCTGTTCGTCGGCCAGGGCGCGAAGATTCTGCTGGCGACGGCGCATTCCCTCCGAGCCGGTGGCCATCGGGTCCGCCGCCGGCCGGCTTTCGACGAGTCGCTTCCGACGAGGGGCCTCTCGGCGCGCGTTCGCAAGGCGCCCCAGCCGCTCGCCAATCCTGGCCTCGGCGCCCTGATCGCCCGGGAAGTAGTAGCGGCGGCCGACGAGCCCATCCGGGAGGTACTGCTGGTCGACGTCGTCGCCCTCGAAATCGTGAGGATAGCGGTAGTTGCGACGGCCGATCCCACTCGACCGCAGATGGGAGGGGACCGGCAGGGAGCCCTTGCCCAGGACGTCGGCCAGGGCTGCGAAGTAGGCCCGGCCGACGGCGTTGCTCTTGGTCGTGACCGCGAGCATGACAGTAGCCTGGGCCAGGGCGTACTGGGCCTCGGGCAGGCCAACCCAATCTAGGGCCTGAGCGGCGGCCACGGCCAGTTCTAGCGCGCGTGGATCGGCCAGGCCCACGTCCTCAGATGCCAGGATGATCAGACGCCGGGCGATGAATCGAGGGTCCTCGCCGGCGGCGATCATGGAGGCCAGCCAGTACAGGGCCGCGTCCGGATCGTTTCCGCGAATGCTCTTGATGAACGCGCTGACGGTGTCGTAGTGGCCGTCGCCGGCGCGGTCGTACGCCAGAGCCCGTTGCTGGGCGGCCGACTCGACGTCTTCGAGCCGGGGTGCAACGTGCCCGTCTCCGTCGCGTATCCCCTCCGCGTCGGCGATCGAAACGGCCCCTTCGAGTACGTTGAGAGCCTGGCGGGCGTCCCCGGCGGACAGCTCGACGAGATGCCGGAACGGCTCCGCAGCGAGGGCGACGCCGCCTGCCGGCCCCAGCTCACCGGCCAAGCCGCGCTCGGAGTCGGTCATGGCGCGGCGGACAACCGCCCCTACCTGCTCGTCGGTGAGTGGCTCGAGGCGATACACGCGCAGCCGGGAAAGAAGGGCCGAGTTGACCTCGAAGTAGGGGTTCTCGGTGGTGGCGCCCATCAGGACGATCGTGCCGTCTTCGACATGCGGCAGAAGGGCGTCCTGCTGGGCCTTGTTGAAGCGGTGGATCTCGTCGATGAACAGGATCGTCTGCCGGCCGTTGAGGGCGAGCCGCTCGCGGGCTTCGGCGACCAGGGCGCGAATCTCTGCGACCCCGCTCATAACCGCGGAGATCGTCACCAGCCGAGCTCCCGCCGCCTCGGCCAGGACGCGGGCCAGGCTCGTCTTGCCGCTTCCGGGCGGTCCCCAAAAGAGGAGCGAACCGAGATGGCCGCCATCCAGCGCTCGACGCAGCGTCCCGCGTTCGCCGATCAGGCGCTCATGGCCCACCACCTCGGCGAGCGTGCGAGGGCGCATCCGGGCTGCCAGCGGCTGGCGCTCAGGTGGCGGAACGAACGCGGGCTGCTGTTCACCGGATTCGTCGGCTGGCGTGGTCTTGACGCGGCGCGCTGGCATCCGTCGATCGTACAGGCTGGTCGACTGGCGGGCAGCGGCCACGGCGCGGAATCCTTCGTCGACGCACCGATCTACCTCGGTCGCGGTGGCGTCCGCGGAGAGTCTTCTCCGGCTGGGAGATTAGCTCAGGGGCGCGGCTGAGCAGCCCTCGCCAGGCTCCAGGTTGCGGGAGCCATAAGAGGCTGTGCTATGTGTCCTGGAAAGGCCGCAGCGAGAGAACTGAGGTCACCCGGGGGCGAAGGAGCCGTTTTCGCTAGCTGATCGTAACGACGTGGGCGACATCGATCAGGACCCAGAGAACGGCCAGGGCTGCGGCAATCGTCCCACCGACCAGCAGGATCCTGCGCACGTCCCTGACCACGTACGCGTATTCCTCTGCCGCCCGAGCGGCGAGTAGACCCTGGCCGGCGGCACGGCCCGGACGCGGAGGTTCATCGCCTCGAGCACGATCCCGAACGCGCGTCCGGGTGGCCTCCGCGGCACGATCCTGGGCCACGATCTGGGACTCGAGCTCGGCGGCTCGAGCCTCCTCGGCAGCCGACAGGGCGCTCGCTGACCGAGCATCGGGGCGTGACATGGGTCTGGCGGAGCCGTGCCTCTCGGCATGTCGCTGGCCAGGACGGTTCGATCCACGAGTGCGCTTGGCCATGTGTTGTGAGAGGCCTCCGTTGAACTCTGTCGGGGGTGGGCGCGGGGCAAGCGCCAACCCGTTGGTATCCCTTCGAGCTGTCGCTGGCGTCGAGAATACCATCATGCTCCCAGATCGGGTCGGCTCCCCTTAGCCTCAAGAGCACCCCTACGCCCGCGGCTGGTAGACTCGGGGGCGATCGAGTGGAGGTAGGTGTGGGCTTCTTATCCGACAACTTGGCTGCCATCGTGCTCGTGCTGTCGGGATTGGGCCTCGTCGCGCTGTATGTGTTGCAGTCGCTCCAGGTGAACAAGCTCAGGCGGCGGATCGAACAGCTCACTGGGGGCGTTGAGGACGGTGACCTCGAGACCGTCCTGGGACAGCATCTCGAAACCGTTCATCAGGTTGGGCGCGACCTGGACGAGCTCACGGAACGGCTGGCAGTCCTCGAGATTGCCGCGCGCCACCACTTCTCGCGGCAGGCGCTCATCCGCTTCAACCCCTTCCCCGACACGGGCGGTAATCAGAGCTTTGCGTGGGCCTTGCTCGACGAGTCCGACGACGGTGTCATCGTGAGCAGCCTCCATTCTCGAACCGGCACGCGCATGTACGCCAAAGCTGTGACCGGTGGCAGGGCGGACACGTCCCTCTCGACCGAAGAGCAGGATGCAATCGACGAGGCGCGGTCCAGACGCCCTGCCCGACCGGCAACACCGCCCCGATCTGCGGCCGCCAGCCGCATGGCGCCGGCCGCTGGCGCGGTGCCTGCCCCGGTCGTCCCAAGTCCGGCAGCGCTGCCGGTGCCCGGCCCAGCCGCTGGCGCGGTGCCTGCCCCGGCTGGAGAACCGGCGCCCGTCGCGGGGGCGGCTCCCTCTCCAGCCGCGACGCCTGCGGCTCCGGTTGCGGAGTCCGCTGCCGTTGAATCCACCCACGAGATCTCCGACCGGGCGGCGACCGAGCAAGCGAAAGGCCAGGAAAAGTCGACGGATTCCGGGGCACCGGATTCGGAGGATGCCCCTGACTCCGAGCGCGTTGGCTACAAGCTTGGGCGGCCCCCGGAATCCGAAGCCCGGGAAAAGTAAGCGGATCCCGGCCAGACCGTGACACGTGAGATGTCACTGCCGCCGGCGAGTCTTTCAAGATGACCCGTCCGAGCCGCAGGGCGTCCGCGAGCGACCCGCCTCCGCTACAGCAGATCCCGGTGTGGTGGTCGCCGCCGGACGGCGACGAGCCAGCCGCGGTCGCGACCGAGGGCGTCGAAGCGCTTCTCGCGGGGCTGAACGCGCAGCAGCGGCGTGCCGTATGCCACCGCGAGGGTCCAATGCTCGTCGTCGCTGGCGCAGGCACCGGCAAGACGCAGGTCATCACCCGCCGCATCGCCTGGCTGATCGCCACGCGTCGAGCCCGCCCGTCGGAGATTTTGGCCCTCACTTTCACGGACAGGGCCGCGGACGAGATGCAGTCCCGGGTGGATCAGCTTGTGCCCTACGGCTACACGGACTCGGCTATCTCGACCTTTCACGCCTTCGGCGACCGGCTGGTCCGCGAGTTTGCGCTCGAGCTCGGGCTGCCGACGGACTCGCGAGTCCTTTCGAGGCCGGAGGTCGTGATCTTCCTGCGGGAGCGGCTCTTCGAGTTCGAGCTGGACCAGTACCGACCGCTCGGCGACCCGACGCGTTTTCTCGGCGCGCTGGCGACTCTCTTCAGCCGCTGCAAGGACGAGGACGTGAGCCCTGCCGCCTACCTCGAGTTCGCGACAGGCCTGGCTGCGGCGCTGGACGGAGGCCGGGACGGTGCTCGTGCGGCCGCTGGAGCTACCGCCGCCGAGCCTGCGTCGGACGAGGCGGCGGCGCTCGGAGAAGAGGCTCGCCGTCAGAATGAGCTCGCTCGCGCGTACGAGCGGTATCAGAAGCTCCTGCGAGAGGCCGGTCTCATCGATTTCGGGGATCAAGTCAGCCTGGCTCTCCGTCTGCTTCGGGAATCGCCGGCCGCTCGGCTGGAGCTTCAACGCCGCTTCCGGTACATCCTGGTCGATGAGTTTCAGGACACGAACCGGGCTCAGTCGGAGCTCGTCGAGCTGCTCGCCGCACCGCACGGGAACGTGACCGTCGTCGGCGACGACGACCAATCGATCTACAAGTTCCGCGGCGCGGCCATCAGCAACATCCTCGAGTTCAAGCGGCGCCACCCCCGCGCCCGCCAGGTTGTGCTGAGGCGCAACTATCGGTCCCGCGCCCCCATCCTGGACGCGAGCTATCGCCTCATCAGGTTCAACGACCCGGACCGCCTCGAGGTCCGAAACGGCATCGACAAACGGCTCGTCCCCGAGCGTCGAGGCACGGAGGTGCCGGTCCGGCATCTCGTCTTCGCGACGGGATCCGAGGAGGCCGACTGGGTGGCCCGGGAGATCGCCGCTCGGGCTTCGGGCGGGGCCAGGCCGCGGGACTTCGCGGTTCTGGTTCGGGCGAACGCGGATGCGGATCCGGTCTTGCGCAGCCTTAACCTCGTGGGTGTGCCTTGGCGTTTCTCCGGCACGTCAGGTTTGTATGCGCGGCCGGAGATCAGGCTGCT
>Ga0208692_1002033_pt1 | contig 10283 bp, 9 predicted proteins | sample June2015DPH_20_1_3_FD_184721 | JGI IMG/M metagenome (GOLD analysis project Ga0208692, IMG submission 184721) | Peatland microbial communities from SPRUCE experiment site at the Marcell Experimental Forest, Minnesota, USA - June2015DPH_20_100... | ecosystem: Environmental > Terrestrial > Soil >...
CGCTGCTGCAAACTCAGCGGTCGGTTCGAGGGCTTCTGGGAGCAGCGATCCTATAGGAGGAAGGTTGCATGAGTTCCACCACATTTTTGTCGTGCACCCGGATTGTCCGGGACAGTTCAAGTAGCGGAACAGTTCCCAGGAGTGCTGTCTGCACCAACACCTCTCCGTGCTGGATCAACCGCGAAGCCCACCTCCTCCTCACCTTACAATTCGCCGCGCTGCACGTTGCGGAACTGTGACTTCCCAAGACGGAGCCAAGTGTCCCTCAGAGGATACGCGCTTCCACGAGGATCGCTGGGCGCCCCGCCTCGATAGCGGCAGGCCGGTACTCGTGTACTATTGCCAATCGTGCAACGCTCCCTTAAGCTGGAGAAGATGCTGAAGGCTGGAACGGCATCAGCCCCGGCCGAAATGGTTCCGGGCGCGAGCGTGGTTCCGGCAGAAATGAAAACTTGAGTGAGGTGAACGATGGTCCTAGCTGCCCTAATCCTGATCCTCTCTACCGCGTTTTTCTTCTTCTATCTGCAGGCCACTTGCCAACGCATCCTGCGCCAACAATTCGACCGAGAGTACTTCCAAGCCATTGTCAATGCCAGCGGCCTGGAGTTCCCTGCGGTGCGCCGGACGTTGGGAGAATTCAACGCGCCCGTCGACTACCCCCGGCTGCGCATGATGTTCAAGTGCGATTTCCTGGCACTTACTTACCTGCTCAAGAATGCCGTCAACGTGCACCAGCGCTATTCGGGTGAAGAGCGGTTATTGATGTTCTACTTCCGCCTGGTCTTCGCTTCTCTTACCGCCCGGCATTGGCTCCGAGTGGGTGAAAAACCGGCCATCCTGAAGCTGACTTCGATTCTCCAGTACTTCGCCAACGTGGTGGGCCAGCGCGTGAACACCGTCCGCTTCGCCAACCTGACCGCCGCCGATTACGTCCCAGCTCTTTAATCCTCGCGGGGCCTTACTATCCTTTTCTGAAATGCTGCATCTTACTTGAGACGAAGAAGTTTCGTCATTGCCCAGGAAATTATTATGCGGTTACCCTGGCGGAAACCCGTTTCCTCTCATCCCCGCCGATGGTCTCTCCGGGCCGTTTTATGGGCAATTCCTGCTGCTCTCATCTTGATCTTGGCGTCTCATCTACACAAGGGAACGGTTGTCGCTGCCGCCGAATCGCGCACGGCGGTCATCAAGCGCGGGACCTTCCTCCGCACCGTTCGCATCACGGGTTCCACGGAAGCCGTTCACGCTTACGTGGTGCAGGCGCCCCGGCTGGCGGGCGGGGGAGTGCGCATGGTGGTGGTGCGCTTGGTGCACGCCGGCGCCCGCGTCCATCAGGGCGACGTGCTCGCCGAGTTTGACCAGCAGGACCAGTTGAGGCAGTTCCGCGATCGCCAAGCTGATTACCTCGGCTTTCTGAACAAGATCAAGAAGCAGCAGTCTGACAATACCGCTGCCCTCGCCAAGGACCAGACGGCGCTCCAGGCGGCGGACGACGAATACCAGAAAGCCAAATTGGAAATGATGAAGAACGAGGTGGTCTCGCGCATCGACGCCGACCGCAACCGCCTGACGCTGGAGGAGGACGAGGCAACTTGGAAACAGCTCCGGCAGACGTTTGACCTCAAGGAGCTTGCCCGCCAAGCACAATTGAAGGATTTGGAAATCCAGCGCGACAAGGCCCACGGCCAGATGCTTTACGCGCAGATCAACTCTCAGCGCTTGGTGATCCACTCACCCCTAGAGGGATTGGTGGTGCTGAATCCGATCTGGAAAGGCAGCTCGATGGGCAATCCGCAGGAAGGCGACGAAATATGGCCGGGCTCGCCCTTCATGCAGGTGGTGGATCCCTCTGCCATGCAGGTGACGGCGCGCGTCAACCAAGTAGACTTTCCCTATCTTCGCCTCGGACAGCGAGCGGAAGTGCGCCTGGACGCTTACTCCGACCTTGTCCTGAGCGGGTCGATTGAGCATATCGCGGCCATCGGCAATACCAGCACGCTATCTCAGGCGGTCCACAACTTCAATGCGACTTTTTCCATTCAGGGAACTGACCCACGCCTCCTGCCCGATCTTTCCGCCGCAGTGGACGTGGAACTGGAGCGCCTCCCGGATGTTTTGCTGGCGCCGCGCGATGCCCTTATGCTGGAGAACGGCAAGACTTATGTATGGGTCAAGCGCGGTGCGAGTTTTGTGAAACGGCCTGTAACCATTGGCCGGAGCAATGACGTCGAGGCCGTGGGGCTCTCCGGCCTCGCCGCTGGGGAACTGGTGAAGAGGAATCCCGGGAAAACCCAGCCAGGAATCTGATGATGTTTGGCGCCCTCAAGAAAATCTGGCATCGGCATCGTGGCCCCGTAATCGTCCTGGGGCTGGTGGTGGTGGCGGGAGTGACGTTTGGCGCCGCCCGCTTCTCCCGCGCGGTGCCGGTAGTTCCCACCGCCATTGTGCAACGGGGCGAGTTTATCGAGACAGTACAATTTCGTGGCCACGTGATCGCGGAGAAATCCGTCCTCCTCAAAGCGCCCTCGGTGACGGGTGATATCCAGATCATTAAGCTGGCGAGGACCGGCGCCGCCGTCAAGAAAGGCGACGTGGTCTCCCAATTTGACACCTCCAAGCTTGTCGATACCCTCAACCAGCGGCGCTCTGACATGAAACAGGCCGACGCCGAAATCGAGCAGAGGCGCGCCAAGGCCCGCCTGCTCGATGAGCAGGACCGCACCGATCTCCTCAAGGCGCGCTATGACGTGGAGCGAGCTAAATTGGACGTGAGCCAGCAGGAGATTCTTTCCCAAATTGACGGCGCGGAGAAAAAGCTGGCGCTTGCCGATGCCGAGCAGAAACTTCGCGAGGTTGAGTCGCGGCAGAAGTCGGACCAGGCCAGTTCGCAGGCGACGATGACCGGGAAGGTGCAGGAGCGCGCCAAGGCCCAAGCCGACGTGCGCCGGGTTGAGGCCGACATCGCCTCCATGACATTGCGCGCCCCGGTGGACGGTGTGGTCACTCTCTTTCCCAACTGGCGTGCCGGTGGGTGGTTCTCCGACAACCCGCCGGAGTTCCGGCCTGGCGACCGCGCATGGAATGGCGCCACCATCGCCGAGCTTCCCGATTTCTCCACCCTGCAAGTGAGCACGCGCATTGACGAGGTGGACCGCGGCCGCATCCAGTTGGCCCAGACGGCCACGATTCGCGTGGATGCTGTCCCGGACCGGGAATTCAATGCCCACATCGCCCAGATCAGCGCGTTGGCCAAGACGGATTTCTCCACCTGGCCTCCGCCACGCAATTTTGATGTGACCTTGGAACTGGATACCAAAGACTCCCGCCTTCGTCCTGGCATGAGTGGCAGTGGGCGCATTGCGGTGAACCGCATTCCGGGTTCGATCCTGATTCCGCCGCCGGCGGTTTTCTCCAAGGCCGGAACCACCGTGGTTTACATCCTGGCGGGCTCAAAGTTTGTGCAACGGCCCGTCGTGGTGGGGCCCCGCAATGAGGAGCAATTGGCCATCACCTCCGGACTGGCGGCGGGTGAAAAGGTGGCTTTGAAAGACCCCACGTTGGTGGCGGAAAAGCCATGAGCGCACGCAAGATAACCCGGATTACCCTGGTGGTGTTGCTGATGGCGGCTGCCGCCACCGGTGCCACGGTGGCGTTGAAGCGCCTAAACCGACCGGAGCGGAGCGTGCCGACCATCCGGGTGGCGCGCGGCAACCTCAACTTGAAGGTTTACACTTCGGGTGAGCTCCGCGCCGGCAAGACCGCCATGCTGGTGGCGCCTTCGGTGGGCAGCGCGCTTCGCCTGATTTTCCTTGCCAATACGGGGACCCGCGTCAAATCGGGAGACTTGGTGGCCGACTTCGATCCCAGCGATCAGGAACACAATCTGGAAATTGCCTCCTACGACCTGAAACAGGCCGAGCAGGCTATAGCCAAAGCCAAAGCCGACGCTTCCGTGCAAGATGCGCAGGACAAAGTCGATCTACTGAAGGCGGAATTTGACGTCCGGCGGGCGGAGATGGATGTGAGCAAGAAAGATTTGGTGAGCGCTATCGACGCGAAAAAGAATCTGCTGGCGCTTGACGAGGCGCGCCGCCACCTATCCCAGTTGGAAGAGGATATCCCGTCTCACGCTGTTTCCAACCAAGCCGACATTGCCGTCGCCGCGGAGAAACTCGCTAAAGCCCGGCTAAGCATTCAGCAGGCGCAAAAGAACATTCAGGACATGCATCTGCACGCGCCTATGGATGGCTTGGTGGCCGTGCAGGAGAATCGCCAGACCAACGTTTACTATACCGGGATGCGCTTCTCTGAGTACCGCCAAGGGGATGAAGTTCAACCGGGCGGCTTTGTGGCGCAGGTCCTCGATGTGGGGCAGATGGAGATTCAGGGAAGGGTGGCGGAAACCGATCGAGCCAACTTGTCTCCAGGAGAGCCTGCCGAGATCGATGTCTATGCTCTGCCCCACCAGATGGTTGCGGGAAAGGTCAAGGACGTTGCCGGCGCGGCCTTGCAGGCTTCCTTTTTCAGCGACAGTGGCGCCAGCAAGTTCGGCGTGGTCATTGCGCTGGACCATCCTGACCCGCAGTTGCGGCCGGGCCTCACCGGGCTTGTAGCCATCTCTGCCGGCGAAGTGAAAAACGTGCTCTACCTTCCGCCCCAGGCCATTTTTGCCAAGGACAATAATCCCGTGGTTTATGTCCGCCAGGGGAGTGATTTTGTGCGGCAGAAAATAAAAATCACGCGCCGCTCGGAAACGCGCATCGCGGTGGAGGGCCTCGTCGAGGGGACGGAAGTCGCGCTGGTCAATCCCGAGCAGGTAACCCCCAAGACCTCCGCTGCCGCTTCACCCGCGCTGGGAGGGGGCGGCCGATGAGCGCGCCCGCCACCATCCTCGCTCCGCCCGCGCCAGCGGCACCTCGCTCACCACATCGCTGGTCGCGCTATGTGCCGGAATTTCGCCAAGGCCTTGAGTCGCTTCTCTTGCACAAGCTGCGCACTTGTCTGACCATGCTCGGCATGATCTTTGGCGTGGCGGCGGTGGTTTCCATGCTCTCGATCGGCGCCGGCGCGCAGCAGCAGGTGATGGCCTTCATCGAACAACTCGGCGTGCGCAATCTGATCGTCGAGGCCAAGGAATCCACCGACTGGCAGGCAAAGCAAAAAGTCCGCCAGCTTTCCCCCGGCCTCTCCTTCCAGGACTTGCGTACTATCCTCGCCAACACCACGGGCGTTGAGGAATCCACGGCGCGCAAGCGCTTCACGCCCTCCAAGATGATTCCCAAGCCGCAGCAAGACATGCCGGTCATTTACGGCGTGACTCCCGTCTACGAGCAGATCGTCAATCTGCGTGTGGGGGCGGGCCGCTTTTTTGACGCCGAGGAGGACGCGCGCGCCGCCGCCGTCTGCGTCCTGGGCGAGGGCGCCGGCGCCAACCTCTTTGGGCAGGAGGAAGCGGTAGGCAAGTACGTTAAGGTGAACGAACAGTGGTTCCACGTGATCGGGGTTGTGGGCCCCCAACTGAGCGCCCAGACTCCTCTTGCCGGCCTTCCCTCGCAGGATCTCAATAACCTGATTTACGTCCCCCTTTACGCCGCCATGCTGCGCCTGGAAGACACTTACAGCGAAATTCGCGATGAAATCGACGGCATCTATCTCCACCTGGATGCCCATGCCGACAGCTTCTTGACGGCGGAGGTGGTGCGCAGCATTCTGAACGTTTCACACCACAACGCCGGCGATTTCAGCGTGATCGTGCCCGCGGAGCTGCTGGCGGACCAGCGCCGCACCCAGCGCATCTTCGAAGTTGTCATGGTGGCCATCGCCGCCATTTCCCTGCTCGTCGGCGGGATCGGCATCATGAACATCATGCTCGCCGGAATTCTGGAGCGTACTCACGAGATTGGCGTCCGCCGCGCCGTGGGAGCGCGGCAGTCGGATATTTCCCGGCAATTCCTGGTGGAAGCGCTGCTCATTTCCTTCGTGGGAGGCGTCACCGGCATCTTCTTCGGATTCGGGATTTCCCGGCTAATCGCCTGGCTGGCGGGATGGTCCACCATTGTTACGCTCACCTCCATCCTGCTCGCTTTCCTGGTTTCGGCGGCGGTGGGCCTGGTGTTCGGAATCTATCCGGCCATGAAAGCTGCCCGGCTCGATCCGGTTGAAGCGTTACGGTACGAGTGAGCGTGAGAAGTATCGTTTGCCGCCTTGCACTTGTCGCCTGCCACTTCTGATCCGCAGAATCCCGGGAGACTGCCGGGGTCCATGCGTTCCGCTCCCTGTAGTTGCAATCATTTTCCCTAGGAGTATTTGAAAATGCGCTGCAAACTTCTTGCCGCTTGCCTGATGCTCGGCGCTTGGGTCTCGCCCGCCCGCGCCCAGACCTTCCCCATGCCCAACTATTTTCATGAGCTGATCTTTTCGCCGCAGCCCCCGCAGCCGTTGCCGGACACCAAGAGCTTCCGCGACTACATTGTTGACGGCAAGCTGCGCCTTTCCCTCCAGGACGCCCTGCTCCTTTTGCTGGAACATAATACCCAGGTGCACATCGATCGCCTTGCGGTGACCGATGCGGAATTCAACGTGCTGCGCGCTTTCGCCAATTTCGATCCTGCCTTCACTTCCTCCTTCAACACTGACCGGTCCAAATACCCCACCGATTCCCAGTTGCAGGGCGCCCCCACTCTGAGCGATCTCGAACAGCAAACGACGTTCGGCTACACGCAGACGTTGCAGACCGGCACAAATTTTAATATTGGTCTGAGCGCTGATAAATCCTCTACCAACAGCATCTTTTATTTTCTCAACCCGTCCATTTTCGCCAACTTGAATCTCAGCGTCACCCAGCCCCTGCTGCGCGGTAACGGGCGATTCGTAAACCGCGCTCCCATCCTCATCGCCCGCCGTAACGTGGCGCAATCCGCAGCCCAGTTTGAAGGGCAGGTGAGCGATTCGCTCTATCAACTGGTGGAATTTTATTGGAGCGTCGTGCAAGCGCGGGAGAACATGAAGATTGCGCAAAAATCGCAGGACCTCGCGCAGGCTTCCTACGATCGCGATAAGCGCGCGCTGGAACTTGGCGCCCTGCCGCCCCTCGATATCTACCGCTCGGAAGCAGAAGTTGCAAACCGCAAAGTGGCGGTGATCCAGGCACAGTATCAGCTTAAATCCATGCAAGACCAGTTCAGCCACTTCCTGGGTGCTGACCAGGACGCGGACGTTCGCTTGTTGGATCTGGATCTGGTGGAGAATCCCGAACCTTCCGGTGAGCTTCTCCGGGTCGACACGAAGGAGGCCGTAGCTGCCGCCCTTGCGCACCGTCCTGAGCTGGAAGCCCTGCGCCAACAGATGGCCGCGAATGAAATCGCGATCCGGCTCGCCCGCAACAATCTGCTGCCCAACCTCAGTTTGTCCGGGCTTTATCAGTCCTACGGAATAGGAGGCAATCAGTACAATACCTCCGTCACCCCGCCCATGCTTATTTCCCGTGGTGGGTTGGGTGATGCTCTCAGCCAGATCGGCGGCTTCGGCTACCCCGCTTATGGTTTCACCTTGTCTCTGAATCTTCCCATCAGGAACCATAGCGCCGAAGCGAACCTCGGCAATGCCATGGTTGCCCGTCGGCGAAGCCAGTACCAGGCGCGCGAGCAAGAAGAGGACATCACGCTCCAGGTGGCCACGGCTGTCCATCAGCTTGAACAGGCCCGCATCTCTCTGGATGCAACGCGCGTGGCCTTGGACCTTTCGCGCAAGAGCTTGGAGGCCGAGGAGCGCAAGTATCAACTCGGCGCCCAAACGATCTTTTTTGTGCTGCAAGCGCAAACCGTGCTCGCCTCGGCGCAGGCTGCGGTGCTCCAGGCGGAAATCAGCTACCAACTCGCCCGCGCCGCCGTCGACCATGCCACCGGCACGCTCCTTGACCATTACAAAATCGAAGTGCAGAAGATCAAATCGTGATTAGACTCTCTCACATGCGATGGTACAAAAAGAACCGGTCACGTCAACATGGTCGCCCGCACAGAAGATGCCGTCAACGTGAATCAGCGCCATTCGGGTAAAGAGCGGTTATTGATCTCCTACTTCCGCCTGGTCTTCGCTTAGCATCCGGCGTTGGCTCGGAGTGGGGTGAAAAACCGGCCATCCTGAAGCTGACGGCGATTCTCCAGTACTTCGCCAACGTGGTGGGCCAGCGCGTGAACACCGTCCGCTTCGCCAACCTGACCGCCGCCGATTACCTCCTCGATCTTTAATCCTCGTTTTAGGACTTCGGGTTCAGTAGGTCTGCTCGCAGCCCATAAAGCTGCTTGTCTTGCCGGTGTAAGTCCGGTCGCGGGAATTGGCTGTTTGTTCGCGTAGTTTTATTCCACGCCTCGTTGAGCTGACTCTCCAGGACGTCGGCGCGTGAATCCTTTGCTTCCGACGGATCGGTTGCGCTGCTCAGCGTGACATCCGTGCACTCCTCTGCCATGCTGTCATTCTGAGCATTCATAGCCGAAAAAGGGCTATCCGTGATGTCAGAAACGCAGCGCATGGCAAAGTGGGTCCACGCAGCGCATGGCAAAGTGGGTCCGCCCTCTCCCAAGGGGAGAGGGTGGACCGCGACGCCGCTTTCTTCAGGCGTCGCGGGCCGGGGGAGGGGTTAGTTGCGGGGCGAAGACGGCTCAGACAGGCTCGGCCCAAGCTGCTCAATGGAAACGAGTAATGCGTCGAGTTTCTGGAGAGCGTGGCGGAGCGGAGCGAAGAATCTAGCTCTGGATTTTCCCGCCGAGAAGCAGCAGGGCGAGATGCTTCGCTGCGCTCAGCATGACAGTCAGTAGGCGTCCAGTGTGCCGGGGCAGGGAAGACGGCAGGGAGGGAACAGACCAGCAGAGCAAATGCCTGAATCCTGACTGCTGCATTTTGTCTCTTGACATGCGAAAGAAAGTAGGCTAGGGTAGTAAGTGGGTTGTGGAAGAAACAGGATTCAGGTGCCAGGTGACAGGCGTTCGGGCTGGGGCAGTTCTGAATTGTGAATGGTGAAGAGTGAATTGTGAATTGCTTTCTTCCTTACTTGCCACCACGGACTGCCTACCGCCTACTGCCCGCTGCCTACTGCGTTTGAGGGGACTTCGAGTTGGCAGGACTCTTCGGCCGCGCCGCAGCCTAGGACAAGATGTCAACTCCGAGAGCGAGGGAAGAAAACGTAGTAACTTTAAAAAGTGAAGGAGCAACGCGGGAATGTCTATGAAAACAAAGGGCCGGCTTTCCACAGCCCGCGGCAAAGCTGGAATGTCTATGAAAACAAAGGTACTTAGCCCTCTGTAGCGGGAATGTTGTTGAAAAGAAAGGTGGTTAGAAGACAGTAGGGGGTCTGTGGTAGGCGGTAGGTGGGGAAGAACGTCTACCTCCGCCTTCCACCAAGCTTTTCCTGTCAGACCTCTGATCTTTGCCTCTTTGCTCGTTACTCGTCACCCGTCGCGCTTCGGCGGGTCACTGGTCACTGTTCTCACATGCCTTATTAAGGCAGCACCCTTCGCCCACCGTGGTCTTAGCTCGAGGATTCCAGAAGTCTGCGGCGCTCGTAAACCAGGAAAATCGCTTGGACAGCAGTCAATAGAACAGCGAAAGCCGCCACCATCGAAATGCCTGCCCTTACGGTTGCAATCTTCGCTACATACCCGATGGCAGGCGGGAGGATTACTCCGGCAGACAGGCCAACGGCCATGAGGATGCCGAAAACCGTCGCGAACAATTTCGGAAAGTAAGTGCTGGCGGTTCCGGCCGTCGTGGGGAAGATCGGCGCATAGGTTAGTCCGCAGATAACGATGCCCACGGTGGCCACCACGACAGAGTGCGCCATGGCAACCACTAAGAGCCCAGCAACCGCTCCCATCGCGGCGCCTAGAAGCAGGTTGGGCCCGCGCACGAGCTTGACGACTTGGCTGGCGGCGAGGCGTCCCACCATCATGGCAATCCAGAATATCGTCAGGATGGCTTTCGAGGTCTGCGGCGTGGCGAGGAGGTCTTGCTGGAGAAAGGTTCTGGTCCACCCGGCCGTGGAGATCTCCACGGCGGAATAGAAGAACAGGACGAAAGCTAGAATGTAGGGCTGCGTCAAAGTCCCAGAAGTATAACAATCTAAAACAACGCGATCTTCCGCTGGCAATTTCCTTTCGGATTTGTTAGCCTTCTGCCATGGCAGAAGCCGGCATCCGTTGTGCGAATGTCGCCAGCCTCACGGTTCGTCCTGTGCGTTGCGAGGAGCGAGCGCGCTGGCGGCAGTTGATGAACGCCCATCACTATTTGGG
>Ga0208692_1002036_pt1 | contig 10280 bp, 10 predicted proteins | sample June2015DPH_20_1_3_FD_184721 | JGI IMG/M metagenome (GOLD analysis project Ga0208692, IMG submission 184721) | Peatland microbial communities from SPRUCE experiment site at the Marcell Experimental Forest, Minnesota, USA - June2015DPH_20_100... | ecosystem: Environmental > Terrestrial > Soil >...
TCCCAGCGACTCGTTGCGGCTCGCCCTGACCAGTCAGGTTGAAGTCACCCCACGGCTCAATGGCGGCCATTTCTTCGAAGCCGTGGTTCTCGCTTCGCCAGTCGATAAAGTCCGGTGCGGAAACGGGGTGGTCTGGGCCATAGCCCCAACCCTTCGCCCGATTTGTCGACAGAACCATCATCACCCGGTCGGGATGCTTCACGGGAGGTTTTCTCAGCAGGACGCCGCTGACCACGCTGAAGATGGCGGTGTTAGACCCGATGCCGAGCGCCAGCGTCAGTACCGCAACGGCGGTAAAGCCGGGATTCTTGGCCAGCATGCGTAAGCCGTATTTCAGGTCCTGGAGCAGAGTCAACATCATTCACCTCAACAGGTCGCAAGCTGTCAGCCGTCAGCTTTCAGCTATCAGCATACAGCCCTTCCATCTTTCTACAGTTCGCTGCTGGGGGCTGAAAGCTGAGAGCTTCACCTGCATTGATTCACTCCATTTTCACTCGCCTCTGCCCGCGGGCACACTGGCTTGACGCTTCCGGTAGGAATTCATACAATCTAAGTATGAAAACCGTGCTTTCGGAAAAAGGGCAGATAACTATTCCTAAAGCCCTCCGCCTGCGGCTGGGGATCCGCCCCGGCCAAGTCCTGCAGGTAGAGGAAGAGCGCGGGCGCATGGTCGTCACCAAGTCGGAATCGGGTGACTCCGTCGAGGAGGTCTTTGGGATTCTCGACCTGAGCCGCTCGACAGACCAACTCATAGCGTCGCTGCGTGGAGAGCTTGGGAAAGAATGATCACCGCTATCGACACCAGCGTCCTCCTTGATATCTTTGGCGCTGACCCTACCTTCGGCTCCCTCTCCAAGCAGGCGGCGCGTGCCGCGATTGCGCGCGGGCGCTTGGTGGCGTGCGAGGTCGTCTGGGCGGAGGTGGCGGGATTCTTCCCCACTCCTATCGCCGCCCGCGAGGCCATGAATCGCCTGGGAGTCGATTTCGACGCAATCACCCTGGAAACCGCACTTGAGGCCAGCAAAGCCTGGAAAGCATACCGGCAACAGGGCGGACAACGAGCCAGGGTGGCAGCAGACTTCCTGATTGGAGCGCACGCCCTCTGCCAGGCGGATCAACTGCTCAGCCGAGACTGCGGTTTCTACAGGTCCTACTTCAAGCGCCTCCCGATTCTGGACCCGAGCCGGACTCAGCACTAGCAGGAAATTGTTCCATTGATTCATTGCATCATTTTCTTATTGAGAAGAGAAGCTGTCAGCGGTCAGCTTTCAGCTATCAGCAAACTCCCACCTCCCAGCCTCGTTTCTTCAACTGACAACTGACAACTGACCCGCCGCGGCGGGACGACTGACTACTGACAACTTGGCTTCTAATGACCTGCCAAAACCCTTTCGACATCCTGCTAAAGCTGATAGCTGACGGCTGAAAGCTGACAGCTCAATTCAGCCTAATGCGGTTGAACGCATCCCAGGTGGACATGTCGGAAAGGACTACGCGGTCCCCGGGTTTGAGTCCCTCCAGAATCTCCACGGTGTTGACGGAGCTTCGCCCCAGCTTCACCTGCACCCGCGCCGCGCCGCTGCCTTCCTCATCCAGCTTGAAAATGCCCACCGTGCTGTTGGGCTGGCCAAAAGCCGGCCGGCCCACGTAGATCACGTCCTTCAGGTTCTCGATTTCGATGGTGCCTTCCACGCTCAGGTCGGGACGCGCACCTTTCGGAAGTGCCCCCTCCAGTTTGACGTCCACCGTCACGGTGCCGTTTTGCACCGCCGGGTCAACCCGCATCACATGGCCTGAAATGATGCCGTTGCGCGTGTCGATGGAAGCGAGTAGCCCGATCTGAACGTCCTTAGCCTGGGTTTCGGGAATCTTCAGTTCAGCCTTCAGCCGGGTCGGCTGGGCCACCTTGGCCAGGATCGTGCCTATCGTGACCTGCTGGCCGACTTCCACCAGCAGCTCTTGAAGCACGCCCTCCGCGCCCGCCCGCACCTGAAGACGGTCCAGTTGTGCCCGCTTCAACTCGTAAAGAGCCCGAAGTTGCTCGACCTTGGCCTTCTGGGCTTCGAGTTGGGCCTTGGCGGACGCAGCACTTACGCTCAGCCGGTCTTGTTCAATCTGATTGCGGGTGGTCAACTCGTCGGCCTTGGCCTTCGACAGCTTGGAGTTCAGTTCCGCCCCCAAACCTGATTTGGCCAGCGCTTCATCCTTTTCGGCATTGAGCGCCGCCTGGCGATAGTCAGACTGAACCGTGGCCGCTGCCGCCCTATGGTCCAGGAGTTGGCTATCAAGCTGCGCCTTCAGACTGTTGTACTCAGCCTCCGCGGCCTTAAGTTGCCATTCGGCGTCGAGAGCGGCTTGCTCCAACTCAGGGTTTTTCAGTTCCAGGATTACCGAATCAGCCTTCATGGGCACGCCGGGCAGAACCAGCCGGCGCACCACCCGCCCATCCGTGGTTGCCGGAATCCACAGGATCTCCTCCGGAACCAAAGTGCCCAAGCCTCGCACTTCGAGCAGCATGGGCCCTCGCTTGACCGTGTCAATCCAGACGGTCGCCTTATCCACGCTGGGCGCGGCGGGCTTGAGGCGCGAAAGTCCCAAGGTGACTGACGCGATGGCCAACAGACCCAGAATGGAATAAATGATCCTGCGAATTCGCCGTTGTCGCTTTGCAGACTCACGTGGGATGTCCATAGAACCTCTCCGAGGGTATTCAGGGCACGAGGGCTGCCATCCTCTTGGTTATTCGAGACATTTATTTTCAAGGGGTTAGGGAGAAGAGCGGGCGAAACTCCCGGCTGAGGTGTCCGGTTTTGGGATAGCTCGTCCCGAGTTCGGACAGTGATATGATTGCCGAGTGGCAGTTAGCGACACCGAAGACCAGGTTTTCCCGCCGCGGCGGGCCGAATGACGATTGAAAAAGCGCTGTCGCAATTTCCTGCGCTCTCAATCAGCAATCGGTAATCGAAAATCGGCAATTTTCGCCATCCTGTGCCAAAGCATGATCGCAGAGATTTAGGGCTGAGATTTAGGGCTTGACAAATTCCACTTCGTGAGCTAGCATGCTAGCGTATGATTACGGTCGGGAATGCCCGCAAGGACCACATGCGCCTCAGCGCCTTGGCCTGTCCTGGAGACGAAAAGCCCCCGGCGTCAGGGAAAATGATTTGTTGGCAGACGTCTTCTGTCAACCATCAACTCTTGACAGTGGGCGGCAATTCGGAAAGAATTCTTTTTTGAACGGACGATGCGGGGATGTTGTTGAAAACAAAGGACCGCTGTGGAAAACTTGGGCGAGAAGCTGGAATGTTGGTGAAAAGAAAGGCACTTAGCCCTATAAGGCGGGAATGTTGTTGAAAATAAAATGGGTTAAGGCTGGCCAGAGCAAAGGCTAGCGATGGCGAGAGACAAATTGTCTAGGACAGCCCGCTGGTCACAGTCATTCCCGCGAAAGCGGGAATCCACTCCGCAAGCCTCCCAAAGTCCGATGTCGACGGGCTGGATTCCCGCTTTCGCGGGAATGACCGGAGTTTCGAAAGGGTGCAAAGCGGGTTTTTCAGCACGTGAATAAGTGTTGAGGAAAGTGAGGAGAACCCTTTGAGGGTAAAACCGTTTTGGCAGGTCATCATTTTAGTGTGTGGAATCCTTGCTACTAGCTCGTTGCAACTTTCTTCTGAGAACCAAAGTGCTCCTAAGCCCGGGGGCACGAAATCTGCTGCGAAAGCCACCGCACTTCCTCAGATTTGGAAGTCCGCGACGACTGGCAAAGAATATCGCGTACAGATTGATGGCGACCGCTTAACTGCCGAGTGGTCAAACATCCCACCTGAGGCTGCCAAACAAGGCGCATACATTCGCAGCGAATGCCGCCGCAGCGGCAGTCGGTGGATAGGGACATCTCGGATTCTTCTGGCTTGCTCCCTACCGGATGGAAAGACAAAAATGTGTCCTATGCTGCTTCGGTTTGAGGTGGATTTCATCTCCTCCGACCGCATCACCGGAGGCGGAGAGATTCTCAGGGATTTTGATTGCGGCTCGTGCGAGGTACGGAAAACAAGCTGGGGCCCGTTTAGCTGGGCGCCTAAACGGAGTGACAAGTGACAATTGCAGTGACGAGTGACAAGTGACGAGTGACAAGTGACGAGTGACGAGCAAAAAGGGTAAGTAATGTGTCACTGCCTTTCCGGCTCGTCACTCGTCACTTGTCACTAGCTGTTCTTGAGCTTTTTGATTTCTTCCGTCAAAGCCGGGGCGATTTCGAAAAGATCTCCCACAATGCCGTAAGTTGCGGCCTCAAAAATCGGCGCTTCCTTGTCCTTGTTGATGGCCACAACCGTGTGCGAGCCCTTCATCCCCACCATGTGCTGGATGGCGCCTGAGATTCCCAGTGCAATGTAGAGCTTGGGGGCTACGGTCTGCCCCGAACTACCGACTTGACGGTCCATCGGCAGCCACCCGCTATCACAGACCGGACGGGAGGCGCCGATTTCGGCGCCCAGTGCTTCCGCCAGCTTCCTGGCCAGTTCAAGGTTTTCAGGAGCCTTGATGCCGCGCCCTACCGCCACGATGATCTCCGACTGCGACAGATCCACTGCCTGCTTGGCCTCACGAAAACGCTCACCGGGCCTGGTCCGGATTGTGTCTGCTGAAAGAGTGGTTGGGGCCGATGTGATTTTGGCGGAAGCAGTCCCGCGTCGCACAGAGTCCTCTCGGAAGGCTGCGGCCTGGAAAGAGACGAAATGCGGCGGCGCCCCGGCAAACTCCACATCGGCAGCAAATTTCCCCTGGAAAACCTGCCGCACGAAGATCAGCCTCTCGCCTTCACAACGGTAGCCCAGGCAGTCACTCACCAACGCCTGATGCAGCGATGTCGCCAGCTTTGGAGCGAAATCGCGCACCAGGTAGGTGTGGCTGAAAACCACGAAACGAGGCTTCTGTTGCTGGACAACCTCCCGGAGCGCGTGCGCGTAGGCGTCCGCCGTGTAGTCGGCGAGCAAGGGGGAATCGACGCACAGTACTTCCTGGAGCTCGAGGGCGGCAAGTTCTGAGGCGAGGGGCGCAACATTGTGGCCCAAAAGGACAGCAGAAACTGAACCACCGAGGTCCTGAGCAAGCCGCTGCCCGGCCGCCATGGCTTCCCATGTGGGTCGGCTTAACTTGCCCGCTTGCTGCTCTGCGAAAACCAGAACCGATTCAGCCATGTCCGTTTCCCATGCCTCTCAGGTCAAAGACTGACGAGCACGGAAGTCCCTCTCTCTCTGTGTGTCCGGTCTTCCCCGCCCTCCCTTTAGGTGCTTACCGCAAAAAATCGAGCCGCCATCATTATTGGAGGGTCGATCTTTCGAGGCGGGGTGGAGGTAGCACGCCCAACTTGCCCCGATCTGTCGGGGTCTTGGTCCCGCTCTGCGGGAGCGGGACCCACCCCACCTCGCGGGACCGGGGCAGGCCCCCGCGCTACTGGTTTCTTACTCGCCTTCAGGGGTCGAATCCGCAAGGCCCGCGTCAGGAGTCTCAGGCTCTGTGGGTTGTTCTTGCTGCATTTTCGGCTTCGATGGCCTGGCAATCCTCTTGGGCTTTCGGGCGGGTGAGCCGCCAAATGAGCCCAAGCACTCGCACACCAGCTCGAGTGGAATCGTCTTGTAGAATTTGCCCGCCTCAAATTTCCTTTTCTGTTCACGCCAGACAGGGTTGGCTCGAGCCGCTTCGAGGGCTTTTTGGTCTCGCCAGAAGACCACCCAGAGGTATTCAGGCTTGCGGGCCTCGAAGACCTTGATAAAGTAAGCCTCCTGGCAGCCATCGATTTTCTTGAGGGCTGCCAGCGTCACTTGCCGTCCGAAGCTCTCGTAATCTTTGGTTCGCTTTTTTCGTGCGCGCATTCTCCATATGTGGACAAACATTGTAAGCCTCCTTGGCAGTTAAATCACCCGAGACTCATTCCTTAGTTTATCGACCAAGCGTGCGGCAATTTCCTTGGGGCTACCTTGCAAGAACTCTGTTTGGGTCGCCTTGGCCGGCACGTACACCTTCAAAACCCGCTGTCGAGGCGCAAGCTCCCCCTGGCTCAAACCCAAGTCGGCTGCAGCCAACTTCCGGATGGGCTTCGTCTTTGCCGCCATGATTCCCTTGAGCGTGGCGTAACGCGGCTTATTAATGCCTGACTGGATCGTCAATAACGCAGGGAGGGGCATTTCAATCCACTGAAACCAGCCGCCTTCAAGCTCCCGCTTCACCTTGAGCGTCGCACCGTTCACCTGGATTTCCATAAGGATGGTGGAGTGCGGCAGACCCAGCAACTCCGCGAGTATGACTCCGGTTTGAGCGAAGCCGAAATCGTCCGACTGTAGGCCGGTTAAAACGAGATCCGGCTTTTCCTCCTGAATGGCCCGTGACAAGGCGAGTCCGACGCCATAGGCATCGAGGCCCTCAAAGGCAGCGTCATCCAGATGGAGGGCCCTATCAGCTCCTTTGGCGAGCGCTTCTTTGATGGCCTTTTGCGCGCGCGCGGGACCCAGACAACAGAGCACCACTTCTCCACCCTGCTTCTCCTTCAGGCGCAGCCCTTCCTCGAGTGCATAGATGTCCGGCTCGTTGATTTCAAAGCTGAGATCGGCTTCCTGAATCCAGGTTGCCGCCTGGTTCAGGCGGAGGATGGAATCACGTGCAGGGACCTGCTTGAGGCAAACGACGATTTTCACGGGCGCTGATTAACTCCTGCGAGAGTTTGGGCACAGTCTAACCCTGGTAGCGTTTGAAGAGCAAGGCAGCGTTCGTTCCGCCAAATCCAAAGGAGTTCGACATGGCGTACTCGAGGGGCACTCTGCGAGATTGGTTTGGGACGTAATCCAAATCACACTCCGGATCGGGCTTCTCGAGATTAATGGTAGGAGGCAGGATTTGATCGCGAAGTGCAAGCACCGTGATGCCTGCTTCCAGTCCTCCCGCGCCACCTAACAGGTGACCGGTCATCGACTTGGTCGAGCTGACAGGCAGTTTGGCGGCGTGGGCACCAAACACCTTCTTGATCGCCACGGTTTCCAGCCGGTCGTTGTAAAGTGTGGATGTGCCGTGCGCGTTGATGTATTCCACCTGTTCCGGTCGAACGTTGGCATCTGCCAGAGTGCTCTGCATGGCACGCACGGCGCCACCGGCATCTTCCGCCGGCTGCGTGATGTGGAAGGCATCGCCGGACATGCCATACCCCACTACTTCCGCCAAAATCGGCGCGCCCCGCTTCAAGGCATAGCCCAACTCTTCCAGTATGAGTATGCCCGCACCTTCACCGATGACGAATCCGTCCCGGTCGCGGTCGAAGGGCCGGCTGGCTTTTGCAGGCTCGTGGTTGCGGGTCGAGAGCGCCCGCATGGCCGCAAACCCGCCCACCCCCATGGGCGTGATAGCAGCTTCCGTGCCTCCGCAGATCATCGCGTCCGCGGCGCAGCGCTGAATCAGCTTGAAGGAATCTCCCACGGCGTGGGTACTTGATGAGCAAGCCGTGCAGGTGGCGGAATTGGGGCCCTTGGCTCCCCACCGGATAGATACAAACCCAGCGGCCAGGTTGACGATGGCTGCGGGAATGAAGAAGGGAGAAATCTTCCGAGGTCCTCCTTGCATCAGCGCCGTGTGTTCCCGCTCGATCACGTCGAACCCTCCGATGCCTGACCCAATGTACACACCCGTGCGGTCCGCGAGCTGCGGAGTGAGTTTGAGTTGGGCCTGTTCCATGGCGAATTGGGATGCCGCCAGGGCGAACTGAATGAACAGGCCCATCTTCTTCAGATCCTTCTTCTCCACATACTGAAGTGGATCGAAGCCCTTGACCTCCGCCGCAATGGTCGCGGAGAAACCCGTCGTATCAAAATGCGTGATGGACGCAACGCCGCTCTTGCCGGCCAGGAGGTTTTGCCAAGTCTCCTCCGTGCCGACTCCAACAGCGCTCACTAATCCCACACCCGTAACGACAACTCGACGCGTCAAGCTTTACTCCTTCTGCGGAGGCTCGCCCTGGGTGGGTCAGTTCTTCGAGGGCTTGATGTGAGCCTGTATGTATTCAACCGCGTCTTTCACTGTTTGAATCTTCTCAGCGTCCTCATCCGGAATCTCGATCTCGAACGCCTCTTCAAAAGCCATCACCAGTTCCACGATGTCGAGGGAATCCGCTCCCAGGTCATCCACGAAATGTGCCGTGGGGGTGACCTCAGATTCATCCACACCAAGTTGTTCGACTATGATTTGTTTAACCTTCTCTTCGGGCGATGCCATCGCTCTCTCCTCCTCCGATTACTTGCGGGCGGTCATTCTAACAGTGACAAGTGGCGAGTGACAAGTGACAAACACCGGACTATCAGGATTGCGTCAACGTCCTCGAAGTGCAACATTGCAAATAGCCGTAGTTTTGGCAAGGCGAAATAACGGTGCGGCAATTGCCCCGAAGGGGCATGCCGTGAGCCGTGGGTGAAACCCACGAAGGGAGGGAAAAACCTGACCGGCCCTGAAGGGGTCCCGCGCCTGCGGGATCAACCCCGTTGGGGTTGGCGTAAATCCCTCGCTTCTGCTCTCCGCAGTCCCGCGCCTGCGGGACTGCGGCTACTCACGGAAGGCCCCTTCGGGGCCTGCCCCGCTCTCGGCCTCCCTAGGACTTTGACGAACCGTGACCGGCCTGTAGCAGGATGTACTACTTTCCCTCTTCACGCCATAAACATCCCGCCGTTTACATTGAGGACGTGCCCGGTAATATACCGAGCCTCCTCCGAGACCAGGAACCGCACCCCGGCGGCTATCTCAGAGTCCGTTCCCATGCGTCCCATGGGGATAAGGCTCAACATCTTCTCCTTGACCTCGGGAGGCAGATTCTCCGTCATGGAAGTGGCAATAAAGCCCGGCGCCACCGCGTTGACCGTGATGTTCCGGCGCGCCACCTCCGCCGCCACAGCTTTGGTCAAGCCGATAATTCCTGCCTTCGATGAAATGTAGTTTGCCTGTCCAACGTTTCCCGCCTGAGCGACAACGGAAGCAATGTTGAGGATGCGCCCGTAACGCTGACGGACCATGCTGGGCAAAACCGCCCGGATACAGTAGAAGGATCCGTCCAAATTGGTTTTCAAGACCGCTTGCCAATCGTCGATCTTCATGCGCATGACAAGGCTATCTCTGGTGATGCCGGCATTGTTCACCAGGATGTCAACCTTTCCCCAGGCTTCCAGGATCTGGTCCACCATCTTCTGCACGGCCTCGAGGTTAGTAACGTCCACACAGAATCTCATCGCCTTCCCGCCCTTGTCCTCGATCTCCCTGACGACCTCATCGAGCTTGGAGGCGCGTGTATCCGTCAGAGCGATACTGGCTCCGCCTTCCGCGAGGTTAAGCGCAATGGCCCTTCCAATACCTTGTGCGCCACCCGTCACAATCGCCACTCTTCCTTCCAGACTAAACATAACTCCCCCTAGTACGGGATGTAGGGCCCGGGGCTTGCCCCGGCCTGGGCCGCCCCGAGGGGCGGCCCTACGTTCGAATTGGGACACTACCCAGCGTCAAGCCGCGCCAGCACTTCGTTTAACGTGGCTACGTCCTCCACTCGCAGGCATTGGGCTTGACGATCGATTTGCCGGAGTAAACCCGAAAGTACTTTTCCCGGTCCTACCTCGATGAACCATTCAACGTTTTCCCGCCGCAAAACCCGCATCGCCTGGTCCCACCGGACAGGCGCGGTGACCTGGCGTTTCAGTCCCTCGCGGACTTGAGCCGCCGACCGGACCAACTCCGCGTCCACATTGTTGGCAAGGGGAATCTGCGCGTCGCGGATTTGCACGAGGTCAAGATCCTTTTCAAGCCGCTCCCCAACAGGTTTCATCAGGACACAATGAAACGGCGCGCTGACGTTCAACATGACGGCCTTGGCTCCACGCGCTCGGGCCAATGCAACGGCCCTCGCCACGGCCCCCGTATGGCCGGCGATCACGACTTGTCCGGGGGAATTAAAATTGGCAGGAGAAACCACCTCCCCCTGCGCAGCCCCGTGGCAGACTTCTTCGACTGCGGTGGCGTTAAGCCCCAGCAGCGCAGCCATGGCACCCTGGCCAACCGGGACAGCCTCTTGCATGTACTGGCCACGCTTGCGCACCAAACGCACTGCCTCTTCGATCGAGAGACTGCCGGCAGCCACCAGGGCAGAATATTCTCCCAGGCTGTGACCCGCCACAAAATCCGCTCGGATGCCTTTCTCGCGTAAGACCTCCGCCGCAGCCACGGACATGGCCAGAATCGCGGGCTGTGCGTTTGCGGTAAGC
>Ga0208692_1002043_pt1 | contig 10263 bp, 9 predicted proteins | sample June2015DPH_20_1_3_FD_184721 | JGI IMG/M metagenome (GOLD analysis project Ga0208692, IMG submission 184721) | Peatland microbial communities from SPRUCE experiment site at the Marcell Experimental Forest, Minnesota, USA - June2015DPH_20_100... | ecosystem: Environmental > Terrestrial > Soil >...
GGGTGACATCCTCCGCTCCATCGAAGGCATTCGCGCCTCGTCTGAGAAATTGCGCGGTTGCATCGTGCAGTCTGAACTCCCTTCTTTTTTGTGACAAATCATTGCATTCTTTATGCAGAGGTCAATAGAGGGGCCAATTAACTTCTCCAGTGGCTGGGCATATTGTAAGTCGGGCATCAGTCTCGCTCCATGCCTGATGAGATCCTGATATTTACGAAGAATGCTGAGTCGTCTTTTGCACAACCAATATGTGAATGGTGGTTCGCTGACAGCCTTCGGGTCTTCTGGTTTCGTTTCTGCCATGGCGGTTTTAGATTGTAGCAGAAAAAGGGCGCCTCAATCAGTTTGGTGAGATTAAGCGCGGAGCGCAGAGTTTCGCTTCTCAGAAACTCTGCGGCTTTTTGCCCTTCGCCGCATCTCGTCCTGCATATTGATTAACTTTTGGACGCTTGTAATGTTTAGAACCGCGCAGTGGTGCGTGGTGCGCAAGGCTCCTCGCTACGTGCTGGCAGGCGGCGGAAGTAAGCCCTCACCCGTGCGTCGGCTGACGGACACCCTCTCCCCACGGGAGAGGGTCGGAATCATGTGCGCGCGCACGCGCAAGCAAGTAACGCGGACCTGACTTAAAGGTCCGCGGTTCGTCGAAAGGTCCCCCCAAAAGCCGCATCTCAAAAACCGGGTCTGCGCTACTTCCCGCTTCTCCGCCTCCTAACAGGGGCGAGTTGCGCTACAATGGAGGCCTAGGAGTGAAACATGGCCACGACCGTCATCGTGCGCGATCCGGAGATTCTGGGAGGAATCCCCTGCTTTCGCGGCACGCGTGTTCCCTTTCAAAATCTGCTGGATTACCTTGAAGCTGGTGACACCCTCGACCAGTTCCTCGAGCAATTCCCGACCGTTACCCGTGAAATGGCCATTGAGGCGCTTGAGACCGCCAAGGATTCACTCTTGACGAGGATTGGGTGAAGATCCTGCTGGACGAATGCTTGCCGAGGGACCTCCAGAACCATCTTGTTGGGCATGAATGCCAGACGGTACCCCAGGCCGGTTTGGCCGGCGTAGCTAATGGCGAACTGTTGGCGCTGGCGGAACGATCCGGCTGGCAGGTGCTGTTAACCATGGACCAAGGCATGCCTTATCAACAAAACCTCGCGGGCCGAAGCATCTCTCTGGCCATCATCCGAGCCAAATCGAACCGTCTGCCTGACCTGCTGCCTCACGTGCCCGGCATCTTAGCGGCCCTGCGCTCCCTCAAGCCTGGCGAAGTGATACAAATCGGTTGAGTCTCGCAACCAGCAACGAGTAGCAAAGTACCGCGGACCCCGCCTTCGGGTCCGCTGTTTTTCCATGCCATTCGAGAAAGTCTTGCGGGCCGGGCAAGGCGCAGAGGCGAAAGCGGCGTTTGCGCTACCTTGCCCGGCCCGGCCCGCCGATTCTCTCAGCCCCTTACTCGGAAACAATCCACTCGGACCTATTGCGGCCTACCCGTACAAGTGTCCACCAAGACTCACTGGCCAAAGCTTCATCACGTGAGGGAATTCTTGTGGGCGTATAGCCGCCCACTCAGAGGTTATCTTGCGCAACCGCTCAATTCCCGTTGCCATTGAGCGTGCACAGCGTGCAGGGTTGCCGGCCACGAATCGGGTCTTGTCACCAGGGGTGGCGGGGTCCTCGACCGCAAGCAAAAGCGAGATTCTTCGCTCCGCTCCGCTGCGCTCGGAATGACAGCATGGGAGACGAGTGCACCGATGTCACGCTGAGCAGCGCAACCGATCCGTCCAAAGCATAGGATTTACGCGCCGACGTCCTGGAGATCGCCCCCACACTGTCATGCTGATCCCGCCTTGCGGTCCCGCTACAGCGGGATCGCCCTGCTCTTTCTCGCCGGAAAAGTCCATCCTTGATCCCCGCAGGGGATCCATACAGTAGCCGGGGGCAACGCCCCCGGAAAACGCACCCCCAACCAAGCCCGACCCTGAAAGGGTCGAATTCGGGTGACGTCACACTGGTCTTGCGTCCCGCGGCTCAGGGTGATACGACCCCTCCAGGGTCGGGGAACGAGCGTGGCGCTTTCCGGGGGCGTTGCCCCCGGCTACTATCCTGTGCCCTTGCAGGGCACGAAAAACCTGCCCTTGGGTCTTACCCCGCGGCACCCCGTTTCTGACATCACGGATGGCCGTCCTCGGCTATGCATGCTCAGAATGACAGCATGGGTGACGAGTGCGCGGATGTCACGCTGAGCAGCGCAACCGATCCGTCCAAAGCAAAGGATTTACGCGCCGACGTGTTGGAGATCGCCCCCTCACTGTCATGCTGAGAAGCTGTGAAATAATTGCCTTAGGGCCGGCTTTGCACAGCGCAAGTCATTGAATAATCGTCAGAGACATATGACCTTTCTGAATTATTTAACAGCTTCAGACGCCAGCGCACCATGCGCCGGGGGGGGGAAGTACTGGCAGGGATCACTGGGCGGGGTTGCAGACGCGGGGAAGGGGGTTAGGCAGGAACTCTCTTTCGCCCAGCTCCGGGCGCTTGCGCCGACACTTCGGGCAAACCAGGATGATGCTGGCCACGCGCTCGCCTTCCATTCGTTGCACATGCCACCCTACGTCGATGGCTTCTTCCGCAGCAGGTAGCTTTCGGTCGCAATGCCAGCAGCGGCCTTTGCCCGTCGAACAGATCGCGTGCAGAGCCGCATGGACGTCAAGGTAGGACGATTTACTTGCTTTGACCAGCCTCAAGCTCACCTCCTGCTGTGAAGCACTGCCCCGCAGGGGCACAATATAGTAGCCGGGGGCAACACCCCCGGAAAACGGGGCCAACGCCCTCCGACCCTGAAAGGGTCGCATGAAACCTCACGACCACAGGTAGCGCTCCTCATAAGGTCTCACCCGGCCCGAAGTTTCGCCCCGCAGGGGCACAATATAGTAGCCGGGGGCAACGCCCCCGGAAAACGGGGCCCAACCACCCCCGACCCTGAAAGGGTCGCATAACACCTCACGACCACAGGTAGCGCTCGTCATATTGAACCCGGTATTTGTTCAGCAGCGTGACGAGCTCTTGCTCGAAGGTCAGCTTCTTATGCCTTTCCTTTTGGCTGGCAATGTAGTGCTGCAAGGCTTCCACCTGTGACTGCCCGATCGTGAACGCTCCATACCCGTCTTGCCAGCCAAACGTCCGCAGGGCCGTCCCCTTGGTTTTGATCCATTTCGAGGAACTCTTCTTAATCTCCTCCATCAGGCGGCTCAGAGCCATGTTTTTCGACTGCGAGATCAACAGGTGGACGTGATTGCTAGTTCCTCCGGCGGCAAGACAAACTGAGTCCAGGTTCTTCGCCGTTCCGGCCATGTAGGCGTAGAGTTCGGGTTCCACTTCTGGGGTAATCATCGGGCGCCGGTCCTTCGTCGAGAAGACAACGTGCACCCTCAAGCATACCAGCGTCTGCGCCATGCCCTTCCCTTCTGCCGATGTGACCCTTTCAGGGTCAAGCCACCGGGGTGCCTGCTTTCCGGGGGCGTTGCCCCCGGCTACTTTATGAATCCCCTTCGGGGATTCGCAGACATCGCAACAGGCGCGACGTGAGCGTCAACTGAAACATTGTGAACTACGCCGCGCTTGCGTCGTCTGCCTGGACTCTGAAATCGGACACCATGTTTCGGTCGTCAAGCTGCGTCATTGAAACGTACTTGAGACCGCTAATGCTTCGGTAACTACATTCTACAGTCCTCTTGGGTTGACCTGGTGCAGCCCCCATCACCCTGGTCCAATATTCCTGGTGCGCCTCCAAATACGGTATCGGCCGTTGAAAGCAAAGCCTTTTTCCTTGTGAAGACCCAGGGTCTTCAACGACGGAGCCCCCAATCTCGATCGCAGGTCCGGTGCCGATGTTGACGAGTTGAATATTCAGGAAGCTATCCTGGCGTGCGGTGGAGCGAGCGAAGATTACGGGCTTCGAAAGCCCCTCGCTTTGCTCATTAGCGGCCTTTACCAACTCCCGGCTCGCTTGTGCTTGCTCGTTGCCGACCTTCACCAAGTCTTGGCTCGCTTGTGTTTGCGCCCCCGCAGCTTTCTGCATGCCGACCGTGGCCCTGACGTACTTTATGAGGTAGCAAAGAGTCACGATCTGGACGACCAAGCCGCCGAGCATGACGATATTTTGCGCAATCGGACTTCCCATCTCTCTTCCTCTACGAGCACCCGTTGGAGGTCTCACTGCCTACTGCTTACTGCCTACTGGCCACTTTCCTCCTACGAGCACCCGCTGGTTGAGCCGCAATTCATGCAGCGGTAGCACGAGCCGTTGCGGACCATGATGGCGCCGCAATCGGAGCAGCTTGGCGCGTCGTCGCTGTGGGCGACGCCCGCCAGTCCCGGCTGGCCCATTTCCGCGCCTGCAATCCCGCCCGCCGCCTGGGTGAACTGCGTGGCCAAGCCGGCGGCTTTCTCGACTTCCGTGCCGTTCAGCGAAGCGACGCTGGCATCCTCCTGAGGCTGCGCATCCTTGGGCAGGAACTTGCAGGCCATCCAGCGGAAGATGTAATCCATGATGGACTTCGCATAGTGGATCTTGGGGTTATTGGTCCAGCCGCTGGGCTCGAAGCGCATGTGGCTGAACTTGTCGCAGAGCACCTTGAGCGGCACGCCGTATTGCAGGGCCAGGGAGACGGCGGTGGCGAAAGAATCCATCAGGCCGGAGACGGTGGAGCCCTCCTTGGCCATGGTGATGAAGATCTCGCCCGGCTGGCCGCCCTCGTAGAGGCCCACGGTCAGGTAACCCTCATGCGCGCCCACGGAGAATTTGTGGGTGATGGCGCGGCGTTCGTCAGGCAGCTTGTGGCGGTAGGGTTTGGGCGTGGACGCCACAGGGGCGGGACCGGGGGCTGGGGGCTCGGGGCTGGCGGTCTTTTCCTGAGCTCCTTCTGCTTCGTGTCTTCTGTCTCCTGAATCCTGAATCCTTCCCGCATGCGGGACTGGATCCTGGACTTGGGGCTTCGCATCCGAGGTGTTGAGCGGCTGGGAGCGCTTCGACCCGTCGCGATAGATGGCGATGGACTTCAGGCCCAGGCGCCAGCCCTCGGTGTAAACATTGGCGATTTCTTCCGGCGTCGCTTCCTCCGGCATATTAACTGTTTTTGAAATAGCGCCGGAGAGGAACGGCTGCACGACCGCCATCATGCGCACGTGCCCCATGTAGTGAATGGAACGCTTGCCGTTGGCGGGCTTCAGGGAGCAATCGAAAACCGCCAGGTGCTCCGGCTTGAGGCCTGGAGCGCCCTCGATGGTGCCGTGCTGGTCGATGTAATTCACGATGTCGGCGGCCTGCGGGGGCGTGTAGCCGAGTTTCAACAGCGCTGTGGGAACCATGTTGTTCACTATCTTGATCAGCCCGCCGCCCACCAGCTTCTTGTACTTGACCAGCGCCAAGTCGGGCTCGATGCCGGTGGTGTCGCAATCCATCATGAATCCGATGGTCCCCGTGGGCGCCAGCACCGTCACCTGGGCGTTGCGGTAACCGTACTTCATGCCGCTCGCCAGGCAATCGTCCCAGAGCTTCTTCGCGCTCTCCAACAAGTTCTCGGGAACCTTGTGAGGGTTGATCTTCCCCAGTGCCTGGCGGTGCATCGCGATCACGCCCAGGAAGGGATCTCGGTTCAGCGGGTAGCCGGCGCAGGGACCGAGCTCAGCCGCCATGCGGGAGGATTGGAGGTACGCCTCGCCGTGCATCAAGGCCGTGATAGCAGCGGCGAAGTCGCGGCCAGCGTCCGAGTCATAAGGGAGGCCGCTGGCCATGAGCAGCGCGCCCAGGTTGGCGAAACCCAGTCCCAGGGGGCGGAAGTCATGAGAATTGATGGCAATCTTCTCCCTGGGATAGCTGGCGTTGTCCACGATGATATCCTGCGCGGTAATCATCACGTCCACGGCCTGACGGAAGGCCTCAGGGTCGAACTTGCCATCAGGCGCGAGGAACTTCATCAGGTTCAGCGAGGAGAGGTTGCAGGCGGAGTCGTCCAAAAACATGTACTCGCTACAAGGATTGGAGGCGTTGATGGGGGCCGTGGCCTTCGAGGTGTGCCACTTGTTGATGGTGGTGTGGAACTGCACCCCCGGGTCGCCACATTGCCAGGCCGCTTCCGCAATCTTCGTCATCAGGTCGCGCGCGCGGTAGGTCTTCGCCGGCTCGCCCGTGGAGATCTGGCGCGTGGTCCATTCCTTGTCCTCCACCACCGCCTTCATGAACTCATCGGTCACTCGCACGCTGTTGTTGGCGTTCTGGAAAAAGATGGAGCTGTAGGCTTCGCCGTCGATGGCGCTGTCGTAACCGGCGTCCACCAGCGTCCAGGCCTTGCGCTCTTCCTTGGCTTTACACCCAATGAATTCGACAATATCCGGGTGGTCAATATTCAGGATTACCATCTTGGCCGCGCGGCGCGTCTTGCCGCCCGATTTGATGACCCCCGCAAACGCGTCATAGCCCTTCATAAACGATAGGGGACCGGAGGCCACACCGCCGCCCGACAGTGGCTCCACTGAGGACCTGAGTGGCGAGAGGTTCGTGCCCGTGCCCGAACCCCATTTGAAGAGCATCCCTTCAGTCTTGGCCAGAGTCAGGATGCTATCGAGGTTATCCTGGACGGAGTTAATAAAGCAGGCAGAGCACTGCGGGTGACGATAGGCCTCGGTCTCCTTCTTGACGCCGCCCGTGGCCGCATCCCAGTACCAGCCGCTGCCTTGCGAATTCCGATGGTACTTGTGCCACAGGCCGCAGTTAAACCATACGGGTGAATTGAATGAAGCTTTCTGACGAACCAGGAGGTGAACCAGTTCGTCGTGGAAGTTCTTGGCGTCCTCCTCGGTGCGGAAGTAACTGCCCTCCACCCCCCACTGAGCGATGGTGTCAGCCACGCGGCTGATGAGCTGCCGCACACTCGATTCGCGCTCCGGCGTGCCCAGCTTTCCGTGGAAGTACTTCGAAGCCACGATGTTGGTGGCGGTCTGCGACCAGTCGCTCGGCACTTCCACATTGCGCTGCTCGAAGATCACCAGCCCCTTCTCGTTCTGAATGGACGCCGTCCGCGACTCCCACTCGATCTCATCCAAAGGATGAATGCCGGGCTTGGTGAAAAAGCGCTTCACATTAATGCCCGCTTGGCTTGCGCCCTCCTTCGTCGGAGTCGCGGCTTTTGTTGCCATCGAAACGGCATCCCTCTCTGTCATGTTGGCCTCCTCCTGTAGGAACTGGCGGTTAGTCTCTGAATTGCGGTGAGTCGTGATCCCGATGAGCATCGGGATCGCCCCGCTCCTCTGGCCGCGCCCCTCTCCGAGCGCAACCAGCCCCCGCACTCGACTTGCAGGAATCTAATCCAACCCGTTCGGTTTGTCAAGCCGAAAAACACAACATATGGTGGTTCTCTCTTAAGCACATTCAAAATGTTGTGGAAAACGCTTAGCGCCCGCAAGGGGGATTGATCTCCCGGTAAGCCGGGCCGAAGGGCTTCCAGGGCCGGTGTGAAAACAGTTCTTGCCATGACCCTGAAAAGCGGGCGGATACACCCACCCCCATCTTGGGGGTACCCAGGATTGTCGGGAACTGGGTGCTGCGAAAGGCAGCGTGGTTGAAAGACAGATTTAGCTCGGGAGAGGCGCCTTCAGATTGGATTTGTTGAGGGCTCGGACGAGTTGGCCTTCGACTGCCTCTTTCGAACTCCCGCGCGCAACGGCAATCTCATCAACCAGGAGTTGCCAGGCGCGATCCATCATCTTTTTCTCGCGGAACGAAAGAGGCTTGGCCTGGTTCAGGATGATGAGAGTCTTCAAGACTTCCGCGACCTGTTGAAGCGACCCGCTCCGCATCTTCTCGGAATTCTCCTTGAACCGCCCCTTCCAATCCTGCGGAGACTTACTCTGCCCCTTCTGCAAGTAGTCGACGATGGTGCTTATCTCGCTGGTCCTGGTCACCCGGCGCAGACCTACGTTGACCACGCTGCTGATAGGAACGATCACCCGCATAGTGCCCGAGGTGAGCCGAAGCAGATAAAACATTTCGGGCTGACCAGTTAAATTTCGAGTGGAAATCTGTTCGACGATACCCACACCTTGATTGGGATAGACAACCTTATCCCCTATCTGAAACGGCATAAGTTTCCTCGGTGATGATAAGGGTGAATGAATCCAACTCCTTAGACTAACTCTGCCGCGGTTGAAAGTCAATGGGGGCTCGCACGGGGCGCTGTCAACGGGTCGTGTTGAAGAATGTTTGGGCATCTCCGGTCAATTCATCTCCGCGCCTAACAGGTAAAGTCCCAAGGCCCGGTCGCAATGATCGGGACTCAGGAAGCCGGGGAAGCGACCCAAGAAGCGTCGCAGGTTACGGAAGAAGCCTTCCGCCAAGTTAGTGGTCTTGAGCCGATAACTCCAGGTCTGCAGGCCCGCTTTCAGGAAGGTGACGGAGGCATGGAAGCCTTGCCAGAAAGCGTGCACGAAGTTGGGTTCGGAGCGAGCCCAGCGGCGACAGAAGTGGAGGGCCCAACGCTCAGCCTGCTCGAGGCTATCCGCTTCATAGATCCACCAGAAGTCGCGGCGCAGGTGCCGCTTGTGCAGCCAGTTGTGCTTCTGCAGCAGCCCCTCCAGGGCCTTCAGCCAGTGGCGCAGGCAAGGCTGGAGTTGGGCCTGGGGGTAGACGATCTCCGCCGCTGCTCGTACGCTACCACACCCATCGGCCACGATCAGCGGCACCTCCTCCAGGCCTCGCTGGTAGAGCCGTTGCAACAGTGCCTGGTAGGCCTCCCGATCTTCCTGCTCCGCCACCTGCCAGTCCAGCACCCGAAAGCTTCCTCCGAACTCCACCCCCACGGCCACCAGCAGGGCTCCCGAGCGGGTGCGTCGTCGCGGACTGCGCCGATAGTGCACCCACACCGCGTCTACCACCAGAGCCTCAAATTGCCGCACCGTAAAGCGCTGTTGGCGGCGTCTCTCGATCCGCTCCGCCGCTGCTTCTACCACCCGTCCCACCCAGGCGGTGGAGATCACCAAGCCCAGATGATGGCGCGCCCAACTCACCACCTTGCGATACGACATCCCACCTAAGGTGGAGGCCAAAAGCATCTCCGCCAGGCGGTACTCCCCTCGCTCCGAACGCAGGAAGGGCACCTCCTGCTTGCCCACCACATCCCGGATGCGCGGCAGCCGCAAGCCCTGGATCATCCCCCAGGGGGTCAGCACCAGCTTGCGCATCCGGTACCCCCAACGTCGCAGGCTATTCCCTCCTCGGGCATGCGGAGCCCGCCCCAAACGGCTAGTTTGCTCCGCCCGTGCCAATTCCTCAATCCTCCGCTTCACCTCCTCTAACACCGTTCCTCGCAACTGCTCCCAAGCTTGCGCGACCAAGCCGGAGAGTGCTACCTTTTCTATGTTCATCGGGTATCTCCTTTCTGCTGCCTCAACAGCAGGTTTTTTCGACCTGGAGATACCCTTTTCTCTTTTCAACCCATTTTCAGCACGAAATGTTACAGCCTCCTCGCACGGGAGCTCGCACGGGTGGCGTCCCAACTACAATGTAGGGCCGCCTCTCCCGCAAGGCGGGACGGGACGGCCTAGGCCGGGGCAAGCCCCGCCCCTACGGCGCATATTACGACACTACCGCTCGCACAGGAGATGCGGCTTCCGCCGCACGCCAACATCAAGATGCGAAGTGGAAAGCATTGTATACTAAGGGTGGAGGTTTCCAGGGCTGATTCCATATGTTGCAGAGGTTTCTAGTCGGTAGCGCCGTGGTGTTGATTTTAATTGCCAGCCAGATTTTCTGGGTTCGGCAAATGCGAAGGTGGGGAACATCCCTAATCCCAAGCGCCACCTGGCGCCGTCGCCTTAGCATCGCGGGCTTGGTGTGTTACCTTCTGTTGTTCGCCTATAACTTCCTTGGTGGCCAACGAAGCGCCGAAGCCACACATCTCACTTTACGCGCCGCTCTGCTCCAAGCGCCGTTCGGTTGGTGGATTATTTGCTCCCTAGCGGGTTTCCTTATCGCGATCCCTTTAGGGCTGGCGGACCGGATGGCCAGCGCCGCCCGTTGGGTTTACCAGAAGGTCGTCCAAGCCGGCCGCGCCATCCCGCTGCCAAGTCCTGTGTCACTTGCGCGCCGTCGTTTCCTTGAGAAAACGGCCCTGGCGATGACCACGGCCCCGTTCGTTGCGGGCGCTTACGGGATGTTCTATGAGCGTCTCAACCTCGAAGTCTCTCATCGGCGAATCAAGATACCTCGGCTCC
>Ga0208692_1002046_pt1 | contig 10254 bp, 10 predicted proteins | sample June2015DPH_20_1_3_FD_184721 | JGI IMG/M metagenome (GOLD analysis project Ga0208692, IMG submission 184721) | Peatland microbial communities from SPRUCE experiment site at the Marcell Experimental Forest, Minnesota, USA - June2015DPH_20_100... | ecosystem: Environmental > Terrestrial > Soil >...
GACTTGCAAACCAAAGAGAAGATTTATTCCCGAGTCTGTGAGCTTGTGACTCGGAAGCACTTCGATCCCGGTATGAACGGGGCGAATTGGGAAGAGTTGTGCAAGACTCGAAAGGATCAAATTCTCCGAAGCGGCACCGACGAAGAGTTCGAGAAGCAAGTTCAGGACTTGCTGGGCGAACTGAAGACCAGCCACACCGGGTTTCGCCACTCCAAGAGTCCGAATGTTCCTGGACGCCATGCCATTGCCGCCACATTCATGCGCTGCAATTTCGACGGTGAGCAGCGGTGGATGTTCCAAGACGTTCACGAAGGCGGCCCAGCGCACACAGCAGGCTTGCGTCCTGGCGACATCCTCTTGCAGGTCCGAAATCAAGAACTGAGGCCCCCTGACCCACCGACCTTCCCCATTGGAGAGGACTCCCAATATGCGGTCCAGAAGCCGGACGGTAAGCGTATCGTAGGCACGCTGAACATCGCATCCCCAAGGTCAAAGAGCCACCCTGTCATCGTTCCCAAAGCGGTCTTGTGCTCACAACTACCAGATGGGACAGCCTGGCTAAAAGTGACAATGTTTCCCGGAGCAGTTGGGATTGACCTTGCCAAAATGTTCGACACGGCTTTCGTACACCTACGGGATTCTACCCGGCTCATTGTGGATTTACGCGGTAACACGGGTGGAGGCATTGGTGGATTGCGCCTCATGAGCTATTTGACCCCTGGCAAGAAAGAGGTCGGATACAGCCTCACACGAGCGAGAAAAGAGAAAGGGTATTCGAGAGAACAGTTGCCACGATTCGGCCGTATACCATCACACAAGGCCACTCTCTTCTGGCTCGCACTGCGCTTCGGATTTATTGACAAGTCGATTCTTGTCGTCACGGAGGGCTTGGGGCCACAGAAATTCCACGGGCGAGTGGTCATTCTCGTGAACGAGCATACTGCCAGCGCCGGAGAAATGGTTGCCGCATTCGCCGAAGAAAACAAACTGGCCACAATAATTGGCGTAGAGACTCCTGGACGACTGTTAAGTGGAAGTGCATTTAAGGCCGGCTTCGGCTACATCGTCGGTCTGCCCGTCGCTGCGTACTTAACTTGGGAAGGCAGGCTGATCGAGGGCAAAGGAGTCTTGCCAAGTATTAACGTGGAAATGAAACCTGAGCAGCTTCTGGCGGGCGAAGACCCGCAGATGCAAAGAGCATTAGAAGCTGTCCGTGACATGTGACGGTTGTCCACGGCGAGAGCTAAACCCAGCGGCGTCCCTTCCAGTCGATGCCCGCTTACCCTCTCACCTGCGGCGCTTCTTGCTCGGCCAGCGAAGATTACCGTCTAGCTCCTCAAGCCCCAGCTCCTCCTCGTCTTCGCGCAGTTCTTCCCTCTTGGCCGATGGGACCTCGTCGTCCACAAACGACAGAAGCGTCAAGGTCTGATCCCATTGCTGAAAATGTCTTGCTTCTTCCAGCAGCATGCCACCGCGCTCCCAATCGCTGAACCAGATGTCCGCATCCACCTTTTCGGGACCATCGCACGTCGCGCCAGCTCGAACTTTTTCCGACGCCGAACCGCGCGGCAAGTCAAGTCGAGGCTGAATCCAAGCGTAGGCATCCCGCAAAGCGTTGGACCTGGACGCGTATCGCACCTTGCCCTGCTCGGAGAGCACAAAAGCGCACGGCGCAGTGACTACCGCAGCGAATCGCGAGCCAGTCGCAGTGATAGACGCTAAAAATCGGCCCGCCAGATCTTCTACGCTGTCCATGTCAATCGCGGCTTCGTCGGCCAGCGGCTTGAACAGCCTGTACGGAAGGATCAGTTCCGCCGCAAAAACGTCGCAGATGATTTCAGCCGGAGGTCGTTTCGCGTAACTCCACCACGGTAGCTCGTTGTGCTCTGACGGAAGCCCCAGGACGATATGCGCGAGTTCGTGGCATATCGTAAATCGTTGGCGCTCTGGCCGGTCATTGGCGTTGACGCAGATGTAGTGCTTTCCCCCGTTGCACAAGGACCAGCCGGGCTCATCCGGCCCCAGATCGGTCTGCGTCCGCAGCACGGCTTTAACTTCCTCAACATAAGCCTCGACCCGAACCGGTATGCCGGTTGGATTGACCTTGCGCACGAACTCACGCGCCTTTATGACTGCAGCGAATTCATCCACTGGTTTGCTCTTCGCCAAATATTCTGCGAACTCTGTCTATCAGTATCGGATAATCCGGCCGCACATTCCCGCGATAGACGGCGCCGGCGGCGGCGCTAAAAACCTCGATCGACACGGTCGGGTCCTGGAGAACATAGGCCACAAGCCCCGCGTCAGTGTCTGTGTGCCCGGCAACGTAACGGAGCATCTCCGCTTCGCGTTTTCCCGGTTTTAGTGCGCGGACCAGCTTCGATAAAACCTCTTCCGAGGGAGCTTCTTTGTCGCCGGTCTCAAGGCGATAGATATAGGCGTGATCTATGTCCGCGAGCAGTGCCAGATCGCGCAGGGACAATCCACGGCCCTCGCGCAACTTCTGGAGCAGCAGTCCCAACGCTGGCTGAGCCATCAGCCCTCCATTGACAAACAATCTGTTCAGGTTTACTGTTGTCTGGTGGGACAACGAACCTTAGAGAACTCACGGCAGGAGTGCTTTCCTACCATCACTTGTTCAAGGGCCATCGTTGTCCTTTCGGACAGCACACTATGGCACCATGGGCTCGGGAATGCAAGCTTCTGTGCCCGACGCCTAAAGGGCCTGTCACTCAGGATGGAGGATCTCGATGTCTCTGTTCACCGTTCGAATTGAACTTCACGACGCGCAGTGGGCCGATTACGAGGGCCTCCACAGCGCCATGCAGCGGCAAGGATTCAGCCGCCAGATCACGGCCGACGACGGGCGGCAATATCAGATGCCCTGGGCTGAATACAACGCCGCCGCCGCCCTGACCAGCATGCAGGTCCTGAATATTGCGCAAGTAGCCGCCAACAGCACGGGAAAGAAGAACGCGATTCTTGTTACGGAAGCGAAGAGCCGCGCCTGGGCGGGCCTACAAAAGTTTTAATAGGCGCGCAGGTTCGAACAACCCACGCGTCAGTGAATTCGGAAAGTAACTGTTGTAGAGGGAGGAGTTCAATAATGTTAGACAAACAACAAGGCGTTTCGCAGCACGACGTTCGTATTCACATCGATCGCCAGCCGTTCGAATCTCCTGACCCGACCACCGGCGCGGCGCTCTACGCCCTCGGCAAGCTCGGCGCCCACCGGGAGCTGTTCCGCGAAGTCGGCGGGGAATATGAAGACGAACCGGTGCCCAACGACTTTCACATCATCGTCAACGCCCGGCCGAAGGTTGTGACGGAGCGATTTCTATCGTTTGCCCAGATCGTCGCTCTCGCCTTCGACAATCCGCCCACCGGCCCGAACATCATGTTCACGATCACTTACCGGAACGGACCACCGCAAAACCCCGAGGGCTCCCTGCTCGAAGGTCAGTCGGTCAAGATAAAGGACAAGATGGTCTTCAATGTCACTCCGACTGATAAATCGTAGCTCCGACCTGAAAAAACTGCGCGATGAAGGCTACGACATCGAGATCAGGTCCGGCCATCTGCTTGTGAAGAGCGTGCCATACGTGAACTCCAAAAAGGAGATCAAGACCGGGACGCTGGTCTCGACGCTGAACCTAGCCAACGACGTTACAGTCCAACCGGACACGCATGCGGTTTTTTTTCAAGGCGAATACCCATGCGATAAAGACGGCGCGCGTATTGCGAGAATTGAGAATCAGTCCCAACGCAGGAATCTTGGAACGGATCTGGACATCGACCACACCTTTTCGGCCAGGCCGGTGAACGGCCCCTATGCAGACTACTACGCGAAGATGATGACGTACGTCGCCATCCTTTCGGGGCCGGCGCAAGCAATCGACCCCAACGCCAAGGCGATGACGTTTCCGCTCATAACGGCTAAGGAAGACGAGTCGGTTTTCAACTACATCGACACGGCTTCGAGCAGAGCCGAAATCAACGTCGTTTCAGCCAAGTTGGAACTCGACCGGATCGCCATCATCGGCCTTGGCGGCGCTGGCGGCTACGTGCTGGACTTTACAGCCAAGACCCACGTCAAGGAAATTCATCTTTTCGACGGCGACACGTTCTTCCAGCACAACGCATTCAGATCGCCAGGCGCTGCTTCAGGCGAGGAGCTGGAGCAGAAGCTGCCCAAGACGGAATACTTCTGCCACCTGTATTCCAAGATGCGCCGCGGCATTTTCAGCCATCCGGTCAACATCGATGCCTCCAATGTCGAGCAACTGCGGGGAATGAATTTCGTATTCCTGTGTTTTGACGCCGGCACAAAAAAAGAACTGGTCGTCGAGAGCCTGGAGAAATTTGAAATTCCCTTCGTCGACGTGGGCCTGGGCGTCTATTTGACGGGAGATTCTTTGGGCGGCATCGTGAGGACCACAACCAGTACCCCAAAGCAGCGCGAGCATGTAAGAGCCAAGAGTCGAATTTCGTTTTCCGCCGGTGACGGCAACAACGAATATGACCGTAACATTCAGATCGCTGACCTAAACGCGCTGAACGCCGCCTTGGCGGTCATTAAATGGAAAAAGCTGTTCGGCTTCTACCATGATTTTGAAAACGAGCACCACTGCACGTACACCATTGACGGCAACAAACTGGTGAACGAGGATCAGGCATGAAGCGGCAAATAACCCTCACACATGAGTTTGTCGAATATATTCCTGACGAACTCAAGGACGGCACGCTTTACGTCTCGATGCCGTTCGCGACCGTGGCTCACAAATGCTGCTGCGGTTGCGGGAAAGAAGTTGTCACCCCGCTAAGCCCCACGGACTGGAAATTGATTTTTGACGGAAAATCCATCTCATTGGACCCATCGATCGGAAACTGGAGCTTTGATTGCAAATCCCATTACTGGATACGCGGCGGCAAGGTTCGATGGGCCGGCATGTGGTCGCAGGAAGAGATTGATGCCGGAAGGGCCACGGATCAACTGGCGAAGGAAAGGTATTTCAAAGCTGTCAGCACCGGACCAACCGCCACCGACAAGAAAGCAGGCCGAGGTTTTTGGCAAAAGCTCAAATGGTGGTAGAGCGGATCAGCGGTAGCTCGTCCACAAACACAGCGTCCCGTCAGCCCCTTGCCCGACCCGGGCGCCATCTCTCCCGAAGCGCCGCTATGGTTACCGAGGGCGTCGATGGATGAGGTCGCGAACGAAGTTGCCCTCTAGCGGCAGGGTCTGCATTTTTGCTGCATGATGAAAGAGGACCTGTTCCGCGCAACGGTTCTCCAGTCGTTCACAACTAGACTTGATGCAGTCAAAGTGGCCCTCACAAACAAGCGCCCGTCTCGCTAAGGCATCTGGCAATCATCTCACCCGCAGTGGATACGAAGTCCACCCGGAATCAGCTTTCTGGAGCTGGAGAATGTAGAGACCGGGCCTCGCGGACGATAGATTTACGTCGGCAGCCAGCGACGTAATCCCTTGCTGCATCTTTGCTATTCCCCTCGTCACGAAGAGTACTTTTCCCTCGGGCCCCGAAATGCGTATTCCGTAATCGCCGTCACTGCTGCCTAGCGGAAGGTAGATCTCCAGGTGAGAAACGTTGCGAGCAATTTCTAGCGGTTCCTCCGATGGATTTAGCTCTGTCCCGCGCGGGATCGAGCGATTTCTCAGGTCCAACAGGGCGGTTTGAGTCCTTAACGGTTCATTATGTCTCAAGAATAAAGCCCATCCCGCGAGACAGGCGGCGATCAATATGCTCGCAGCGATGGCGAGGAAGGCCCGTGTACGTCGGTGCTGGTAGGCAACCTGTAATTGAGAAAAATCACGGTAACAGGGGCTGCAGGAAGTTAGGTGATCGAGCCACTTCTCCGCTTCGGCGAGTGGCATCTCATGAGAGGCGATTCTCTTCAGAACAGCAGAGCCAGGGCACCCGGCACGGTCAGGATTCGGGAACTCCCTGAGCAGACCACGGCCCAGCGCATCGAGGATGCGCTTTTCATCCTTCTCCGAGTATCCCTTTGCGTTCAGACCTGCCTCCCTTTGCAACTTCCTCCACTTTCAGTGACAAGATACACCAAGGCGACCTCAGTCGGGCCTCTTCGGCTTCGCTCCCTTAAGCAATCGCACAATGCTCTGCCGGGTCTTTTCCAATCCGTACTGGAACTTCATTTTTGCTTGTGGCTCGCTAACTCCTAGCCACGATGCAATCTCTCTCCAAGAATAGCCATATTGCCGCGCCTGCCAGACCTTCTTTGTCCACCCATCCATACGATCAGCTATCTGTCTAACCGCGATTGCCTGTTCGAGCTGTTCAGCCCATCTTGTATCGCGAGCAGCTTCGAACCGTTCAAGATCCAAGACTGACGAAACCAGCTCGATTGTTTCGGCCCTTTTCTGTTCTTTCTTAAGCAGCCTATTGAAACGATGGTGGAAGACTCCAATTAGGTAAGATTCCAGGTCAGATATGGGAGGTCGGTGATCTCTGTTCCGTTGGCGCGTTTTTGCAACTGATCGGAGCACCCTGTCCCAGATGTCCGCTGCCAGAGCCGTCCTCTCTGGGCCTAATTCTTTGTCAGACAATTCACCCCGGACGTGCGCTAGCACGTGCGGCCATGCTTCCCTGGCCGCATCCAACAGTTCTTCGTCTATAGCAAGTGGCGGTGCGTCGGGGCCCTGCCTAGTTCCGAGAAGCACCCATTCGCCGTACGAGTCCAGTTTATCCCATGGGTCCATTTGGGCTTACGAGCCGCAGCGCCGAAATGGGTTCAGAGGAGGCGTGCCAAGGGGTTGTGTCACACGCCAATAGTACGGTACATAACGGCCCATGTCTTGAAGATTTTTTCTTACTTTTTCCCGTCTCGATGTTCCCTAGTAAGTGAGGGGAGTTCTCGCCGAATGTCCCCCTGGGGGCTTGGCGGACCGGATTCAGCCGGGCGAACCGTCAGGCATCGTGGACGGCCGAGAGACGGCGCACCGCACGCGAAGGTAGAAACCCACTGCACGGAGCTAATGCTCCAAGTGTGTCTTGGCACTAGCCAAGAACTTCAGAGCAGGGACTCGGTTCTGCCTGCCGCGCTGAGGTGTCTTCTGGCGGCAACAATTCCGGCGAGAACTCTCCAGAAGTAATCGATCTGCGAACTCACGAACAAAGGAGAAAGTCAGAAATGAAACCACTTTGGAACAAGGCGCTTCGCTTTAAGAACGCAATCCGGCAACTGATCGCCGTCGCGGCGGGACTGCTGCTGGCGGCTCCAGCCTTCGCCCAGACGGGAACTTCTCCGTGGGAAAACGCCGTCAGCGTGCTGCAGCAGGCGTTCACGAGCACGATTGCCCGAGGGCTGTCGCTGGTTGCCATTGTTGTGGCCGGGCTGACATTCGCTTTCGGCGAAGGCGGTTCAAAGCGTGTGCTTGCCGGTGTGCTCTTCGGCGTTGGCATGGCCATCGCAGCGGTCAACTTCCTGTCGTGGCTCTTTCCCGGCAACTGAATCACGCACGTCCCTAGGGGAAACGCACATGGCGGAAGCAAGACGAATCAACAGAGTGCATCGCTCGCTGTCACGGCCACTGACGATCCTCGGGGCCGAGCGAAAACTCTTTTTCTTCGCCATGTGCCTTGGAGCCGCGACCTTCAATCTGCTCAACAGCTTGTTCGGCGGGTTGCTGATGTTCTTGTTGCTCTACTTCATGGCCCGTTGGGCCACCCAGACCGATCCGCAGATTCTGAGGTTTCTGCTGACGGCCGCAAGACTCCGCGCCCAGTACGACCCCATGAAGTTCACTCCGATAGCGATCCGAAGGGATGACCATGCTCAGGCTTAGCCGAATCTTCAAAAACTACAACGAGACCGGCTCCCTCAGCGAGCAGATCAATCTCTACGGCTTCATCGGGCCGAACGTTTTTCTCACAAAAAGCGGCGAGGTGGGCGTCATCCTTGAAGTCCGCGGTGTGGACTACGAATGTCTCGACACTGCTTCGATTGACCGTTTCACGAAGCGCCTTGAATCAGCCTTGAAGCTGTTCGACGAAAATTATCGCGTCTACCAGTACCTCTTCAAGCGCAACAACGAGACCATCCCCTACAAGCTCTATGCCAACCCGGTCGTGGACACTGCGATCAAAAACCGCATCGCCTACCTCGGCAGCAAGGCCGACACTCTCTTTTCCCTGTCCATCTATTATGTGGTGCTGTACCAGGGGTTTCAGGTTTCCCAGAAGCTTGAAACCGCGCTCGCCGAGTTCCCCAAGAATCCAAGGAAGGCCCTTGCAGATTTGCGGGCGCAGTTCTCCTCCCAGAGGCAGACCGTCGTTCTTGGGCAGCATGTCATCAACGCCCAGGCAGCGCTCGTTCAAAAAGCCCGCAGCTTCATCCTCCAAGTCAGCGACTTCCTCGCGGTCCGGATGCTCGACAAACACGAAGCCTTCCGTGTTCTCAAAAGAACGCTCAACTTCCATCCCGACAAGCTCGAACTCGCCAAGCTCAAATACGACACCTTCCTCGATTACTACCTCCCGGAATCGCACCTGGAATGCCATCGCGGGCATCTGCGGGTAGACGATTACTACGTCAAGGTTTTGACGCTCAAGGAGCCTTCCGCCCAGAGCTTCCCTCTCATCTTCAAACGCCTGCTTGAAGTGGAAGCCAACTATTACGTGGTGACCGAGTGGAAAAAGGAAGATTCCGGCAAGATGCGCCGGATCATTCAGGCCAAGCGCCGCCATTTTCACAACACCAAGCGCTCGTTCACGAGCCAAGTCAGCATGAACGACACGGCCCCGCAGGACGTGTTGCTCGACGATTCCAAGGAATCCCAGGTCCGGGAACTCGGAGAAGGCATCAAGGAGATCGAGTTGCACGGAAACTACTTTGGCCAGTTCTCCCTCACCGTCGTGATTTACGACCTGGACTTGGCAAAGGTGGACCGGGCATGCGCCGACTTCTATAAAGTTTTCAGCGTTCACGACGCCCAGCTCTATGAAGAGAAATACAACCTCCTGAACGCCTTCCTCACGGCGGTTCCCGGCAACCACGCCTTCAACCTGCGTTCGCTCTATCTGCTCAACACCAACTATGCGGACTTTTCGTTTCTCTTCACCCTCCACTGTGGCGAGCATCGCAACCTCCATCTCCGACAGGAGTATCTCGCGGTCCTTGAGACCAACCACCACACGCCGTACTTCCTAAATCTCCATTACCGCGATGTGGCCCACACCATGATTCTGGGACGAACGGGTGCCGGTAAGAGTTTTCTTCTGAACTTCCTGATTACTAATCTGCAAAAGTACGCGCCGCACATGTTCATCTTCGACTTGGGCGGAAGCTTTGAGAATCTCACGCAACTTTTCGGCGGCTTGTATGTCCGCGTCGGCCTGGAATCCGGGGATTTCAAGATCAACCCGTTTTCGCTCCCGCCGACCAAGGAAAACCTCGATTTCCTCGCCCTCTTCCTGAAGGTGTTGATCCAGGGGCAGAGGGCGGCCGAGTTCGACCCTGCCACCGAGCGCGACCTCTTCCACCAAGTGGAAAACCTCTATGAGGTGGACCCGGCGCTGCGCACGCTGGGCGTGCTTGCGAATACTCTCGGGCACGACATTTCGAGCCGCCTATCGAAGTGGACTCGCGGGGGCCAGTTCGGGTTCCTCTTTGACAACGCCGAGGACACGATTTCGTTCTCCCGCTTTCAGTGCTTCGACTTCCAGCGCATGAGCCAGTACCCGGAACTTCTGGAGCCGCTGCTGTTCTACATCCTCCATCGCGCCAATGCCGTCATCGCCGACCGGCAGATTTCATCCGTCTTCAAAGCCTTCTTCATCGACGAAGCCTGGGTGTTTTTGAAGAACCCGGCCATCCAGAGATACGTCGTCGAGGCCCTCAAGACCTGGCGCAAACACAACGCGGCGATGGTGCTCTCCACACAGTCGCTTGATGAACTCAAGCGTTCGGACATCCTCGACGTAATCATCGAGAGTTGCGCCACCAAAATCTTCCTCGCTAACCCGGACATGGACCGTGATCTTTATCGGCGTCAGTTTCACTTGAACGAAACCGAAGTCGATCTGATCTCAGGCCTCATCCCCAAGCAACAATTCTTAATTAAGACGCCGGAACTCGCGAAGGTCGCCAATCTCAACGTCGATCCCAAGAGCTATTGGCTGTACACCAACGATCCCTACGACAACCGGAAGCGCAAAGAAGCTTTCGACACCTATGGATTTGAGCGAGGGCTCGAAGTGCTGGCAGGGGCGAGGC
>Ga0208692_1002049_pt1 | contig 10247 bp, 8 predicted proteins | sample June2015DPH_20_1_3_FD_184721 | JGI IMG/M metagenome (GOLD analysis project Ga0208692, IMG submission 184721) | Peatland microbial communities from SPRUCE experiment site at the Marcell Experimental Forest, Minnesota, USA - June2015DPH_20_100... | ecosystem: Environmental > Terrestrial > Soil >...
GCGGTCGCTCTTGATCTGGTGTTGAAGCATGCATTCCACCGTGGTCGTCCCGTCCCCTTTTTCGGGACGGCCCCAAGCTCGTATAGTTTTCCGAGCGGCCATGCTTTCGTATCGCTTTGTTTCTATGGGGTGTTGGCGGGAATTCTTTCCGCGCACGCTCCACCGCCAAGGGCACGATTGTTTATCTGGACATGCGCTGCACTGCTTGTCGGGCTTATCGGAGTTTCGCGCATCTATCTGGGAGTGCATTACCCGAGCGATGTCGTAGGCGGCTATTGCGCTGCCCTTGTTTGGGTGGGAGCGATTGGTATTCTGGACCATGTTCTTGACAACCGCGCGGGGTGAGGAATCGAAGCCCCGGCGAACGCAAGCAAAACCCCGTAAATCTTACGATGCAGGCTCGCCACTTCACCGTCATACTTAACAATGCTACCGGCGCGGAAAAGCAAGGCAGCCTGCGCGACCGTCTCATCGAAATTTTCAAAGAGCACAACATCAATCCCGAGATTCACTTAGCTAAACGAGGCGATGGGATCACCACGATTGCAGAAGCGGCGGCGCGAAACGGCTGTTTCGCCATGGCCGCCGGCCGAGGCAACGGGACAGAAAGGCTTTCACGTATTGCGGGCATCGGTTTGCCGGATGACCATATCCAAATGGCCTGGTATGAGGCGTCAGGGTTTCGCGGTGGGGTTGGGCTTGTCGTGTTTGATGATTCCTGGGCCTTCCTTAATGGTGAGGAATTGATTGGCGGCGATGTTCGTAAATCTCTCCACCTTCTGGTGGTGGGCCAGTGGACCTCGATCGGGTCCACCCGCGGAGCTAGTCCCAAACCAAAATGGAGGCGCAGGTCGCTCTGCGACATCACGCTCGTGCCGGCATGGACCTCATCGATTTGCGCATGCTTTCCGGTCATCACTTTTACGCGCGCGCCGGTGGCGGTACGATTACACTGGGTGCCGAGCAATCTGATGGTGATCCAATTCTTCTTGTTGCCGCCGTCGTTCCGCAGAAGCGACGGGTAATCGTTCATGTTCAGGACCAGGACGTCGATGTCACCATCGTTATCGTAGTCGCCGAAGGCGCAACCGCGGCTGGAAAACTCTGCCGTTGCGCCTGGGCCCATTTCCTTTGAACCGTCCTTGAACTTGCCATTTCCGAGGTTGCGATAGATGAGCCGGGGGGAAAGAAAGTGCGCGTCCATATGCTACTCTTCGATTTCCGGATAAACCTGGCCGGTGACGTGGAAGATGTCTGTCCACCTGTCGTTTACGGTGATAGTCTGGGCGATAGGAACCTTGGCGTACTTGTCCGCGATCGCCGTGTGCGGCCAAAAACGCGCCCAGCCATAACTGATATCGGGAAGTCTTGGCTTTTGATCCGTACGGAAAGCGACCTTCGGGCTGCGTTCAAATCTATAAGGGAAGAGGTCCGGTGGACCAGTCTGTGCTGATGAGCATGTGGTCGGTACCGGACGACGAAACCCAAGACCGGCAGGAAATCCGAGTTCGGCGATCCTTGCCCGTCTTGCGAGCCGCATCCTGTGCGCTCCTGGTTTAGGCTCGCCCGGGATTTGATGCCGTCAACAAAACGGTATGGCCGGTCGTACATCGAAGGAGTGGCTCCCCCTTGCAAATGACGCTGAGAGCATTCATACTCCCACCATGAGCCTCAAGAATGCGGCACTCCTGGCATTGATCGGGACAATTTTGCTAACGGTTTTGGTATTGGCACATTTCATTTCCACCGTATTGGGGGTCATGCGTGATCTGATCCCGGCCATGGCGCTGTTGACGTCGCTGGTTCATCTGTTCGCGAGCCTCAGTGGGGTGGTGTTCTTTTACGTCTTCTACCGAAAGCAATCCTGATACTCGAAGAGTGCCACATCAAGCCGCCGCAGCCGTATTAACTGATGACCCACGCCGTGGACTTGTGTTTCGCCAAAACTGCACCTCCCCCGACGTGGGGGACGTTCCTCGACAGTCACCTGAGGCAATGGGTCTCGACGGGTTTCTTAGTGGGTGCCGACGGTGAACTTTCGAATCCTCTTTGTCTTTGTGGTTTTTTGCCCACCATCGGCGCCGCGTGATGCATTTCAACGTCACCGCCCATCCCACATCGTGCGGCAGTTATCGTGCCGTATTGGAGTTTTTGGGGCGGACAGGCGGTGCAACCACCGTTGAACCCGCCCATCAAGTAATCGAGCATTCCCGTCAAAGCAAATCTTCGAAACTTGCAGGATTGGCCTCGGATTGGGGAGATCAGTCCTGCCTTGTCGCCTTGTGTTTAGCGACGAATCCGCAAGGGCAATCCGAAGTCCTGGCCGAGTCACGACCTTCCACGCCGGGATCCAGCCCAAGCGGTGCGCCAGTTGACGGCTACCCGACTATACGTCCGAGTGAAGTTAAATCGGACGCTCCTTGACGATAGCTCTACGCTCCGTTTCCGCATCTAGTCGCCGAATACCGAATGGCTCACCGGGAACGCAGGGGCGGGCTATCGATATCACGGCGTTCCGGCTGGCGATTTGGTTGTCAGCCTCTTCAAATCGAGGGTGAGCGTCGCGAGCGCTTCATCGAAATTGTGATCGTGGGTTTTCTGGAGATTCGCGGGGCGATCGACTCAGTTAACGCCCACAGTATGTAGTGCGTCTTGCGATCGAGGATGCTCAGCCGGAACATCGGCAGTGGGTCAGACGCGCCCTCCTGCTTATTTGCGTTTGTGGGACCATTTGGCGCGATGAGTTGTATTTCGAAGACAAGTTCGGCTCCCTCTGGCTCGGCAACAAGTTCATATCGACCCCAGCCCTGTACCGCTGCATAAAACTGGTTGTAGAGGCGATCTGGACTGCCGCTAAAGGGATGCGGAAAGAGCCCGCTATCTGCTCCAGCATTAGAGACAAAGACTTTCTTTGCAGTGAAGAGCGTGGGCGGCACGGGCGCCCCGCCAGCCTCAGGAACCTGTTGGGCGCTCGCCGCAACTGTCGACAGAATCGCAATACAGGCGAGCCAAAGTGATCCCAATCGGAAAGTCCTCAACATATTACCCTCCTTGCGTAGGCACCGATTCAGCCAACCGCTATCTGGACTCAGAGACGCGTCGTGAGCGGGAATGGTTTCACCGCCAACAGCAGTCCCTGAATTAGCTGTTCGCTTTACTGAACAAATTCAGCAGCATGGAAAAGCTTGCACATGTCCGGTTAGCCGACACGGCAAAGTGGAACGCTTGGGATTCGCGGTCCAGCTGCTTTCGCTGAAACTCTAGACGCTGTGGCATGACCCTGAACCAATACGGGTTGTGGGAAGGGGATTTCCCAACAGTTATGCAGGACGCACCCCTTTGGTGTCCGAAAAGGGCGTTTTATAGCACGTGATGTGTCCGGTTTTGATTGCTGTTCGCCCCTGTCTTAGCAAGGAGAATCGCCGCCGCCGTCGCTGTGGCGCGTCATTTCCACAGCGTGGATTCTCGCAGGCGCTCCAATGGTGCTGATATCAAACCCAGACGGAATAGTTGCGAGTGGCAATAGACCACACACCCCAAAGAACGAACGTCAAACAACTGGTTCTTCCCGCCAAAAGAATCTATCGGTATTGATGCCGGTTAGATTGTAGTGTGAGCGGCGTCATGGCAATAAAGCCTACAGGAAGGTATCCTCGGTTGCCGGTAGGCTCCTGTGCGGATGCATCTCTCGCATGTGCCCCGAATTGGAGAGCGCTAATGGGCCCCCTTGAACGTAGGGTGTTAGAGACTCTTGTCAGTTGGGTCGAGATTGATGCCTCGGGGCTTTCCTCAGTGCGGCAACGCAAGCGCCTCCCGAGGAATCACCTCAATGGCAGTTCCTTGAAGCCCCACGTCTTCTCCCGCCTTCTCAGCTCGCCAAACAATTCTCCAGCAAAGCGGATCGTCAGCGATTCACCGCGACGGAGGTTCTTTCTTTTGCCGTTGAGGGAGAGCCAAGGGCGCGGGAGCATTATTTGCAGGCGGCGGGATAACTTTATGGCCGTGACCCTGATTCACGGGCCAGAACTTGCCGGAGGGAAATGGGAATTCCACCGCAAGAGCCCTCTAAAGCTGCTCCGACACTGTCCAGTTTTGGTTTGGGAAACAGGTTGAAGACACTGTGGAAGCGCGCTGAACTTGAGGGCCGTTGTTGCGTGGTTGCTTCTCAGCGTCGGGCAATCTTCCTTTTGGACTAGGTGATTCTTGCTTTACTGTCGATCATCAGTCGGCGAGGAAAGCGACCAGTGGTCAAGGGTAGCCGTGAGCGACCAGTGCTGCTCGATAGAAAATGCGGCAGTGGCCAGGAGGTGGGAACATGAGCAACTCTCACAACACCATTCCGTCGTGCGGGCAGGAAGCGCCAACCCATCCGTCCCGCCTGCAGATGATGGGTCTCACTGTGCTGGCCGTCCTGCTTTACCTAGTGTTGATGGATGCTGCGGTCGAGTCCTTTGTCAGCCACTCGCCGTTGCGGTGGATCATCTGTGGGACGGTCACCGGATACGTTGCGCTCAGTGTGCTGTTGTGGCGAAAGCTGAGCTGGACAACCAAAGCCTCGGTCTCTTTCTTCGTTTTGTTCAGTTTGCTGGCCTTCGCGGCATGGCGGCCCGCGGGCTCCGATTCGCCCCTCACCTTGTTGCGGCAGCCAACGTCCACGTTGCTGTCGGCAGCCACGATTTTGGGGATTCTCCTGGCTGGCTGGGTCCTGGCGCGATTCAAGTTTCTGCCCTGGCCGGCCCGAGTGGCCCTCGTCCTCCTCGCCGCTTACGGAGTGGCCGGGTTTGTCTTGGGCATCATGGCGCGCACTCCTTATACTGCCCTCCTACACGGCGGGAGCCTGTGGGAGAAGGTGCCATTTTGGCTCCAGGGGGCATTCCTCGGAACGGTCGTGGTGCTTCCCGCCGCACTCCTGTTGCAACTCGTAACCGGCGTCTCGCAGATTCGCGCCGGCGAACTGCGCGACTGGGGCAGACAGGTCCTGGCACTGGGGATGTGCGCAACCATCACAGCCTCGGGCATCACGAGTGCAGCCGGTCCCGTTGCGTCCACAACTGTGATTCCGGAGTACACGCCACTTCCGCCACCACCGCCTAACCCCTTTGCAAATGAAGCTGCCCCGGCCTCTTACGAACCGGCCGCAGAGCGCTTTCGCCGGCTTCAGTCCGTAACGCAGTCGCTGGCCGGGCTCATCGACCCGGCCACACTGGATGTCGCCGCAAAAGCAAAACAACTGGGCTCCAACATCGACCCTGTGTTCGCATTTGTCAGAGATGCGGTCGGGTTTGAGCCTTATTCCGGGCTTCTTCGCGGAGCGCGAGGCGCACTGATAGCCCAATCGGCCAACGCGTTAGACAAGAGTCTGCTTCTTGCCGAGCTGCTATCCGCCCAGGGCTACAAGGCTCGAATCGTTCCGGGGTCACTCAGCGACAAGGATACCGAAAAACTGATGCAGTTGTGGTTGACAACACAACCACCGAAGGCTTCCCTCCCGGCAGAGAGGATAGAGCAGATCATGAGCGAGGCCGGGGAAACGGAGATTCTCAGGCAGGCGAAATCTGCGCAGTCACAAGCTGCAGCCGCACTCAATTGGGTCTCCCAGCGATCTGTGATTGACGCGGCCTCCATTACCGAGGTGGCGGGGACCCCGGCAAAGTGGTTCGCTGACACAACGAACAAGCGTTTGCGCGAGCAGGCTGCGTCGCACTTCTGGGTTCAGGTCGAGCAGGGCTCGGGCTGGGTCGACCTGGATCCGTCATTCCCCGAGGCGCGCATGGGACAGCGGTTTGCCGAGCCCGGAGGAGCATTCGAGCCCTCCGCACCGCCGCGGAGCCTGCTGCAAACGATCGCAATCAAGATGACGGCTGAGTACGCAGCGGAGGGGCACCGCTCCCAGCAGGTGGTTCTGGATGCGGTTTTGCCCACGGAAGACTTGGTTACCCAACAGATGCACCTCGTCAATGGGCCGGTGGGCGCTTGTTGTCACGATGATCTTTCGGATGCGACCCAGTTTCAGGCGGTGTTGCAGGTTGGCAAGAAGCGATTTGAGGGCACGCAGTACACACTTGGCGGTCCAGCAGGAGCCGGCTCACAGGGAGGAGTGCGCGATCTTTTTGGTGCTCTGGGTGGTGGCGAGTCCGTCGCGCAAGTCCTCACTGGCTTGTGGATGGACATCACTCTGTCCGGCCCGGGACTCAAGTCGCAGACCGAAAGAAGGTACCTGCTCGACCGGATTGGCTTCTCGGCGCGCGCCCAGGGGAAGGACCGGCCGATTGTCGCGATCCCGGCTGGACAGCTCCCCTACCTGCTAACCCGAAGCTATGACATTCTGGTGATGCCAGCCCCCTATTCGGAGAGTCTCGCAGGTTGGCTGGCTTCCCAGTTTCTGCACGAGAACCAGGAGATCTTTCGCCTTGCCATAGATGTTCGATACGGGAAGGCCGACCCGGCCGCACTGTCCTCGGCCCTTGCGGCGGGCACTCGCCTCATTTTCCCCTTGCTCAGTTTCGCCCATAACGCCAGTGAGCGGCTGCGCGCCACTGAAGGAGGAGCACGACTAATCCTCGAACGGCCACTCGTGGTGATGTACAAGGAGGGGTTCAGCGCTCCAGGTGCTTCAGGAGAACGAGCGGCGACGATTAACGTAGAGAAAGGCTTTGATATCGTTTGCCCCGGTGCGGTACCCGGCGGCGGGAACGCGCAACAACGTGCTGCCGCAGGCATTGGCTACGGTACCTATCTGACCGACCTCGAACTAGCCGCCGTCCAGCAACTGGAAGCCCGGAATACTTCTCGGATTCTCAACGCCAGCGCAAACCTGGAAGCTGCCAGGAAGCGAGGACAGAGGCTTGTCGCTCTTCGGAAAGCGGGTGAGGACACGGGCGTCGGCGCCTCGGAAGACGTCCGGGCCCGGTTGAGAGCAGACTTGGTAGCAGGGTTTATTGTGGTAACTGTTCAGGCTAATTCGCAACAATCTCGTGGTCAAGCGGCTTGGTGGCGCTTGGATCCAGTGTCCGGCATCGTGATCGGCGTGGGTGCGGACGCCGAAGGTCAGGCCATGACGGAAAACCAGGTCCTCCTCTTCAAGACTGCAATGATGCTGGTGTGCGAAGTCGCGGCAGAATCCAGCGCCAAGAGCGGCGGGCAACTTGTGCTGGGCCTCCTTTTCTGTCTCGTGGCCGGTGGGGTCTCCATCAGCGGAACGAAAGATCTACTCCTTCATATCCTCACATTGATTTTAGCCGTAGCGAGATTAGTTGTTCAGTAGCAAGGCACGGGATTCGTTTGGGACGGTCATGAGGGGCGGGACAGGCTCTCAGAAAGGCACCGCGGCGGAACAAGGAGTCGAACCTATGGAAATCGTATTGGCCGAACAGGGAGTCTTCGTACTTCCTGTCAAAGTGACGCAGGACCAAGCCAGGGAAAGAGCCTGGGAGCAGAAACTCAACGCCTTCGGCACGCTGGCCAAGTTCTTGATGCGGCCCAAGAGCGAGGACATCCAGGTGAGCCTACTGGAGCTGCGCTACCAGCCGTTCTGGCATGCCACCAGCCACAAGCGCTTTCGCTACGACCGCCGTGCCCAATACGCGGTGCCGGTCCTGGGTGACGTGCAGACGGTGGAAATCGCCGGGCAGACTTACACCCCGGCTCAGGGCAAGCTGACTTTACAGGGGATGGACCATTGCCTGCTAGACGAGCGGCACGAGATCTTTCTGGACGCTCTCAGCGGCGAAGCTCAAGACCTGCGCCCCTACTTGGCCTTCGACCGGATAGACGGGTCTAGCGGCGGCACGTTGCCCAATGACTTGGCCCTTGCTCCTCCTGCGGTGCGCGCGTCGGTCGTGGTTCGCCAAGTGCTGGGCGACGTGCTTCATCCACCCTCCGCCGACCAGATTCTCGAAGAGGAAGTGGTGGTCGATTGCCTCGACCTCTACTACCGGCCGGTCTACGCCTTCGCGTACGTGTGGCAAGCCAAGGACAAGCGTGTCACGGTGGAAGTGGATGGGCTTACCGCAGAGTTCAAGTCCACGGGAAAGGCCTTCGGGAGCCAACTCAAGCGCGTCCTGAACCGTGAAGTGCTCTTCGACATTGGCGCGGAGACGATCAACCTGGTGGTCCCAGGCGGTGCCATCGCCCTGAAGCTGACCAAGGCGGTGGCGGAACGCGCAAGGAAAGCTTCCTGACCATTCGCCCTGAATTGGGCGTGAGACTGCGAGGGGAAGCGCTGGTCGGATGAATGCGTGATTTCGTTTGCAGCAGACCACAATGAAGAAACGCATCTGGGGGGACGTATGAAGAAGCTAATCGGTGTTGCAATCGGGGGAGTCGTCTTACTCGCCGTGGCCGCAGCGCTTGCCGTGGTGGGGTATCGACAAGGGTGGTTCAGCCGGACCGGCCTGAAACCGCCCGCGGGTTCCGCCGGAGGCATTGTCGCAGGCGGGCAGGAAGCGGGAAGGCAGGCCTCGGCGGGAGGTGGAGGGCAAACCTCGCCAGGAGCAGGTGGCGGGGTGGCGGGACCGGGCACCCAAGCTGCGGCGCCGCAGTTCGACGGCAACGTAGCGGCCCTCGTTTGGGGCGGCAAGGTGGAGAGCGGCACGGGGATCAAGGATAACGATCAGGCGGGGCAAGACAATCTCCTGGACATGATCGATGGGAACAAACGCACCTACTGGGAAACGGCGAACAATCCCGGCCCCAAGGAAATCCTGTTATCGTTTTGCAATCACGAATCGGTACTCATCGATCAGGTCAAGATTCTGGATATCTCGACGGCGGACAGGCCACGCGACGTGGAAGTATGGGTATCCAACAGCGGACCGGCGGCGGGCTTTGAGCAAGTAGCGACCGCAGTGCTGCCGAAGGAGCCGGCTGAGAACACCATCCACTTCAAACCCGTGGAGGCGAAGTACGTTAAGTTACGGCTGCTGCACAACCAGGATGGGCGCGAAGTGTTTGTTATACATGAACTCCAGGTGATGGAGGCGCAACGGGGGGGGTACACCCCTCTCCTCACTCGCCACCCGGAACTGCTGGGCCCCCCGCCAGCGCCCGGAGGAACCGCGGTAGCGGCCGCCGGGACTCCTCCCGCCTGTGTGCCCGTGCCCGTGCCAACCAACCCTCCACCCCCTGGTCAGGGTGAAAGCAAACACGTATTGGCCCTTGTAGCGAAGCCCTGGGTCCACCCCGAATATGCCTATGGTGCCCTCTATCTGAAAGCCAATCCCGCGCATCGCCAAAAGTATCCTGACCTCGAAGTTGCCGCCCGCGTGGACTTGACCGTCATGCGGGGGAGCCGGGCGGGGCCGCGGCTGCTCACCGCCCAGTACGGATACGACACGGTCGTCCTGGAACAGGTTTGTGAGGCAACCGGCACGCCGCTCGCGCCAGAGTTCACACAGGCGCTTGCGCCTTGGGTTGCCGAAGGCCACAAACTGATCATTCATGATGCCGATAGCTGCCGTCCTGGCCCCGATTATGGGTGGTTGCCCTACCACCTAAAGACCAACAACCCGGGAGGCCATGCGGCTCCAGGCACGTTTCTGCGCTTCGTAGAAGAGAACTGGATGGCGCATGGCCACTCCGGCCGGCCGGGGTTCATCGACTTGGACGCCTGGGAGCACCCCGTTGGCCGCCGCAACGAGCTCGGCGACTCCAACATCTTTACGGAGTGGGATCCTCATTGGTGCGGCCATATGGTGGTCCGGAACGTAGACAACGTTTTCGGATTTGTTCATACCTACGCTCATTATGGCCGAGGCCTGATTATCTACAGCGGCTTTGATATCGACATGATAGGCACCGACGGTTATGACCTCATGGTCGCCCGCGAGCTCGCCCAGGGATTCGATCCTGATAACCTGCCTTGCGCCGCGCGCATCGGCGACTTTGTGGTGACCACCGAAAGGCGCCTGATGGAGCGGCCATTCCTGCCGGGCAGCACTTACGACTACCCGCTCTCGCTGCTTTCGAACCTGGGCTACAAGGGAACGGTCGGTCTCTCCGTGAAAGCTAACCCAGGCTTGGACGGCATGCAGGCCAGCTTCGCTCCCGCTTCAGTAGACCTGGATGGCCTGGCGGAAAGCAAGTTCTCGCTAACCCTGCCTGCGAACGCGCCTTCCATCCCACAGGCACTCGAGGTGAAGGGCATTGACGCTGGCGGCAAGACGAACTCGCTCTGCCTGCAACTCGTCCAGCCGACCACCGGAGAACTCTCCGTGGTGAGCACGCTGGCCCGGCCGCACAAGACGAGC
>Ga0208692_1002060_pt1 | contig 10197 bp, 4 predicted proteins | sample June2015DPH_20_1_3_FD_184721 | JGI IMG/M metagenome (GOLD analysis project Ga0208692, IMG submission 184721) | Peatland microbial communities from SPRUCE experiment site at the Marcell Experimental Forest, Minnesota, USA - June2015DPH_20_100... | ecosystem: Environmental > Terrestrial > Soil >...
GAGAAGTTCTTCAGCGACTCGAAACTGCGCTATTACGCTGGTGTCTTTGGTAATTAGAAAGATGGCTTCGTCTTTTAGGCTGCAACGGTATTTAACTATTAGATTTTGACATGTGGTTTTTCCTTTTTCTCTGGCTACAACCATGGCTTGGTAAAGTTCTGCAAGGTAGATACCTTGTTTTACGGAAAGAAACGCGAGGTACTCCATTATCGTTGACTTTTTTTGGTTCAAATTTTCTCCTTCTAATGTTGTTTGCCAGAAATTGTCTTGAAAAAGTAAGTTCTTCTCGGCGCAGGTTCTACTCTTTCTTGAATAATCCCGACAATCATAAATTAATGCAGTGTTGACTATATAGGCTAGTCACCCAAAAAAGGGCGTTTCTCCATGCAGTTTCTATTTTTAGAAGCCCTGTGGAGCGTGGCTGGGTGTCGGTTAGAAATGGCTTGCTCGTGTGAACTGTAAAGAATAAGTCAAAACGCTCCCAAGTTAACTTACTATAGCCGTTGTTTTGATGTCGGAAACCATTCAATCAAAAACCTTTTCAACGCTAATCCTGTATATGAAAAGGCAGTGGAGAACAACAGCGTTTCTCCGTTGGAACGCATCCCGATGGTGCCAAGGTTGAAAGCCGCAATTATGGCTGAGCCAGTTCTGGTTGGCAGAGAACGCGAACTTGAAGAGCTGATGCACTATCTGGATTCGGCTTTCGACGGAAAGGGAACCACCGTTTTTGTGTCAGGCGAAGCAGGCAGCGGAAAAACAAGGCTGGCACATGAATTTCTAAACCTAGCAAAGCAGAAGGGCGTTGGAGTGATGGCTGGTTGGTGCCTGAGCGATGCCGCAGCTCCGTACTTCCCGTTTGTAGAAGCCTTCAACACCTACTTCGCCTCATTCGAGCAAGAAGAACCCGCGAGCTTGCAGAAGCCTGGAGCACCATTGAGCCTTTCAGGAGCCGCCCAAATAGTGAGCGAGGAACGCGGAGTAACCGCGTGGCTCACTGGACCAAAAGCAGCTGAAAAACCCGGCAAGCCGCAAGTCATTTCTCCACAGGTTTGGAAGGACCAAGTTTTCGCGGGAGTCGCCAAAACCCTCCACGTGATATCCGCTCAGGAACCCATAATCCTGTTCATCGAGGACATCCACTGGGCTGATTCAGCTTCTCTGGCGCTGCTTCACTATATCGCGCGCGCCATAAGTTCAGAGAAAATTCTTGTCCTAGCAACCTTCAGAAGCGAAGAACTCACCGCAGACGCCGAAGGGCACCCGCATCCGCTTGCTGAAGCCTTGCGCATGATGAGGCGGGAAGACCTATTCACAGAAATTAAACTAGTAAACCTTATTCCAACCGACGTCTTAAAAATTGCTGAAAGCATGGTCGGCGGCTCCGTGAACTTGGCGCTTGCTGACAAACTATCCAAAGAAAGCCAAGGCAACGCTCTTTTTGTCGTTGAATCACTCAGAATGCTTGCTGAACGCAAAAGCCTATTCCAAGAGAACAACCAGTGGCGGCTTGCAGTCGACGAATTGGGTATCCCCTCAAAAATCAAGGATATAATCCTGCGCAGATTGGCGATACTGAAGTACAATCAGAGAAGGGTACTGGATGCGGCTTCGGTGATTGGCGAAAAATTCGATGTGGAACTTCTCAGCGCTGTGCTCGGGCAAGACAGCCTGGAAATCCTTGAAACACTAAACATCGTTGCCCAGTCAACTTCCCTCGTCTGCGTCGAAGGCAACTTTTACAGGTTTGACCACGCAAAATCGCGGGAAGCACTGTACGAAGAGATTCCGCTTCCCCTTAAACGAGGATACCATGCCCGAATCGCAGAACGAATGGAAAAAGCAAGCAAGGACGGAAAGCTGCCGTTTGCAGATTTGGCATACCACTATGCCCAAGCGGGAAATAGTGAAAAAGCGCTGAATTATGCTTTGGAAGCGGGCAAGGATGCGTTGGAGAAGTTTAGCAACTCACAAGCCATCAACCATTTCACATACGCGCTACAAACCGTAGGAGAAGACCCCAAACGCATCCAAGAACGGACAATCGCTCTGGAGGGGCTTGGCGACGCGTACACCGCCAGCAACATGTTCATGGACGCTATGAACACGTTCCAACAGCTAAGCAATGTTTCGAGTGGTGTTGTGAAATTGCGAGCACTCAGGAAGGCCACGTATGCAGCTTGGCATCAAGGAAGCGTTGACCTCGGAATAGAATTAGTAGAAAAAGCGGAAGAATACATGCTGCTTGACCGATTGGAAGCCGGACGCATTTACTCTCAGAAAGCAGCGCTTTACGGCTCAAGAGGTCAAGTTGGGGTTCCCTCCCATGAAAGCAATGAAAAGGCTCTCCGGATTTTTGAGGAAGAGTACTCACTTCCCGATGTGGCTCAGAAACTCGCCGATGTAGGATTTACATACGCTCTACAAGGAGAGTTGGAAAAAGGATTGGCTAATGAATTGCTTGCCGTTGCGTTTTTTAGTGAGATTGGCGATTTGCGCCAGCAAATGTCAACATATGTCATGGTAGGCTTTGCCCTTGCTCTATGTGGTCTCTTTTCGGAATCGCAAGAAATTCTGGAAAGGGCTATTGAAATTGAAAAAAAGATGAAGCTTGGGGACTTTCACAGTCTGGCGCATATATATTGGCGTTGGGCTATTTCGCTCGATAATCAAGGCAATCTTGAGCAAGCATTATCAAAGAGTTTGAAGGCCCTTGAATATGCGGAGAAAACTGATTCAGCCTCGGTCCGAGGAATGGTCTACGGGCGCCTAGTAATAGAATACGTGAAGAAAGAAGACCCAGAGTCGGCTGAAAAATATTTTGAGAAACTCATGACACTTCCACCTAAATCACTTCAAAGTGGGTTTGCACAGCTTTCGATGGTCAAGGGCTTTTACTTCGCAAGCAAAAAAAACTGGCAAGAGTCCATGCGACATTTCAAGGAACAATATGAATTTGCGAAGACTTGGCAGGGGTCAAGCGGAAAATTGAGCCCCTTTATTCAGGCAGAAGTAAAACGCGCGTATGCTTGGGCTCTCTCCAAACAGGGACTAGTGGAGGAAGCAGCGGCAACGGAAGAAGAGACATCCAAAATCCTTGCAGATGCCCAGAAACGATTTGAACACGCAAACGTGCAAACGAGTTTAATGGCCAACATAAGAATCACAGTGGGACAACCCTTCGAAGTTCGGCTAGATTTAGTTAACGTGTCAAGAAGCAACGCCTCAATCACCGGAATTCAGGATATGTTGCCCAAGGAATTCCAAGTTACCGCTTCTCAGCCAGAAATTCTCAGAGACGGCTCTTCGATTCAGTTGAAAGAGAATAAGCTTAATCCTCTAACCGTTAGAACCATCAAGCTGACTCTGAAGGCGACTAAGACAGGCACATATGAACTCAATCCCGAAGCTGTTTACATCGATGACTTGGGGCAAACCAAAACAGCCGCGCCCAGACCAATCACCATAACTGTGAAACCTTCGGAGCCCGCTTTTGAGGTTTTGCCTGGTCGCGTAACAACAGGCTCTGCTGAACTTGACCGTCTTCTCTTAGGAGGCATCCCCGCAAACTACGCAATTATGCTGGCGGCGCCTTCAATAGATGAGAGAGCACTAATTGTCAAAAGGTTTCTTGAAGCAGGAGCCAACGCAGGCGAAATAACCTTCTACGTCACCACTGAAGCTGGAAGCACGAAATCTCTGGCTGAAGAGCAACCGAACTTTTATCTTTTTGTCTGCAATATTCAAGCTGACGCCATGGTTCAGAGTCTGCCGAACGTTTTCAAGCTGAACGGCACAGAAAACCTAACCGAAATCGACATTGCCATGGCGAAAGCTTTCCGCATGATGAAGCCCTCAGCCGCTAGTCCTAAAAGAATATGTATAGAAATCGTCTCGGACGTTCTACTGCAGCACCACGCCGTGATAACGAGGAAGTGGCTGAGCGCGCTTCTGCCGAACTTGAAGTCGCATGGCTTCACAGTTTTAGCCGTGATAAACCCGCACATGCACTCGCAGGAGGAAGTGCAGGCGATATTGGGCTTGTTCGACGGAGAAATACGCATCTCCGAAAAAGAAACTGCGAAAGGCATCGATAAGGTCTTGCGGATACGCAGATTATTCAACCAGAAATACCTTGAAAACGAGCTGACTTTGACTGGCGAGAAGCTGGAAGACTAGCCCTGAAAAAATCGTTCAAGCCTTTCTAAAATATTGCGTTTTTCTCGAAAGACCGAAACTGTATGTGGCTGTATGAATCAACTCGAGATGTGCACTCTGCAATTTCTGCCGCTTGAAAAATGCTATATACTAGATGATTTAATATGGAACGAAACATGACTGCAGCGGCACCGGCTGTTGAACGACCTTCCCCGAAAATGATACTCGTTGTCGCGCTGCTTGTTGCTGTTTTCGTATCTGCCGTCATAGACATTGTGATTCCCATCAATGTTATGGACATAGCGGCAACATTCAGCATTCAAACTGGAACAATAGCTCAACTTGATTCAATTATCGCTATATCATCCGTAGCCACGGCGCTTTTGCTGGGTGCCTTTGGCGCTAGATTCAGATATAAACCGCTGGTAATGGTAGGCGTACTGTTTATTGCGTTCTGTGCCATAGGGCTTTTTTTGGCTCCTAACTTTCCGCTAGCTGAGCTTATTGTTCCTCTAAACGGAATTGGATCAGTCTTGATAATCGTTACAACTCAAACGTTTATCGGAAACTCTTTCCCATTAGACAAAAAGGCCAAAGTAATCGGCTGGGTCTCAGCGGCTGGAACACTTGCGCTTGCAGTTGGAAGTCCCATAGTTGGCTTTATGACAGGCATAGGCGGTTGGCGCTCTTCCCTCATATGGTTTATGCTACCAGCAGCAGTTGTTAGCCTGGTTCTTGTGTTCGTAGTCTTTCCATTTAATCTGCCTGAACCACAGTTGGATACCAAGAAGGAACCTTTCATGAGAGGCTTCAAGCAGGTCCTCACAAACAAATCAGCCGTCGCTTGCTTAGCCAGCGCCTTTCTTGGCAATGCTTTTTGGATGGGGGGCGCACTTTTCGGGGTAACTTATCTTAGGCAAGTATTCTCGGTATCACCAGGTTTCGCATCATTGATCGGTCCGCTTGTAGGCACAGCGCTCATTACTGTGGGGGCCATAATCGGCGGTCATCTAGTTAACCGCGTCGGAAGAAAACGTCTGACAGCGGTAACCACTTTCTCGGCAGGCTTATCTATGTTACTTGCCTACTCCATGCCAGATTTAAGCATTTTTCTAGCCTTATACTATACAGCCTCAATATTTGTCGGCATCACGATGGCTGCCGCTTCCAACCTGATGCTTGAACAAGTTCCCCAGTTCAGAGGCACAGCGATGTCTCTATCCTCAGCGTTCAGCGGCGTAGGCACAGCCATCGGCTTCACCGTTGCAGGAGCAGTACTCAACCTCTACGTCAACCCAACGATAGGTTTCCAAATGCTAGGCTTAACGGTCGGTGCCTTAGCATTTGCAGGAGCCCTCATCATCCTCTTCCTCGCAAAAGACCCAGTCAGAGGCCAGCAGCAAACCCAGAAACCAGTCTTTCAACCCTGATTTCTCAGTCACCCTTTCAGCTCCTAACCAGCGAAGCAACCCTGACCTTGAACGGAAACAGCTCTGCGTTCTCTCAGACTATGTACTGGGTGTTGGCTGGCTTTGCGAGATTTAACATCTAAAAGCATCTCAAGCTGTCTGTTCTTCACTTTACAAAAATAACAGGGCTTCAACAAATAACATGACAAATCTGCTGTATGTTTTTATTTGATGAGCCATTTAGACTTAATACAAATTGGAATGGAACGATATGAAAACTATTGCACTTGTAGCGCATGATAACAAGAAAAAGGATATAGTTGAGTGGTGTGATTTCAACAAAGGAACCTTATCTCATTATTACCTGTACGCAACAGGAAGCACTGGTGAGCAGATAATTGAGAAAACCGGATTGCCGATAAATCTGCTAAAGAGCGGACCTTATGGTGGAGATATGGAGCTTGGAGCTTTGATTGCCAATAAGAAACTGGATATTCTGATATTCTTTTGGGATCCTTTGGAGTCTCAGCCTCATGATGTTGATGTTAAAGCTGTTCTTAGAATGGCAGTATTGTACAATATTCCAACTGCGTGTAACAGAGCAACAGCGGACATGATAATTTCTAGTCCCATGTTCAACACGCAGCAATAAACTGTTCCTAAGTCAGAACCTCGCTTTTCATTTCACGGACACCTACCATGGGGGATTCCTTGGAATGTTTTCGGGTTTGGCATCTGTTTTCTTTATGTGTTATTTCTTGGGTGTTAGAATTGCAGTTGAGTAGTTTTCTTCTTGGAAGTACTTGTTTGCTGTATCGGAGATGTTTTGTTCAGTTAGTGAGAGTATTTTGTTGGTGTAATTGATTAGGGCATTTTTGTTCTCAAATTGGATTTCCATTTCGGTCAGAATTCTTGGTAATGCCTGTGAGCTGTCGATTGACCTGAAAATGTCTCCAAGTAGCAAGTTCTTGCTTTTGTCTAATTCGTTTTTTGTTACTAGGTAGTTTTTGATTTTTTGTAACTCATCATGAATTAGTGTTTGAGTAAGATTGAGTGACTTGATTCCAACTGGACAGCTGACAGAGAAATAGCCATAATCCAATCCGGATACATTGGTTGCTTCAAAGTCATATGTGAGTGCTCTTTTCTCGCGTAATTCCACAAATAACCTAGAGCTTTCTCCTATTCCCAAAATCGATTCAATTAGGTCTAGCGATGGCGTATCAATATCTCTGGCTGGAGCTGTTCTAAGACCAAAACTTAGGTAGGCTTGAGTTAAGCCGGATCTTTTGATTATTACCTCTTTTTTGGGTTTGCTGTCTTCAAGCTTGCGGTTTCTTCTTGAGATTGAGCCATTGTTTTCTCTATCTTGAAAGTCTTGGAGAACGGTTTCTGTCTCTTTATTTGAAAAATTTCCAGTCAGTATCAGTATCATGTTTTGTGGAACATAATAATTTTGATGAGCTTTCTTTATGCTGTCGATTGTGAACTGATTTATTGTCTTTTTTAAACCTAGAACTGGGTTTCTTAGTGGGTGGTGTTTGAAAAGGCATTTGATCAGTGTTTCTCTAATTAGGTCTTGAGGATTATCATGAGCTTCAGCGATCTCATTTAGTATTACCTTACGTTCCAGCTCAAGTTTGTCTTTTTCAAACGTAGAATCAAAAAGAAGCCCTGAAAGAGCCTTTGAAGCTTCAGCAATTTTTCCAGAAAGGGTATCCATCGAACTGAAGGTGAATTCATCATAGGTCTCAAAATGTGAGCATCCACCTAATTTTTCTATTTCATGATGGAGCTTTATTCTTTTTGGGGAGCCACCTACTAACATATGCTCAAGAAAATGAGCATTGCCCGATTTTTCAGGGAGATCATCATTTGATCCGTATTTAATCGCAACAGACAATTGAGTCGTCATTCCCGACAAACGTGGATACAACAATACTGTTAACCCGTTTGAAAGGACTTTTCTTTCCCAAGACAGACTGCGGTTCATGTTAGCAAAATAGCTTAAGAGCTTAAAAAGTTTGATTCTACCGAAAATAAGATTACGGTGGTGGGGCTGCCCGGATTTGAACCGGAGTCTATAGAGCCCAAGTCTACAAGCCTAGACCAAGCTAGCCGACAGCCCCGAAGTGTTGCAGGGAAGATAATTTCTGTTGCATCATAAAAACCTTAGCTAAACCATACTTGTGTTGCAGTGTTGGATGTTGTTATTTTTTGTTGTGGTTTTAGTAAGTTTTAATAATTTGTGTTTGTCCCACTCAGTAGTAGTGGGAAGTGGAGCAGATCAACCTCAAAATAGACTCAAAAGGCAGACTTTACATTCCCGCAGAAATAAGAAAAGAGATCGGAGACACTGCAACTCTTAAGAAAACTTCTGAAGGTTACCTTATAATTCCAGGCAAACGAGAGGAATTTCTAGAAGAGTTTCGTAAGGTAATCACGTCTGAACCTCGCAGAACAGGACAGCCTGAGTGCTGCTCTCCTGAAAAAATGAAGTCAATTTGGTGCAAAGCTAAATAATTGTTGATTTGCCTTAAGGAGGTTGCCGCAAGAAAACTGTTTTTGAGTTATAGCAGGGTTTTTTGGTGCTGCCCCTTGACGGCATCGTATACTTTTTTTGTGGTGTAGCCTGAGAAGCTTAACAGGTTAGCTGTTGAAGCATAAAGTAAAAGCAGGTACTTTTTCGCGTCGGGGTTTACGCCTTTCTCAATAAGCTGCATAGCTTTTACCCTGCGCTCGTACCGCTTATCTTCAGAGTTAGTGAAAAGGAATTTCACGTTGTTGCCCGCATGAACTTCCACGCCATGCTTAATTAATTGCTGAGCTACGATGACTTGGCTAACATGCTGCTTATAGTTCTTCGGCTGCTTAGACAGATGCTTCGTAACTATCAAGTCAGACACAGGAACTTCGCCGTTAAGCAACCGTTGCCTGTAAGCTTTCAAAACTTCTAATGCCTCAGGAATTTTCTGGTGAAGTTCCACTGAATTATTCGCTGAGGCTAATACGTTGATCATTTCGGTTTGGGCATCAAAAATGAATCCTGGAGTATCCCTACGCCGCACTTCTAAGCCCCTAATCTTAACCTTACCGTTCTCCATGACTCCGAAATAACGGTTTAAAACACTGACTCGCGGATGCAGTTTGGAAGGCAGAAAAGCTACCCATTTGTAGCGACCCTCAAAGTTGATGGGAACACCTATTTCCTTAGTAATTACGCGACATAAATCATTGTACTCTTCTAAGGTTGCGTCTTTCTTTTTGAGCCATAGCGAATCAACAATACCGTGAACAACCTCAAACCCTTGATCCTCAGCAATATGCGCTGCCTTAAGAAACGCTTCCCTGCCAAAAGCGCACACGCCAATGTGGCCGTCAACGGTGCCGAATTTAGAGTTTTTGAAGCCTAAGTAGCCAAAGCATGTGACTAAAATCCATTTTAACGCTGTTTGGCGCTTATCGTACGCTTGCTTGAGGTTTTTGTCGCCTGTTTCATCCCTTAGGCGTTTATAATGTAGTCGTTTGGTTAAGGCTAAATTGATAGTTTTAGGCACTATTCCAAGCCGTCTTGTACAGATGTGATAATTCAGTTCTGGAATCCGCAGCGGCGAATTGGGGCAGCATTTGCAAAGCACTGTTTCAGCTGAAATGTTGTTTTTAGCCATTAGGCTTGGGTACATGGAAGAGAAGTCTAATTCCCCTATCGAATTGTGCACTCCTAGGCGTGGTTCAAAAATTAAGCCTCCACGGTCGCCAACGAGCAAGTCAAGGGCTGATTTGAAGGATTCGGGAATCTTTTTGTTTCTGGGCACTAGGATGTCGCCTTTTATGGCTTGGTAAAGCTGCATTGAAGACATGCTTGAACCAATCGAGAATCGCGCCGCCGTGTGCAAAGGTACTCTGCAGGTTCGCGCTATCTCAATGAAGCCTTCAAAACCTGCTTCTTTTATTATGAAAGTGTTGTTTTCGTCGATGTGTATTCTTCCATACAACCGCACGGTGCCTGCTCTGTAAAATGTGCGACCATATGAAAAGTAGGTTTTGCCCGCTGAAATTTTACGGTTAAAGGGCTTGTTATCCCTGCTTAAGATGAACTTGTCTAAAACATTGTTTACGGTTGCTCTATAAATTAAGTAGGGAAGAAGGTATGAGTCGCCGGCGCTTGTTAAGATTATGTCGGGGTCTAACTCGTTTATTGCATAAACAAGCTGCAGCAGCTTTGTGGCTTCGTCACCGTAATCAATGGCAATCGCCTCTTTGCCCTCCTGCTTTAAACATATTTTGTCGATGACGTCGTCAAAATTAGCAATAATCCCTTTCTTAACAACTTCCACTTCAAGCCGTATTACTCGCAATTCAGGAATAGCGTAGTCTGTGCTTTCAACCGAATCCAGAAGCGTGTAATCTAAGCCTGATTTAGTAGCTTTTAACTCCACAAATGCAAGCGGAAACAAATCATGGCTAAAAAGGTACGAACGGTCATTCTGCATGTCGCAATTGTGTATTTCATAGCGCAAGTAATCGCCGATTCTTAAAATTTCAAGCGTTAAAGAAGGAATTTGCCTGCAGTCTTTAACTGTTATTTCCAGAACCCTTGACTTTTCAGTATCGGTGGCTTGAGCGTATT
>Ga0208692_1002063_pt1 | contig 10180 bp, 12 predicted proteins | sample June2015DPH_20_1_3_FD_184721 | JGI IMG/M metagenome (GOLD analysis project Ga0208692, IMG submission 184721) | Peatland microbial communities from SPRUCE experiment site at the Marcell Experimental Forest, Minnesota, USA - June2015DPH_20_100... | ecosystem: Environmental > Terrestrial > Soil >...
CCCTCTTCCACGTAAGCCTCCTCGAACCGGCTCAGGTCCAGTTCCTCCACCACCCGATGCACAAAAAAGCACAAGTGATTTGCTCCCAGTACGTCCTTCACGCTGGGCGGCAACAACCAAGCTTGATCCGGTTCGTAGGGCAGAAATCTCATCGTGGGCCTCCTCGCCCCCTTTCTCTGCACGTCTACAACCGCGAGTTATCACACAGACTCCTGAGGGGACACGATCACGTGCCCTCTTGCGCCGATCTGTGTATGCCGTCAGCGTTGTCATTCCGATCCCGCAGTCGCGGGAGAGGAATCTCGCTCTGATTCGTTCTTCCACACAATAGTCCGCCTTGAGCCCCGATCCGCCTCTGCGCAGGGCAAGATTCCTCGCTGCGCTCGGAATGACATCCGACCAGGAATGGCTCGGTACCTTCTTATTTGGACTGTGGCTCCTGCGGCGGAAGGGTCTTGCGGATGCCATCGAGCACGCCGTTGACGAACTCCACAGAACCCTCTCCCGAAAAGCGCCCCGCGATCTCCAGCGCCTCGTTGATCACGGCAGCGGGGGGAGTTTCCGGGTGGCGCAGGAGTTCGTACAGAGCCACGCGCAGGATGTTGCGGTCAACGGCTGCCATGCGCTCCAGACGCCAGTTGTCAGCTTGTTCGCGAACCAGGCGGTCGAGCCGGTCAATATCGTTTACTGCGCCTTCGAAAAGGTCGCGGGCAAAACCCTCCACGTCGGCATCCGCCCTATTGTTGGCGAAGAAGGTCGCCTCCACCTGGGCGGGAGTGTACCCACAGATCTCCCATTGATAGAGCATCTGCATTGCAAATTCGCGGGATTTTCTGCGTGAACCCATGGGTCCGTTGTCCGTTGTCCACTGTCCGTTGTCCGTAGTTAGTAGCCACCTGGAACCAGTTCGAAATTCGAAAACCGAAAATCGGCGCGAGTTTCGATTCTTGATGGCCAAGAACAACGGACCACGGACAAGGGACTACTTGCCAATGAATTTTGCCGGCCGTTTCTCCAAGAACGCTCGGGTGCCTTCCTTCATGTCAGCCGTCGTACAGCATAGACCGAAAAGGGTGGCCTCTAGGAACTGGCCCTCGGCTTCGGGCATTTCCAAGCCGTGGTTTACGGCTTCGAGCGCGAACTTCACGGCCAGCGGCGCATTGGCCATGATTCTTTGCGCAAGCTTTTCTGCGGTGGCGATGAGGTCCTGCGCTGGGACCACTTGGTTTACCAGCCCCATGCGATAGGCCTCGGAGGCGCTGATGGGGTCGCCGCTCAGCAGCATCTCGAGGGCACGTCCTTTGCCCACCAGGCGCGGCAAGCGTTGTGTTCCGGCATAGCCCGGGATAAGTCCCAGCTTTACTTCCGGCTGTCCGAGGCGCGCATTGTCGGAAGCGATTCTTAATGTGCATGCCATGGCGAGTTCGCAGCCTCCACCCAGGGCAAATCCGTTGATGGCCGCAATCACCGGCTTGCCCAGGTGCTCGATAAAGTCCAGAATCTTCTGGCCGCGAACCGAGGTCTCTTTGCCTTCCACAGGCGTTTGAACCGCCAGTTCGTTGATGTCCGCGCCTCCCACAAAGGCTCTTTCACCCGCCCCCGTGAGGATGACAGCGCGGACCTCATTGTCCTTTTCGATGTCCTGGAAACACTCATGCAACTCTTGCATTACTTTCTGGTTCAGGGCGTTTAGCTTGTCGGGACGGTTGATGGTTACATGAGCGGTGCCATTGCGCTTTTCGTAGAGTAAGTTCTCGAAAGCCATGTTCAGCCCTCCTGGCGCGCTGCTCCGAACCCCGAAGGGGTTGAAATTGAGTAGCCGTGGGCAAGGGCACGGTTTTTGTGCCCGCCGCCCACGGGTAGCGCTCCCCATTAGTCTTACTGACCCTGAAGGGGTCGAACCGTTCGGCCCCTCCAGGGCCGAAATCGTTCTCACACATCGTTACCGTGGGTTTCATCCCGCGCCTGCGGGACTACTCATATAGCTCCCCTTCGGGGAGCAGGTGTACGGCAACATCCACTCGGGACGCTATCCCCCGCTCCCCAGCGCCGCTATCTTTCCAGCAATCTATTCGGTCTGGGGTTCTTGGGGTCCGTGTAATCGTAGAAACCCTTCCCTGCTTTCCGTCCGACCATTCCAGCCATTACCATGCGCTTCATGAGTGGAGGAGGAGCGAAGCGCTTCTCGCGATACTCGTTGAAAAGTATCTCCCCCACATAGTATGTGGTCTCAATCCCCACAAAGTCCAGCAATGCGAACGGCCCCATGGGATGATTACATCCCAACGTCACCGACGCCGGCGCCAACTCCAAGTTTGACAGGGTATCGCCCTTTTGTTAGATTTTCAAAGGGCAAAATATTTTGGATTTTAGATTTTGGATTTTGGATTGAAGAGAGACGGCCGCTCAGGATTTTTAATCCAAGATCCAAAATCTAAAATCCAAAATCAGCGCCGCTGTCGCTGCACGGCGAGTCTCGCCTTGGTTCGGAACCTACCTCGGACCACGGAAGTGGTTTGCTTATGACGGACGCGCGTTACGTTCGCAACTTTTCGATTGTCGCCCATATTGACCACGGCAAGTCCACCCTGGCCGACCGTGTGCTGGAAATCACGGGTGCGCTTTCGAAACGGGAAATGGCCGACCAGGTGCTCGACTCCATGGACCTCGAGCGCGAGCGGGGTATTACGATCAAGGCGCACGCCGTCCGCCTTCACTACCGCGCTCGCGATGGGAACCAATACCAGTTGAACCTGATCGATACTCCCGGCCATGTCGATTTCTCTTACGAGGTTTCGCGGAGCCTTTCCGCCTGCGAGGGCGCAGTCCTGGTGATCGATGCCTCGCAGGGAGTCGAGGCGCAGACTCTTGCCAATGCCCAGCTTGCCCTGAACAACAACCTAGCGATCATTCCCGTCATCAACAAGATCGACCTTCCGGGCGCGGACGTTGAGGCCACCAAACAGCAAATCGAACACGCTCTGGCGCTCGATCCGAGCGAGTCACTGCTGATCAGCGCCAAACAGGGCCTGGGCGTGGATGAGGTGCTGGAGGCAATCGTGGCGCGCGTCCCGGCGCCGCGCGGTTTGCCGGAAGAGCCTCTCCGGGCGCTGATCTTTGATTCCTGGTTCGATAGCTATCGCGGCGTGGTGGTGCTCAGCCGCATCTTCGAGGGCGCTTTGACGGTGGGTATGCGGATTCGCCTTTGGTCCAACAACCAGGTCTACACGGTTGAGGAACTGGGCGTGCTAACGCCGAAGCCCGTTCGCGTGGAACGCCTCGAGGCGGGAGAAGTCGGTTTCGTCATCGCCAATATCAAGCGCATCTCGGACACGCGCATCGGCGATACCATCACGGACGACATGCGACCCGCTGCCGCGCCGTTTCCCGGCTTCGAGGAAATCAAGTCCATGGTTTTCGCGGGGCTTTATCCCGTGGACGCCAGCGGTTACGAACCCCTGCGCGACGCGCTCGAGAAGCTGCGCCTCAATGACTCCTCGCTTTTCTACGAGCCGGAGAACTCCCAGGCTTTGGGCTTCGGCTTCCGCTGCGGTTTCCTCGGGCTGCTGCACATGGAAATCGTCCAAGAGCGCCTGGAGCGCGAATTCAATCTCGACCTGATCACCACTGCCCCAAGCGTCCGCTACCGCGTCACCGCGAAGTCGGGTGAGGTTCTGGAGGTGCACACGCCCACCAAGTTTCCGCCTGCGGGTGACATTGAGAAAGTTGAAGAACCCATTATTCTTGCGCGAATCTTCACCCAGGATGAATACCTGGGCGGCATCCTGAAACTGCTGGAAGAGAAGCGGGGCGTGCAGAAGGGTTTCGAATACGTCTCGCAAAAGCGCGTGCTGCTCACTTACGAGCTTCCGCTCAACGAAATCGTTCTGGATTTTTACGACCGGCTGAAGTCCGTCTCGCGCGGCTATGCCTCGCTCGATTATCACTTTGCAGGCTTCTGGGACTCGGACCTGGTGAAGGTGGACTTCCTGGTGGCCGGAGAGCCTGTCGATGCCCTTTCGTTCATTACCCACCGCGATCAGGCATTTGCGCGCGGCCGCGTCCTGTGCGGAAAAATGCGCAAGCTCATTCCTCGTCAGCTCTTCGAAGTCGCGCTTCAGGCTTCCATCGGATCAAGGGTGATTGCCCGCGAAAACGTCCCGCCCATGCGCAAGAACGTCCTGGCCAAGTGTTACGGAGGCGACATCACGCGTAAGCGCAAGCTGCTCGAAAAGCAGAAAGAAGGCAAAAAGCGCATGAAGCGCGTGGGGCGCGTCGATATCCCCCAGGAAGCTTTCCTGGCTGTCCTCAAAGTGTCTGAAGATTAGCGCCGGAGTTTGCCCGGCTTCGTAGGGGCGAACCTTGTGTTCGCCCCCTCCTCAGGGCAGGTGGAGTCGCTTCGTCTGTCAGCGTAGCGACCCACCGCCTGTAAGGAGGCAGTTAGGTTGCAGAAGCCTCGCTTCTGGGCTAACATTGGGGTCATGAAATTCGAAGATGCAATCCGGCACCTCAAGAGCATCGGTCTGGCGGCGGTGATGCCCGATGGAGAGCTCCATCCCATCAGCCGAAAGATTCGCCGTCCGCGCGGCTTCATTCCAGTGAGAATCCTCAAGAGAGGCAGCATTCCAAGAGAGCTGCGCGAGATGATGCGGCAAAGCCGGGCGGAGACCCGGATCTCGAACCACCGGCGAACCCATGGTTAGTCGAGCCATTCTTGTCGGACCAAGGATCTGGGAAGATCTGGATTCTTACGACAAAAACCTCAAGAGCAAGTTCGTCCGCGCCTTCTGATTCCTCAGCAGGGATATGACCCATCTCTCTCTCCGCGCAGAGGTTGTGAGAGAGGGGGGAGACACGTTTTGGCGCGCGAGGGTTGGCCCTAATTACCGTTTCCACTTCGAACTGAAGGAACCCCACTATGTAATCCTTGCTATCGGCCCGCACCGCTTGCAGGGAATTGGCTAGCGATCATCTCCCGATCCCCGCGAGAGGCAAACGTCGCCCTTACCACGGCGGGTTTCTTCGCGTTAGAATCTGTGTCATCTGCGCAATCTGCGGATGGAGCCAAACATGGAACTTAAAACCGTCACCATCGAAAAACCTGCCGACATGAATTTCATCCTCGGCCAGGCGCATTTCATCAAGACCATCGAGGACCTGCATGAGGCTATCGTTCAAACCGTCCCCGGCATGAGATTTGGCATTGGATTCTGCGAATCGTCTGGGCCTGCGCTCGTGCGCTACGCTGGCAATGACCAGCGGCTGATCGAACTCGCGCAGACTAACGCCCTGGCGCTCGCTTGCGGGCATTGCTTCATCATCTTTATGGACGGCGGCTTTCCTATCAACATCCTGAACACCATCAAGAACGTCCCGGAAGTGTGTCGGGTTTTCTGCGCCACGGCGAATTCGGTTGAGGTCGTTGTCGCCGAGACCGAGCAGGGGCGCGGCATCCTCGGCGTGATCGACGGCTTGAAAACCAAGGGCATCGAAACTGAAGCCGACATCAAATTCCGCAAAGATTTCCTGCGTAAGATCGGATACAAACTGTAGCGGCGATTTTACATCGCCACGTCGCGGCGTCCCCGTCATCGGGCACGGCCATCTTGGCCGACTGGTGATGTCTATTGCGGGAACGCGGCAGGCGGGGTGATTTTCTGCCAGCCTTCTCCGTTGAGTGCTGCAAGAAAAGCCAGCAGATCCTGCTTGGTTTGTTCATCCATATAAAAGGGTGTGAGGCGAGTGTCCAGGTGGGGGTTAGGCAACCCTCCCTTCGCGTATAAATCCAGAACCTCCCCGAGAGTTTTGATGCTGCCGTCATGCATATAGGGGGCGCGATGGGCAAGGTCGCGCAGAGTCGGCACTTTGAATTTCCCCAAATTGCCGCGCTTTTTCGTAACCGTTTCGCGGCCCGGATCGGGGTTGACTTCATCCATGCCGATTCCCAGGTTCGCAAATTTCTCCGTGGTGAAATTCGGGCCGGAGTGGCATTCGGCGCATTCACCTTTCTCGCGAAACTCAATAACGGCGGCAATCACCCCTCCCCGCCTGCCGGATTCGGTTTCAAGAAGTGAGGAAGGCGCGGCGTGATGAACCGGAAGCGCCGGCCGATGATCATCTTGACCAGCAGATGATCGGTGCTGCGCGTTACGCCCATGCCCACGCCGAGGTTGAATTCCCAGTTCGGACCGAAATCATAATCGATCGTGGGTATGATCTGTTGTTGCTGCAAATACAACGGGTCAAAACCTGTAACGGGTCCAAGCGCTCCGTAGTATTCCAAACCCGCGCTGAGTTTCCGCGTCAGCGAATAAGCGGCCTTGAAGTTCGGAGAAAACTCGATGCCTCGAGAAACACTGGGCCCGTGAAACGACCGCTCGAGAGCGGGATTGAAGGCCAGATACCAAGACTTCCACTGTTTGTCGACGATGGGGCGAATTTCCCAGGTCCAGGTATCCGCGGAAAAGATGGGCCGCTGGTAGCCCAATTCCGTCGAAAGGCTCACCCCGACCGGCCAATGCCATTTCTCCGGAACGCGAACCCGGGGACGGATGTGATCACCAACCCACTTGTAGCCCTGGTGAGGACCGTAGCTCGTGAAGATGTACAATCCCGTTTCAAACCAGTCCGTCCAACCCTGGGTAATCTCAACCGTTTCGTGGGTTTGATGTTCATCCGGAAGAACACCCTGGTTGACGGTCTTGAAACCTTCAAACGTGAAGTTACTGTGCAACTCGATCATAGTGTGGCCGGGCGCCACCGTGTCGTATCCATAGACCTGAATCTCGTAGTTGCCTTGCGCATAGAGCGGCAGAGAAGCTATGGCAGTTAAGAGGGCGATTTGAATGCCTTTCGCGAGGGTTGGCTTCATCGCTTCTATGATAGCCGCGTCGCGGGCGGTCGCTCAAGTTAATGCTGGGACACGCTTGAGAAAATCATTTTTAGTGCACCAGAAGGCTGCTGAAGAATTCGCGGTCATCAAGGCAACTCAGAAATACTGGTAGCTCACGAACGCCAACTGTCGGCTGTCAGGAGACCACGAGGGAACGTTGATGGTGCCTTGGCCGCCGAGGAGTTTGGCAAGCACGCTAACATTTCTGTCACTCATCGACATCAGGCGCAGCATCACGTTTTTGTCCGGGGGATGGCCCGTAACGCCTTTTTCATAGGTGAGAAACACCATCTGCTTTCCATCGGGCGAAATGTGCGGGAACCAATTGTTGAATTCGTCGGCGGTTACCTGCACTTGCTCGGATCCGTCGGAACGCATGCGCCAGATCTGCATGCTGCCGCTGCGATCGGAATTAAAGTAGATGTAGTTGCCGTCGGGAGAATATTCGGGGCCATCGTTGTGGCCCGCGCCTCGCGTCAGTTGGATTTCTTCGCCGCCCGCCACGGGAATCGTGTAGACGTCGAACGCGCCATTCCGCTCCCCGCAAAAGCAGAGAGTCTTCCCGTCTGGCGAGCAGCCGTGCCAGTAAGAGGGCGACTGCTGCGTGACGCGACGGGGCGCGCCTCCGGCAAGCGGCAAGACATAAATGACGGAAGCTCCCTTCCCTTGTGAGCCGTCGCTGATAGCGAGCCATGAGCCGTCCGGCGAAATGCCGTGATCGTTGTTACAGCGCGTAGCAAACCCGGTGTCGATGATTTCCGGCTCACCTCCGGTGACAGCCACTCGATAGAGGCGCCCGTCGCTATTGAAAATCAACTGCCGCCCGTCGGGTGTCCAATTGGGAGCTTCGATGCGCCCGGCCGTGACGTAGGCCACGCGCCGGTCCGTCGAGGCGATGGCCACTGTTTCGAGCGTGCTGTAAAGGGCAAGCGAGCCGGCCGCGCCGGTGGGCTGCGCCTCGAGTTCTACATCGGAGAACACAGCCTTCTCGAGCGCGTTTTTGTCGTGCGAGCACACCCCGATGCCTACATAGAAGGGCGCCACGAACGGAACTCGAATCGAGGCGCCGGCCAAGTGCAGCGCCTCGCCGCCCGCCGAGAGCAGCAGATAGGCGAATTGACCTTTCGTTTCGAGACGCACCCGCCGGGGAGCGGAAATGTTCGATTCGATCTCATGCGTCGTAGTTCCTTTGTCGTCGCGGTATTGGAGCGAGGTCAGACCGTTGCCGTGCAAGGCGACGTCAACGTAAGCGGAGTCTGCATCCAGGCTTTGGCGGATCATCAAAACCGCTTTGCGATGCGGATTCCCGCCCCAGCCGATGAAGCTGACGTTGGCTGCAAGGCTGACGCGGTCGCCCGAAACCTTTTTCCAGACGAAGTGGAAAGCGTCTTCCTTGAACCACATGTTCTCTCCACTCCCGGTGACCGTGTAGCTCTTTTTCGTGGCGTCGTATTCAACCGAGCCGGGATGAAGAACGGAGCCAATGTCAGCATGACTCTCGAACAATCCTATCGGGCCCACTGGGGCGCTGGAAGCTTGAGGCATGGGCGGGTCATTCGGCATGCCTAAGCCTTCAGCCTTTCGCGCCGCATTATAAATCCGTGGCGCGCAGACCAGCAAGCAAGCGATGGCCAAAACCGCGAGGCGCGCAAGGTTTTTCTTGTTCACGGGAACTCACCTCCATGTGACGGGGACACAGAGAGAGTAGGACAGCAAGGGAGAACTGTCAATTAGGACTCGAAGAACAGCCTGGCGCTTGCCCCGCTAAAGCTGTAGCGGCGAGTTTATCCGTCAGCCGACGGACCAAATGGCGGCGTAAAGCCGCCTCTACATCAAATTGACCCACTACCTAAAGACGAGCCTGTAACCGCTTCGGCGTCTGCTTCGTCTAGCTTATGGACACGCCTGTGCAGGCGTGGAAGGAGGAATACTGCATGAAGAGAACGTCATTTTTGTTGGTGCTGTTACTGGCCTGCGGCTTGCTAATGTTAGGCCGAACGATCGTTGCGCAGGAGACGCCCGCCAACGTCGCCGGAACTTGGCAAATGACCTCTGAAGGTCGCAATGGCCCCATGACGCAGACGCTGACCATCCAGCAGGACGCGGCCACAATCAAGGGTACGCTCAGCGGACCGCGCGGAGACGCCCCGTTTGAGGGAACCGTTGCGGGCAATAAGATCAGCTTCACCATCAAGCGCGAGACTCCGAACGGCACGTTCACGATGGAATACTCCGCTACGGTGGACGGAGACTCGATGACAGGAACTGTACACAGCGAACGATTCGATAGAAAGTTCACCGCCAAGCGCGGGAAGTGAGTAGAAGCTTGGAAGCCAGCCTAACCCCAGCCGCGAACCTCGTTTGTCCGGAAACCGGCCACGCAGCTTTGGCCTTGCCTGTTGCAGGCCAATCGTGAACCAAACAGAAATTCTTGGGCAAACGTCTAAGCGGGGTGAGAGCTAGACGCGAGTAAAGAGGGATTGTCGGTTTCGGATGGCAGTCTGGGCCGGCGCGGGGTTGGCGCACGGCTAAGGAACAGCTCAGTCTGCGGCGCCCGCTGGCCCATCTGCCTCTCAAACGATTAGACCCGTAGGCGTGCTCACCCCGATTCAGGTCCCGCTTTTCGGACTTGCGGCTTTTGTAGCGCCAGCGTCTTCCCGGCGCCCAGACGCTCATCCCGGTGCGTCCTCTTGGTACCGGCGATTTTATATCGCCAGGTCGCGGCGTCCTCATCATCGTGGCACGGCCATCCTGGCCGTGACCTGCTGCTGTCTCTCTCCCACAGCTCGGGTAACTCCAGCTTGTTATTTCCTCCATTTCGTGCTACAAAATGGGATTAATACTACGTCATTACGCGAACTCCTGGAGATCCTTGATTGCCCAGGGGGTCGCTGGAAAGCCGAACCGTAGCCATTATTCCAGCAGATGCTTCGTAAAAGCCGTTTAGAGTACGTCACGAGCCGCCACGGCAGAGCGCCCGTCCGACCATACTGACGCTCCGTCACGAGCAGGAAGCAGCCAACATGGCCTTTTTCAGTCAAGCCCGAACTGCCATCGCTAAGTCGCGAGCAAAGCTCCGGCAGCAGACCGGTTTCTGGGTGCCGGTTCGGGAAGCTTTCTGGAACGCCCTTGGAGAACTCCGCAGCCACAAGCTGCGGTCGTTCCTCACCCTGCTCGGGGTCGTCATCGCTACCACCACGCTGATTGTCGTGATGTCGGTGGTGAACGGCATGAACCTCTACATTGCGACCAAGATCGCCAATCTCGGCACCAACACCTTCGTGCTTC
>Ga0208692_1002066_pt1 | contig 10178 bp, 6 predicted proteins | sample June2015DPH_20_1_3_FD_184721 | JGI IMG/M metagenome (GOLD analysis project Ga0208692, IMG submission 184721) | Peatland microbial communities from SPRUCE experiment site at the Marcell Experimental Forest, Minnesota, USA - June2015DPH_20_100... | ecosystem: Environmental > Terrestrial > Soil >...
CCCGGCCAGGAAGAGGAGGACCGCTAAGGCCAGGGCCTGGAGAAGCCGCCGCGTTCGAAACATCCCCATCTCCCTCACAATCCCTTGTAGTAATAAAGCTGGAGGACGAACCGGGCGTCTTTCCGGCCATGGTCGTATTCGATCATGGACCGGGCCGCGAGGTCGGCCGTGACCTGGAAACTCACGCCGCCGGCAAGTTGGGAACTCCAATCGACGCCGTTCCTCATCACGGCGGGCTGGACTTCGAGCTTGAGCCGCCCTTCCGAAAGCAGGTTCAGTCCCGCGCGCCAAAACAGGAGGAGGACGTTCTCTCCCGCTTTCCGGCCCGCCAGGACCTCGACCCGGTTTTCCAGGTTCCTCCAGAGGTACGTGGCGTCCGCGGCGACGGCCGTGAAGCCGAGGGGGGCGGGGCTCATGAGATGGTTTCCCATCGTGTCGAGGATCCTCCCGGAGGCGAGGGAAGCGCCGACGCTCCAATTGTCGCGGGCGAGGACCCCGCCGGAAACCCTCAGGGCGGCGAGGTAGTTGCCCTTGAAATAAAGCGGCATGCCGCTCCCCGTCGTCAGGGAGGCGGCCGCGCTCCCCCACGAGGTGTCCCGCTGGAGGCCGACACCCCAATCGCGGTCGAAGCCGTAGCCCATCATGGCCGGACCGGCAAGCAGCAGGGCGTGGCTGTCAAGGGCATAATCCAGGCCGAGGGCCGGGCGGTCGTGGCCGGCCCAGATATCCGCGAACCCGGCCTTGAGACGGACGTATGCGTTGTAGAGCTGGGGCTCGAAGCGGTGCTCTCCCTCCTGGTCGTAGGCCACCCGGGCCTGAATGGCCAGGACACCCCAGTCCCGGGTCCCGCCCGACAGCCGCTGCACGAGATCAAACCCGAGGCTCGGCTTCTGCATGACGTCTCCGGGCGTTTGGGAATAGAGCTGGACGGCCTCCGCCGCGGTCGAGTAGGCCGCGACGGCCTGGAGCTCGAGATAGAAAAGGGTGCCCTGGGCGAAGAGCGGGGCGGCCCCGAAAAGAATCAGGATGGCCGACGCGAGGACTGGTTTCTTCATCGGTCGAGCGCCGTATCAGAAGCCCCGTCGCCTCCCCCTGAAAGGTCCCCTCCCGCCCGGAGGGCCGGAGGGCTCAGACATCGAAGGTCAGCCGGCCGCGGAAGATGACGATCTTCGTCCGGGAAAACGTCAGCCGGACCTCCCAATCGCCGGGCATGACGATGTTGACGGGCAGGAGATAGTCACCCTTTTTGTTGAGCTTGAAGGCCACCTCTCCGGAATCGTGGGCCCCCCTCATGGACGGCATGTCGGACTGTCCTGTGATGTCCAGGTCGGTGACCTGCTTTCCGTCCTTGTCGAAGAGGCGGATCTTGAGGATGGCCGTCCCTATCTTGGGGGTCCGGTCGAATTCGTAGATGAAATAGTATACCTCGCCGATCCAGCACTTCTTGCCGGCCTTGGGCAGGTCCTTGAACTCCGGCGCCTGGGCCTTCGGGCCGCTCGGCGTAAGGCCGGGCGAGTTGCAGCAGGACGCCGCCGGCTGGGCCAGGGCGAACGCCGCCGCGAACAGGATGAAGAGGCCGACCGCCGCCGGACGTTTTATGATCTGGATCATCGATATTTCTCCTTGTTTTCTGGATATTTTATCATAAGTTGCCCGGCCGCACGACACTTCGGAACCCAGCAGCGCAATACGCTGCCATTATTTGTGGACGCAGAGGGGGATGTCCCGGACAAAACATCGAGCGCGACGGAAGACTCAAGAAATAATCAAGGCGTGAATTTAAAAATACAGCATCAAGTAGAGTTTCTGCTCGCCGTTGCGTTTGCGAACATTCGGAAGAACTCGAAGGTAGTCGTCCTTTTGGAGATATAAATATCCAAATCCAAGGCTGAGAGTGCTGAAAAGTTTGGCTGCAATTCTGGGTTTGAATATGCCGCTGATCTTATTTTCAGCCGATCCGATATACTTATGAAGCCAGTCAAGGTCATGGATCGAGGTCACTTGTCCCCTGTCCCCACGAGCGGAATTGAAATAAGCGCCTCCGGAATAGGGATGAAAGAAAAAATTTATACCTAATCCGTCTGTATTCCATTCCCGGCCCGTTTTTGAGTGCGGGGATTGATGCCCTCTGGGTCGCGGAGGACCTTTGCTCCCGGATGATAGGCGCCCGTACGCGTGTGATCCATCACTGATGAAGGCCACGAAGCAGACCAGGGCCGCCAGGGCAAATTTCCATTTTAGCCCGCGAGAACGGTGCCTTTCTTGTTCCGTCACGGCATCCTCTAATATTTATCTATGCGAGCTTTGTGCCAATTCATTTTCATTATTTCCTCTCCGTTATTCATGATTGCGATTTGCTTTCAAAGCCAAGATGGCCACGACAAATGGGGGGAAAAGGATGGCCCGGGCTTCACAATCATTTCGGGATAGCTTTGCAGGACATATGCTCTTTTATGAGAAATGTACTGTTTTTAAGGACACTGACTTAGAAGGAAGCCAGCTCAATTCGTATGCCCGGGCTGCCGATGGTCTAATAAGGGTAGTTCTCAACCTGCCGAGAATACGGAAAGAATTTGGCATGAAAATAGCATTAAAGCTAGTGGCTACATCCGAATCCATCGCGCCACCCGATAAAGGAAGGGCGCGGGACGGCGAGAGGCAAAAAAAGGAGGTTCACAAAATGAGAGAGGTTAGACTACCAAAGAATCTGGGGATGATCTTGCTGGGCATCTGGCTCATCATGTACGGGCTGATCCCGTTGCTCCATTTCAACTTTCGGGGCCTGCCCTTGGTCATGGCGATCTTCGCTATTGCAACCGGTGTTTTGATCCTGTTCGGCCGGTAAGCCTGCGGATTCAGTCAGTGTTGTTTTTATGAGCGGCGCGTCTAGCGCCTTGCAATCAGGGCCCGGACAATAAACGCCTGCGTCCCCCGACAACCGGCCGGGTTCGCAAGCATTTGGACCTCATCCCTGCAAACATGACCGAATCATGGGGCAAGCCCAGCTTCGAGGATTTTCCAATCCTATGAGGGAGCACTGGGCGAGATGTTGGTGAAAAAGAGCAAGATTTGGGGCGCGGCCTTCTTGCTGCTGGCCGGCCTCCCGTTTCACCTCGTCGCGAGGGATCAAGCTTCCGAGGTGCGTGAGAACAGCCCGTCGCGGCCTTTCTCGCTCTCGATCTGCGGCGGTCCCACCGCCCAAGCGACCCTCATCCCGGCTGTCCCACGGGCTCTCTCTCCACCGACTCCTCAGGCGACAGGTATGTCCGCCCCGCCCGCCCCGGCGAGTGACGGGGAATTCTCGCTCAGATCCATTTCCCGCGATTTCCTGAAAGACGCCGGGCAGATCTGGAGCTACCCGGTTCACATCCGGACCCGCGATATCCTGCCCATCGCGGGCTTGGCGGCCCTCACCGGATTCCTGATCGGGAACGACGAGGCGATCCACCGGGGGTTTATGGATTACCGTGCCGACCATGCCTGGGTCCGTGGAGTCGGCCCGGTCATCACCCAGATGGGGTCCTACGGGGCCTGGGGGACGGCAGCGTTGTTCCTGGGTGTCGGCCTGATCGCCAAGGACCACAAGGCCGTTGAGACCGCCGTCCTGGCCTCCAGCGCGATGTTGCAGAGCAATATCCTGGTCATGTTCCTCAAGGGGGTGTTCGGGCGGCAGCGCCCGTTCTGGGCCGATGGGGTTGACCACTGGTCCGGGCCGGTCGGATTTTTCAAGAGGTTCGAAGCGGGGCAGTCGGGGAGATACGATTCCTTCCCCGGGGGACACTCGATCACGGCTTTCAGCCTGGCCACGGTCGTGGCCATGCAATATCGGGAGAGCGTCTGGGTGCCCATCCTGGCCTATGCGACGGCCACGGGCGTAGCGCTGTCGCGGGAGACCGAGAACAAGCACTGGCTCTCGGACTCGCTGGTGGGCAGCGTCCTCGGCTACGTCATCGGCCGCCTGGTCGTGCGCAATCACCGCAGCCGCTACCATATCACGCCGGTTGCGGGCATTGTCCGCGGCTCGCCCTCTTTCGCCGTCACCTTTTCTTCTCAACAGTAAGATCCGTTCGAAAGATTATTCTCTGAAAAGCAAAATGTTGAAGAGCTGAGGTGTCTGAAGAGGGCTGAGGCGATAAAAGAAAACTGCGACGGAGGGAATCCCCCGAGCTCAACCTTAGAAGAAGCGAAAGCCATCCTCTCGGCCCCGGACGGGGACGCACCCTGAAGGGGCCCACCGATCTCTCGACATTGGCTTGACATCCGGCCCCGAATAGGTGAAGAATCCCCTCTCCATGGGCGATCGAGCGTTCCCCCACGATCCCCGATTCTCCTTCCTTCGAGGTGCCTCATGAAAACAAAATGGCTGGTGACGCTGGCTGTCATCCTCTCCGCAGTCGTTTTCTTCGGGCCTATCGCGTCCGCGGAGGAGGCTCCGAAACCCGGCCCGGCGAAGATGACGCCCTGGACCCCCGAGGACATCCTCACGGCCGAATCCTCCGGACAATGGGAGATCTCGCCCGACGGAAAATGGGCCGTCTGGGTGAAGGCCCAAATGGACAAGGAAAAGAACGGCCGCGTCTCGAACCTTTTCCTGACGAACCTCGAGACCAAAAAGGAGATCCAGCTGACGCGCGGCACGGAAAATAACGGCCTGCCGAAGTGGTCGCCGAACGGGGAATGGATCTCCTTCCTGAGCACCCGGCCCCTGCCGAAGCCGAACCCGGACCTCGCGAGATCCCAGCTTTGGCTCATGAGCCTTTTCGGCGGCGAGCCGTATCCCCTGACCGAGCTCGCCCATGGCATCCTGGACTATGAATGGGTCGATGACGGCACCGTCATCTTCAGCGCCCAGGAGGACCCGGCCCTCTACGAACAGGAGCTCAGGAAGATCAAGGACACGACGAGGGTCGTCGACGACGTCAACCACGAGCCTCCCGTCCGGCTCTTCAAGCTGGCCGTGAAGGACAGGAAGGTCAGCCGTCTCACGGACAACACGGACTTCATCCAGGCATGGGCCGTGACCCCGGACGGTCAGCACGCGCTCACCGTCCACGGGCAATACCTGAGCTTCGAGTGGGACCACAAGATCCTGCCGAAGACGTACGTCTATGACCTCGTAAAGGGCGGGCGGAAGGAGCTTTTCGCGGGGCAGCGGATCGTTCCCATGGGCGTCGAGCGCGCCCGCGACGGAAGCGGCTTCTACATTGCGGCCCCGTATTCCACGGACCCGCGGTTCTTCACCGCTTCGATCACGCTCGTCTATTTCTATGATTTGGCTTCGGGCCAGAGCGTCAAGGTCGACCTGGACTGGGAGAACGGCCTCGGCGGCGGATTGAGGGCGACACCCGACGGCTTTGTCGCCTTGCTCGCGGCCGGGGTCCGGCTCCAGCCGGCCCGGTACGTCAAGAGCGGCCTCGCCTGGAAAAGGGCGGACATCGAGGGAGAGCACGCGAAGAACCTGTCCGGCATTTCGGTGAGCCCCGATGCCAGGACCGTCGTTTATGAATATTCGACATCGAGCCTGCCGGCCCAGTGGTTCCGGGCGACACTCGAGGGGAACAAGTTGGTCAACGCCGTTAGGAGCACGGACCTGAATCCCGGCTTCAAGAACAAGACGACCGCGAAAACAGAGGTCATCCGCTGGAAGGGAGCCCTGAGCGAAGAGGTCGAGGGACTCCTGTACTACCCGAAGGATTACCAGCCCGGGAAGAAATACCCGCTCCTCACCGCCCCGCACGGCGGGCCGGCCGGGGCGGACATGGACCTGTGGGACGAGAGCTGGGCCTACGCCCACCAGCTCATCTGCCAGCGCGGCGCGTTCATCCTCAAGCCGAACTATCACGGCAGCTCCAACTACGGCCTCAAGTTCGTCGAGTCCATCTGCTGCGGCCATTACTACGACTATCCGGTCGAGGACATCGAGAAAGGAGTGGATCTCCTGATCGGGAAGGGCCTGGTCGACCCGGACCGGGTCGGGACCTTCGGCTGGTCGAACGGATCCATCCTGTCGATCGGCGTGAGCGTGGCCGATCCCGAGCGCTACAAGGTCGTGGCTGCCGGCGCGGGCGACGTCGAGTTCATCAGCGACTGGGCCAACGTGGATTTCGGCGAATCCTTCGATTCCTATTATTTCGGCAAGTCGCCGCTCGAAGACCCGCAGCTCTACATCCGGCTCTCGCCGCTCTTCAAGCTGGACCGGGTCAAGGCGCCGACCATCATCTTTTTCGGGACCGAGGACCGGAACGTCCCGACGAGCCAGGGCTGGACCCACTACAGGGCCCTCTACCACCTGGGCAAAGTCCCGGTGAAGTTCCTTCTCTTCCCGGGAGAGCCGCACGGCCTGCAGGAATACGCCCACCAGCTCCGGAAGCTCGAGGAGGAGATGGCCTGGTTCGACCGGTACTTTTTCAAAACGCTCGCGGCGGAGAACGAGGCCTTCAAGAAGGATTCGCCTCTGGGCCAGGCGCTGCGGAGGAATGAGATCGCCAAGGTCGGAGCGAAGTACGGGCTCGCCGGCAAGGCGGCGAACGTCATCATCCCCGAGGTCGTGAAACGGGGCGAGCTCGAGATCGGCCGGTTCGAAGTGACGCGGGCGCAATACGCGGCGTTCGACCAGGCGTACGCCGTAGCTCCCGGGACCGAAAATTACCCGGCCAATGGGATTCCCTTCGAAAAAGCGATAGCCTATGCCGCGTGGCTCTCGAAAGCGACAGGCCGAACATGGCGGCTTCCGAACGAGGACGAGGTCTCATCCCTCTACGGAGGGCTGAGCGGCGAGAACACCCTCGATTATTGGGCCGGCTACGCGCTGAACCCGGATGACGCCCGGCGTCTCGAGGCGAAAGTCAAGGAGCTCGGCGCCGGAACGCCGCTCTTGAGGGAAGTCGGGAGCTTCAGCGGAGCGGGCAAGGAGGGCGAGGCGCTCATCTTCGACCTCGGCGGGAACGTCGCCGAGTGGGCGATCGCCAAGGACGGCAGCGGCAGGACATTGGGCGGCAGCGCCGACCGGCCGGCGGACATCAAGGCCCGTTCCGCGCAGGCGTCGCTGGAGTATACGGGCTTCCGTGTCGTCCGCGGCGAGGCCAAGTCCAATAGCTGATGTCAGCGCCCGACGCCGCGAGGCGGAGAAATAGGGCCGCTATTCCAAGGCGGGGTCGAAGAAGAGCCCGGAAAATCCCGCATCGGGAGAGAGCGTGTAGCGCTTTGTCCAGACGTTTGTGATCCTGAGTTGCACCCGTCCGGACACCCGGTATCTCAGGTACCGGCCGGAATCGAAGGCGGTCAGGTTCCGCGTGTCCAGCCGCTTTCTTGTAACGGGGTCGATGACGTCGACCACGGTCCAACGGCCGGCCCGGTCCCAATCGACAAGGTAGACGGCCACGTCCCGCGCGCTTCCATCAGTAATGCTGAGGTCGATGATCTCGTGAAGGCCTGCAAAGCGGCCGGCCGCGATCCGGTCCTTTTCCGCAGGTTTCTCGAGCGCCTGGACGTCCACGGTCGAAGGAATCCAGACCCGCTCCGAACCGTTGACGTATCCGACTTTGGCGTAGCCCGGAAGGCTCTGGCCGGCGCCGACGACAATATAGCCTTCGGACCCGTACTTGCCTTTCCATGCCCCCTTCGAGACACGGTCCTCGCCCAAGAAGGAGACACTCCCGGATGCCGCGGCGGGGGGATTGACGTTCGGGTCGTCCCCGGCGGGAACGATCGTTACGCCTTCGTCGGCCGCGAGTGAGAGCTTGAGCCTCCCGTCCGGGGAGAGCCTCAAGGCCCTCTGCTTCGGAACCAGTCCGTCGCAGGTTATCCGATAAATATCCCAGGCTTTGACGCCTGTCCAATCCTCCGGCAGCTTCCAGGACCGTCCTTGATATCCTTGGGCGCTGTAGGCCACGATCTCCCTGTTCGTCCTCCAGAGAGCCGGGATGAAAACATCATCGCCGTCTTGGAGAAATTCTCCCCCGATCTTCATGACATATTTCCCGGGGTAGGACGTCGTGACTCCGTCTGAGAGCGTCGCCGTGTTTCCGTCGAACGCGACCCTCAGCTTGCGGTTCTGATAGTACCAGGCGAGCGTTCGGGTGGCGAATGACTTCAGTCCTCCGGGGATAGCGCGAGGGTCGGCGGCCACCGCGTCTTCAAATGGCGAGCCTTCTCCGAAAAACCGGGATTGAACCGTTTCCGCGGAGTTGCTCCAAGTCTTGGCGTTAACGCCGGAGAGAAAATAGGATGGGATCTTCATCGGGTCCGGCGGCGTGCGTTCGTCCCAGCCGATGTGCCAGAGCATCGGGTGGTAGAGGACGAAGTCCGTGTTCGGCGGCCGGCGCCTGTCGAACTCTGTGGTCAGGTCCACGTTGTACGCCTGGCGGACGTAGACCGTCATCTGCCGCATCGCCTCGCAGTCCTGGGCGTCCGTGATCCCGTAGTACGGGTCGTCGATGCTATACCAGGCATCCGGATGGAGGGTGCCGCTCCCGCGCAGTTCCGGGATCATGGCGAACAGGGGACCGATCTGCTTGTCCTTGAACGTGTCCTGTGTCCAGTTCCGGAAGTTGCTGGCCCGGTAGGCCATGTGGTCGCACCACTGGTACCCCTGCCGGTAAGTCCCATCCCCGTTCCGGACGATGATGTCGCGCTCCCGGTAATATGGGCCGAGGGGGTTGTCATCGAAGTAACAATCAGAGAAATTGACATGCAAAGACACCAGCGTGTTGTACTTGGGGCCCTCCCTCATCAGCCAGCGAAGGCTTGCGAGCGCCGTCGCGTCCTCCTGCCGCTTGAGATGTTCGTTGACTTTGTCGAGGGCCGGGTAGCCCGTGTCATGGCCGCGGTATTGCCAGCCGACGAGATAGACGATCTTGGGAATGCCTCGGGTGAGGTTGTCGATGCGGCGGATGACGTCGAGCGTCCGGGCCGCGTCGAGCGGCGGCATCGAGCTCGCCGGGCAGTAATCCACGGCGATCTTGTAGACGAGCATCTGGTCATATTCGTGAACGTAGGGATAGAGCATGTCGCCGTACCCGCCGGCGGCACTCCATTCCTGGGCCTTCAGGACCCCCGAAAAGACCAGAACGGCGGCCGCTGCGGCCAACAGGAGCGGCGTCCTTGTTTTTTGCTTCATTTTCGACCTCCCCATTCGTTTCCTCGGAACGAGCATTGACCCCGGAATCTTATCAAAATCCCCTATCTTAACCAACCCCGTTTATCTCCCGTTCTCGAGAGCTTCGGGAGGCGCCGCATAGACATTGTCCTTTCATGGATCATGTCCGCGCCTTGTAATATCAGATTGATGTGAGTATATATCCTTTCTTGATCTTATTAAGGAGGGCAGGACCGTGAATCCCCGCATCCGCCGCTTTTCAGCGTTCATTTCCTTTTTGGTTCTGGCCGTCGGGCTGGGCCTCGCAGCGCTTCCGGCTTCGGCCAAGGTCACGAGCCCGAAAGAGCAATTCGGGTTCAACATCGGCGACGACTTCGAGCTCGTCAATTACACTCAGCTCCTGGCCTATTGGAAAAAACTCGACGCCGAGTCCGACCGGATGACCCTCGTCGATATCGGCCGGACGGCCGAAGGGCGGCCGATGGTCATGGCGATCATCACGTCGCCCAAGAACCAGGGCAGGCTCGGCCGCTATAAGGAGATCGCGAGGCGCCTGGCCCTCGCCAAGGGGCTCGACGACGCCGGGGCCCGCCGCCTGGCCGCGGAGGGGAAAGCGGTAGTCTGGATCGACGGCGGCCTCCACGCGACGGAGATCCTGGGCTCGCAGCAGCTCATCGAGCTCGTCTGGCAGATGACGAGCCGCGGCGATGCCGAGACCCGCCGCCTCCTCGACGACGTCATCCTGCTCGCCGTGCCCTCCAATCCCGACGGCTTGGAGCTTGTGGCCAACTGGTACATGCGGGAGAAAGATCCCGCCAAGCGCTCCATGAGCGGCATCCCGGTCCTCTACCAGAAATACATCGGCCACGACAACAACCGCGATTCCTACATGGCCACCCAGCCTGAGACCGAAGCCGTCAACCAGGTCCTTTATCGCGACTGGCACCCCCAGATCCTCTACAACCACCATCAGACCGGGCCGGCCGGCACGGTCCTCTTCGCCCCGCCCTTCCGGGACCCCTTCAACTATGTCTTCGACCCGCTCATCCCGGTCGGGATCGACGTCGTCAGCGCGGCCATG
>Ga0208692_1002092_pt1 | contig 10125 bp, 10 predicted proteins | sample June2015DPH_20_1_3_FD_184721 | JGI IMG/M metagenome (GOLD analysis project Ga0208692, IMG submission 184721) | Peatland microbial communities from SPRUCE experiment site at the Marcell Experimental Forest, Minnesota, USA - June2015DPH_20_100... | ecosystem: Environmental > Terrestrial > Soil >...
GGGATTACGCCATCTGGCCGTCCCCTGCTTCACCAGTAATGCGGGGGGTGCAAACCACTCTCCACCCACTTCCTGCATCAATTCCTGGATGTGCACGACCAGTACGTTGCCATTCGTCAAATCCATGACGTTGAGCGGCCCGCCGCCCCCGATCGCGCTGTTGACGATTTGGTCCACCTGGGCCGGCGTGGCAATCCCATCCTCTACGATACGGACCGCTTCGCAAATGTAGTTGCTGAAAACGTCATCAGCAGCAAAGGCGGGCACATCTGCCGTTGCGATCGGCACCTTGCCGAGCTTCTGCAGCACGTCCAGCATCCTTGTGCTGAATCGCGCATCCGTTCCCGAGGAAACGACCTCAATCGGCAGGGCGCGCCAGGCTGGATAGAATGGATGATTTACAAAACACCGTTCCGGGTGCAACGCTTCCGCGGCAATCCGCGCTCTTGGAATGGCGGAAGTGGCGAACCCGATCAGGCAGTCCGCGCGGACGACCTGTTCCAGATTTCGCAGAATAATCTTCTTTGTTTTGAGGTCTTCGGTTGCGGCCTCGAGAACATAATCGCAGCTTGCAAGATCTTTGATATCCATCGTCGGCACGAGCGCTGCGCGGGTAGCATCGGCCGCTTTCTGGCTCATCCGTCCGCGTGCCAGCGCTTTGCCGATGTAACCTTCAATTCGTGCAACTCCAGCGTCTAAAGCCTCCTTCTTGATGTCCAGGAGGAATACCTTCCCCCCCTCCCCCGCTGCCAGGGAAGAGAGGAAACCATATGCTAGGTCGGGCCCGATAGAGCCTGAACCTATCACTCCTACAATCATCGTCGACTCCTTCCCGCATCGGCGGCCCGACTCTGTTTCCCAGACAGCAAGTCATATCCATCCGGGCAAGCCGGCCTCCGGCAGCCTTCTGCGGCCGCAGTCCAATGAGATCGGAGTTGCCCTTCGTGATAAAGAACAGAATGGGTGAACAGATTCAAGCCGTACAGTGCGTCTGGTAAGGTGGCATTGAAACCCAAACTGGCGGCATACTTCTTTTCAGCACTCTGGAATGTCATCATAACCTGTACTATCTACCGCCAAACGATTTCAGCTAAAAAGATGAAAAAACTTCAATTTTGAATTCCTGGCATTGGTCAAATCGCAGCTGACTTTCAGCTTCTGCCCATATATGTTTCGCAGAACATTTCCGGCAGACTCGCCCCAAAACGCTCCCGCAATTGCTTGTCTTTGCCATAAATGACCAAAAGCAAAACAGCGCTGCCGTGGCCTGCTGACGTGCAGCTTTACTGCGGCTACTGCACAATATTCCTACAACGACGCGGTCTACATTCCTCTAGATGAAACGACAATGTCAAGCGAAAACCCGTGGCCGAAAAGTATGTGCGTTAGACCGCGATTTTCGAGCTGTTGCGGGAATGGAATTTAGTTCCATGGATGGTCCGTTTGGAGGATCGTTTCCTTGTTTTTGGGCCGCGTCGCCTGGCGGCGAATCCGAGAGATTCGCGTTCTGCATCCCCGCATGCGCTTTCGTCATTTCGAAACCCATCGCGTTCACTTTGCTCTCAGGGTTGATATGTTTGCGGGCATGAAATCATTTAAAGCGATTGAAAACCAAAAGCTCAATCAGGAAACGGGGGGAGCCCAAAGAACCATCACTGAGATTCGATTCCATTACTGGAACTACACGGAAAATCTTGAGATCCGCGAGTTCTTCACACTTGGATTTTTACTTGACATTGTTGTTTCATCTGATGGAATGTAGATCGAGTTATTTTGAATGAAATCGCTTTTTAGCCGAAGCAGGGGTGTCCCTGTGCAGGCAGCGGTAGTGAGGTTGTTAGGAATGGCAAGAACCAGAGTGATTAGAAACAAGACGAAATGCCCGTTTTCGGGCAAAGCATGCATAAATTGCGCTATCTACAGAGGGAAGCATTTTAACCTTTGCTTTCAGGATCACTATAGAGGAGATGACGGTAAAGGCACTGGTCCATTAAAAAGTATGGGTTACCCTGCCTCGGCACGCATAGTCAAATGCGAACAATGCTCTACCGGGTTTTTAGTAGTTAATTCCTAGCCAGCATGTACCAATCTCCGGATTGAATACGCTTCATTTCATATAGAATTCCTCCATCTATTTGAAATCCGGGCAAGAGTGTTGGGGATTACTCCAATCTGGCGTTATTAGAAACGAAAACAGGGCCGCATACTGGGGAATTGACCGAATCGGCGGTTTATCGCTCCCATTCATTTCAAGACAGGTAGCCGTTGGTTCCTTTGCCGCCCTTGGGGGAAAGAACAAAACTGTAACGAAAAGGGGGTCCAAGCAGAATGAAGACCATTACCACGGATTTTGAGTATTTAGCAGCTGCAACAATTGAGGAGGCGCTCGATCTGCTTTCTCAACACAAGGACGATGAATATAGAATTATCGCCGGCGGTCAGTCTTTAAACACCGCGATGAAGCACAGATTGATTGCTCCTGAGTACATTATTGACATTAAAGGCCTTTCGGATTTGGATTACATCAAGTTCAATGAAAAAGAAGGCCTGAAGATTGGTGCTTTGGCCACGCATCGGTCTCTCGAGAGGTCACCGATCGTTCGAGAAAAGTACAGTGTGCTTTGTGAGATGGAGGAGAATGTTGCCTCAGTCGAAACGCGGAACTGGGGTACGGTAGTTGGCGATCTCTGCAACGCCGACCCCGCTGCAGATCCTGCGCCGCCGCTAATTGCATTAGATGCAAAACTGAAGATAGCCAGCAAAGGCGAAAAGAGAACGGTTGATGCCGAAAAATTCGCCGTGGACTTTTTTGACACGACTGTCCAGCCTGGCGAGATGGCTACTGAAATTCAGATTCCCGTCCTGCCGCCGAATACCGGCGTCTATTTCACCAAATACTCCCAGATGAAGGGGGATTATGCCCTTGCATCCGTGGCGGTATTAATAACTCTCGATAAAAAGAAGGAAATATGCTCCAACGCCAGAATCGGTCTGGCTGGTGTTGGCTCCACGCCCATAAGAGCAAAGAAAGCTGAGGAGGTTCTAAAGGGCAAGAAGATCACCGAGGCTCTGCTTGCTGAAGCAGCCGAGGTAGTGAAAACGGAGATTAGCCCCGTATCCGGTATCGAAGGATCGGCGGATTACAAACGAGAGTTGGCGGGAACTTTGCTGAAACGAGTTGGAAAAGAAGCCTTGCAGAGAGCTCAGAAGGCCTAATTCCATGATAAATGGGGGAACGTTATGAAACGGGAGTTAAATATTGTTGTAAATGGAGAGTCTTACAATTTTTTTATAGAACCCAAGACTCTCTTAGTTCAAGTCATAAGGGAAATGTTGGGAATGAAGGGAACCCATCAGGCTTGTGATAGCAGTTCCTGTGCAGCGTGCACCGTTATAGTTGATGGAAAAGCCGTCAAATCCTGTTCCATTTTAGCGCTGCAGGTGAACGGGAAAGAAGTTACGACCATTGAAGGTCTGGCGGATGGTACTAATCTGCATCCAATTCAACAGGCTTTTATTGACAATTGGGCATTCCAATGCGGATTTTGCACCTCAGGGCAGATCATGGCTGTCAAAGCGTTTTTGGATGAGAATCCCGACCCGACAAGGGAGGAGATACAAATGCAGATGGATGGTCACATCTGCCGTTGCACAGGGCACAACATGATCAATGAAGCCATCCGGGATGCGGCAAAGAGATTACAGGCACGGGATGCGGCAAAGAGATTGCCGGCGCAAAAGAGTTTGCAGTCACAAAAATGGGCGCAGACGGCGAAGTCAGGGAAGGGGGCATAATGACAGAATATTCGATAATAGGAAAACCGACACCCAATGTGGACGGCCCGGCTAAGGTTACGGGTGAAGCGGCGTACACCATCGACATGACCTTGCCGAATATGCTCTATGGCAAGCTTTTAAGAAGTCCGTATCCGCACGCGAAGATACTTTCTATCGATACCAGCAAGGCGGAAGAATTTCCGGGAGTCAAGATAGTGATCACAGGGAAAGACACTCCTGGAGGCAAATGGGGTCTGTGGAGGCGCTTCCGCGAGCTTTCCGATCAGCAAGCTCTTGCCACGGACAAGGTCCGCTTTATCGGAGATCCGGTGGCTGCCGTCGCGGCGACTACTGAAGAGATCGCCGAGAAGGCTTTGGATTTAATCGAAGTAGAATATGAGCCGTTGCCGGGGGTATTCGATCCGATAGAAGCCATCAAAGACGATGCGCCCATGGTGCACGAGGATTTTCCAAGCAATATCAATGCGACCCGTCATATTGAATGGGGCAACGTGGATGAGGGCTTTGCGCAAGCCGACTACGTCCGGGAAGACAGATATGTGCTTGAAGCGGCTCATCCCTGCGCGATGGAAGTGCACAATACCCTGGCCAGCTATGATAAAGGCACCGGCAGATTGACCGTATGGACGTCCACCGGATCTCCTTACTTCGTACAGCAAAACCTGGCGGAAGCCTTGAAGATGCGGGAAGGTGACGTCCGGGTAATCAAGCCCCATGTCGGCGGTCACTATGGCGGCAAGAATTCAACCATGCCTGATTGTGTTAATGCAGCCATTCTTTCCATGAAGACAGGAAGGCCTGTAAAGATTGTTTTTAACCGGGACGAGGAATTTACCACCACAGAACATCGTACCGCTCAACATATAGCCCTGAAGCTCGGCCTGAAGAAGGACGGCACGATCGTCGCTTTTGAAGCAAAGGCTATTACCAATGGAGGCGCCTTTACCGGATTGGGGGCTACGACGCTTTTTCTCACCGGCACCTTCATAACCATGCCTTACCGGATACCCAACTATAGATACGACGGTGTTCGAACTTACACGAATATCGTCTGGGGTACGTCGATACGGGGATTCGGCGCCGTTCCGTCAAAGTACTGCGCTGAAACTCAATTAGACAGGGCGGCCAAGGACCTTGGGATTGATCCGCTGGAAATCCGGCGCATCAACGCTGTAGCGCCCGGTTACGAAGCTCCAGGTCAATATAAGTTTGAAAGCTGCGGCATTCAGCCCTGTATCGAGAAGATGGCCGTAAGAGTCAAAGAAAAATGGCCCAAACTCGAGAAGGATGAAGGCATCGGATACTGCGGATTTGCCTACATGTCCGGCGGAATCTTCAACTGGATCGATACTCCGTATGCCTATTCATCGGCTCACGTAAAGGTCAACTTCGACGGAACGGTCGATCTTTATAGCCAGGCAGCCGATGTCGGTCAGGGCCACAACACGGTGGCGGCCATGATCTGCGCCGAAGAACTGGGTATCGGCATCGAGGATATCCGCCTGCATATGGGCGATACCGCCCATGCCTATACCGATCTCGGCGCCTGGGGCAGCCGGGAAACGTTGATGAACGGCAATGCGATCAAGGATGCCGCTGGTCAGATAAAACAGAAACTCATCGATATCGCAAGGCTGAAGCTGGGTGAAAATATCGCCTATGATCTCGTAGCCAAGAATAAGAGAGTCTACCTTGAATTGCGTCCGGAAAGAGGACTTTCCTACTATGATCTTGTAAAAGATGCGATCAGGGCAAATGATGGCGTGCCGCTGACCGGAACCGGTCACTACACGCCTCACAATAAAGGCATGATCTCGCCTGCCTATGGCATGGGAATCATGGCGATTAAGGCTAAAGTTGACAGAGAAACAGGGCATGTGGATGCGCAGGATGTCCTGGTTGTGCATGATAGCGGTCAGATCATCAATCCTCTGGGTGCTCGCGGTCAGGTCGAAGGATCCATTCATATGGGCCTGGGTTACGGTCTATGTGAAGAAATGCCTATGGACCAGGGTATGCTGCTCAACCCTGAATTTGTGGACTATAAGATCCTTCGAACCCGCGATATGCCACAGATTGAGATCCTGGATGTTCCCACCTATGAGCCGAATGGCCCATTTGGAGCCAAGGAAGCTGCTGAAGCAACGATCGCGCCTGCCGCTCCCGCATTGGCGAACGCGGTGTATCAAGCCGTTGGAGCGGAGTTCTTTAGCAACGTCTTAAAACCTGAAAAGGTTTTAAAGGCTATCAAAGAGAAAGAGCAAAAAGACAAGGCAACTCCCAAGGCAAAAGGCAAAGGTAAATAAGGAGGAATCTTCAAATGGCAAACTATCGCTGTCCAATGTGTCGTAAGATCTGTTCCGCGCATCTTGATTTAGCCCGGCATTATCTGGGACAAACCGACAAAAAACATAAGGAATGGCTGAAAACGCAAGGGCTTTCCTATGCAACGCTGATAAAGGCCCAGGTTACTGAATTCGGAAATAAGGGTTATCAGGCCCTGGCTGATGTACTCAAGAAAACGGCCACTGAAGTCGAAGAAGGATAGACTGGAGGACTACGGCCCAAGCATTGGGCGGCTCGCCCGATGCTTGGGCCTCAAAAACCATCGTTTACTGCAGGTAGCCAGACTGATCACCGCGATCAGTCTGGCTATGATAATTGCTTCAAAATAGTCCTGCAGTCTTCAAGCAATTGGGCCAACCTGAGAGTGCCTTGACCCAATGCTTCTAAGAGAGAAAGGAGTCATAAAATGTTAATCGAAGGGCAATTTACACTACAAGCGCCCATTCAAAAAGTTTGGGATTCCCTATTGGATCCTAAAACGCTTGGCACCTGCGTGCCTGGCACGGAAAAGATGGAAGCCATCGATAAAGAGACGTACGAAAGTGTGGTTGCGCAGAGAGTGGGGCCGTTCAAAGTCAAACTGAAATTTACGACGAAATTGACCGAAGTGCGCCCGCCGAATTATATCAAAGCGGTTGGAAGAGGCGCCGACGTGACCAAGCTGGGCAATTTTTCGACTGAAATAGAGGTCAAACTGAATGAGACTTCACCGAACACGGTCGATGTTTCCTATGCAGCGAATGTCAGCCTGGTCGGCCGGCTGGCCACCTTCGGTGAGAGGATTATGCGGGCCAAGGCTAAGGAAGTAGGCGACCAGTTCACCGCAAATCTGCAGGAAAAACTGAAAGCAAGCGAGACCGCCGGCGCTTAGCTCGCACCCATGCATAGATGTGGACACGGATCTCCGGATCTCACAGATACAAATCCGTGAAAACCCGTGAAAATCCGTGTCCCGCTTTTCCAAAAATTCATATCGGCTATCGCTTACGTGGTATCAGGGAATAGCCTGCTCTTCCACATCCGGTGAAATGCAGGCTCATATCCCAAGGCACGGTAGAAGGCCAAGGCTCCAGTATTAAAATTCCAGACACTGAGCTCCAGACGGTCCAACCGCATCTCGCCGGCCCATTGATGTGCCCTTTCCATGAGGGCTTTGCCAACTCCGCATCGTCGGTATCTTTCCATGACGACGAGTTGGTCGACCTCACCTACACCGCACGGGACTCGAATCGGAATCTCAGGCGTCACCCGTATGTACGCGTATAGCAGCCCAATAATTTGGTTCCGGCATTCTGCTGCGAAGATCATAGCATTCGGATCGGCCAGAACATTAAGGAGGAGATTTGGGGTGCGCCAGGAACCTTCAGGTTTTCCGGGGGTTAATTTAAGAGACGTAAAGACATAAAAAAGGACTCGATGCCGGGAAAAGATGCCCACCTCAGGATTCGGTAAAACAGACTATAATGGACGCACAGATGATCTAATCTTGAGCGTAACCAGGGGGCCGATATGCCTCGCACACTCGGCGGTCTTGTTTCGGGGATGGTCAGAGTATCACTACGTGCGGCTGGGCAAGCCCATCGAGCCGCCCAGAGAGAGAGCCAACGCAAAATACGGCAAGTGGAGCATCAGGCCAAGACCATCCGAATCGCCGCAGGCCAAGCCCGGGTTGATTCTCAGAATGCCGAGTTGAATCGGCGTATTTCGGAACTGCTCTCAATTGGAACCAGCTCATTGCAGGGTTTGAGCGCTTTTTCCTTTGAAGGGCTTAGGAGGGAGTTTACTCCAGAAGTATTTGATGCCGCGACTGGAAGATTTCCGAACCCACATCGCATCACCCGGCTGGATGAGCCGACTTTTCGGGGCACAAAGTCGATATGAATGGCGGTTACAAAATGCAAAAGAGCGCGATCAAATTCGATTCAAGGAAGCCGAACGTGCCTATGCAGATGCGCTGGAAAAGTGGAGGTGGGAAGTGAAGACCGCCACAGAGAAACATGAAAGGGAGCAAGATGCCAAACGTCTTGAGATAGAAGAAAACAACGCCCGCATTGACCGAATCCAGTCTGCATTTCTAACTAGTGATGAGGCATCGGTCGCGGAGTATTTCTCCTTGGCACTCGCGTACTCAGATTATCCAAAGGAGTTCCCAAGGCAATTCAGTATCGAATATCAGCGCAGAACGAAATCTCTGACCATAAAACACACCCTCCCAGGAAAAGATATCGTTCCCCAGGTTTCCTCATATCGATACCTTAAGACTACGAACGAAATTCGCGAAAAGAGGCGTTCAACAAAACAGATAGCTGAAATTTACAGTCAGGTAATGAGCGCCTTTGCACTACAAGCCATTTATGAGGTTTTTTCTGCCGATCCCAACGGAACAGTGCAGGTGGCGAATTTTTGCGGCTATGCCGGAACTGTGAATGACGACGATCAAGGCACTTCTGGAAGCCAGATCATATCACTGCGGGTTGCACAGAAAGATTACCTCGGATAACCGTTCATGCCAATCGCTGCGGAATAATCGAATGGGGCACTTCGAATCTAGTCCCCGCCTGCAAAATCCTATTCAGGATAAATCAGGCCCGGCCCCGTTGAGAATTTTCTTGATTCAATCCATCTGCGCTAGGATGATGCTTAGAATTTCCAAAGAACATTTGTCTAAATTCTGCCGAGGAGACGGGAATGCAAAAACTGATCTGCCTGGCACTACTTCTTTTATTTTCTCTGACCGCACAATCCAAAGAGAAGACAACATTCTATGCCTACGTAAGCGCAGAAAAGACCAGAGACTTGGTTGAACCTGCCCTGCTCGACTCCGCTCGGGATCTTACCGACGCCCTATCCCACAAAGGATTCAAATTTACCCCGCTTCCAGAAAAAGCGGACATTGTCCTGATTGTTAAGGCCCGTTTTACTGGGTCACAGGTTATCGGCAGCACAACGAGTTTTGGCCGTGGGATTTTGGGCGGTCTTATGGCAAACAGCACCCCGGTGGTTTCCAAGTACTGCTATGTCCTGGTTCACGCCAAGTCGGGCAATTACGAAAAAGACTGGTATGGTTACGGCCCGTTCTGGCGGAAGGCAACCGAAGCGCTGGCAAATGTCTTTAAGAAACTGGTCAAAACGAACGCGGAAACCATTCTGGCAAGAAGGCCACGGTAGCCAAAACCGATGGAGTTGTTTGGAAACATGCAGGAGGATCAATGAAAAAACGTTACCAAGTTTTCGTCTGCTCAACTTATCAGGATCTCAAGACTGAACGCCAAGTTGCTGTAGAAGCCATTCTGTCTACGGGTAACATTCCAGCCGGGATGGAGCTTTTTGCTGCAGGGGATCAATCACAGATGGAAGTGATTCGCCGATGGATCGACGAATCCGATATTTTCATGTTAATCCTCGGCGCACGTTATGGAAGCATTGAGCCGCAATCCGGTTTGAGCTATGTCGAATTGGAGTACAACTACGCCATTGAAAAGGGGAAACCGTTTTTCTCCATCGTTCTGACCGAGGAAGGCAAAAAAGCAAAGGTTCAGTCTGAAGGCATAGGCGTTCTGGAAAATCAAAACGAGGCAGCATATCGACGTTTCCACGAAAGAGTAATGTCGAAGCTGTGTGAGCAGTTCACTAATGCTCAGGATGTAAAAGTGGCCGTGTTGAAAACCCTGCCGAAAATCATAGAGTCTCACCCGGAGCTTGTGGGTTGGCTTTCTGCAGCGGAAGTGGACGTTTCACTTCCGGAGATATTAAAAGAGTTCGAGGTCCTCATTCACGATTTGAAAACCGAGAATGCTTATCTAAAGCATGAACGACAGGAACTACAACAAAAACAAGTGGACAATACAAGTCTGCGCATCAATTTGCGGAAACAAGTCGGCACTTTGAATAACAGTCTGACAGACTTAAACCAAATAATTGACCAAGCACGTATATCCCGGAGAGCAATTCTCGGCGCAAGAGGATTGAGCCGCTCAGGCG
>Ga0208692_1002097_pt1 | contig 10112 bp, 10 predicted proteins | sample June2015DPH_20_1_3_FD_184721 | JGI IMG/M metagenome (GOLD analysis project Ga0208692, IMG submission 184721) | Peatland microbial communities from SPRUCE experiment site at the Marcell Experimental Forest, Minnesota, USA - June2015DPH_20_100... | ecosystem: Environmental > Terrestrial > Soil >...
CGGAAGGTCTCCCTTACGGGCGTCTCTGTTCTGGTTGAGACCACACTTGGGTATTCACTCTGTCACTCTCCCCCCATATAAACAATATGGTCACAAGCGCGCGCGCGCGAACTGCATGGCTCGGCCCCCAATCTCTCGGGGGAGAAGTCACTTCGGCTAACTGTTCGCTTCCAAGTAGACCGAGTCGTACTTCTCCTTCTTCGGCACGATGCAGAGAAACTCTGCGTTCTCGCTACCGGTATTCTCGTACCAGTGAACCGTGCCAGATGGGATGTATATCGAATCTCCTTCCCGCACCTCGTAGACCCTGTCCCCAACGCCTACACTGTATCTCCCTCTCAGGACGTACTGTTCGTGCTCTATGTCAGGATGGTAATGCTTGGGGATGCTTCCGCCAGGCTTGATGGTGAACTTGCGCATTTCGAAGTTGGGCGCTCCGTCGTGCCTGTCCACCAGCCACTCGATTTCGGTCCTAACGGCGTTCTCGACCTTCTGCGGCTTCGCTTCTCTTGCTGGCTTTACGGACATCGCTGAATGTTGATGGGTCAAGCCAGCTTTAAGAGTTCCACTCGAAACCCCTGACGAGAGCTTGAAGCTGCTTCGCACCTCCATAACCGTCAAGGACATGGACGAGCCCGCGCGCAGATTGCCCTCATCAAGGATTCCAAAGCCGTCTGGATTGAACTGGTCGAGCAGAAGCAGGGCTGGTCACGGGACGCGTAGGAACTCCGCATAGGTCCTCGCCGAGAGGGCCGGGTTGGACTGAGTTTCCTCCCCCAGCCTTCTGAAGGGCACGTCGCCGTAGTCGTGGCCCGGGTAGATGGTCGTCGCTGGCGGTAGCTTGAGAATCACGTCATGCAGGCTTCTGAACATCTCCTCGGCCGACCCTCCAGGAAGGTCCGTCCTGCCGCAGTTACCGATGAAAAGGGTGTCGCCGGTGAAGAGGTTCTCGCCGTCGTAGAGGCAGATGCTGTCCGCGGTGTGTCCCGGCGTGTAGATGACCTTGATCTCGTTCTGTCCGACCGTCAGGACGTCGCCTCCTTTCACCTGCACGTCATGGTCTATGGGTGAGCGTTCGTGCGCCACCACCTTCGCCCCGAGCGCCCCGGCCAGCTCCCTAAGGCTCGAGGTGTGGTCGAAGTGGTTGTGGGTGCTGACGACGAACTTGACCTTCACGCCGACCTCCCTGGCTGCGCTGACGATGGGTTCCGTCTCCCATCCCGAGTCAACCACCAGCACTTCGCCGCCGGGCCTGTCGGCGAGCAGATACACGAAGTTCTGCATAGGGCCCACTCTTATCTGCTTGACAATCATCGCGGAGAACGACGGCACGCTGCTAAGTATGTGTTGCGGCCGCTCGGTCTTGTCAGCTTCTACGGCGAACCAGAGGGTTCTGCACTGATTGCCTGTGGCGCCGAAGCCACCGCGCCAAGCTAGGCAGGAAGATGATTTGAAAGTGTAGTGCCTTTGCACTAGGCTGAAAGACTTGTAGATGTGGCCAACCCTCTCGCTAGGTCAGATGTGACTCGAGGTGCCCGGTCACTGGCAAACTAGGCGCCCGTGAGCGCGGTTATGCTGGCTTGACTACAGACTGAGACAGGCTGGTTGCCCGTGGTTTCGCAGATGACGGCTGTAATTACGTTGGCTGCCTGCTCGATCTGGTTCCCCAACGAGTCCCCAGCCTGGATTGACGAGATTATCTGGGTCCAGTCCTTCGTTCCAAGGATTCCAGGATCAGGCAGGAGAGCACCCGAAATCACGTATTTGTCGGCGAAATTGAGGTAAGGGAGCGCCGACTCATAATGCTGGAAGGCGACAGTGTAGTTCGTTGGCAGCATCTCGAACGGGTTCCCCGTCCTGTTTAGGACCTCGTAGGGCTGAAAGACGAGGTAGTTGCTCTGATAGCTGCTCGAGATGAATGTGAAGGTGGCGTAGTCGCCCTCTGTGACGCTGGCGGTCATGTATTCGAGGTTCGTGAAGTTACCGAAGCGCATCAGCGCCATGATCAGGGACCACCTCTGGAGGGCGCAGTGATTGCAGCCCTGGCCACCGGCGAAGACGAGAATGGGTTTTCCGTTAACGGCGAAGAGCGGACCGCTGTAGTTCTGCACGTCTCTCAGATAGGCTGAGCCTGACGCGCCATACGGCGACTGCGAAGCCTGGTAGAGCAGGGAATAGACCTTCGGGGAGACGGGCTTGCCGATGTAGGCGTCATTCGCGCTCTGGGTATTCATCGCCAGATAGACGCCCACTACCACGGCGACCGCGACCACGGCCACGATGGCGACGATCTCGAGTCTCCTGACGGTCTGCCTCTTTTTTATGGTTGCACGCAAGCGCGATGCTCCGCGAGCCGACGGGGGGTTCCGGCTTATGAGTCTGCCGAGGTCGAGTTCTGTAAAGTCTGCGGCTGATTTCCCTGCCTTTGCGCAAGCTAGGATGGAGGTAAGCGTTTAAGCCGAACAATCCCCGACATAGCTTGATGCCATTCGGCGCGGTCTGCGCCACATGCGAGTGTTCCGAAACCTCGTGCGAAAACTGCACAATGCCCAGCAAATGCGCTAGCTGCGCCTCCTGTTGCTGTTCACCGACTCACACGATTTGGAGAATAGAAAGGATTTCCCAGGGAGTCAGGCTCGAATACTTCAGCCTCGGATGGATGGTCGTCGAGGTCGTAGGCTCGATTGGAATAGGGTTGCTCTCGGGTAGTCTTGCGCTTCTTGCTTTCGGGGGCGATAGCCTCGTCGAAATTGTGTCTGGGATTGCCGTGACGCTCCATCTAAGGCGTGATTCATCTGGCTCAAGCGACCTCGGTGGAAGAACAGAGAGGTTGACCAAGCTCCTGCTCGTCGCCCTCATGCCGATAATCGGGGGAGGTGCAATCTATTCCTACCTTGCTGGATTGAAGCCCGAGCCCTCACTGCTGGGGGTAGTCGTCGCACTCGGGGCCGTGATAATCATGCCTGTCCTCTGGATTCAGAAGAAGAGGATAGGCAGGGAGACGAACTGCGCCCCTTTGTCGATGGACGCTGTTCAGTCTGCCGCATGCTTCCTAATGTCCCTCGCTCTTTTTGGAGGATTGCTCATCAACTATCTTTTCGGCATCGGCTGGGCAGATTACGCCGCCACGGCTGTCATTCTCGCGTTTGTCGCGAAAGAAAGCATAGAGGCGCTCAGGCCATCCTGATGGCTGGCGCTACTCCCACTTGTGGAAAGCAGGGTGGCCTTCCTTCACTGCTACGTACAGACCAGACATCGACGCGGTCTTCACGCCATCGACCTCCAGGCTCCCCTCCACGCGCACCCTGTCTCCTTCTATTCCGGTGCACCACGCACTGAGATGCAGTTCTTTCTTCAGGGGGGAGGGTCTCAGGAACCTGATTGTCAGTTCTGCAGTCACGGTCCCTGGGGGAGTTTCAAGACCCCTGGCCTTCATCAGGTAATAGGCCGCGGTCATGTTGCCGTGGCAGTCCAGGAGCGTCGAGATTATGCCGCCGTTCGTGAAGCCGGTGAAAGCCAGGTGCTGGGGCCCAGGCAGCCAGTCTGCGACCAGTCGATCGCCTTCAGGCCTGCTCTTGATGTGCAGACCATCGGGGTTCGCGGGGCCGCATCCGAAGCAAACAGCGTTAGGTGAGTATTTGTCCTGGAGGCTCTCCATTGGTTACCATCCTCTAGGCATTCAGGGTAGACCTACAAAAGCGCTGTAAGAGACCAGCAAGAATGCAAGACCAGCAGCCGCGATAACATCCACGCGAAGAAAGAAGAGGCAATGCTCAGACTCTTTGTCGAAGAAGTCGCCAGTTCACTTTCCTGATCGACGAGTTGAAACGTCGAGGGAAAGCGGTACCACTTCAAACCCCATGGAGGGCTAGAGCTTCGTAGGCAGTTGTCATTCCTTCGCTAGTCTTTCCTCGGTCCCGCACTGTCCCGCCAGGGTTCCGCTGTCTACGGTGTTGATCACGATTTGCAGGTTCTGCCTAGTCAGATTGAAGGCCTGCTCAAACACGCCAACCGACTCTGTGAGCGTCTGGAGCCTCCTTGCGCGCTCCTTGGAGAACGTGATGACGAGCTTCTTGAACTGCTTGAGCTTGTCTTGACTAGAGCTTGCGGCAACGTCGAACTCCTGCACGGGACCCTCCTGAGGGACAGACTTTGAAGATCGCAAATCCCATTCACCCGATTCACCACGCGTGATGACTTCGAGCTTCCTAGAATCTCCCTGCGATTGCCGATCCAAGTGCTTCATGACGTTGGCTAGGCTCACGGATTCGGGAGGCAGGACCAAGTGCCTATTATCACGGTCTAGTTTCAGCGAACACTCCTTCGTTATGCTCTCCAATGATTCGACTTCCCAGTTAGAGAATTCGAGGACTCCTGCGTTGTGATACTCGCAGTACTTGCTGAGGCCTTCGATCAGTCCACCCACGTTCTGGAGATAGGTCCTGAATCGGTCTTCGAACAGCGGGCTGAGGTTGCGGGAGTCAGCCTGAACAACGGGATATGCGGACAAGTGAGACAGGGCATCACGGCCAAAACTGTGGTCGGGGTCGTTGACCGTCAGGGATTCGAATGCTGGCCTCGCAAGATACAGGTACTCCAGAGACCTGTTCTTCCGGACATCAGTGGGAGACAGAGCGTCCAGTCGAACCGGAGATGCCTTCACCCATTCCTGATAGGCGTGCTCCTTCAGAAGCTCGTGATAGTGCTGGACCCTATCGGCGATTCTGCGTTTCGCCTCAGCTCGGTTGCCAGCAAGCGTGACATAGGATTGGGCCCCGATTACTGACACGAGTGCGAACCCCGTCAACGCGATCCAGAAGTTAGCGCCGAAGGACGGGAAGATGCTGATGACGATGAGGCTGATAAATGTGACTGCCCAGAAGAATGCGAGGACAGCCCCAATGTAAAGCAAGAGGTCGACCTGCCGATGAATCAGCGGCACCTTGACCGTCTTATCCATGCGATTCAATTTTTCTGTTGGAAATATTAACAATTATGGATTAGTGCTCTGGATGGATGCTCAATTTGGATTGGAAATTGGGGCAATGCACCAAGTGAACCCGTAGCGCATTGATGCGATTTCAAACGTTCCCAACCGTGTAGGTCGTTTTTGGGGGAAGTACATGGCCCTGATTCCTGATTTGGGTAAAAACGCAAAGATATCACCGGCGATTATGCGCAATAGCATGGAGTCGAGAGGAAGCCCGTCGATCATCAAAGTCCGCAACGAAGGCCTTAAGGTCGACTTGGTCATGCTAGACGGCAAAGTGTCGGGCTTCACGCTTGAATATCAAGACATCAAGGACAGTCGCGAGCTAAAGAAGTGGATTGATATTGTCGATCAAATGACGTTCCGGCCCGCTTCTGCCACGAAGGATGCAGTCCCCTCGTTTCCTGTCTCGGCGCCTGATTCACCTGCTCCGCCGTCGCTACCAATAGAGGAGCCCCAAGAGAAACTGATAGAGCAGCCCAAAGAACTGATAGAGGAGCCCCAAGAGAAACTGATAGAGCAGCCCAAAGAACTGATAGAGGAGCCCCAAGAGAAACTGATAGAGAAACTTCCAGAGATCGGCGACTACAGAGAGATTGTTCTTCGGGCCGTGGATAAGAGTCTGGATATCATAGGAAAGGACGGAAAGGATGTCTTGCTGAGTCTCCTGGAGAGCCGGTATGGCCTCCTCGAGGAGGAGATCCCAGAACATCCTCGAGCCTTCATCGATCTCCTTGAAGAGGGCCTGGGCTCATCAGCTTACGCCGTCGAGAAGGAGATAATGAGAGAGATAAGGAAAGTTTCGTCGGTACAGGCAGAGAATCTGTACAAAGTCGTCGAGTTGCTCAAAGAGGAATACCCAGCCAAAGCCCCGGTGCAGAGTCCTGCTGCAAGCACCACACCAATTGGGGAAGATGCCGGCCCTGCGCTTCTTGCATCTGAAGAGGAAGATGAGAAGCCAGCTGAAGAGGTAAGGCAGGAGCCCCAGCTCCTGGAGGACCCGCCCCCGGCCGGTTTCAACTCCAGCATGAACGACCCGATTCCAGTTGGCTTCAAGTACAGCGCTTCTTTCTCGAGTCATGGACTGAAAGCAAAGGCCTAGACCAGAACCTTCCGCGTTCGCCCTCTTGGTTCCCATCATCATCTTCTAGGTGGTGCTGACCCCCACAGTTATTCAGTTGCGCCAGAACCGGCCTCTGCAAATGAGTTGCATGATAGAAGGAGCAGAGAAGGAGATTTCCGCGTCGGCGGTGTTATCGTGAACCCCAAGCTAGCTGATGTCCTTCGTCTCTGTTCCGAGAGAAACACACCCATGCGTGCCGGATTCACTTCGTGGATTCCCAGTCTCCGATTTCTATCGACCTCTGCATAGAGCACTAATCCATAATTCCTAATATTCCCGAAAGAAGGGAGAATGTCCGTTGACTCTGATTGGCTGCACGCAGCGGGTCCCGACGGCGGTTCAAATCAGGAATATCCCGTTCAAGAAGTGGAGAGTTAATGGATTGATGCTCTATACTTATTCTCACAATCTTCAGGGTTTTTCTTCGCATTTGGGAAGAAACCTTGAGATATTGTCTTGCCCGTCATGGATGGTGGCATGATGTCAAACGAACATCTGACGTCAGAAGGGGCGCGGAACGCGGAGCCGACGGAGGTGAACGCGGAGCCGACGGAGGTGAACGCGGAGCCGACGATGATAAACGTCCGAAGCGAGGGGCTGAAGCTCGACTTGGTTCTCCTCAACAACAAGGTCACCGGCCTCACGATAGACTTCCAGAACTCAGCTAAGAGCGACGAACTTCACAGGTGGCTCCGGGTCATAGACGGGATGCTTTCTGGCTCTGCCCTATCATCTGAGAGGTCGATCCCCCAGATTCTGGGCGAGGCGGCTAGGCTTCCTGTTTAGCTAACAAAGGACTTGGGAAACGAAGTCCACGCCCTTGAGGGGCGGGACTCTTCTCGAACCGCTGCCCACAAGAATGATACCGTGGGTTCTGCAGCCATTGCTGAGCCAAGCCTGACTAGCAATTGACGCCTTCGTGGCGTCGTTTTGGCAGCGAAAATACGGCCTCTGGGTGGAACCAACGAATCAGGGAGTTTTCGACTTCGCTGCCGCTTTCTTCTTCGCACGCTTCTTTACGGGCGCTTCGACCTTTTGCACGACCTTCTTCTCCACCTTCTCTACCTTCTTCTCTACCTTCTTCTCCACCTTCACTACCTCCTTCTCCGCCTTGCGGACTTCCTTTTCGACCGCCCTCTCTATCTTCCGTACCTCACCTTCGACCCTTTCTTCTGTCGTCTTCTTCGTTCGCGGAGACCATTTCTTGAGCGAGGCAACGTTGCTCTCGAGCGTGCTCCTCCTCCTGTCGTCAACGAGTAGACCCCACCTCCTAGCTAGTCCGAAGTTCAGTCCAGCCTGCGTGACCTCTCCGAGCGAGTATCCCCTTGCGTGCCTCCGCATCGTGCGCCCGCCGTGCCTAACATCCACAATGGCAGAGGGAGGAGCGCCTGTGGGCTTCGGGGCCTGCTCCTTCACGACGCGCTTCGACTCCGCTTCCTTCTTCTTCCCGCTGACCCTCTTCTTGGAAGGCGCACTCAAATCAGGTCCCTCCCCCTTCGACTCCGTTAAAATCGTTCCCTCAACATGTAAACTGAGATTGCAGACGTCCAAAGCAGCACGTGCGCGCGGACCACGTAGAGCATGACTCCGGCCAGGGCGACTGCATAACGCCTTCGGACCTTCACCCTTTCCACTATTCGTCCCTCCCCCTCCCTAACTTGTTCCTGGTTTCATTCTGGAGCCTGGCGACCTCTGCAGGCTCACTGCTGGGCTGCGGGCAGTCCGTCCGAGGATTTTGATGTCGACAACGAGATTCAGGAAGAGCGTCGCAGAAGTGATTAGGAGCAGATAGGAAAGGATGGGCACCATTTGTCCGCCTTGGATGCCCAGCGAGTTAAGCAGAGTCCCGGCGAGGCTGGTGCTTCCCGAGAAGAGCCAGAGGAGGACCGCGCAGGCCAGGTTGAAAACCGCCAGGAACAGTTGGGTGCCGAAGACCCCAAGCTCCGATATGTCAAAGATCAGGTAGGTGAAGGCAAGGGACGCGATGCCGAAGACGACCACGCCCGAGCTGACGAAGTAGATTCCCGCCCCGGCCACGAAGCAGCTGCTCCCGACAATGAGCGGAAGGATGCTTCTGCCGTCGACGACAGACCTCCTCAGCCATATAGCTGAAAGGCTGATGATACCCAGGCTCATTAGAACCAGGAAATCAGTGATTTCAACCAGGAAGTCTGCGTTGCCCTCTGCGAGGAGGAATATCGCCACCAGAGTGAAGACCCAAGAGACGTTTGATAGAGAGCGAGGGATGTACCCGTCCTCGGCAAGGGCTCCCAGGTGCCTGGAGGCGGCTATGAACGCAGGCACGAAGGTAGTGATCGTCGCAATCAGGAACGCGATGGCCATCAGGAGCTCCTGGCTGGGTCCGAGGTAGTCGTCTGCCAAGAAGAGCGCTGGAATCTGCTGTGTCCTGAGTATGGTCAGAGACGGGTGCACCGAGAACACGGCCAGCGCATACAATATGTTGACGATCGCGGCCACGACAACGCTGAGGATCATGGCGAAGCCGAGGTAGCGGGCCTTCTTCATGCGATATCCCCGCTTTATTTGGGAGACGATGGGAATCTTTGTCTCGGCGTGAACGTCCCTCTCGAGCGCCTGAATCTCCTGGAACCCGAAGAACAACAGGTAGAGGTAGCCTGTATTGACGACAAGCGCGAAGACCCAGTTACCCGATGATAGGGCGGTGATGCCGGAGAGGTTCCAGGCGCCTTTTGCGCCCAAGAGCAAACTCTGGTAGACGAGTATGGCCACCATCACGGACGTCAGTCCGACCTGGAGGTAGCCTATCGAGCGGATTATCCTCCTCTCGAAAATCGCGTTGGCCACGGACCAGCCAATGAAGACTACTGCTATGGTGTAGACGATTACTGTGGCTGCGGGGGATCCCACCCCGAAGCGAGCCAATACGCCGGGGAAGATCTCGAGGTCGAAGATCACGAATACCAGCTTCGAGTAGGCGGCCAGAGCGGTGTTCGCGATCCACATGGAGACGCGGGAGACGAAGTATCTGACGCTGCGCACGCCGCAGGCGAGCTTCGTGAAGGACGGTCCTCCCACAGCTTCGGAGCCCGGCCCCGCCGAGGAATACATATCCGCGTAGACTTTTGCCATCAGGACTGAAAGGACAGCCGCGAGCGACAGCGAGCCGAGAGAGACTAGTTCATACTGGAGGATGTTCAACGGTATGAGGATGAACAAAGGTGAGCCGAGGGTCGACCCTATGCCCACAGCTAGGATTGTCACGAACCCGTAGACGGGCTTGGACTGAGGCTTTCTAACCCTGGCTCTGAATCTGGCACGGATGGATTCGGGGATGGAGGTCACGAGTGCAGTCGATGACATCGCAACAGCGAAGGAAGCGAGGATGAGCACCGCGCCCCCGAGGTTCCCTCCCCGGCCCGATTCGACAGCGACAAGCTCGTCGTAGATGTAGAAGAGCGCCAGCAGGACGCCAATGACGCCCACCGCGGTCACAATGGCCTTGAGCGCCAGCGCCCTGCTACGGGCCGAGGCCGAGACTTGAGTCAAGCGGGCTCATCATGATGGCTGGAGACCGGCTTCCTTCAAGGTGGCAGAGGCCCTTCTGAGGGCGTACAAGGCCGAAAGCAGGAGCAGGATGGAGAAGGCGAGCTCGAGGGCTGGTAGCGCCTGCCGCATCGGGCTGGTTGCGACCATATCGTTCACGGACGAGCTGAAGAACTGAAGGATGTAGCTTGGCGATGCTCCACCCGAAAACAGGGCGGAGATCGTAAGAAGACCCGATATCATCAGAAACGAGGCCAGTATGAGCTCTCCGACGGCGACCGCGACGGAGCCCGTCCGGCCGTCGGTCTTGCCGACCCCCAGCGAATTGACCACCCTCTTGACCTGCTCGTCTTTGGAATTCAGAATTGACGTTTCGAGGGCCGAGCGAAGCTCAGGCTCGGACGGGTGCAGCAGCCCCACGGCCTTCATGTCGAGGACCAGCTTCATGACCATGGGGTCGTCCTTCTCGGGCGC
>Ga0208692_1002103_pt1 | contig 10081 bp, 9 predicted proteins | sample June2015DPH_20_1_3_FD_184721 | JGI IMG/M metagenome (GOLD analysis project Ga0208692, IMG submission 184721) | Peatland microbial communities from SPRUCE experiment site at the Marcell Experimental Forest, Minnesota, USA - June2015DPH_20_100... | ecosystem: Environmental > Terrestrial > Soil >...
ACAGCGCGCGTATCGTAATAGCGAAATCCATGTCGCCGTTGTACGAAAAGTAGCCGACCGCACCGGCGTACGGCCCCCGCCGGACGGGCTCAAGCTCTTCAATGATTTCCATAGCGCGAACTTTAGGCGCGCCAGACACCGTCCCTGCCGGAAACGCTGCACGCAGGACGTCAAAACAGTCAGCGCCGTCGCGCAATTTCCCCGCAACCATCGAGACGATGTGCTGCACGTGGCTGTAGCGCTGCACGTCCATGAAAGCAGGAACGTGCACGCTGCCGGCCTCGGCAACTCGGCCTACGTCGTTGCGCGCCAGATCGACGAGCATAACGTGTTCCGCAATCTCCTTCGGGTCGCTAAGCAGCTCGTCCGTCAGCTCAGCGTCTCTTTTCGGGTCTCCTGTTATCGGGCGGCTGCCGGCGATAGGAAAGCTCTCGATCCTGTCGCCAGCGACCTTCACGAGCGTCTCAGGACTCGTTCCTAGTATAGCACGGTCCTGCATCTTAAGGTAGAACATGTACGGTGAGGGGTTCATTGCTCGGAGCGTGAGATATACCGGTGCCAAATTGCCGGTAAATGCAAAGCTGTACCGTTTCGAGAGGACGGTCTGAAAAACTTCGCCGGCGGCGATGTACTTCTTCGCCTTTTCCACCATCGATTCGTACGTCCTCTTCCCGACGTTCAGGCGCGGAGACCCAATGGAAAAGTCGCCCGGCTCACAGGGCCCGCGCAAGAGGGTGCAGAGCTCTTCGTAACGGTTTTTCCCGGTGTGAAAGTAGAACGCCTCACGGCGCAAGTGGTCCAGCACGACGCCATCATCGTAGATACCCATTTCAAGGTCAGGAAAGTCAAGATCGTCGACGGCCGTTTGCGGGATGCGTTCCCAATATCGGACGGCGTCATAAGAGACATATCCGACTGCACCGCCGAGGAACCCGTATCGATGCTGTGCGTGTTGCTTTTTGCTGATAAGCCTTTGAACAGCGTCTAAGGGATCTTGCACGTGTTCCTGACGTTCATTGACGCTGGTGATGCCGTCCTTGACGCGCACAAGGAGGGTCGGGTCGAATCCGGCGTAGGAGTAAAGCGCGGTGTTTCCCAGGCCAGTCCGCGATTCAAGCAGGAACGCGTAGTCGTGTTCTGCGCTTAGTTTAACGAAAATTGAAACGGGTGAACTGTAGGGGATTCGCTGAAAACGCACCTCACGTGGGGGTGTGCTTGCGGTTAAGCTGTCAGTGTCGCCAAAAACATTCACCCATAATCAGATTCCTGTGTATAAAAGTAGACATCAATGTACTATATATAACTTAGTAGTATCTAGATAGACTTTAACTCAAATAGCGAATCACAAACGGTTCTTCGACATTTCAGCAAATCGCGCGACGAGAGGACTTCTGGAACACGAACGTAATAAGGGCGCGGAAAAGTACTGCAGGAGCGTTCGGAAAAAGCTTATTCGAGTGCGCAGTCGATGCCGCTTGACTCGGCCTATAGGAAACGCTTAAGCTGTCAAGGGCTGTTTCAAACCCCAATAACGTGTTGCTTGCACGACCTGAGGGACGCTATGCTTCCGGACTGGCTTACGGACTTATTACTAGTCCTAGGGCTTATCGCTACGGTATTTGGCATTGCTGAGGGTTATCTTGCCCTTGGCGTTTCCGCTTATGTCCCTGTAGCACTCTTCATACTGATACTCATTGCAATTATTATCTGCGGTTGTCTCATTTTGCGCATAATCAGGCACTTTACCCAGCCAGATAAGCCAGCTAAATCTAGCTATGAAACAACGAAACCAGTTGCTTGGCGAACTAACGATCTCGAGGTGAGCAGTGAGACGGAAAAATCAAAAGATAAACGGCGCTTCCCTGGAAGCGACGCAGCTGAGGCTCAAAGAAAAACAGAAACTGACGAAATTAAAGAGCTTAGGTTGGCATTACGAGATGACAAACCACATGAGCGCCAAAAAGAGGTTGAAGCTCTGAAAAATAATGAAACTGAGCAAGCTTTGGATACGCTCAAACAGGCCTTATGTGACCGTCACCCTAGCGTACGCGACGCCGCAGCCGGTATTCTCCGGAGTCGCGGCTGGGAACCTAAGAATGATGCTGAACAAGCTTTTTACTTGATTGCGCTAGAAAAATGGGATGAGGTGATAAAATTAGGTGAGCCTGCTGTCAAACCACTGATACAAGCGCTGGATTACGACTACTATTCTACTGGCCGACGTCAGCACCTCTCAGCCATCGAATCGCAAATCGCAGAGCTAGAATCACTCATTTTTCAAGGCGGAAGCGAAGCTTTCACTAAAATCAAAAACAGATGGGCTCGAGGCGATTCGAACGCCCGACCTTCGCCGTGAAAAGGCGATGTCATAATCCATTAAATTACGAAGGCGGAGCTTCGCCGCAAGCTAACCTTCAACTAATCGTTCCAGCTGTCTTCCAGCGACGCAAGCATGCGCTCAAAGGACGTTTCGTCGATCTCTATCGACTCGTAATCAGGTAACGCCTCCACGAGCCCCAAGCGCTCTTCGCCGTCCTGCGCGTAAATCTCTCTAATTTCCACGCGCCCCTCAGCGTCAATCGGCAGCAAGCGGCCTTTGGTAACGCGCACGAGGTCACGAAGCTCCTCCTCCCACCCGTTCATCAGTTCCTCATATGCGGTGAGGTGGACGTCATTTTCGTCCATAAACTCCCGTGCCGCCTCGATCATCGTCTTCACGGTGACGGCAAGCTCCGTTGCCGAATTCGCCCACGCTTGCGCGATTTCCATTCCCCCCTCAGAAACGGCGATGTCAACGCGCCAATGCCCATCTTCTTCTCGCAATCCGAAGGTACCAAAGAAGCCCGCGCGACCGTGCGAGCCGATACGTTCGCGCAGCGCCCGCTTACCTTTTGCCTCGCCCCAGCTCAGCTCGTTTAAGAATTCCTCAAAGGATACCTGCTCCCTAAAGAGCGTAAACAAGCCTCCGAGGCGGGCGAGCTGTTCGCGCAGCCGCAGATACTGTACCTGCGCGTTCGAGACGTGCGCGTTCAGCACGTCTTCTGCAGCCAGCATCTTGTTGAAGCTGCGGCACTCCTCCTTGGAGTCAACGCCCTGTCGTAGCTCTGTCAGCTCGCCTGTTGTCACGAGGTCTGTGCGATACACCTCTCTGTGGGCCTTCGCGTTTGCCAACAAAAGTCCCTTCGTGCGCGCAGAGGCCTTGTTCAGCGCCCGCTGGAGACGCCTTGAGCTTCCTGTTGCCATATCCGCCTCCTACCCCCCGTTCCCCGCAAGGATACGCTCGACGCGCGCGAGCCGCTCCTGCAGCTCGGCATCTTCGTACTTTGCCAGTGCGTAAGCAATGGTCATCTTATGCGCTTGACGATCCAACTCTCTCAGCTCTACGGGTCGAATTTTGTCGCCCCACCACCGCATATCAGCAGCTCTGAAAATCTCGGTGACGAACGCCCTTTTTATCATTGTGCTACCCTCAGAAGGTCATTTCATACCCTTACGATGCGCGCTACTTAAAGTGCAATGCATTTAAACAAACTGTTACAGCTAAAGGCGCGGGATAGAGTGAAGTATATTGCAGCTTGAGTTCGTCCAGGAACTGCGGACCCCCGAGGCCAGGTGTGTTTCAGGCTCACAAACAACACAGGTCCTGTTCTTGGAGGCGTCGCACTCCGCCTATCACTTTCTCTGAGCTATTAGCTAACACTACCCCAGATATACCCCCTAATCATCATCGCTGCGAGAAAGCCATATCGGGCAAACCTGAGCTGTCACCTGTAGGACAAAAGCGGAAGAGTTAACACCACGGAGACCTAGGTGGCGGTGAGGCAGGGGCTCACGTATTAACGCATCACCGACTAGATGAGCCGATGCGGTGCGACGGTTGCTCGATACCACAGCTCCTGCATACGTGATTAATTGATTAAAGCGTGAAACTATGCGCCTCTCTCACTGTACCCGATGCGAAGCAAGACTTGGGCCCAGAAACGCCGAGCTCGGTTCAGACATGTGCTATCAGTGTCGGATGGAACAAATAGGGATACAGGTTGATTATCGCACAAAGCCACAGGCGACCGCGCCGCATGGGTACCAACAACTCACATATGAGCTTCGGCCGGCGACTACACTGCCCGGATATCTACAACTCGTATGTGAGCTTCGGCCGGCACCGCACTGGCATTAGCTCTCCGTCTGTCCGTGCGACGCTATACCGATAACCGTGCTTAGAAGCGGTTAGTTCCCCCCCGCGCGGATAGGCTTCTTTAAGCCAAAATTGACCAAATCGCGGGCAACGTTTATTAAACCTGCGTCACCTCGTAAGCGGCTTTAAATGTTGGGCTTATCATGTGCAGCGTTTCAGAGGTTCGTTTTTTCGCTTCTGTGCGACAACGATTGGCGAATTAGAGCGTTATAATCACTCAGCAATAGGGCCTTACCCTACTCGATATACTCAGCGGATTTTTCGGGTCTAATACTCCGTCAAGCCATTACTTTCGCGCTGCTTCTTGGTTAGCTAGTTAGCGGTCCTTGTCTTCTAACAACCATGACATATTGCGCCCGCTGCGCCCTTTACGTGAGCTGTAAAAGACGAGCTGACCGAGACAGAGCTTTCTGCTGCAACCTATATCGGCGTCCTGGTTCGTGCAAGCCGCAAGGTTATCTGAACGCACTTTAACGACCAACTAGGCTAGTTCCGCCGTTCTAAAAATAGACATGGCTACCTAGGAGAGCTACTAGCCTGACCTGATGTAGCGCCGTAGTAACGATACTGGCCTTGCATTTTTGCTCGTTCTCGCTTTGCAATAGCGTAACCCTTCGAAAACACCCCACTCTAGAGCAGTATATATTGTATGAGGGATGCGTTGACGTTGATCTTCCGCCTCTATTGATTTAGAGGTAAGAGCGGACGATATAAAGAAAAGAGCAACCAGAGAAACCGCCCAAGTGGTTTATCCTGCCGAACGAGTCGTACAAGTGGAATTTCATCCTCGAGAAGTACGTCGATGAGGGCTCTCAGCTGGAGGCCACTGCAGAACGGCGAGGCGCCACACGAACAATTCACCATTTTACGGTGTAATTTTGGTGTAGTTTTGGTGTCGTAGTCACCGAACGCTGTCGTAGAGCGCGGGGGCACGATCAGAAGCTTTCGCTTGGCTTTTGAAGGCCCTCTTTTGCGCTACTTCGAGGCGGCCACGATATCTATATCTGCCGTTGGAGCGACGTGAAATCAATTCTGTCGACATAAGCGAGAAAACAACGTGTTTCACAGAACGGCCAACGGATGCGCAACACACCATGAGCCTGCTTTACCGTTTTAAGCCACAAAAAGATAGCTATCTGAGATCGATCGCCGCGCGGCTTGGTGGCGCCGGGATTACCGCAAACGAGGTGACCGCACTCGGATTGTGCCTTGCACTAGGCTCTGGGCTCTTGGCATATCGCGGCCACCTATACGCAGGCCTGGGCTTTTTTGCCGCGAGTGCCGTGTGCGACGCACTCGATGGCTCTCTTGCGAGAGCATCAAACAAGCAAACAGAATTTGGATTGTACTTTGACGGCATAGCCGATCGGTTCTCAGAGCTCTTCTTCGTCATCGGTGCCGTGCTTGGAGCAAATGTACCCCCGTCCGCGTTTGTCGTTGTAGGGGGTGCTTTCGCGCTGTTGTTCGTGCGGGCCTATGGCCACGAGCAAAAATGGGGCGCCACACCCACGACGTTTGGGAGGCCCGAGCGATTAGCCTTCCTTATAGTAGGGGTCCTCTGCCCCACCCCAATCAACACACTACTTTTTGTCGCCGCTGGCCTTTGCTGCGTCTTCTCCTGCGCACAAATCCTCGCCCACGGGAATAGCATCCAAGGTGAACGGTGTGAGAGCGGATTACACAGGGGCACCTAACCTAACAAAAACCAAAGGCCGCTTTTGGGCCGAGTAACCGGAGAGCGACTGGTGATTGAGCGAAAGACCGCGAGGGAGTTTCAAGTTCACAACGCGCTTGGAACTGGGCTTTCAATCGTTATGTTGTGAAGTGTATCGTGTTGGTAATTTCGGGTGCGTTGCATCACGACGAAGGAGCGATCTCTGCAAGCCGGTTGAAGGCGTCTAGCTCCGTACGAGCGATTTCATCGAGTTTGCTGCTGGCGACGTTTAGCCTCTCGTCAATGTCCGTAGCAGTCTCAGCGGTCATAAAAAGCTGACCAACGTCCGAAAACAGCGCCCCTGACTGGTGCAGTTGCGCTGCTATCTCTGCAAGCTCCACGTTTCCTGTTGCCGCTGCGGCTTCGTTGAGGAACCGCGCGTACATGTAGCGAAAACACCCTCCGCCCGTGCCGCCGATTTCGATGAAGATGTATAAGTTGAACAGGTTCATTCGGAGCGCCCTCTCGTCGAACAGAGCCGGCCACTTCACGAGCTCTTTAGCCGCGTGCCGAATGCCCTTGACGCCCATATTCTTGATCGGTGGATTGAGGTGTGCGTCGACCGCCTGCTCTACTGCGGACCACACGTCTTCGGCCCCGGGGGAGTGGAATCGCGCAAAATCAAATTCGAGATAGGCGTTTTTCGGCGGGAACGGTTTGTAGGGTGAGCTTCTCGCTGCGCGCAAGCGTTCGAGCGTGATCGCGTGGTAGAACCCTTTCTTCAGGCCGGCCGCGCTCTGATCCATGTCGGACGCAAGGACCGTTTCTTTGCCGTCAAATCCGCACACAGTGAACGTATGGCCGCCAAAATGGTACTCGACGGGGAATTCGAACCACGGGAGAAGGCCCATGTCCCCGAAGAGCATCACGGGCTCCCTCTGCACGAGACGCCCTAAAAGATGGCTCTCCGCCCGTTTTACGCTCGAAGTTGACACCATTCGTATGGTGACTCCGGTTCGTCTTCCGACATCGGAGAAGAACTCCTTGTTGTTCCCCCTGCCGCCGATGAAGACGACTTTCTCGTCCCCGATCTGCATCCGCCAGTAGATGAAACCCATGCCCGCGCCAAGGCCGAGGAACATGTCTTCCGACAGCGGGTGACCGTGATGGTAGAAGATCTTTGCAAGCGAGTTGGTCTGGCAATGGTAGCCATCTAACGAGGGGCAGCGTTCAAAAGGTTTGATCGTGCGGTGTGCGTTCGTCATCTCTATCATCTGACGCTTTCAGAATAGTCGTTAGGACGGCGTCCTGTCATGTAATTCTTTGATAGCAGCTTTGTTGATCCGAAAGTAAATAGCAGTTGTCACCTTGCTGCTATCCCCTAATACCGGCTTTATTCACCTGTCCTCCCATTCAGTGCGCAGAGAATTGCAGACGAGTGACTGACAGTCCCGGTGATCACTCGGTTCCGCTGCGCGCTCTTCGCGTTCCTGTTCGGCGCATTGTCAGCGATTTCTGCTTTTCTCCACGAGGGCGTCCCGCTCGCGCACTACTCGTCGGCGCTTCCCTTGGATCTCGCGCATTCGGCGGCAGCACTCGCAGTCGTAGACCACTTCTAAGAACTGCAACTCAGTCTTTCAGCAGGCGTGGACGCGGTCTCCGTTTCTAGAACGTTATGACTTCAACCGGCAGACCGCGAAAAAAGGTAGGAAGCTGATTTGACGTGCGACGAGGCTTTATTCTTGTTCTGTTTGGGCAAGTTCGAAAATCGATACGTTCTCTGGATAGAAGATGGCTTGCGCGTCGGTCCTCAATTCGTTGATTATTCCTTGCATAGTATCGGTCAGCTTGGACGTATCGTCGTGGTGGAGGCTTTGCTTGCAAACGGGGCACACAAATTCGTATCCACACGCGGAGCCACTTGCCATGTCAAACGTGTAGCGGCTGCAGTGGTTGTCACACGTGTAGTAGACGGTGTTCTGCTCTCCATCGAGCCACTTCTCGAGCTTATAGACGAGCTTTTGAGCATCATCAGCGAGGTGACGCTCAATATCCTCAAATTCTACGCGCCATCGATACAGCATCCATCCCGTTTCTTTGTCGCGCTCTAACGTGTAGAAAGCGAGGCGATGCTCGTACAACGTGGATAGCGTCCGCCTCACAATGTTCAATTCAGAATCAGTTTCTGCGGCGATCTGCTGGTCCGTTAACTCATTTGTTGAAAGTCGCTTGACCATTTCAAGCCCCTGCGGACCAACCAACTTCTCGAGATACGCCAGCGTTGCTTTGTCTTTCTTCATCATGTATATGTGGACTTATAGCAGCTTATAGCTGCTGCCACTTGCAGAGTTTGCCGATTGCGTTCGCAGATTCAAAAGCGCGTTCGCTGACCTCACTTTGTCAAAACCGACGCGGAGCCCCACGTCACAAATTCATCTTGCTGAACTATAAAGCTGAATTGCGCGGTGACGGGCGTAACGCTGTCGAGTTTCCACGCAGCGTTTGTCACGCTTGGATCACGTCCTGTCACTTGCTTGTAGATATTATCCTCGGGCTTAATAGGCGTGCTAGCGTTGCTCACCGTCGTATACCCAACCCTTACGTCGTTATAGAACGTTGTCGCCTCCTCTTTACTCGAAAACTGCTGTATGTTGACGCTGTAACTCGTCGTCGTGCCGTTTTGACCAAAGAGGTTGCTCGTATTTTGCGTGCTGTAGTCGACGGTCCATTGAAGCCGCATCGCGTTTGTGCCGTTACTCGTATCGTTCCACGTGGTTATCGTTTCTTTTGGCCCTAAGTGCGCCTCGATGCGCTTGTGAAAGGCGTCAGCGTAGTCTCTCACCTGTAACGCTTGGCCGCTCGTGAGCTGGTTTGTTGTGCTTGTGCATCCTGCTATGGAAACGAGGAGTATCGCAAGGACGCCGAGCGCTACGGCTGTCTTCATTGTGTCTTTGATCGCCCCCCTCATCGGTAGCTTGGCCGTTTATCGGGCTTTCAGGCTCCACGGAACCCACAACAGCGTCTCTATGATCAAGGCGACCACCAGAGAGAACAAGAGAATAGCGATGTTTTGGATAATGCTAAAATCACTCGTATAATAGAACAACCAGAATGCTAAGAAGAGAAGCCATCCGAAAACCACGGCGATAGAGGCGTACATGATCCAAAGAGGGAATTGTTGTGTCGGTCGTTTTTTTGCCGGTCGCTGCGATGGTGTTAGCGGTTCCTGTGCCATTTTTCACCTCCTATACAGTGTCGTTTACTAGGCGGCATAACAGGGCTTAAATGTGGTGTTGTGAATTCAGCGGCTCATGAACGGCAACAATTGACATTCATAATTCGTCGAAAAAAGATCTTGGAAACGACGCTAAGCCGCTGAGCACGGGAGGTTACGTTACGCGGGGGCCTTGTCGAACACTCCATCAAAGACTTCGCCCATTATCAACGATCTGGTCATCCGGCTCTCGCGCTCATGGAGCCCTGCCGTAGACATCAGGGCGCGGATCTCAGCTGGCGGTGTGCCGTGATCCGCTCGAGTGAACTCGCGAATGAACAGTCTGCCGTGCGGCTTTAACTTTCGCGCCAATATAGCCAATTTCTCTTGCTGCTCGTCCTTCGGTACGTGGTGCAACACGAAGTGCACTACCACAATGTCATAGGCGCCGTCAGCTATGTCAAGTGCAGCAATGTCACCGAGCTTATAGCCCACATTGGGGTACTTTTTCAGCCTTTTTTGTATGGTCTCCATCCATACTTTAGAGACATCGACACACGTCAAGTGGCCGTTGCCTTGCGAAAGGCGTTCGGCTATGTGCCGTGATATCCGACCCCAGCCAGATCCGTAATCCAGCACCATCTCATTGCCTGCTAGACCGAAGCTGTCTACGTAGCGCTTGTAAGGGCGTGACATCCTGTCTCCCAACAGCACCGTAAAAAATACCTGCAAACGATTCGGTTCACTGCTCAATTAGATCCACCCGCGAGGAATTCTTGTTGGGCATAAAACGAGCCGTAGCATAACCGTTCCTATTCGACCCGATTCTTTGCTTTGCCCGCATTGTGGCGCGCTTCATAGGAGTGTGAGCAGGTCGCTAAGCGCTTCTACGGCACGCTCGTAGGTAGGTGGACCGCGATCGTCTCGGATACGACACACCGTGTGCATCCCCAATTGCGCCGCGGTCTCCAGGTTTCGCGGCTGGTCGTCCACGAAAACGCACCGTTGTGGCGCAGCA
>Ga0208692_1002104_pt1 | contig 10075 bp, 9 predicted proteins | sample June2015DPH_20_1_3_FD_184721 | JGI IMG/M metagenome (GOLD analysis project Ga0208692, IMG submission 184721) | Peatland microbial communities from SPRUCE experiment site at the Marcell Experimental Forest, Minnesota, USA - June2015DPH_20_100... | ecosystem: Environmental > Terrestrial > Soil >...
CCGCATGAGTTCGGCATCAGCGATGGCCAGTTTGCGCATGGCGCGGTCCTCCTTTCCGGCCCACTATGGCAAGGAGGACTGACGGTGTCAAGAAGATTATACGGCATTATTTATGACGCAGTGTATAACTCATCAGACACGCAGTGGAAGTTCTTCCTTCCAGCCTAGCAAGTCTGCCCAATCGCCACCATGCGCACAACGTGGGTGCCGGTCCCCCGGCACCCTGAATGTGCAATGGCTGTCTGGGCCCCCAAGAGGCCCTCCGGCTTCACGGCGAGCGTCAACGTCCCATCCTCGCCCACCATGGTGTTTTCGATCGTCGCTCGGATTGCCTCCCGCACTCGGCCCGTGTCTCCACTGCGCAGCTTCTCGGCCATCCCCTCAAGGTGCCGTTCGAGTGCAGCGGGGGTAAGCGGAATCCCGGCTGACTGCTGGCCCCCATCCAGTTGTGCCAGCTCGGCCTGCAGAGTCGCCCGGCGCCGCTCGGCAGAGGTGAGTGCCGTCTCCAACGACGAGAAGTCTCCCCGCGCAGCGGCCCGCGAAGACTTGGCGAACTCGGTCGGGCCCACTCTGCAGGTGTCAAGTTTCCATCGTCTGCCGGTGATGAAGACGGTGTCTTGATCAGGTGGCAGCCCGTCTCCCCGGTACTACGATCCAGCACATTGGCCCGCCGGCACTCGCAACAGAACAGCACAAGTGTTGCCGGTTCCCCCCGGCGATCCCCCGGAAGTGCCGGAAAGTGGGGACGAACTGTTGCGACTTTCTGAGGCGATCTCAAGCCGCCTGCAACCAGAGGCGCGCCGAGCGGCCAGTCTCGGGCCAGGCAAGGTCTAAACTGGTCGCCTCGGCGAGAAGCTGGGGCGAGGCTGGCTGTCACATCCGGACTTCATGAGGGTTGGTGCCGGGGGAGCGGACCGCCAATTGAGCAAAATTCTAGTGCGCAGGCCGGGAAGCTGACCTACGCTATCGCCCAAGCATTGGGCGTTTCCCGCCATACAGTCAACTCCCGCTCAGACTTAGGTAAACCCCTTGCCGACTTCTACCAAAAGAATTTCTATCTCCGGCCCGCCCTGGCCCACAATGCGGGCGTCGAGAACACTCCATAGAACCCAAGTGACACGTGCCATCACTTCGATGACACGAACGTGTGCCAGAACATCGTTGACACGAATCCAGCAGGCCGTCCGCGGGGGCTTACCGGAGCTGGTACGGCACGTCGGTGATGAGCTTCCCATCGAGCGTCACCGAGAGCCGTTGGTGTGCCCATCGCCCCTCGCTGACCTCGTTCACGCTGTCGCTGGCCATCTCCTCGCCGTTGGAAACTGGTCACTTGCAACCCGGCGCTTCCAGCTCGATACACGAATGGACATGCACGTGGAGACCCCGACATCCCCGATCATCCCTCTTGGCGACAAGATGGATCTCCCCCTCGCATCCATCCGGAGTTGACATATACCCGCTAACTACTGTATATAGTAGAGGTGCGTTGCCGAATCCTTACGCGTGATATGAGTAAAAAAGCTGAATCAGCCTGGGATTCTTTTCAACCCGCATTATCGGAGGATCACTGTATGCTAGCAAATCTCACGGCATCTCTGACAAAAGTGCTCCGGCAATTAGAGGTGGAGAAACAGAACGTCGATGCTCAAATCATGGCAGTCCATGCTGCTCTTAGGACATTAGCCAACACGCACCGAGCAACCCGTGTCTCGTCCACTCGCGCAAAGGGGAAGCGGCATCGAATGAGTGCTGCCAACCGAAAGGCGGTAAGCCGAAGAATGAAGGCGTACTGGGCCAAGCGGAGGGCAACATCTGCGAAGAGTAGAGTGAAGCAAACACGCAAAGGCGAGTAGGGGGTCCGTGCTCTACTGAGATCGGAACTGTTTGAGAACCCCGTGGCACCTGACTAATTGTGCCGCGGGGATGCAAGTTGAAGTTCTTAAAATTCTTCTTGCCTCCCATATCACAGATCAGAAACATTTTCCCAAAATACCATTTTCAGAAAGGTGGAGAAGGAGTCAACAACATGACAAAGTTACTTTTGGGAACACTGCTTTTGGCGTTGGTACTTGTCGTTCCTCTTCCAACGATGGCAGCGGTCGCTATTAACGTTAATATTCCTCTGCCACCACCCATCGTATTTGCGGCACCCCCGGATGTGATAGTGATGCCTGATACGAACGATGTTTACGTTGTTCCGGATATCGCCGGAGACATGTTTTTCTGGAATGGTTGGTGGTGGCGTCCATGGGAGGGTCGTTGGTATCGCTCACATTATTATGACCGGGGCTGGGGTTATTATAACAATGTTCCAAGGTTTTATTTTGATGTAGACCCAGGTTGGAGAGGATACTACAGAGACCATAATTGGTACGGGCACCCGTGGAACTACGGACGGATTCCCAACCAACAACTTCAACAGAACTGGAAGAGCTGGCATAATGATCGACATTGGGAAAGGCAAGGAACTTGGGGCGTCCAGGGCTATCAACCTCGACCACAACAACAGAGACAGGCACTAAGGCAGCAAAGGCAACAGCAATATCAACAGCGGCCTGAGGTGCAGCAACATCGGCAGCAGAGACAACCTCAGGTTCAGCAGGCAAGACAACAACCTCAGGAGAAAGGTCAGCGGCCAAAACAACAACCTCAGGAGAGAGGTCAGCAACCACAGAGACACGAGCAAAGACCTCAGGCTCAGCAACCCCAACACGCTCGGCCTCAAGGAAAACCTGGAGGAGGGGAGGAAGAACATAAAAAGTAGGAGGGCAAAAAGTGTACACAAGTTGCCCTCTATACTATCTGTCGGCTAGAACAAGAAAACCATAATCGCCGACATTCAGGATTATTTTGGAATGAAGAGGAGTAGGATGTAGAAAGAATAATCAAGGGGGACAAGGCGAAACTGCTTTTTTTGTAGACTCGGAATTACGATATTGCAGAAATTGCGATATCTGCTATTACACAGCGCTTGATTCCGGTCGGTTGGCTTGTACGTAAGCTTTCTCGTAAACAACTGCCCTATTCATAACGAACCGGACGGTTCTTTATCCGCTAACGGTCGTGTATGGGGCATCAACGACCGAATCAGGGCTTCTTGATGCTGAGATAGAGCCGTGAAAGGGCTCGGTTGGTATAGACCCTCATCCTCTTCTTGAACCAGGCTATATCGTCCTTGACAACAATGCGCCTGATCCTGAAAGGGTCCGAACCCGGCTCGACAACCCCGGGAACCGTAGTGAACAAGGCCTCGTATCCCCCCTCCCGCGCAACTTCTACCGCCATATCGTTAAAGCTCCCCTTGGGCCAGCACAGGTAAGGACACGGCCTCCCCAGCTCCTGCTCAAGTACCCGCTTCGATTCGCGGATCTCCCATGCCAGCTCTTCCCGGTCGAGCGTCGCGCATTTGCCATGGCTCGCTGCGTGAGAGTAAAACTCCACCAATCCGCTCGCCTCCATCCTCCTTACGATATCCCAGCCAAGGATGACCTTTGCCGCATCCCCACGAGCAACGAAAGCCTTCGCCTCCTCGTGCGTCGGCACGTCGTCCGGGAGGGTGCCGGCTCCTGCCGAGGCGGCGGCTGTCCAGTCGGTGACGAGAAAGATTGCCGCGTTAAGCCGGTAGTGCTCAAGAACCGGAAACGCAAACAGGTAATTGTCGAGCCAGCCGTCATCGAACGTGATGACGACAGCTTTTTCGGAAACGACACACTTGCCGAGAATATGGCTTACCAGTTCATCGAGTTTAAGGGTCCGATACCCCGATTCGGCGAGATAGCGCATCTGCCCGGCAAAGACTTCGGGGCGTACCGTCAGCATGTCACTGCGATGACGGGTCACATGGTGGTACATCAGGACGGGGATGGGGCGCATGCATCACTCCAGTCGGCAAAATCGGAACAATACTCAAGAAATGCTTTTCCCGGGTAATCTCAGCGCGTGGCTGTCAACCGCTTTTTCTCCGCAGCAGGCGATCGTAGAAATCCAGGGTCCGGGCGGCCATCGTCTCGTCGGTGAAGCCTGCCAGCACATGACGCCGCGCGGCCTCTCCAAGACGGCGCCGCAAGGGCATATCCTCCAGAAGCCTGGCAATCGCAGCAGCGAACGACTCCGGATTGCAGGAGTCGGCAAGCAGCCCGGTTTCCCCGTCTCTGATTAGTTCCGGTATCCCGCCGATGGGAGACGCCACCACGGCTTTTTCCATGGCCATGGCCTCAGCAATGGATTGAGGCACCCCTTCCTTCTCCGAGGTCAGGACAAAGATGTCGGAAGCAGCAAGGATTTCGGGAATGTCATCGCGATGCCCGGTAAAAACAACCCTGTCTCCGACCCTCGAATCCTCGGAGATCTTTCTCGTTTTTTCCAGACCAGGCCCATCTCCCACAACCAGATATTTGACGTTCGGAAAGCGTTCCCCCAGAAGCTGTGCCGCGGCAATGAAGACATCATGCCGCTTCAGCCGCCGGATGACGGCCACCATGGTAACCACCATGTCCTGAGCAGATAAGCCGAGTTCGTCCCGCACCCGGCTTCCATCAACGTCCGGGGTGAAACGGTCGAGGCAAATCCCGGTCGGGATGGAGACGATTCTCTCCGGCCGTATCCGGTTGCGGTCGATCATCGCCTGGCGGATATGCTCGCCGGTGGTGATGATGCCGTCGGCCATCCGGTGGATGAAATTGAGCGGGCTATTTGACAGGGGTAAGGCGATGTGCCTCGTCCTGATAAGGAGGTCGACTCCCGCCAGCTTCGCCGCAAAGCCCCCCACCCAGCTGTCCTTGCCGCTGTGGGTGTTGACGATGGAGATGCCGTGCTTACGGATGATCCGGCTGATATTCCAGATGGCCCGCAGATCGTAGCTTCGCCGGATGACGACCGGCTCGACGGGAATCCCCCGCTCGGCCGCTTTCCGAAAGAGGGGGCTCCCGGGCTGGCAGGCGATCAGCACCGTGTGCCCGCGGGAAATGAGCTTGGCACACTCCATGATGATCCGCTGCTCCTGCCCGCCCCAGCCGGACGACCATTCCGTATGCAGAATCCTGTTTGCCACGTTAGCCGAACACCTTGGCTTGCAGTTTTTCCAGCCGAACCGCCTGCACCTCGCCGGGCGCAATCTCCTCCAGACAGCGGCTCACCTTGCTCCCTGCCCAGCCGTCCTTGCCGCACGGAGCGCACTCCCAGTCGCGCTGGACGGCCGTGTGCCGCCCGAAGGACTGGATGCCGTTGCGCCGGGAATAGGGAGTGGCTCCGCCGAGCTCCGCCGCATCATTGTCCCAGGGACGCCAGTGGAAGACGCCGGACGGGCCGAAGAGGGCGACGACCGGCGTGCCGATAGCCGCCGCAACGTGCATAGGCGCCGAGTCGACGCCGAAAAAGAGCGAGGCCCGCTCGGACACTGCGGCGAGTTCCTGGATGGTCGTCTTCCCCAGGAGAGGGAGGAGCGCCGGATGGGGCGGGAGGGTTTTCTCTCCCTTCTCCATTTCGCTGCGCTTCTAGCTTTTTCATCCGCCGTTCAAGACGCACCATTTAAATCGTGAGTGAGCATACCCCGTACACGCATGAACATAAAACGATGAGCCAGAATCCCCACGATTCGAAGTTCATCGGATGCGTTTCTTGGACAAAATCAATCAGAAACTTTGCGACGGCAAGTACCGGACCAATCGAACGCCCGACGATCTTGACCCACTCGTTCACGGCGCACCCCCGTATTGGTTAAGATTGTGCGCCAATCCTACTCGCGGCGGGTGTACAAATCAAACTATTGACAATTGCATAAATAATGGGACGATGGTACTCTACGATGCATGAGACCAAACGGCAGCCCCGCGGATCTGGAAGCGCGGCGCCGCCGGGCCGTCGGCCTCCTCGACAAGGGGCTCGGGGTGCGCGAAGTCGCCCGGCAGATTGGCTGCTCGCCCGCCTCGGTGAGCCGCTGGCAGGGCGAGGTGCGGAGCCGCGGCCCCGATGCATTGCGGCCGAAGCCGGCCCCCGGGCGCCCGCCCCGGATCAGCGCCCGGCAGCGCGCCAAGCTGCTGCAGCTGCTGCTCAAAGGGGCCACCGCCCACGGGTTCACCACCGACCTCTGGACCTTGCCGCGGGTCGCCATGGTCATTGCGCGGACCTTCGGGGTCACCTACCACCCCGCCCACGTGTGGAAGATCCTCCGCGGCGAGGGCTGGAGCTGCCAGAAACCCGAACGCCGGGCGAACGAGCGGGACGAGGCCGCCATCCAGCGGTGGCGCACCGCGCGCTACCCGCATATAAAAAAACGCCCGCCGCGCCGGTAGAGCGCTCGTCTTCGTGGACGAGAGCGGCTTCATGCTCCAGCCAGTGGTCCGCCGCACCTGGGCGCCCCGCGGCCGGACGCCCCTCCTGCGACAGTGGGACCGTCGCGACCGCCTCTCGGCGATCAGCGCCCTCACCGTGGCGCCCCGGCGCCGCCGGTTCGGCCTCTACTGGGCCCTGCATCGTGCCAACATCCGAACCGCGGAAGTCCTCCGCTTCCTCCGGGCCCTCACCCGCCATCTCCCGCAGGGCTTCACCATCATCTGGGATCGGGGACGGCCCCACCGGGCGGTCAGGGTACGGGATTGGCTCGCCGCTCGGGCCCCGCGCATCGTCGTGGAGTGGCTCCCGGCCTATGCCCCGGACTGCAACCCGGCCGAGCATGTCTGGGGCCACACCAAGTACGGGGACCTCGCGAACTTCGCGCCGACCGATCTCGACCAGCTGGAAGGCGCGGTGCTCACGTCCCTTACCCAGACGCGCGGGCAGCGGGCGCTCCTCGCGGCCTTCTTCCGAGCGGCCGGCTTACGGATCTGAGGTGTATCATTACTTACGCAAGGATCAATAGAACGCTACCATCCCGTTCCTTGTGCACTACGAGAGCGAAGTGGATAGCCCCCTCGAGCGTATTGTCCCCCTCATGATCACAACGAACAGCCAAGCAACACGGCTCGAAAGTATAGCAGCCCCCCTCTCGAGCCGAGAGGGCCACCACGATATGAAGAAGGCGCGGGGTTCCATGAGCCCCGCGCCTTTCTTTGCCACCCAGTGCTCCGGAGACTGCCGAGGCCGATGGGGCTATCCGGCCCGCTGGGCCTTCTCGATCTTGGCCCATTCGTCTTTCAGGGACACGGCCCGGTTGAACACCAGCTTTCCGCTGGCGGCATCGGGGTCCACACAGAAATAACCCTGGCGCTCGAACTGGTAGATGCTCCCGATTTTGGCTTTGGCCAGGCCGGGCTCGACCCGGCACCCGCTCAAAACCTCCAGCGAGTTGGGGCTCAAGTTCGCCAGGAAATCCTTGCCCCCGGGGGCATCGTCCGGATCCTCTTTCACGAAGAGTCGGTCGTACAGCCGCACCTCGGCCGGCGCGGCGTGCGCCGCCGAGACCCAGTGAATGGTGGCCTTCACTTTGCGGCCGTCCGGCGCATCGCCGCCGCGCGTCGCCGGGTCATAGGTGCACCTGAGCTCCACGACGTTCCCCTGCCCGTCCTTCACCACATCCACGCACTTGAGAAAGTACGCGTAGCGTAGGCGGACCTCGCGCCCCGGCGCGAGACGGTAATACTTGGGCGGCGGGTTCTCGCGAAAGTCGTCCCGCTCGATGTACAGCACGCGCGAGAACGGGACGAGGCGCGTCCCGGCGCCCGGGTCTTCGGGGTTGTTTACCGCCGCCAGTTCCTCTCCCTGCCCCTCGGGGTAGTTCTCGATCACCACGCGCAGCGGTTTGAGCACGCCCATCACGCGCGGGGCCCGCCTGTTCAGGTCCTCGCGCAGGCAATGCTCCAGCAGGGCGATGTCCACCGTGCTGTCTTTCTTGGCCACGCCGATCCGGTCGCAGAAATCCCGGATGGCCTCCGGCGTGTACCCCCGGCGGCGCAGGCCCGAGAGCGTGGGCATGCGCGCATCGTCCCAGCCCATCACGTGCCCGTCCTGCACCAGCCGCAGGAGCTTGCGCTTGCTCAGCACGGTGTAGGAGACATTGAGGCGCGCGAACTCGATCTGGCGGGGATGGTAAATCTCCAACTCGTCGAGATACCAGTTGTACAGCGGGCGATGATCCTCGTACTCCAGCGAGCACAGCGAGTGGGTGATGCCCTCGATGGAGTCCGACTGGCCGTGGGCAAAGTCATACATCGGATAGATGCACCACGTGTCGCCCGTGCGGTGATGCGAGGCGCGGAGGATGCGATACATCACCGGGTCGCGCAGATTGATGTTGCCGGAGGCCATGTCAATCTTGGCGCGCAGGGTGCGCGAGCCGTCCGGAAATTCTCCGGCCCGCATGCGGGCGAACAAGTCCTGGTTCTCCTCCACCGGCCGGTTCCGGTACGGGCTCTCCTGGCCCGGCTCGGTGAGCGTGCCGCGGTACTCACGCATCTGGTCGGCGCTCAGGTCGCACACGTAGGCCTTGCCCTTCCGGATGAGCATGACGGCGTACGCGTACAACCGTTCGAAGTAATCGGAGGCGTAGTACCGCCGGTCTTCCCAGTCGAAGCCCAGCCAGCGGATGTCCTGCTGGATGGACTCGACGTACTCCACCTCCTCCTTCACCGGGTTGGTATCGTCGAAGCGCAAGTTGCACTGGCCGCCGAATTCCGCCGCGATGCCGAAGTCAATGCAAATGGCCTTGGCGTGGCCGATGTGCAGATACCCGTTCGGCTCTGGAGGGAAGCGGGTGTGGACGCGGGCGTAGCGGCCGGCTTTCAAATCCTCCATCACCGCGGCCCGGATGAAGTCCACAGTCTGATTGGAGTCGCTCATCGTCTTGGTCATGTCTCTTCCGGGTAGAAGGTCTCGCCGGTTGTCGCAAACGGCGCCCCCCGTCGGGCCCGACGGCGTCGTCCTCCGGGGGTCTGGACGCCCGATCGTCGACTGGCCCCAGCATGCCGCAATCGCGCGGCTGCTGTCAAGCCGGAAGGGGGGAAGGAAGAGGGGAAGGGCGGGTCAGGAGGAGAATGGCACGTTCGGGGTGCGCTTGCAGCTTCCGAATCGCGGCTATCGGTTGCCCGCCGGACTCAAGTGCAAGATCCGCTTCCCGGACTAGACCCTCCTGCCGGAATAGGGAAGCCGCGGGATGACCCCATTCTTCGCTCGGCAATCTCGTGAGCATGACCCCAAGCGCAATTCGTGTGTTTGCCTGCCATCCAGTATCGCCGCAGGATGTGGACCAGTGAGCGGGTGGGTTCGGATATCTGCAGTTGTTAGCGGTAAGGAGTTTCGGTATATTAGCCCCCAGATTCCCCTGACAAAAAATGTCCGTGGCGGGTCAAACTGTTTATATACCGAGAAGAATGGCACCTGGTTTCCAGGGACGCAGGGACAAGGCAAAGAAGGGGAATCCGATTACGGAAGTGCCTGTCTTTTCTGGTGAAAACCGCCCTTGCGGCTACTGGCCTGACGGCCGTGCAGCGGTGGCATGGATACTGCTTGGGAAAGTGGAGACTCAGTGGATGACTGCGGGACACCTGCTTCACGACGGGAGGACCGTACCTTCGATTTTCATCCATAACCATGAGGGCGTAGAGATGACCGGACTCCCGCGCAAGACGGGGAAAGGGTTCACCCTGATCGAGCTGCTCATCGTCGTGGTCATCATCGGCCTCCTGGCAGCCATCGCCATCCCCAACCTCCTGAGTGCCCAGCGGAAGACGAAATATAGCCGGGCTGCCGCGGATACGAGAAACGCTGTGACCCAGGCCATTGTGTTCGCAACCGACAAGAACGTCTACCCGACCAGCATCCAGGCGATCCGCGATGCCGGACTGACCAACGTCAGCGACACGGATCCGTGGGGCGTTCCATATGTCCTCTCCCCGACGCTTGCCGGGGGCCTGCCGCCTGGATACGCCGACGACATATACATCTACAGCAAAGGCACCGGTGCCGCAGGAACCTATCCCGTTCCATTTGTGACCAACACCGGAATCGGCGGCTCCGTCGGATATTCCTCGGTCTATGGATCCTGGGCCGGCAGCTAGAGGTCCCGCACCCCACCCCATCTCCATCGACAGGCATTTGGCGCGAAGGGCCCCCCTCACAGGGAGTTGTCTGGTTCAGCAGCCCG
>Ga0208692_1002106_pt1 | contig 10072 bp, 13 predicted proteins | sample June2015DPH_20_1_3_FD_184721 | JGI IMG/M metagenome (GOLD analysis project Ga0208692, IMG submission 184721) | Peatland microbial communities from SPRUCE experiment site at the Marcell Experimental Forest, Minnesota, USA - June2015DPH_20_100... | ecosystem: Environmental > Terrestrial > Soil >...
CAAAGAAATCGAAACAGCATGGATCTAACCGTTACAGCACGAAAATAAGCCCTATTACTGGCAAGTTGTACAAATCAGCATAATTTTTGAAAAAGGTAGCTTTAACTTAAAAAGCAGGCGGGCAAGCATGATCTTAGGCTAAAGTGACGAGTAACCATGAACTTGCGTGACAGATAAGAAAAGACAAAAACAATGCCTGTTCACAAAAAGAAACTTGAAACAAACGCTGACAACCCAAGAAATTCCTCATCAAATCTACTCTTACACTCCAGTTGCTGGTATAATTTAAAATAGTATAATTAGAAATATACAGATTAGAGCAAAATGGAAACTGAAGTTGTCGTAACTAAGAAAGGTCAGATCACTATTCCCGTGCAGCTTCGCAGGAAGTATAAAATAGAGGAAGGCATGGCTCTTGAAGTCATCGAAACAAGCGAGGGAATATTATTGAAACCTAAAACAATATGGGATATGATTGGTTCAGGTTCACAATTTGCCACTCCAGAAAAAATGAATAAGCTTCTCGACAAGCTCAGGCATGAAGATGAATAGAGCAGTTTATGACACTGTTTTTACTCATAACCGCTAGCTAATAGAAAGTTCAAGCTTCCATAAGGTTCTCAATGTCTTTTAAGTCAAACAAGAGCACATTCTCTTCTTCCAAGCTCTTCTCCTTAAACGACTTTGCAAAAATAGCATACTTCTCTTTCCTGTCCTCGTTATTCCATCTTACGTATCCCGATTTCTTCTTTAACTCGGTAAGAACCTGATATGGAGAGACATTGTCCCGCCACTTGCATTCAACAAACAGAATTTCCTTTTTCTCACCGCTCAAGGCTAACAAGTCAATCTCGGCATCTTTGCACCACCATTTCCCAACTTTATCGAAGCTGAGGCTCCCTCGCCTAATCAACTCAACGAGAACCTGCTTGCAAATTTTCTCATAAACATAGCCCATATACTGCGAATAATCCTTCTTCACAGTGCTTGCCGAATAAATGCCCTCTTCGATGTTGCTGAGGCTCGGGTAGACATACCTAAACCAGAAAGCGACAAACTGATCTGCTATAAAGTATCTACCCATTTTTGAGGTAACAGGCTTAGTCAACGGTAGCTCCCTACGTACGAAACCAGTGTTGATAAGCTTACCTAGATAAGAGCTTATGTCTGTTCTCTGCATCCTGGCGTAATCCTTTATTTCAGAAACCTTCGTTTTACCCTTCGCTATTGCTTCAAGTATTATCTTATATGTGCCAAGGTCGTCAAACTCGTACCTAAGCATAAAATCCAGCTCATCCTTCACAAACGTGGGATTCCGCAGTTCACTTTCAAGCCATGTCCAAAACGGCGGACTGATCTTTTCAAGGTAGTAGGGGATGCCGTCAGCAAACCCGTAAATTTCCGCAAGCTCCAATGAGGTCGCTTTGGGAAAAAATCCTTTAATGTCAAGAAAGCTCATCGCGCCGACTTTTTTAGTGTATGTTCTCCTGCCATAAAGAGGGCTTCGGTATTGCAGCACCTCAGACGTAATCATAGACACCGAAGAGCCCAAGGCAACCACCTTTAGCTCGCTATCTTTCAAATCACTATCTATGGCACGCTGAAAAAGCGAAAGCACGGTTTTGTCTTCCTTCACCAGATTCTGGAACTCATCGATCACAAGCACATCAACACGATCTTTAAGGAAACCTAGCAGCACCTCCCAGTCCTCTCGGAGATTCCTTACCTCCGGAAACTTCTGAGCTACCACCGCTGAAAGATACCTTAGGTTGTCCTTCTCGACAGCAAGATAGTAAACATGGTTTCTTTCCTTAAGGCTCTCAACCAAAAGTCGCGTCTTGCCCACCCGCCGCCTGCCATATAGAACTGCAAATCCAAATCCTTTAGCATCAAGTACTTTCCTGAGCTCTTCACATTCTTTTTTCCTATCTACAAACAAGCCGCGCACCAAATTCGTATAATTTAAAATTGTATAATTCAAAATATACAAATAAACCTATTGCTTCTGCAAATAGAAAACAGGCAATAATAAGTTGATATACCGCAGGTAAGCCGACATTCTGAAGCGGCAAGAAGATTTTTACATTGACGTATAAGCATGAGCATGCGTGACCAGTAACAATGAACATGCGTGACGTATAAGAACAACCAAAAACAAACGCTGCTCACAAAAAGTAACCTAAAAACAAACGTCAATAACCCCAAAAAAAATTTCTCCACAAAACACCATGCACCAAAACAACTAACCAAATTAAACATCAATAGGACGCTTATTCTTCCGATAGGGGGAGGGGGCTACTATTTACTAGTTAAACTCAACAATAAATAGCGCAACCATCACTAACACAGCACTAAAAAGCACATCCAACCACCAAACAAACGACATAACCAATCAACTTTAAAGCTAAAAGTTTATATTGCCGTTACCTTTTTTGCTTATTTCCGAAAATAAAACATAAAGTTCTGTTAAAGTAGGGATAACAATATGGCGTATTTAACAACAACAGGTTCAGGACAGCCGGTATTGATTCTTAAAGAAGGAACCACCCGGAGCAGGGGCAAAGAAGCCCAAAGAAACAACATAATGGCCGCACGAGTAATCGGCGAAGTACTCAAAACCACACTAGGCCCAAAAGGCATGGACAAAATGCTCATCGACTCTCTTGGCGACATAACAATAACAAACGACGGCGCAGCAATCCTAAAAGAAATAGACGTAGAACACCCAGCAGCAAAAATGATGGTTGAAATCGCCAAAACACAAGACGACATGGTTGGCGACGGAACAACAACCGCAGTCGTCCTAGCAAGTGAGCTACTCAAAAAAGCAGAAGAACTCCTAGACCAAAACATCCACCCAATAATTCTAGTCAGCGGCTACCGAAAAGCATCCCAAAAAGCAATCGAAGTCTTAAACAAAATAGCCATTCCACTTGACGTAAACGACCGCAAAACACTCCTCAAAGTCGCATTAACATCAATGAGCAGCAAAGCAGTAGGCGCAGCAAGAGAGCATCTAGCAGAAATATCCATCGACGCAGTCAAACAAATTGCAGAGCAACGCGGCGACAAAACAATAGCCGACATAGATAACATTCAACTCATCAAGAAAACAGGCAAAAGCCTCATTGAAACTCAACTTATCAGAGGAATAATCATTGACAAAGAAGTCGTTAATCCAGGAATGCCAAAGATAAAAGAAAACGCAAAAATCGCCCTCTTAGAGTCAGCATTAGAAATAGAAAAAACAGAAATCAGCGCTGAAATCCGCATTAAAGACCCATCACAAATGAAAGCATTCCTAGACCAAGAAACCGACATGATGAAAAATATGGTTACAAAAATCAAAGCCTCAAAAGCAGACGTAGTCTTCTGCCAAAAGGGCATCGACGACATGGTACAACACTTCCTATCCAAAGAAGGCATAATGGCAGCACGCCGCGTAAAAGAATCAGACATGGAAAAACTCGCAAGAGCAACAGGCGGAAGAATAATCAGCGGCCTAGATGACCTCAAACCCGCAGACCTAGGCATGGCAGGCTTAGTTGAAGAACGCAAAATCGGCGACGACAAAATGATATTCGTCGAAAAATGCAAAGACCCACACAGCGTAGCCATACTCATCCGCGCAGGACTCGAACGAATGGTTGATGAAGCAGAAAGAGCCATGATCGACTCACTATCAGTAGTCTCAGACGTAATCGAAAACAACAAAATCGTTGCAGGTGGAGGAGCAGTAGAAATCGAAGTTGCTAAAGAACTACGCAAGTACGCAACAAAAGTCGGCGGAAGAGAACAATTAGCTGTTGAAGCATTCGCAGAGGCAGTAGAAGTAATACCACGTGCACTCGCAGAAAACGCAGGTCTCGAACCAATAGATATCCTCGTGGAACTACGCTCAACACACGATACACAAGACGGCAAAAACATAGGCATCAACGTTTTCACAGGCAAACTGCAAAACAGCATCGACAACGGAGTCATCGAACCACTCGTAGTCAAAGAACAAGCCATCAAATCCGCAGCTGAATCAGCAGCCATGATACTGCGCATAGACGACGTCATAACAGCCAAATCACCAAAAGGCGGTCCAGGTGGTCCAGGCGGAATGCCCGGCGGTCCTGAAGGCGAAGAATAAACTCAATTTCTTTAATTTTTCTTTTAGTTTTATTTTGTGAATTGTTTGCTAATGTGCTTTAATTGCCTGAATTTTTTATTCATTAAATGATTACTTTTTAATACTTCTATTGTACATTCAAATGGAACGGGGTAAAGGGTTGACAAGCATAAAAAAACGGTTAGACTATGTCCTAAACGAGCTATCGCTCATGGGCACTGAGCCTAATGAAAAAGCTTCAAGCAACGTTGCTGCGCAATTGTCAATTATTAAAGGTGCCTTAACTGGCTAAGAAACACGGTTTTACTAACTTAGTTTAAGATATTACTACGTACATATGGTAACTTCTAAAGTTTCTCTATTCTATGCCATGTAGCCTTACAGCAGTACAACATGCCCTTTACCACTATCAACTATCGCACTAGTCGGATTTACAATAGGGAAATTAATTGGCAACTTATCGGAGTCGCTGATAATTAATTTTCCTCCGCCTTTTGCTGCTTCAGATGCCAAAGTGCACAATGCCCCGAGAGGATAATCCAGTGCAGAGACTCTGACACTGTTTCCTTTCTTTAATGCTTGGAGCAGAACTCCGAAATGCTGATCATGTACCCAAATACCTTTCAATCTCAACTGTCACCCCTTTTCGATTAGAAGATCTGTTAAAGTCTTCATGAAACGTAGTGTTTTTAGAAGTTGCACAAAAGCCACAGTTTCCAAACGTGCATTAGCCCATTCCTCACCGTTTATTCCATAGTCTAACCAGTCTTCATAATGTCCAGATATTAGTGTAGCTAGTGAGGTATGATAGAATAAATCACCGTGAGCAAACTTGTTTCGAGTCTTAATAAATCGAATTGATTTTGTATCCAATTTCCCAGTTTTCTTAAGTTGTTCTCTCTCGTCAAAATCAAGTAGCTTATCTATCGGTACGTCAGAATTAGAAAACTCACGGAACAATTTTTCTAAACTGACATTTCTAAATTCATCTATTGGAATGGTTTTTCTTTCCTCTTCGGGCTTGCGTCTCCAATGTTCCCAACAGAGGCATATTTCAACCGATGTTGACGAAACCAGTATACATGAAATGGGTAGTTCCTTATGGAAACACTCAGTCGCTTCATTAATGTAGGGAACGTGCAAATTAGCTGGCGCTAAACGCAATGGCTTAATCTCGTTCTTTAAAACATCAATTCTGGAACAACTTTCAAGGAAGCTTACCATATTTGGGTTATTTCTACGCTAAGCAGATTTAAGACTTATCATCAATGAAAACTTAGCTAAATACTACGTGCATCTAAGGTCTATGCTCTAATGTACGTAGTAATCTTTCCAAATGTATTAGCTGCTCTTTGTCTTTTTCTCTTGAGAACTGATATTGCTAATGCCAATACTATTAGTACGATTATTACAACAATGACGGAGGGAAACTCTGGAATGGTAGGCGTTGGACTTGGCGAAGCAGAGGTAGAAGTTGCAGGTATGGTTATTGTCTGTGTGTTGCTCCAACCGCTTGTTTGACCCTCAAAAACCCATGGATTCCATGGCATTTCGATGATTCGATGAGAATATCCTATCAATGCTTCCACCTGAAAATCAACTTGACCACCTGCAGGAATCTGAACCATTATATCTCCTAAAGTGTAAGAATCAGGGGCATTTGAATAATGCGTTACAGGATAAGTTAAAACGGTGTATTGCAAACCTGACTCAATTGGCATATCCTCAGTAAAGTAAACATTAGTCCAGTTTTCAGCAAAATGCCCTTTCTCTCTAACATCATAAAATAGGGAAATATTCCACGGTGAACCGTTAATATTATCGATAAAAGAAACAAAGGGTTGGTTTGTAATTGTTATTACAATGCTTTCATTGTCTACATAATAGCTTGGATTAGTCACATTCTGTCCTGTATAGGGATTTATAGAGGAACTTGGCGGTACTTCATATGACGAATTAACAAACTTAACGGTAAATTCTGGAACAGAAGGCGTAGGTATAGGAATAGGTGAAGGTGTAGGCGTTTGAGCAAAAGATGGTTTAACCATAATTAGACTTAGACTTGAGATAGCCAAAATTAGAATCAGAATTAATGCTAAACTCTTGCCGATTCTACCCATGCTTAATATTAAGAAACTATAGGCGATAAAAGGCTTATTCAACCTTGTCTCATGTGCTTTTTTGGTTTTTTCTACGCTATGCAGCTTTAAGTTTTTGCGTCAAGTTTTTTCTCATATTGATAAAATGCCCCAGAAACAATTATGTCGGTTAAACCCATTCCAAAGAAAATACCATACCAAATGCTCATCCCGTCATAACTCGAAGATAGAATTGTATTAGCAATAAAATAAAGTCCAACAGTAGTCAACACCACCCCAGTAAAGATAGCCAGAAACCAGTCTCGTTTATACAAAGGCTTAGTCATAGATGACACCAAACCACTTCTATTTCTACGCTATGCAGATTTAAGACTTATCTTTGAAAACTTGGCTAATACACAAGTATGTTTTTATTTAGATGCTGCTATAAGAATTTTTGACCTAATTTCTTCGGCCCTTCTGTCCATTATGTCCAGAAATTCCTGTTTTTCTTGTTCAGTAGGTTGTCTTTTAACTAATGCCGACATGATAGAGACAAATATTTCATTCATGCTTCCAAAAACATCTCCGAACATTGCATCTTCTTTTGATTTAACTAAAGGTCTGTATTTTTCGTAGAGTTCAGATAGTAAATCAAGTCTTTCAGACTCTAATTGTCCATCCAGCATCTTCTCGATAACACCTCTCAATTTGGGTTCCATTTTTTCACCTCATATTAATTTCTACGATATGCTGATTTAAGACTTATCATCGTGAAAACTTGGCTAAATACTACGTATATTCTAAGATCTTTACTCTAAGTGTAAGACGTAACTATTCAATTTTTACATTTATCTTGGAAAGAGCCACGCTATTATCGCTATTATTATTGCAATTACAGCTATCGCTGTTGTGATGTAGGTTAGCTTTCTTTGTCTTCTTTCATTTTCGATGGCTTGTTTAATTGCTTCTTTTTGCAATTCTAAAATTTTCTCATTACTTTCAGCAGTTCTTTTTAGTTGCTCCAACATTGGAGCGAAATTGATAGAATCTGCTATTCTTTTTTGGTCTATAGTGAATGAACTGCTTAGCTGATTATATCCCTCTATAAGAGAACCTGAGATAGCTACCATGTCGTGACCTGTGCCAATGTCTTCAACTGCAATGTCACGGTCTTTACTTCCGCATTTAGGGCAACTATCCATATTCGGTTCTAAGAGTTCACCACAATTATGGCATTTTATCGACATTGAGTTAATTACTTTTTCGTCCTGTTCTTTTATTATTGGTTCCATGGAAACAAAAATAGCTGTAACTATTAGTATAGCAAATTCCAAACCGATAAAAGCAAATTGAAGGGCAGTTTTGAGGAACATACCGCCTATAAGCATGAATATATACGCAAAAGCAAGTAGAAGTAGTAATAAAGGAAAAGTAAAGAGAGTCCTGCCTACCAAATATCTTTTTATCTGTTGGTTTTTCTCACCCATTAATATTTCCCTAGCAATTATTCCGACTAAAGCAACACTGAAACCTATCGTAATGCTTGTTACTGTTGCTATGCCGTTAATGATAGTTGGTACAGTTTGAGCAGAAATATGGAACATCGCCACAGTACTCGTTTCGTCAATTTGAATAGAATACTGGATAAGAATCCATGTGACCGCTGCAAGAGCTAAGAAAGTAATCGCTAGTTTCTTTGTTCTACTTTTTGCGAAGAAAATGTCTTTCGGCTTCGTCTTTTTTTCCCGTTGTCATATTTTTCGGTTTAGGTTTTAAGTTTTTGCATGCTAAATTTCTTTCTCATTTTGTTGCTTCCCTAAAGCGGTGTTTAGAGAGTCAAAGAGGTTGTCAAAAAAGAAAATTATAGCCCAGGTTATAACAATTTAATAAAAAAAGAAAAGGGTTTTTGTCAACCAAAGTTGACAAACTTTTGCTTCTTACCTTGACTTCTTGCGGCTTGCACGGAATTTTATGCGTACAATAGGAAATGGCAGTGGTGGTATTAGCAATACATCGACTTCTATTTCGATATTGTTCTTAAATAGCCTCATAGAAGAAGAAGGTAGGCATTTTGCTTAATCCTGAAAAAACAATGCAAAAAAACATGCAGAAATACCTTGTTTTAATTAAACTGAACCCATCGAAAACAGAGCCCTTCTTTAATTCGTTAAGATCTGTATCTGAAAGGCCAATGGAAGGCATAAGAGTTAACGCTTCTTACAATGTCTTCGGAAGCTGGGATTTTGCCGTGTGGTTTGAAGCTGACAGCAACGATAACGCGCTTCATTTTGTAGGCGAAAAAATCCGCTCAATCGACGGCGTAACTGAAACGCTTACTATGCCCGCAACATCCATCAAAGAATACCAAATGTAAAATAAAAACAACCATTTTCTTCTTTTTTTCTTTTCTAGGCTCAGGAAAACAATAGCCTCCTTATTAAAGGGAGGTATAAAATTGTAAATAGTTGCGTAAAATAGTGGAGAGTTTGTTATTTTGTGGCGAAGGATGTGCATAGTTCTTCTACGGTGCGGTTAAGTGTTAATTCTGCCATGTTCTGACTGTAATCCATTATACGCCTTGAACTATCAAAAATTAAGCGCAACAGCGAAGCTATGTTTGGGTCTAGTTTTTTGCTTGACATTAGCATGATTAACTCGTTTTCTAGTGGATAGATGGATTCCCGTTTTGAAATTAATTTTTCTGCATCTTTGTATTCTCTTTTGAACATTGCTTTTATGGCATCTTCGTATAGCTGGTGCGCTTGTAAACTGAAATTGACTAGTTGATTGTATATTTCTTCGTCTACGGGGTCTTTTATGAAAAGTGTTTCATCATTGATTAATTTTTGCAGTGAACCCAGATTGTTTATGATATTCATGGCATTTTCGCCGATGTTTTCAATGTCGTTTACTGCTATACGGTACAAGAGAAACTCTTTGGGTGTTCTAAAACCGAGTTCTCGGTATAGGTTTCGTTCTATGCCATATTTAAGTTGGCGAACAACGTATAACCCTAAGCGGTTAACATCATTGTGAGCATTGATTACGCTGTCAAATAAAGTGGTGCTTCTCTCTTTTAGGGCAGCAATGGCGTCTCTGTTTGCGGAGAGTGCAACGATAGCCATTCTTCTAACAGCTTTTTCGATGGGGAATTCTGAGTGCTTTATTAGGATTTGCAATGTAATTTCGTCTGATGTTTCATCGATTATTTCTGAACCAAGAAAGTTGTCTCTGGATAGGTTTTTTATTTCGTTCTTGTATTTTACTGCGTCTTGAGTGTTTCTGAAGTGAACTCTTATTATGTCGGCACCTATAGCGTACAACGCGCGGATCATGCGCAGGGTAGATTGTGGAGGTTCTTTTGGGTCAACGTTAATGTAGTATTCTTTGGGTTTAGATGCGTTGTCTCTGCCTTCTTTTTCTTTGATTTTTCTTGGAACCAGCGTTAATGTGGAGTCTGGTTGGATGTTGAAGGCTATTTCGCTGCCTCGTTTTAAGCCGATGTCTTGAACCCAGTCTTTGGGCAGGGATATTATGTATGAGCCCCTTCCTGTGCATTGGACTCTTCTATAGCCTAGGTCTTTTTCTGCCAAAGCATTCACCTGATATATGTTTCATTTAGATAACATAGTTCATTAACTTACATATAAATGATTTTCAACAAAGTTATATAGAATACATGCTATTTGATGGGCTAGCTCTCATAAAAAGAGGGGTAAAAATGCCATTAAACACCTGTAAAGTAATAATTAGAAACGATAGCCAAGCAACCACAAGCAAGGGCGTTTCATACACAAACGACGCTGAACTTCATATTTTCATGCTCACCTGTCCACGCTAAACAAAAATATTGACGGGGTTAAATAAATGAAAA
>Ga0208692_1002112_pt1 | contig 10052 bp, 5 predicted proteins | sample June2015DPH_20_1_3_FD_184721 | JGI IMG/M metagenome (GOLD analysis project Ga0208692, IMG submission 184721) | Peatland microbial communities from SPRUCE experiment site at the Marcell Experimental Forest, Minnesota, USA - June2015DPH_20_100... | ecosystem: Environmental > Terrestrial > Soil >...
AGGCGCTAACGAATTCTATCGCCAACGCGCTCTACAAGCAATGATGCTTCCCTATCAGATGATGGGGCCACGGCTGCAACAGATGGATGTGATGTCGCAGATTGGCGAACGGTCTGCGATGATTCCATACTATACTAAACGTGCTGGCTATTATGACGTAATGCAAGATGTTATGCAGCAACGTCAAGCGACGGCGGAACAACGTGCCGATATAGCCCAGCAAGCACAGAATACAAAAGAAGCGCATCAAAACTGGCTTGAAGGCAACGACCCCAAATCTCCATTCTCCGGACGTTCTGGAGACCAGACTTGGAAGAATGTGCTTACAGGCAATCCTCGTTTTGAAGGCGAAGATGATGCAACCTACGCTCAACGACTCGACCAAATTTATCAGGAGAAAAAGATTCAAGTGGCTTCTGCTCTTGGTGGAGCTACCACAACTGCTCGTCAGAAAGCAGAGCAACCTTTCAAAGACCTAACAGACTTTTATACCCAAGGCGAAAGAACCGCAATGGCGGGGTTGGATAAACCATTGCCTCCTGAACAATACTACGCATCACACCAATTCAATCTAAAAATGGAAGACGAACTCGGAGGTCCTGGTGGACAGAAGACTGACCACTATGGAGACTATGTAAGAGACTTCGCTCAAAAGAAAGCCGAACAAGCAAATCTGGTTCAACAATGGCGCAGCGACCCAACCGTAGCCAAGAATAGAATTTCCTTCCAAGACTGGCAGCGCCTTCGTTCTGGACAACCTGCTTCGCAAGCCGCTCCACAAACACAACAGAAAGCCCTAAGCTGGAACCCAAAGACCGGAAAATACGAGTAATCCCTAATGCCAGATACCCCTCAGCAGTACGATACGTCCCAACTGGACGAAGTACAGCATCCGACTTTGGGGACACTCAAGTTTCCAAAGGCGATGCCCTTTGATGAACGCAATAGCCTAATTGATTCAATGACGGCGAAGCGTACTGCTGCGCCTCCACAAACTACTGGTATTACAATCCCCCCAAACGCAACTATTTCTGCTGCTCCGGCACCAGGAATATGGGACCGTTTGGGGTCTGTTGTTGCTCCCTTCATGGAACACATGAGGATGGGTGGAGCAGCACAGGACCCTCGTTTGGTGGCTCCTGAGGCCGTAATGACCCCTACCGAACAGCGTGCTCATCCCATTGCAAGAGCAACTGGAGAGTTCGCTGGTGGCCTCACGTCTGGTGAGAACATCTCATTGATGGCCGCATCTGGTGGGCTTGGCACCATCGGTGGGGCTGCTGGGAAGCTCCTACCACGCCTAGTCAGCGCAGGCTTTAGCGCCACAATGCTCAAGGGAGCCTATGACCAATATGCTCCATTCAAAGCTGCGATGGATAGGGGGGATGAGAATGAAGCTCTCTACCATCTAACCCACGGCGTTCTTGGTGCTGGCATGGCTTCTCTCGCTGGGCAACATGCCGCGAGGGGCGAAGTTCGTGCTGATGTAAAGCCTGAACCAAAGCCAATTAGTTCTTCTGTGAAAGCAATCCCTGATGTGGTTGCGCCAGCCTTAACACCCGATGTACCCACCGCAAAGGGTCCATCACTCTCTGGAGAAGTCAAGCCACCAGTTTTACCTGAATCTGGTTATCGGCCTTCTGAAAAGGTCCAAACAATGTCTGCTCCAACTAAGGACCTTGGGCTGGACTTTAAAATCAATGAATGGAAACATGAGATAGAGCGTAATCAGAATGTCCTTGATAATCCTGCTGCTACTCTTGAAGAACGTCGAATAGCTTCTAACCGTCTACGTGATGCTAAGGAAGGCATTGCTGCAATTACTGCTCCAGAGATGCCCAAGGAAGGGTTGACTCACGAGCAAGCTGAAACAGTTCAAGCTGCCCTTGTTAGAGACCAAACCAAGCGTGAAGCTATTGCTGCGACCACTGGTAGACTGCCTACCAATCCGTTTGATGAAAAGTTGAATACTGCTGGATTGCATCAGGTTATTCCCGGTTCGATGCCCACTTCTGATGGCTTAGTCCATTTTGAGCATCCCGGTCATCCAACTCTTTCTATGGGTTTGGAAGCTGGTAAAGTTCTTGACATGACCCCCGACCAGCTTCGCACCTATGCGGCTGATAAGTTTGAGAGTGATGCTGCCAAGTATGAACGTGAGCCGATGTCTCCATTCTTGAATAAGTTTGGACAGTTTGACCCGGCTAATTTACGAGCCACTGCCGCCAAACTTCGTGGTGAAATAACAGATAAGCCCGAACCAATTTCTCCTGAAGTCAAATCTAAAGCTGATGTTTCTCCGGTTCCTCAAGACTCAACTGCGCCCCCTGTGCCTGCGGATAGGCAACCAGTTCCCGCAAAGGTTGAGGGGATGCGCCCAGAGGAAACTTCTCTTCCTGCGAATGTCCTTGTCAATCACATTCAGACTGTTGAAGCTCTTGCTTCACAGCAGCTTTCATATGCAGGTACAGAAGTTGCAGATGTTGCTAAAGGAAGATTAAATACTCTAATTGCCACGCTTGGGGAAAAACTCAATCTACCTAATCTAACTGCTGTAGCAGGAGTTTTGAAAGATAGGTCGGAACGTTTAAAGACTCAAGCTAACGCTATCCTTGCTGGCAATGAAGCCCATGAAAAGAACATGCCGCTTCGTGAAGCCACGATGGGGGTCAAGCGTGCGCGGTATACGGCTGGCGAAGTCCACATTCCCGGTGAAGAGGATATGGGCGCTCTTGAAGCGGGCACCGAACCTGAATTCAAAGGTCTCGCTCGTGACCGGATGGCCCGCTCTACTGGAAAAACGCAAGTACCAGGACGTACATTAGAAGACTTTATCCCATTCGATGCTCCTGAAGGAATGGAACGTAGTTCCATGTCCCATGAGGAACAAGAGCAATTTGACACCTTCCAACAAGGCGAATTAGTTAAGCTAAAGAAATTGGATGCAGAAATTGGAAGAGATTTTCAAATCGCTTCTTCTACACAGAGTGCCGAACATTTTTATGATGTGATTTACCCGAAACTGAAAGAACTTGATTCTTTGGGCGACCAACTTGGCCGCTTTGCGAAAACAGAGGAAGTTTATAAACAAGGCGCACGTCCCGATATCGAACCCACTGCAGGTCCCAGTGGAGAAATCAACATCCACGAAGGATTCGTATGGACAAAGAAGGCCGCTGACCTTGCGCTCAATAAGAACAATCGGACAATTCCCACAATAGAAGACTTTGCTAATGAAGCCAAGACCCGCAATGATAAGGCAAAGATTTTTGATGACGCTTCACAGCGTTTAGCTGTCCTTGCTGACCGCAAATCTAACCTACTTCAAAAGCAACTTAGCGGTTCTGAATCGGGAGTCGCTGGGCCTCTTCGTCCTTATCCATCTATTCAAGCAAGTCTACAAGGTGGTCATGCTGGTGGTGGTGTTGCTTCTCTTGAAGAACTTGGGAGGGAAGGCAGATTTGTAAAAATTTCACGCTCAGGAATGCCTACTGACCAAGGTAAAGTTCCAGATTTCAATCTCGGCCCTGGTGAAGCTGGTTATCGTGTCCGTCCCGATGGGCGGCGCGAATTAGTCTCAGGATTTGAAACTCCCGCTACAGAGCGTGGCATAGAAAATTACACCAAAGAAGTCTTCGGTAAACGCCTTCCACAAAGAGGCGGAGGCGGCCTTGAAGTTATGGGCAGAGCAGCCGCCATAAGCGGCGGAGCTTTGGCTGGAGCGAAGGTTGGCGCACCTTATGGAATTACTGGTGTAATTGGTGGTGGTACAGTTGGAGCTTTTATTGGAGCGGTATCGCCTGACCTTCTTGGAAGACCTGCGTTCAAATTCGCTGCTAATACTATGCTTCCTTTTTTGAGGGAAAGTGGAACTTCCCTTAAAGATTTCTTCAAAGGTCCTAATATCCACGCAGGCGTGGACCTTCCTGATATGCGGGAAATCTTAGAAGAACAATATCACGCTGCTGATGGAAACACCCCAAAATTCAGTGAAAGACTTCGCCAATTCCCAGGGAATATTTATCAAAAGACTTTAGAACCATTTCTTTTTATTTCCGATAACCCTTCTCACGTGCAACGTTGGATGCTCCAACTTTTAGGAGACCAGCGCGGGTCGGCGTTTCGAGATGCTTCTGGTCGAATAAAAACTGATGATAGTCCCTATGTTTCCGCTCGTCGTGCTGTGGGAATGACAAATGGACACATCAGTGAAATACAAGTAGGATGTAAATCTATTCTTGAAGACGCTTATAATTATGGTACAGAAGGACACATTGCGAATCTACGCCGCTATCTCAACTTAAAGAATTATGAACGTGTTCTAGAAGTGAAACAAGAAGATATCACTGAACATCAACAAAATATTCAAAGTTGGCAAAACAAACTGCAAAGCGCCAATATCACTCCATTGCAAGAAGCAGCTTTACATTCTGATATTGGGAAGGCCAGTAAAGAACTGATTGACTTGCAAAAGAAAATGGCATCTGGTGCGTTCAATCCTAAAGGGTTCAATGCCGATAAAATTGCTAATAATCTTCAACAATTAGAACAGCAGATGGGTCCTGCGGATTTTGAGCACATGAAGGGATTAGCAGACCGCTATTGGGGACAAATTAGACAAGTCACGGATGATTTACATAAATTTGAAGTTATGACAGATTCAGCTTATCAAAAGTTTACAAGTCGCACAAATGAATATGCCCCAATGTACCGCATTATGACGGACCTCGCGGAAAATGCGAAGAATCGAATGACAGGCTCGAAATACCCTCTTTACTTAATGCATGATGATGTTATTAAAACTCTTGAAGGAAGTGAGCGAACTAACCAAGACCCATTCGTTGTTCTCGGAAAATTTGCTACCGCTTCTTATAGAGAAATCTTTCGCAATAAAGTTATTCAAGATTATCTTCAAGCGGGAAAAGCCGAACCAGCAATTGGTGAGTATTTCAAAGAAGTTTCTACTGATACTAGAGCAAGACAAGGTTTTAGCATTGTTGGAACCTATGAAAAAGGGATTCAAAAACGTTATGAAGTTCCAAGCTATTTAGCAGAAGCATTAGAATCTTCTCCTATAGCTGCTCGCTCTGCTTTAACAGGAATGTTGGGATTCACTGCAAAGTATTTTAAAGCTGGAGCAACAGGATTAAATCTTGCGTTTACTCTTCCTCAAGCATTTACACACGTACTCCGGGCTGGTATCGAAAGCGAAGCTCCCCTCGTTCCATTCGTGAAAGCATGGCTACAATCTCTTCACCAATCTCTAGAAGATGACCCATCCTACCGTGAAATGATGCGGAATGGGGCTGGTTGGGGTATTATGCAACGGCTCATCACTCCCGAATACTTTCTTGATTTCAATAATCTTGGATGGAAAAAAAGAACGGGGAGTGGACGAATTCTGGATTATGTTATTGATTTAAACGTGGCGTTAGAAGACCGTTGTAAATTAGCTACTTACAAAAGTCTTCGCGCTTCTGGCTATAGTGAAAAGGCCGCATCTTGGGAGACTATGCGCTACGGAGGTGCCCCCGACTTCTCTCATCAAGGTGCATGGATGCCAGAAGCAAATGTCATGTTTATGTTCTTCAATGCCCACCTCGCGTATCTTAGGCAGGATTTACAACGGCTAGCAGAAAATCCTAAAAAAATGGTGGTCGCCTTAGGCGCAGTGACCGCCATGCAGATGACGCTTGCTCAATGGAATTGGTCCCGTAAAGATGAAAAAGGCGAATACCTCATGCGAGGAATTCGCCCATTTGACCGCGACAATTATTGGATTTGTTTAAGTGGAGAAAAGACACGAGACCCCGCAACAGGAGGTCTTGTACCAGAAGTTCTATTCAGAATACGGAAACCTTCCCCCGTCAAATTTTTTGTCAATCCCATTGAAAATATGATTAACAAAGTGGCTCATAGAGAGGACCAGACTGGAACTGAAATTGCTTTGCGCGCTGTGTCTTCTTGGATGCCGGGGCAATATCAAATTGAACCTAAGCATCCTATAAAAGATGTGGCTACTGGATTAATTGCCAGCGCAAATCCGGCTTTAAGAGTTCCCGCTGAACTCGCGTTAAACCGAACTGCGATTGGCCCCATTGTCCCCCAACGTGAACAGGGAATTGAATCTCAATATCAAATAGGTCCCGGCACGAGTGCCACTGCTCAAGCAATCGGACAAGGTGGACTAAAAGGCGCTGCTGCTGGAGGTCTATGGGGAGGCACTTTCGGTGAATTCATTGGCGGACATCCCGGTGCTTTAGTGGGAGGTGCCATTGGTGCCACTGCGGGAGCTATTGGCGTCTCCCCACGTCAAGCTGATTATGTTCTTAAAGGGATTGGTGGCGGTTTGTCTCAAGAAGCCACGACAGTTACGGACCCATTCTTTGGTGGGGTTAATCAGGCCCAGCGGCATCAGGGCATCGCAAAAGTTAAGGATGTCCCATTCGCTGGACCAATACTGGGTCGCTTTGTTACTCCAGGTGGAAGTTACGAGCAAGAAAAAGCCTCTAAGGATTTCTACGATGGAATGCAGCAAGCTCAACAGCAGAAGGCCACCTTCGATTTGCTAATCAAGCAGGACCCGCAGAAGGCTTATCAGTATCAACGTCAGTCGGGCGACTTGATGTTCAAGCTCGGCGTGGCGACTGAGATTAGCCAACGTGTGGCCGCGCTGCGTCAGATGCAGGACCAAGTTTCACAGTCAAAGGACCTTTCAGAAGACCAACGCAACGAATATCTCCAGAGAATCTTTCAAGCTCGCTTGTCAATGTTGCAAGCTGGAACTAGGATTTGGAAGCCTGCTGCTTCACCGAGTCCGTCGAATTCAAAAGGAACTGGCAACGCTGAGAGATAATGGCTATTCGCTTTCCAATCAAAAAATATCAAGGTTCCTTCGAGAAATACGTTCTCGTCACCGGAGGCCGTGGCGCGAGTTTGTTCGCATCAAAGTGCTTAGAGAGCTTCTTCGGACACTTCCCCACCGCCAAGGGTCTCGAACAATTCACAGTGGCAGATGTGCATGAATACGGTGCTTGGCGAATGCAGAGCGGCGCAACTGAAGCTGCTATGTGCCGGGAGCTTCAAACCATCTCTCGTTTCTATAAGTGGTGTATAGACAAGGGAGCAAAGGTCTTCAACCCCGCTCAACCTTGGATAGATTGGCGCAAGCCTCGCTTAAAGCACGCCATTAGGCGTCGGACTTCCCCTCTCACCGTAGACGATTTTATCAAGCTCTTGGAGGTCGCTGGCCCCCGTTTGCGGGAGTTCATGCTGGCTATAGTTGCTGACAGGCCTACTGCTGGCATATTTCGATGCAACAACGACGTTGGATACCAGTTTAGACTGGCTGCTCGGCGCTCTGGCTTGTGCCATTTGAACGTGACCAAGCTTCGTATGGCTATGAAGCATGGGTTCTGGGCGGAAGTGATACGCCGTCATTGCGCGCTCTGGGCGAAACAATACGGACAAACGAAGCTTAGTAACGCCCTTCTTAATGAATCCGAGTCTCTCAGCACATCGCTTGCTGACATCCAAGTTCCGTCCGGGCCAATAAGGTCCCCTATCATTAACTCTAGCGATGATTGTTTTATGGTTGGCTGGGTTGGTGATTTGGACAATAGTACCGAAGCGGATGTCTGGACTGGCGACGGTCAACCATCTATCATCGAAAATCTCACCATTAGCAGTTAAGCGCCCGTTAAACTTTTCACCATACCAAGAAGCCACTAAGGTTCTCCCTTGTAAGGAAACCCTTAGTGGCTTTTTCTTTTCACTCTGCGTTAGAGGTGAAGATATCGTCGAAGGCAATATCCGAAACGTATTCGACTTCGGTAACACCGGAGTCAGTACAGTTGACGGGATTACTAGAATCGCTGCTAGAGACAGCAGCGTGGTTCTTGAGAACACTCGCCAAAACGCCCAAGGCTTTACTTTTAAGCGCATCTAAGTCTCCAGACTTTGCGATAATGGTGTAATCGAAATTGAAATCATCTAAAGCAGTTTCGCTCACATGATTAGGGTCTCGGTCAGAGGCTAGATACCTCGTTCCGTCTAAATTCTTACGAATAACTTCTACTAAATAACCACCACTTAATTTAATCCAATCGGCTTCATTTGGAAAACGAACATCCGTTACTACAGCAATTTCTGGTTGCTCATCTCGAATCTTTTGAGAGATAACCTCTACCCAATAATTTGGGTCTGTCTCGCGCTTCTTACATCCGTACCACTGAAGGATTGTTACACATCCATAAACTGGGTCTTCCTTCCACTGAAGCGGATGCCGCATTGGATGCAGTTGGTGCTCACGATAATAACGTTGCGCTAGGGACTCATGGTTATTTCGACAATACTCTTTTAACGCATCCGCGAAAGCATAGAATTTAATTTCGGGATGGGCTTCTTTCCAGTAGTTGGCGACGAAGTTTTTTCCCTGACGGGCTTTATAACCGATGCCAATAATTAACATGAACGCCCCCAGTACCAAAGAAGAAATAGTAATCCGCACAAAATGCAAACAAAAATACCACTAACAAATCCTTGTCTTTCTGCTTGCTGTGGAGATAAGGTAGAGTCGTTCATTGTGCCTCCAACTTTTTGAAGACCGGACAATTCCCTTGAAGGATACTTAAATACTTATGAAGAAATTCTCCCAGAGCTTCCATGCTTGGATACAATCCATCTGCGCCAAAGGCGAGGAAAGGATGTTCTTTCTGCTTATCGAACGCGAGAATAAAAATCAATTTATTCTTCGCTCGGGCATACCCAACTTCAAAGAGTGTCCCGATTGCAGGATAGCCCTCGGCCATTGGGAGTAAGTTTGCCACAATGATGTCTGAACGGTCAATCAAATCCAAATCTGTGCGATATGTCATATAAGCCGCAGGTCCAAACTTCCGTAGCTTAGACATATCCATTGTGATAACATCAGATGGAATGCGAAAGGTCAATTCGTATTTGTATTCTTCAACGAAGTCTTTTCGCCAAAGATAGTCTTCGACTCCGCGAATCGGCCCCGCTAAATAGACCGTTGGTTTAGACAATTTCCACCTTCACCCGATTAGTCTCACGGCTCCAACGGCCGCATTTAGAACACTGAGTCCTTCTGTACTTGTTCTGTCCAACCCATGAGAATCCTCGATACTGCACATTTCCACCACAAACTCCACATTTCGCGCGGTCCATATACAGACGGGGATGTGGATTGTCAAAGACTTTCAAGCGATTGTAGAGTTCTTCAAGGGCGATTACATCACCCTTACAATATTCCGCAAGGTCTTCAAGAGCTTGTGTATTTCCTTTCATCACCTGAAACCAAGCCGAAGGCCAGTTGTTCTCAAGCTTCTGATTCTTCATCCCAAGAATCTTCGCAAGATGCTTCAAGCGATTCGATGAGAAGTTCGCCACACTCCGCGCAATCATGCAAGTATCACGAAGCTTTGTGAACGGGATGGGTGGGAGATTATTGAGTAGCAAACGGCCTTGAATAAAGCGACGATCAAAGACACTGGCAAAATGCCCAACAAGTAAGTCTGCTTCAATCATTAGTTTGCTAGCCTTGACGAGAAGTTTGCTATCGTCAAAGTTCCGCAGGTCAGTTCGAGAGAGAGTGAGAGTGTGAGCTTCCCGTTCATCAGACCACTTGTAGCCAAAGATAATCACAAAGCCAAGGTCGCTTTTGAGGGCGTTTACCCCAGCCGATTCTATGTCAAAGAAAAGTATTCGTGTCATTGGTTTCCTTTACCACCGTCTAATACTCGCCCTTTGAAACGAGGGTGGTTCTACTTCAGAATAAATGCCATTGGTCAATTCTACTACCAACTCCCTTTCCTTTTCAAATCGTCCTTCAATGTGGAGATTCCGGGCATTCTTCGCATTGAGAGATTTAGATAGCATGATGCAATGGTCAGTTCCTCCCGCCAAGGCGGTAGACCCTCTTGCATCTCTAAGGTTTACAAATTCCTTCTCACCATAACGAGGGTCAACTGATGGTTTTCTAACGTGGTGAGCGAGGATTATTCCAAGGTTTGGGCGATGACGAAAGAGCTTCT
>Ga0208692_1002118_pt1 | contig 10036 bp, 9 predicted proteins | sample June2015DPH_20_1_3_FD_184721 | JGI IMG/M metagenome (GOLD analysis project Ga0208692, IMG submission 184721) | Peatland microbial communities from SPRUCE experiment site at the Marcell Experimental Forest, Minnesota, USA - June2015DPH_20_100... | ecosystem: Environmental > Terrestrial > Soil >...
GATTCTTCAGGTGAGCGTCGCCATTGGTCTCACCGGTGCGATGGTGACGGTAATCACGGCGGAAGGGCGCCAGCTTTTCCAGCCACTCCTCGATGTCTGCGATCAGGCCGCTTTCCGCGTCATTCACGTACACCCCGGCAGTGATGTGCATGGCTGACACAAGAATCAGGCCTTCCTTGATTTGCGACTTCTCCAGCGCCTTCTCAACTTCCTCCGTGATGTTGATGAACTCACGTTGCTTCTTGGTGTTGAACCAAAGGTATTCGGTGTAGGACTTCATGGTTAATCCTCGCAAGTTTTGGCGTTCGTTAAAGCGTTCCTCATTGAACAGCGTTTTGATTCTCAATGGGGGCTAGTGAAAAAGGCCATTCAACCGCCGCAGTAAGGAGCGGCGCCCGACAGGTCATCCTGAGGGTCCTTTCCGGAGCCCGCCTTGGCGGGCGGCAGAATTTAGCCCAGGGCGTGAGCCCTGGGGAAAGGAGCCCAAGCACCCGTGAAGCCCCGTAGGGGCGGCAGAATTTAGCCCAGGGCGTGAGCCCTGGGGAAAGGAGCCCAAGCACCCGTGAAGCCCCGTAGGGGCGGCAGAATTTAGCCCAGGGCGTGAGCCCTGGGGAAAGGAGCCCAAGCACCCGTGAAGCCCCGTAGGGGCGGCAGAATTTAGCCCAGGGCGTGAGCCCTGGGGAAAGGAGCCCAAGCACCCGTGAAGCCCCGTAGGGGCGGCAGAATTTAGCCCAGGGCGTGAGCCCTGGGGAAAGGAGCCCAAGCACCCGTGAAGCCCCGTAGGGGCGGCAGAATTTAGCCCAGGGCGTGAGCCCTGGGGAAGAGACCCTAAGCATCAGGGAAGCCCCGTAGGGGCGGCAGAATTTAGCCCAGGGCGTGAGCCCTGGGGAAGAGACCCTAAGCATCAGGGAAGCCCCGTAGGGGCGGCAGAATTTAGCCCAGGGCGTGAGCCCTGGGGAAAGGAGCCCAAGCACCCGTGAAGCCCCGTAGGGGCGGCAGAATCATTGGGATTTCGACCCTTCAGGACACTTTCTTCCGCCCCTCCGGGGCTGAGAGGGAGAAAAGGCGCTTCGCTCCCAGGGCTGACGCCCTGGGCTAATTTCTTTCGGCCCTCCGGGCCTTGCCCCTGACGGAGCGTCAGCCGCAGATACTTCCGAAGAAAACGCACCTCTTCACCCGTCAACCGGTATGGCTTTTCGATTACAGCGAGCGCCAGGGCTCTCATCAGTCCGTTCATGTTGGGTATGACCGGGTCTTCGTTCTTGCACTTCGGGCATTTGACGATCTCAACCCCCTGTAGAACAACATTCTTCAGACCTACCTCTTTCAGTCCGTACGTTCCATGCGCCACTCTGGCGGGCGCGCCGCAATTGCTGCACTCCATTCCTTTCATTTCTTCTCCCTCCCCCTCTGTTTCACCGAGAAGACAGTGATGAGCGGGTAGCGCAGAGTCTCGCATTCCAGAGACTCTGCGCTGCTCCACCCCCATCAACAGACAGCATAGCGGTCAGGGAACGGCAAGCCACCCCCCTTACAAATTGTAGGGGTAGGGCTTGCCCTACACTCGTGCTCGTCTCCCCTGACTCCTAGCCGCCTTCAACGCAACAAAGTGGGAAGGACCTAGGGTTGCAACTTCTGAATTCAATATGAACGCGAAGTGCCTTGATAATGTCATCGGCCGCATCAATCAAGATGCGACCCTCCGCGTGGCTCAAGTGGCGAAAGAGCATCAGGAGTCGCACCCTGCCGATGAACTCATCGAGGTTCCGAATTGCGGCGGCGGTGTGGCCACGATCCAAAGCGGCCCGTGCGGCGGTGTGACCAGGATCCAAATCGGCCAGCGCTGCGTTGAGTGGGGCAAGAAGGAATTGGCCCCGGCCCGGATTGAGTATTCCGGCGGAGACAAGGGCCTCCACGATATTTTGCAAATTGGCGACCTGTGTCTCTGGAGCAATTGCTAGCTTGAGCACGAAGCCGTGAAGCACACCGTTTGCGTCGGCGTAGCCTCCCGTGAGAACCCCCAAATCGTTGATGCTGAGGCTGAAGGTTCCCGGAAACACGCTGGTGCCGGCCGCACCGGCATTCGGATCATCGACGGGGGCGGTTATCGTGCCATTGGTAGCACGCACGAAGACGTGAAACACTCCGCTGGTGTCATTGTAAGTTCCCGCGATAAGCCCCGCCGTGTTGATGCTCGCGGCGAAGGTTACCGGGACAAAGACGGGGCCCTTCGTGGCTACGTCCGGAGCGTCGATGGGGTAGGTCATCGTGCCATCGGCAGCACGCACGAAGGCGTGACGCACACCGCTCGTGTCCGAATAGATTCCCGTGATATCTCCCGCCGCGTTGATGCACAGGGCGAGGGTTCCCACAACGTTGCCATGATGTTCTGTGCCACCGCTCGTGCCTGCACCCGGAACATCGATGGGTGCAGTTATCGCGCCATTGGCCGCGCGCATGAAGCCGTGAAACCCTCCCTTGGCGTCCAGGTAGAATCCCGCAATATCCCCCGCCGCGTTGATGCTGATGGGTTGGGTCCCCTGGGTAGAGCTCGTGCCTGCGCCCGGAACGTCGAAGGTGGTGATCGTCCCACTTGCAGCACGCACGAAGCCGTGACGCACAGCGCTGTTGTCATTATAGGTTCCCGTGATGTCCCCCGCTGCGCCGATGCTGAAAGGTGTGGTTCCCCGATGCCCGCCCGTGCCTGCGCCCGGAGCGTTGAACTCGGTTATCGTGCCATCGGCAGCGCGCACGAAGCCGTGATACACATTCTTTGAGTCAAAATACGTTCCCGCGATATCCCCCGCCATGTTGATGCTGACCGGGAAGGTTCCCTGATTCATGCCCGTGCCGGCGTTGGGAGCATCGAAGGTGGTGATCGTGCCGTTGGCAGCGCGCACGAAGCCGTGCGCCACATTGGGCGAGACAAGGTAGATTCCCGCGATATCCCCGGCAGCGTTAATGCTGAGCCCGATGGTTCCCTGAAGCACGCCCGTGCCTGCGCCCGGAACATCGAAGGTGGTGAAGGTCCCCACGCTCTCCTGCGGCCGGGCGGGCGTCGCCAGGACGAAAGTCAAGCAGAGGCAAAGAATCGCGATTCTGCCACGCGCCCCCTCTCTGGAGCGCGGCACGTGGCTCCCCATCCTCGGGAGAACGATTCGTGGTCCGCTCCCGCCACACAGCATGTGAAAACCAGTTCGGCCAAACCAATTAGAGCATACATTTTCATTAGACATAGTACGACTCCCTCTCCTCAGTCGGCGCTCGACGCTCAGTGAGACCTTACAACTAGAGTGTCGATGCGGTACTGGGGATTTTTGCAGCCTGCGCTCTCGTTGTCAAGGGCTTCTCTTTGTCTTTTGATATACTTCCGCTTGCCGGAGCCGAAGGGAGCTAGGCGACACAAGCAGTTTGGGGGTTAACTCGACTTCGACCCTCAGATTTGAGAATTCACAATCTACTGTTCAGAGTTCAGAATCGCTTCTGACAGAATCGCTTCTGCTTCTTGGCAAAGCACTCGAACTTGTGTACGCTCATGCGCATGCAACGCAAATTCACCATCGGCCTAATACAGATGGCATCTACGCCGGACCCGGAGGAGAATTTGCGGCGGGCGGAGTCGTGCCTCAAGGAGGCAGCGGACCAGGGCGCGGAGGTTATTTGCCTGCCGGAGCTGTTCCGTTCGCAATACTTCTGCCAGCGTGAAGACGCGGCGCTCTTCGACCTCGCTGAGCCCGTGCCCGGCCCAACCACGGAAGCCCTGGGGAGAATTGCAAGAGAAAAGCAAGTCGTCGTCATCGCGCCAATTTTCGAGCGGCGCGCCGCAGGCGTTTATCACAACAGCGCTGCCATTATCGATGCGAATGGGGAAGTGGCCGGAATCTACCGGAAGATGCACATACCGGATGATCCGGGCTATTACGAAAAGTTCTACTTCACGCCCGGCGACCTTGGCTTCCGCGCCTTTGACACGCGCGTGGGACGCATCGCCATTCTGATTTGCTGGGACCAGTGGTACCCGGAAGGGGCGCGTCTGGCGGCGCTTCAGGGCGCGAGCATTCTGTTCTATCCCACCGCGATTGGCTGGCACCCGCACGAGAAGGAGCAGCACGGCGGCGCACAGCGTGATGCTTGGCGGACGATCCAACGCGGCCACGCCATCGCCAACGGAGTGTATGTGGCGGCGGTCAACCGAGTGGGTTTTGAGAAGCCGGCTGACCCGCAGGGAGCGGGGCTGGAATTCTGGGGGACGTCATTCGTCTCCGATCCCTTCGGCGTGGTGCTGAAAGAGGCTTCGACGGACCGAGAGGAACTCGTCCTTGCGGAAGTTGACCTCGAGCGCATCGAAGAGACGCGACGTAACTGGCCCTTTTTCCGCGACCGGCGGATCGACGCCTATGCAGGGATAACTCAACGATTTCTGGATGAGAAAACGTGGCGCAAAAAGGAGTAGGAAGGGCACGCGAAGGAAAGATGCAAGCTCAAGACCCCCTCACCCGGCCCGCCCCGGCTGAAGAGAACGCCGGTGCGGTCCACCCTCTCCCCCAGGGGGGAGAGGGTTGGAACCGGTCGTGGGCGAGAGCACGTAGCACCTCGCCGGCGGCGCTTGGGTATCGTCTGCCTGCCGAATGGGAACCACACGAGGCAACCTGGATCGCGTGGCCGCACAACCTCAGCGATTGGCCCGGCAAGTTCACTCCCATCCCCTGGGTCTACGGTGAGATCGTCCGCAAAATTGCTCCCGCTGAGACGGTGCGCATCCTGGTGAATTCGAAAGCGCACGAAGAACAGGCGAGGCGAATTCTGAGACGCGTGGGTGTTGACCTTTCCCGCGTCGAATTCTTCCGCTTCCCAACTAATCGCGGCTGGACGCGCGATTTCGGCCCAATCTTTGTGAAGCGCGATGGCAACCACCCCCTGCCCCCTCCTTGCCAAGGAGGGGAGGGAGCGTCGCAACCGGACGTAGCCATTGTTGATTTCGGTTTTAACGGCTGGGGGAAGTACCCGAACTGGCAGAAAGATAATAAAGTGGCTTCGCTTGCCGCGGGCGCACTCGGTTGCCGTTTGTTTCAGGTTAAGGTGAAGGGCCGCGACTTCGTGCTCGAGGGTGGAAGCGTTGATGGGAACGGGTGCGGAACGCTGCTGACCACTGAGGAGTGCCTGCTGGACCCGGAAGTCCAGGTGCGCAATCTTGCCTTGACTCGTCAAGAGACTGAGGAGGCGCTTCGCGAGTACCTCGGGGTCGAGAATGTGCTCTGGTTAGGAAAAGGCATCGCCGGTGACGATACCCACGGCCACGTGGACGACCTGTGCCGGTTTGTCGGCCCGCGTACTGTCGTGCTTTGCCAGGAGAGTGATTCGAGCGAGGCCAATTTCCGGCCTCTGCAGGAAAACCGCGAACGATTGCAAGGAATGCGCCTCGAAGACGGCTCCCGCATCGAGGTGGTGGGGTTGCCGATGCCAATGCCGCTTTTGCTCGACGGCCAACGCTTGCCCGCCAGCTATGCGAATTTCTACATTTCAAACGCCGCTGTTCTGGTCCCGACCTTCAACGATCCGAATGACCGCATCGCCCTGGACACGCTCGCAGAACTTTTTCGCGACCGTCCGGTGATCGGCATACACGCCGTGGACCTCGTCTGGGGCCTCGGAACCCTCCACTGTCTCACTCACGAACAGCCGGGGACGGCAAAAGCAGAAACTAGAAATTAGAAATCAGAAGCTGGCAGGCTTGTTTCTTGGTGCCTGATTCGCGAGGCCGCCCTCGGCCACACCCTGGGCGGCGTCTGTCATGCTGAGTGGACATGGGCCTTCGGCCCACCCATGGAGATGAAAATCATCGTCGTCGCTCCCGCGTAAAGCTTGCCCTGAGCTTGCCGAAGGGCGGGGGTTTGGCCGAAGAACTTCATGCTGACCGACTCATCATGAAACGCCTGTCATTCTGAGTCCGTCAACTGACGGGCGAACCCGCCGCGGCGGGTCCGCAGTTGTCTTTTACGCTTGATTAGGATAGGCTACATATATAGCGTACTATTAGGCGGGCGAACCGTAAAGTGTGGCACACTGCCACACCCATACGCTTTCCCATATGTCCCCAGCACTCTTCTAACCACATGAAAACACATGGGAAAATGATGTCGCTTGCGCAGAACGCTTCAAAAGAGTGGGATGCGTGGGAAAAATGGAAATCCCTGCGCTGCCCTGCGCTCAGAATGACAATTCATCCTCAGCCTCGTCTTCCAAGGCCTGTTCTACGTCTCGAGGCGCTGCCGGATTTGTTCGACGAGTTTTCCCATGTCCACCGGCCGAAAGAGGAGCGTCTCGAAGCCGCGGCCTTCGAGGCCGCCTTTCACACTCAAGGTGTGGCTCGCGATGATCCAGATGGGAATGCGTCTCGCCCAGATCGTCAAAGACTCGATATCTGCCGAGGGGTGGTCGCTTGCAGATATGTCAGCAATGAGAAGCGCCGGAAGGACAGAGCGGCATTCGAGCTGCGCCAGGGCTTCCCCAACTGTCTCATAGGCCTCCACGCTGGCGCCTTCCTCGATCAGTTGCGCTCGAAGCAGCGCCCGAGCTTGCCAGTCCTTGCCGACAAGTAAGACCTTGGCCATGGAAACAGTATATTCCGCATTCAAGCGGGAATCGAAGAGAGGATTCAGGATTATGGTAAAGAGAAAGGGTAAGGGGTAAAGGGTAAAGGAATTTCCGCCATCTCTTAAAAGGCGAACGATGAAGGACACTTCACCCTTCACCCTTTACCCTTCACCCTTATCGGCGATTCTGTGTTCATTGGACCGAATCCTGAATCCCGAATCCTGAATCCTGCCTTTATGCTAAGCTGATTCCAGGGGGCAGCGGCGGATCGCGAGGCAATGCCATGCGCATAATTCTATACACAGGAAAGGGTGGAGTGGGCAAGACCAGCATCTCCGCTGCTACCGGTCTCGAACTCGCCGGGCGCGGTTACCGGACTCTGGTGATGTCTGTCGATCCCGCCCATTCTTTAAGCGATGCCTTCGACCTCGAAAAGCGATTAATGGATCACGAGGCTGGGAAGCTCGTGAATATCTCGAAAAACCTCTGGATTCAGGAGGTGGACGTCCAGGAGGAAATATCCCGTCACTGGGACTCTGTTTATGCTTACGTTTCAGCCCTCTTGAATGTCTCCGGGCTCGAGCAGACATTGGCCGAAGAGCTTGCCATCTTTCCGGGCTTGGAAGAAGTGAGTTCGCTGCTTTATGTGAATCAGTACGTGCGGGAAAAGGCCTTCGACGTAATGCTGCTGGATTGTGCTCCCACCGGCGAATCGTTGCGGTTTGTGAGCATCCCGACCACACTCGAGTGGTACATGTCCAAGCTGTTTAAGCTGCAGCGTCGCGTGTTGAGGATGGTGCGTCCTGTGCTCCACAGGGTGGCCGGCGTGCCCATTCCTAAGGACGATTACTTCGAGAACCTGGAATTGCTCCATCGCAAGCTGGCCGGCATCGACCAGCTCATGGCCGACCCGAAGATAACCACGGTGCGGCTGGTCACCAACCCGGAAAAGGTCGTCCTCAAGGAAACGCAACGAGCCTTCACCTATTTCTGCCTGTTCGGGTTGACTATTGATGCCGTCATCGTGAACCGGATTCTGCCCAACAAGGTCCACGATACGTTTTTCGATTCCTGGAAGGACACACAGGAGCGTTGGACACAATCGGTGGAGGAGTTCTTCGCGCCCGTGCCTGTCTGGCGCGTGCCCCTGTTCGAGGACGAGGTTCTGGGCGCAGAAAGGCTAAGACGGCTGGGCAAAGCGCTCTATGGCGACCAGGACCCCGCCAAGCGCTTTTTCAACGAGTCGCCCTATCGTTTCCGCAAGGTATCTGGAAACTACGAGCTTCACCTCAAATTGCCTTTTGTTACGGGCGATGATATTAACCTTCACAAGAAGATGGACGAGCTCATCATCCGCGTGGGAGGGATCAAGCGGTACGTAGCGTTGCCGCAAAGGATCGCCCACTGCGAACCTTTGAGCGCTCGTGTCAAGGATGGTGAACTTATCGTGGTACTCGGGAGGAACAATGCCCAACGCGAAACGAAACCGGAAAGCCCGCCGCCGGCGTGAGCCGGAAAGCGCGGGAATTCCGTCATGCGCCGTGTGGATGTTGCGGGAATTGGCGCCGCTCCTTCGAAGACTTAAACCTCCGCGCACCCGATCGACGAAGCACCTGCGCAACGCCGCCATTGAATTCTTGGAAGCCATGCGCGCGGTTCTCGACGAGACCATTGAATGGCTTCGCAAGGACGGTCGGTCGGAGGCGGAACTGAAACGCATTCGGGTGGAAAGCTGAGGTCAGTGGTTAGTGGCTAGTGGTTAGTGGTCAGTGGTCCGTTGTCAGTAGTCCGTTGTCACGAACTGGCGTGCCGATAGCTGTCGGCACCCGTCGCCAGGCACCTGGCACCCGCACCCGGCACCTTTACAGCTAGCCACTAACCACTGCCCTTCCAGAGGGCCGCCCATGAATATCCTGGTTACCGGGGCAAGCGGGTTGATCGGTCAAGCGCTCATTCCAGTCCTCACAACAGGTGGGCATCGCGTGACTTGTTTGGTGAGATTTAAGCCGCGGGGCGGAGAATCCCTGGTGTACTGGAACCCGGCTGCCGGGGATATTGACGCGCCCAAGCTGGAAGGATTCGACGCGGTGGTCCACCTCGCTGGAGAACCCATCACCGGCAGGTGGAATGCCACCAAAAGGACTGCCATCCGTGAGAGCAGAGTCAAAGGCACGCGCCTCCTGTGTGAAACGCTGGCAAGGCTTGCAAAACGACCCCGAGTGCTTGTCGCGGCATCAGCCAGTGGTTACTACGGGGACCGCGGCGATGAAGTGTTGAGGGAAGAAAGTGGAGCTGGTTCATCATTTCTCTCTCAGGTATGCCAGGAATGGGAAGCAGCGACAAAGGCAGCCGCAGGGGGTGGCCTTAGAGTTGTCAACCTTAGGTTTGGTTTCATCCTGAGCCGTGCGGGCGGAGGGCTTGCCAAAATGTTGCCGGCTTTCATGATGGGAGCGGGTGGGAAGATTGGATCGGGAAAGCAATATATGAGCTGGATTGGAATTGACGACCTCCTGCAAATCATCTTATTTGCGACCACCGCCGAGACGCTCAACGGTCCGGTCAACGCGGTGGCTCCAAATCCCGTCACGAATCTGGTATTCACCAAAACGCTTGGCCGAGTCCTCGGACGCCCTGCCATCTTCCCCATGCCAGCCTTCGCCATTCGCCTTGCTTTCGGCGAAATGGGGAAGGAACTACTCCTGGCCAGCACTCGCATCGAACCTGCACGACTTCTGAGCGCGGGATATCAATTCCGTTTTCCGGAACTTGAGGGCGCGTTGCGACATTTGCTGGGCAGGCGGTAATTGTATGCTCCCGGCGTGTATACTGGTTATCATGAAGATCAAAGTACTTTTTTTTGGTGTTACGCGAGACCTGACGGGGCTTCAACAAGAGCAAACGGAGATTCCCGAGGATCTGAACCTGGACGGCCTGTGGGGCCGTTACGCAGCCCGCTTTCCTCACTTGAAAGACCTCTCGCAGGTGCTCTTGTTGGCCGTGAACCAAGAGATCGCGGAAGGAACAAGAGCCCTGAAGGATGGAGATGAAGTGGCGTTCCTGCCTCCGGTTAGTGGCGGCTCGAGCAGGGACTACTACTTGCTTACCCGCTTTCCCATTCCCACCGCGGATTTGGTGCGCCAACAGAAGGCATCTGAGGATGGCGCCGTGGTGGTCTTCGAGGGTGTGGTGCGGAACAATTCGCGTGGGCGCAGAACTCTTCACCTCGAGTACGAGGCGTACGAGCCGATGGCCATGCGCAAAATGGAGGAGATCGGCAGCGAAGCGAGGCGAAAATTTGAAATTGACCACATCGGTATGATTCACAGACTGGGACGGCTCGAAATTGGTGAGACCAGTGTGGCGATTATCGTCACTGCGGCTCACCGGCGCGCCGCCTTTGGCGCTTGCCAATTGGCGATCGACCGGCTGAAGGAAATCGTGC
>Ga0208692_1002130_pt1 | contig 10004 bp, 6 predicted proteins | sample June2015DPH_20_1_3_FD_184721 | JGI IMG/M metagenome (GOLD analysis project Ga0208692, IMG submission 184721) | Peatland microbial communities from SPRUCE experiment site at the Marcell Experimental Forest, Minnesota, USA - June2015DPH_20_100... | ecosystem: Environmental > Terrestrial > Soil >...
AGTCGAACCCGAGGTGATTGGTCCACTCATAGCCAAGCGCGTCAAAGAGCTCGCTCGAAGCTTCCAGGTGGTTCCAGAACGTCATCGCCTTTATGTCTTCGAGTCGGCCGCTTGAGAAGTCAACTCGTTCAAGGAGCAGGGCCAACTCTTCCAGGCTCACTTCCAGACGAACCGGGCGGCCAGACTCCAGGTCTCGGATGGCATCGCGCCACCGACTACTGGGTTGCTGTTCCAGGCGAGCCAGCGCGTGCTTCACCATCAGATCAATGGGTAGAGCGCCGGTCAGGCTGTGCTGGCCAGGCAGATCCAGATGACGCAACAATTCGAAGAGTCTCATGTTCACCTCCTATGCTATGGGTTTCGACTTGCTTACAGTCAGAAGGACATTCCTTGTTGTTCGAAGTTGTGACGACAGACGTTAACAATGCTCCACGATCTTTTCGGACATCATCCGTTTCACGCAGGGTGGGTTGCCGAATGCGTCCCAGACCGTAACGAAGACAAGTACAAACTCCTCCTGAGACTAACTGTTGATTCTCCACTCTCCGAAGGATCGTAGCGAAATGCATCTCAAGCGGACTTTGATTGAGTTATGAAGAAACGCAGGAGCGGAGGTTCTTAAGGCTTTGTAGACTTGCGCAGTCGTAAACGCCACCAACCTAATGACGCCGACACAATACAATACTTGCTCGTTGCTCAGCGGCTTGGGCCGGGTGGCGCGCAACGCCTGAATGACCCTCCTGCGCGCCTGCCGTGCGCAGGGCCAGGAGGTATTCGTCGCTCAACACAAAGTTGATTCTACGATCATGGTTCAGCATGACCAACTGCGGGGGTTCATCTCTGCCTTTACGCAGTCCATCACTCGGCCTTTGGTCAGGAGTTCCTGCGGCTGCTCCAGGCCAGCAGGCTGTGCAACGACAGCCAGCAACACAATCGAAGTAAGGCAGAGGAGTTTCATACGGCAATGGACCAGCCTGGACTTCCAAGCATCACTTCACATCGCTTCACACGCCAACAGCGTGTACACGTGCACCAACTAGTATGGTTCCTACACAGCATGTGCACACGCTCCGTTCCCAACGAGCGCTTGTGCGCAGCGGACAATCCACACAACACTGCGCGCCTTACCATCCAATGCGCACGACAAACCAGAACATGGCAAACTGATCACCGCACCACAGCGACAGGAGCTACGCTGCTCCAAAAAACCGATCGACCACGAACGCACAAGGCGCCTAACAACTTCTTGCTACCTACCATTTCAGCACCTGTCGTTTCCGACACGAAAACGGCTGATTTCGGTATATAGTCAGAAAGCAACACCCTGGGGCTCAGTGGGTTGGCGGGCCTCCGGAATAGTCAAAGAAGGGCAACAAATAATCACAGAGTAGGCAAAAAGTTTAAGAGAGGACGCCCGTGGAAGCCTGGGCAGGGTCGGCGCCACCGATTAAGGCGCTGCGGAACGGCCGGTATTGATGACATGTCCAGTCGAAGACTTCGGTGTCGAGCAAGCGGCGATACCAGTCCGCCAGCAGTCCGAAGCAGACGGTGCGCTTGCTGTTCCTGAACTGCCAGGACACAAACTTCAGCACGTCCTCGGTGGACGCAAGGTAAAGGAAGCGGTCGAGCTCTTGCTCGGCCTCGAACTTATTGAAAACCTCGGCGTACAGTCCCTCGCTCTTGGCCGTGCGCTCATACTCGATCGCGAACGTTGCGCCACGGTTGTCGAGTCGGACCGTCACGATTGCGTCGTAGACCTTTCCATTGCGGACACCCATGGACAGGTTCCTTGACCGCAATTGGATCTCCGGCACCCATCGCACGAGCAAATCCGCGCGCAAGAGGCTGAGGTGGATGTTATTGAGTTCGAGTGAGTGGGCCGCCTGGAGTTCTTTATTGTTTCGGTCCGGCTTGGCAGGCGTGGTGATGAATTGCTCGCCAACACCTGCGAGCTCGATTTCCCCAGCAGGTGTGATGGAATACACAAAGGCTTTGCCTGCGCACGGCACCGTGCGCCGCGCGATCATGCCATACTTGGTAAGGCGCCGCGCTCTCCAGTTAAAAGTCGAGCGGCTCGACTCGTGCTTGCCAAGCTGCATGAACTCAAACAGTTGGTCGTGGGTGATGAAGCCGGATCGCAACACCTGGCGAAGCAGCGGGTAGTCATGTTCGGAACTCAAGCTGATGCAGTCTTTGATGTAACGCATTGTTAATCTCCCAATAGAGTTTCAGAGCGCGATCCTTCGCTGCGCTCAGGATGACAGCGCACAGAGTTATGCGATAAGTTGCAAGCGTGCAATCCAGCGACGGGCGGGCGCTGGCTGTAATATGTACGTCCCCACGTCACTGCGTATCCAACTGTACGCAGGCAAAAGCAACAGGCATTCCTGTTGGTCACGGCATTCGCTAAATGAAATGAGAAGGCCGCCGTCAGACTTCCACCCCCTGTTTCCGATGTGCATACGGCCAACTTCGCTTTCTTTCGCTACAACCAGGAAGCAATCCGGTTCTCGCGGCGCCATAAGCATGTGCTTGAAGAGGATCTTGTTCTGCCCCTGCCAGACACACGGCTCATCGCACTCGAACACACGATTGATTATCCGCAGCGGATAATTCGGGTTGAAGCCGCCGGTTGAGTTGAAGCGCGCGTGGCCGGCAACCTTCAAACGCGTACGGATCGTTCCGTCTACCGGCACGCCCGTAGTGTTGTAATAGGCAGCTCGCGCAAACCGTTTCGGGTCGTCGAAGTCCTTGCCGAACCTCCGGCGCCACACACTACCAAGTCCTGTAATCGACACCACCATGATCGTCACGCACCCTTGAGATGTCTGTTCTTTTCGCGTTCTGCAAGAAGCTGCTCCTGCAGCGAGTTGACAAGTTTCATGTATTCGGCGTTCGTGGAAGGCAAGGGCAACATCGCTTGGCCTGCCGCACGAGCAGCGGCGCCTTTCCCGTCGATCTTTTCCGATAGCGCCTGGAGTTGCAGGCTCAGGTCTGTTACAACGGCGGACCTTTGTTTCAGTTCCTCGCTCAGTTGATCTCTTTCGCTGGTCATGAAACGCAGATCGTCCGCTGCCTTCTTCATTCTTGCCTTGAGATCGTCAATCTCAGATGTGCCGCCGGAGATCGTCTGTCCCGACCCTGCCTCGATTGCACGGTTGCAGTGTTCTACGTGATTGTTGTACTTCGCGATGGCTTCCTTCGCAGCCTGGCGTGAGTACAGGTCCTGGTTGTACAGGTCAGTCAGCATCTCCTCGGTCAGGTAACGCTCACGGCGGCAATCAATCCGTAGCTTGGCGTATGCAATCATCACCAACAGCGACCAGACGGTCACACCCAAGCTGTATGGGAAATAAGGGTTCTTCGCGCTAGCTGCGAGGAGTACGCGGCGACGTTCCTCCATCCACTCGCCGTAGTCAATGTCACTCGGGTTGAACTGCTTCAGCAGGAATTCGTACCAGGTGTCGGGCGGTTGTTGGGTGTGTCCCCGCACTTGCGCAGCAGCCATCGGGCTGTACCGGCTGCGGGGAGCGGAGGAACCGGATGGCCGGCTCTGTGCGAAGCTCGAACAAACCGACAATGACAGCCACGCTATAATTGCCAGCAGCTTGTTGTGTGTTTTCATGCTCGAGATCCTCCAGGAGTACGCTTCGGAAAGCGCACTGCCGCTGCTAGATCGTTGCTCTTGAAGCGCAGGTTGGCTCCGACCGAATCCGCACGGGAATGGCGCAAGCGGGGGTAGATCTCCGGCTCGAAGCTAGGGAAGCTGACGTCAGCCGGCGGCCGGACGTGCAAGTGTCTGTGCAGCGTCCCGCGAGTGTCGTCGGTCATCAATATTTCCATCTGTCCCTTGGGCAAGTTCTTGATGTGCTCGTCGAGGGCGCGCGTCTCGCGCTCTTCCCGCTCCACGGCTTGCCCGGTCGCCTCGTATTTCTCATACCCAAATACCTTCCACCGGAGCATGGAGCGGCTGCGGCGCGTAACCTCGTGCTCAGCCGACGCCCGCAGGAAGTACCGCGCGGTCTCCTCGTCGCGGGTGCGGAGGCTCATCGTGGTGTTGGGAGCCGAGGTGACGTCTTCCTTAAAGCCGCGACCGACTTGCATGAGCTGTGGCAGCGACTGCATGGAGAACAGAAACGCGGTGTGCGTGCCGCGGGCGGTTTGCAGAATCTGGGCGAAGTTCCGGTAACCAAAGGGAGCGAATTCATCCAGCACGACGCTGAACATCGGCCGGTTGCTGCGGTGCCTCTGCTCCTCGCTCTCATAACGCTTGCCAACCACGAGCTGCAGATTCTGGAGCAACATCTTCCCGAGAGCGCGCACGGGTTCGGTGTTCTTGTTCACGTTCAGAGTTACGAACAGGATCAGCCCATGCTCGATTACCTCGTCGATCGAGAGCAAGTCTTCGTAAGGTCCGGTGATCACTGACAGCTCATCATCCAGGAAAGTCATGCACTCGTTAAGCAGCCCCTGGATCTTGGGCACGCGCTCACGGTCCTGAAAGGACTGGTAGAGATTCTTGACCGACATCTCGAAGTTCAGCCGGCGTTGAGTCGTGATCGACGGATCGCGCTCAATGCGTCGTGTCGCCTTCTCCACCTGCTCACGCAGCACTTCCTGGTCGATCGCCATTACCAGCACGTCATAGAAATTGAACTTGAGTCCGGTGTACACCAGCACCCGGACGATATCGGCAAGGTAGTTGAGTTGGTGTTTGCCAAAGAACTCGTCGTGCAGGTTGAATGAGCCGAAAACCATGTTCACGACAGGCATGTAGTCGTCATCCGCGCAGTGGAACGGGTTGTACAGGACGGAGATGTCAGGGCGAGCGGGATTCAAAACGCGGAGTTGGTGGAGGCGGCCGGCGCGGTGGATATGGGGCAACAGGTCATAGAAGAATTCCAGGTCACCTTTGCCGTCGAAGATGACCATGGGGATGTGACGCGGGTCCTCAGGCGGACCAACAGTTCGCGCCAGATCCTGGCTGATGATATTGCGGAGAAGCGTCGTCTTGCCGGAGCCGGTCATGCCCAGCACGATTCCTTGCATAACGCGGACCTTATCGGGCCAAAGCCATGGTTCCCCGTGGACATCGTAGCCAAGGACAACCGCGTCGTGAGCCCATGCTTTGCGAGTCAAAGCCTCGTCCCGTTTAGGTGACATTACCAGCGGAGGGCTCGGCCATTGCTTCTCGCGGCGGGAACGCCGCGTGGCCAGAAGCCATATGCCGCTGCCAGCACCCACCCCGCTGATGACCATGTACAAGGCAATCTCTTCGATCTGGGGAGTCGTGAAGTGGTAGCGGTTGCGGGCGACGTACCAGGTGAACCAGCTGGCCGCGAGGATCACTACCGCGATGAGAATTTCAAGGCTTTCAAGTAGTGGTGGGTATTCGCGCCGGTCGTAATTGGGAGGTCTCACCGTCATGACCACAAGTTGAAGTGAACGAACACCCCCAAAAGTGCCAAGAGGCACAACACAGCGAGCACAAAAGCCTTCCTGGGAGGTCGTGGCGCTTCGGGCTCAAAGGGATTGGCAGGCTGGAGCGCTAAAGCCGAGACGGCTTTTCCCAGTCCGAGGTCCGTACGGCCCTCGAGATATTCCCTCAATGATGAACGAACTTCTAGTTGCACGAATTGCTTTGTCATGATTAAAGCACCATCGTAGCGGTTGGCTGGCCTTGCGCGTCCCTGGGGAAAATAAGGCGCAGGACCGTTTGAGCATTTCCTTTCACCGGAAGTTTTACACCGACAACGCCCAACGTCTCTTGTCCAGGTTCAACACGGACAGAACGCAGCTTTCCAGTAACTACTTCGACCGGCCTTTCGCCGGCCGCTTCGATATGAGCGGCCGCAGACTCCGTCAACTGAGTGTTCGGCAAGCGATCCACAGCGTGGGAAGACCCGTTCACGTTTATTGCCACGACCTGTGGCGTGCTCAGCGTGTAGGCTTCCCGCGTGCCGTTCCGCACCGCATAGCGGATAAACAGTTCGTTGGCGTCATTCTGGAAGGTGTCCTTGAGCAGCACGATGACCCGATTCTTTGGTGTCTTCAAACCATCCATTCGGATCGGTTTGCTGTCGAGCAGAACCTCCGAAGCACTCACACCGGTTGCAGCCGGCGAAGAGGGCTTTACGGCTGTGGTTGGCGCAGGCACTGGAGGCGGCGCGGGCTCGTCGATGGCAAAGTGCATCTCGTCGACGGCGCCGGCGGGCTCCAGTTCGTAACTCGTTCGCCCAGACGCCGTCCAGATAAAGAGGTTCGTTGCTACGTCGGCTTCCGTTGGCTGGATGAAGACCTTGTTTTCCCGCCATTCGATCTTGAAGGCCGGGCTACCAGCGGCCACCGTGATTACCGGCTCACGAACTTCGATTACCGTCAGATGGTTCAGGGCGGTTTGGACGCGCACAATCCGGTTAGGATCGGGTTTCTGGACTTCGATCCTTTGTGCCCGGGCTGGCTGCACAAGCGCCGCCAATGTCACGATAGTGATAATTAATCCTCGCATTTGCTGTTTCTCCTCCATTCGGTCGTCTCTCAAGGTTATTGAGAAGCCCCGGAGGCTCCGTCGACCGGAGCCCCCGAGGGTAGGTTGCTGTTGCTGTAGGCGAACTGGGCGAAGCTTCTTCCTCAGTCCACCTTTTTTCTTCGCGGCACAAAGGGGCGCTGTTGCGTGCCGGGAAAGATGACCTTCCCATCGCGCACCTCGCTCCTCCCTGGTTCGATAGAGAACGGATGAACCCTGTCGACCATCACCGGGTTTCCCCCTCCGTCGCGGTCCATAAACACCTCGCCTTTGTGCGTCACTTGCATGTGGAAGATGCGGCGTTCATGAAGGCTGCCGTCGCCGTTCGGGAAAGCAGCAACCAGAAAGACACGCCCTTCGGCGTCGATCTCTACTTCACCATCACAGAGTTCGGGAACTGCTACCGTGATCGGCCGGCCGCCAGTTCGTTCCACCATTTTGTTCACGATTTCCTGGGGGAAGGCGTAGAACACGATCGATCCCGTACCCTGCCGGTCTTTGTTCTGGCACGCCGCAGCAGTCTTGCAGGCGATGGCGTGCAGTGCGGTGAGGTAAGACAAGCGATTCCCATTCTTTTGCTCGGCCCACTTGCGGACCATGTGGATCAGGTTTTTGATGTCCTGGCGGCTTCGTTCCTCGAAAAAGTGGAGTGCCGCCTGGGCCTGGTTACGCTTGAAGGTCGCCTCTTTCCGAGTTGCGGGGTCGGATTTCTTGGCCTGGAACTCGGCTTCGGCTTCCTCCAGCGCCTTTTCGAACTTCCTGCGCCGCTCGACCACCAGTCCGATGTTGACGGCGTAAAAAGTCGAGACAATGCCGCACTCCCGGTAAATCTCGCGGCTGAAGGGATCGCCTGCAATCAGCCCGCGAAAGTCACTGAGTGGTGCGGTCTCCGAAAAGAACCGATTCAGGTGCTGACGGAGAAACACGTACATCTTCCCGATCTTGTCGGTTTCAGGGACATCGAGGTGTTCCGGCATGTCGGAAATACAGCGCTTGTTCTTGAGCTTCAGCCAAGGCGCGGGTGTGACTTGTTTGCGCACCTCGCTGATCAGCTTCTGGTCGGGCTCCGTTCCCCACTTCAACTGGTCGATGGCATTTTGAAGCTGGTCGACCAGTTGGTTCGCGAAGTCCATCTTGCCGGCGGCGAGACACGAGGTCTTGAGGTCAGTGATGGAACCGATGCGGTTGCCCCGCGCCATCATCGCCACCTGGGGCAGGTTCCACCAGGGGCTTTGCTTTTTCTGGAGTTTATTCTTGGGATTGAACTTCTGCTCCTGATAAGCAAAGCGGTCCTGGACGAACCGTGGGAAGCGGTCACCTTCGACCACACACACCTGGTCGAAGTCGTAATCGCCTCCGTTTCTTTTGGCAGTTTCGGAATGCTGGGTGAAGGTCCCCTTCAAACGAAGCTGCTGGTCGAACAGGTCGAGGACCTGGGGCTCAGTCAGCGAGCAACCGCTATTCTTCAAGTTCGCGCCCAGCAAACTAACCGCCTCTTGAGCCGAAAGATTCTCGAAGGGAAGCAAGTCTTCCTTCATGCGGATCGGATAGCGCACAAGAAGGCCTTGCCGGCAGCGTAGTGATGTAATGGCCCGGTCCTGTGGAATCCAATCCGAACCCGAAAAGATTTCCCCTTCGTGGAGGAGGAGGTACCCGTCATCCGCGAGAGTGAATCCGGGCAGCAGGAAGCCTCCCGAGGTACACAGCTTGAACGCCCACTTCGCGAGCAGCCGCTGCAACTGGCGGTTGATGAACGGGTGTCGCACGATGTAGCCGGTCGGGTCCGCCTTGAGCACAGCCTCGACAATGGTATTCTCTACACTGGTATACTCCGGGGCGGTCCCTTCCTCAGATTCGATCGAACGCTGGGCCTCCTCAGTTCCCAGGATACGGAAGAGTTCCGTGAAATTCCCTTCTTTCACCGCTGCCTCCAGCTTTTCGATCTCCTGGAGGGCATAGGCTTTGATCTCAAGTTCAATCGAGTCTGTGGGTGCGTGTTCCACCAGCGTGTAACTGGACCTGAACTGAAGGTCGCGGGAGACGTCGCGGATGCCGAGAACGATGTGACCGCGATAAGCGTGCGCCTGCCGATCGCCCAGCAGCGACCGAAAAGAACGTACTAAGCCACCTCGGTAATCGGGCTTAACCGCTGACTTGGGCAAGATGATGTCGGCTTCCAACTTCTGCGCCACATCATTACCCATCACCTTGAACGATCCTTTGGCCTGGGTTTTGTCAAAGGCCAAACGAAACTGGTAGAAACGGTGGGCAGGAAGGTTGAGCTTGAGAAAAAGCGATTGGGAAATCCACCCTCGGCAATCGTTCGTGCCCAGTTCGTGATCCTCGACCACCAGCACTCGGCAATCCGGCTCCTCGATGCGTACCTTGCAGGATGAGACGAGAATGCCAAAGTAGGTGATCGCTGCCTGGGGCGACGTGCGGAAGCGTTCTGCTATCTTCTTTTCATGTGCAGCATCCACGGCGTAGAACTTGCCGTTTTTCGCAGAGCCCGTCGCGCCGACCAGGCTATAGCGCACGCCGTCGAACTCGATCTTGACGAGCGCCTGTTCGACGAGAGCTTGTTCGAACGAGTCGAGTGGCTCTCGCGGTACGTCAACCGTTGCCACACGAATCCCCGGATAGAGCGACTGCAACAAAGTGTTCTCGAGTGTGGCTTGGCGGTCCAGTTCCATGGACTTCCCTGACAAACGGCCCTCTTTGTTGATTTCGAGCGCGACAACCGGCGTCGCGCTGTTATCTCTTGTCCTTGACATGGCTTTTCTCCTTTTCTCTGGGTCACAGGCAGAGAAGGAGACCGACGCTGCCGGTCTCTTCACTGTCCTGTGCCGCAAACGAGGTTTACGGCCGAACTCGAAGAGCCGGCCTATTCGGTTGTTAGCGACATGCACGCTTTGGCAGAATTCCAAGAGCCAAAGCTGCAAGTCGTACCTCGATCGGTTGACGACAAGCTAAAACTGCGAGCTGCTTGGCATCACCCTGACGCCTCAGTTTCTGTCTGCAAACGCAGAAACAGAAGAGAGGTTGCTGGAAAAGTTCCTTTCGCTGTCCACTGACTGGAAGATAATTTCCCAGTCAGTTTCAACGACCGGACCAAGCCCAGCACTGAACCGCAATTAAGCTTGCGGAAGGCTTTGACGGATCTAACTTCGTCTGTAAATGAAGCCGTATTAGAAAAAAGCCGCGGTTATCGCTTAACAGGCTCACTCCTCACCTGGGGATTCTTCCCCGTAAAGTCCGCCGTGGCGTGCCACTCGATGAGGCTGTAATAATTCAAGCCGCTCTTGAGTGACTCGATTTTAGCTTCCCCCTCGGTCGCAATCTCCCTGTCCAGAGATGGGACCGTGCCATTGGCGCCGGCCTTGGCCAGAAAGAAACGGACGCTCCCCACCGGACTTTGTTGGTCCTGGGGGGCAGATCGCCGACGAGGAGTCCGAGCCACAGGCTGAGTGCCCTTCGC
>Ga0208692_1002132_pt1 | contig 10001 bp, 8 predicted proteins | sample June2015DPH_20_1_3_FD_184721 | JGI IMG/M metagenome (GOLD analysis project Ga0208692, IMG submission 184721) | Peatland microbial communities from SPRUCE experiment site at the Marcell Experimental Forest, Minnesota, USA - June2015DPH_20_100... | ecosystem: Environmental > Terrestrial > Soil >...
TTCGCTCAATTCCACCAACCCCGATGAAATCCGGCGGGCGCGCGATCTGCTTCTCGGCGAGAAACCTCTCGTGAAGGGGTATAACAGCTCCAATTTCCAAGAGGACCTCGCCGCCGGCGATGCCTGGATCGCGCAAGCTTACAACGGCAACATGACCTTCGTGATGCGCGATGAGCCGAACCTCCGGTACATTATCCCCAAAGAAGGCTGCACGATTTCCGTCGATTGCACCTGCATCCCGCGCCAGGCTCTGCACAAGGAGCTGGCGGAAGCGTTCATCAACTATTTCCACCGTCCCGACGTTGCCGCGCTCTTCGTGAACGATTCGGGTTTTAACACTCCCAATCGCTATGATAAGAACCAGATCGAACCCTGGCTGCTGCGCAATCCCGCCGTCTTTCCCAACGCCGCGTCCCTGGTCCACTGCGAGTTCATGCGTGATATCGGCTCCGTCGCGCAGCTTTACGATCGGTACTGGACCGAAATCAAAGCGCGATAGGGATCGGTGGGCCTGTTTTCACGCCCTATGTTGCTATATTGCATTGTCGCAGTCATTACCCGCGAAAGCGGGAATCTGGAGCTTCAGCATTTGTGCTGCCGTTTTTTTTGCCCTGCACAGATTCCCGCCCTCTCCCCCTTGGGGGAGAGGGTGGCCCGCCGCCGGCGTTTTCTTCAGCCGGGGCGGGCCGGGTGAGGGGGTCACGAGCCACCGCCCGCCCGTGTACTGGTCTGAACTCGCCGCTGAAGGCTTTGGGCAACAACTACGCGATGTCCAGCATTTACTGGAGGAACGGGGGAGGGCTATACTGAGGCGCCTGGTTCGGTATCATTTGCTAATTGCAGCACACGAGCACGAGGCCAGCAGCCACGGCTCGCCAGAATAAGAGCCTTCAGATCAATTCGCGAGCGTAGCCTCGACGTGTATGCTAGTCCTCCAGGGGCGTTGGATTCAGTGTTAGTTGGGGCGAAGAGCACAATGGACCTTTTGCAGGAAGAAGGCGAAAAATAGTGAGTCTTAGGGTCACGGTATGGACACTGGGGGCTTGAGTGAAAAAGGGTAGCGTGCTAAGTTCTTTCTGGTGCATGTGCGGGGGTGGCGGAACTGGTAGACGCAAGGGACTTAAAATCGTACATTTATTTTCTCTAAATCTCATTAACATACTGAATCTACATAATATATTGACATAACGCCAAGCATCTGATACTCTTACACAACTCTTTCACAGTTTCGGATTTTTGAAGGAGTAGGGGAGGGCATCCGCGATGGCGGAACAATACAGCATCCTCGGCGGCAAGGTTCACGTTTACAAACGCCCGAACAGCAGCCTCTGGCAGTGCTCCAGCTATTTCGCCGGCAAGAATCGCCGGACCAGCACAAAGGAAGAGAGCCTCTCAAAGGCCAAAGAGATCGCCGAGGATTGGTACCTTCAGCTTCGAGGGAAACTCCGCAGCGGAGAAATCAAAACCGAAAAAACCTTCCGCGAAGCGTCAGAGCTCTTCTTGCGTGAATACGACATCATCACGCAGGGCCAGCGCAGCAAAGACTACCTCAAAGGTCAGCACTGGCGCTCGACTGTGCATCTGGTGCCGTTCTTCGGCCACCTGGGTCTCTCGGAAATCACCGCCGGCAAAATCCAGGAATACCGCATTCACCGCCACGAAGAAGCGATGGCGAAGCGCGGCAAGCCGCCGGCTCACAACACCATGCATCAGGAGCTCGTGGCTCTGCGGCAGACGTTGAAGACCGCCATCCGTCATGGATGGCTTGATCACCTTCCCGATCTTTCCGAGCCGTACAGATCATCCCCGAAAATTTCGCACCGGGCGTGGTTCTCTCCCGAGGAATACAAGAAGCTCTACGAAGCCACAAGAAAGCGCGCGCACGAGCCGAAGCAGGAGCGTTACAAATGGGAATCGGAACAACTTCATGACTATGTGCTGTTCTCGGCCAACACCGGCCTGCGGCCTGACGAAGCCCGGCGCCTTCAATTTCGGGACGTGACGATTGTCGAAGACGAGGCGCTCGGTCAAACGATCCTTGAGATCGAAGTGCGCGGCAAGCGCGGTGTCGGCTACTGCAAGAGCATGCCCGGCGCCGTGCGCCCCTTTGAGAGACTGAGGGCCAGACTCCGCCCGGCACGCGTGGACCACACGCGCAAGGAGGGGAGGGGACCAAACGCCATTAAGAACGGGTCCGAAGAATTGCGCCTTCCGGGACCGACAGACCTCATCTTTCCGAAGTGGCAGCGCGAGCTTTTCAAGACGATCCTGGACGAAGAAAACCTCAGGTTTGATCGTGAAGGCCGGCCTCGAACGGCTTACAGCCTGCGGCACACATACATATGTTTCCGCTTGATGGAGGGCGCCGACATCTACCAGATCGCCAAAAACTGCCGCACCAGCGTCGAGATGATCGAGAAATATTACGCGGCGCACATCAAGACTCAGCTCGACGCCGCCGCGATCAACATCATGAGGCCAAAGCCAAAACAAATAAGCAAAAACCAGCCTAGAACAGAAACAAGAACACAATATCGACCACCACCATCGGCCCCGGAAACTGACGTGTAAATTCCGCTTCGTTGCTCTATCATAGACATGTGTAGATGAACTGCCACGCGGGCGTGGCGGAATTCGGCAGACGCACCGGACTTGACACAAACTTGAGTGCTCACCGGGAAACCGGCGATGCAGAACTGCTCAAATTCGGGGAAACCTGTAAAATGGCAATCCCGAGCCAAGCCTGGACGGAGCGCATCCGTCCGGGAAGGTGTAGAGACTAGACGGGCAGCACCTACGGCGAGAGGCCAGGGTGAAGGGATAGTCCAGACCACAAACGCCGGACGGCGGCGGCGAAAGCCGCAGATGGTAAGAAAATCCGTTGGGCCGCAAGGCCTGTGAGGGTTCAAATCCCTCCGCCCGCACCAATCCAAAATGCCCGCCACAAGGAGAACCCTACCCCGGCCGTAAACCGCCTGCCCCTCTTTTTCTGGTAGCGGGTGCGGTTTAAGCAGCCTGACTCACGGCCTTGAGTGGATGAACCTCAGAGGGGATTGCCAGAAGCTTGCGCTTTTGTCCAGTGGTCGCTACGATAACATTCCGTGATTTACCTTGACCATAACGCAACGACACCCATTCTGCCAGAGGTACTGGAAGCGATGATGCCCTACCTCACGACGGAATGGGGTAATCCTTCCAGCGCATACAAATTCGGCGCAAAACTCAACTCGGTTATCGAAACGGCCCGCGAACAGGTGGCGGACCTAATTGGAGCGCCCTCACGGGACGTGATTTTTACTTCTTGCGCGACGGAAAGCAACAATGCTGCCATCGCAGCGGCGCTAAAGGCGAACCCAGCCAAGCGACACATCGTCACTTCCCAGGTGGAACATTCCTCAGTGCTGAATTACTGCATGGCACTTGAAAAAGAGGGTTACCGCGTCATCTACTTGCCGGTTGACCGCGAGGGTTTATTGAATTTGGCCGACTTGGAAACTGCCATCACGGATGAGACCTCCGTGGTGTCGCTCATGTGGGCGAACAACGAAACGGGCGTGCTGTTCCCTGTCGAACGGATCGCGGAAATTTGCCGGTCGCGCGGCGTGTTGTATCACTGCGACGCTGTGCAAGCAGCGGGCAAAGTGGAGATTGACGTGCGAAAGATTCCGGCGGACTACCTTTCGCTGACGGGCCACAAGTTTCATGCGCCGAAAGGGATTGGTGCGCTGTACGTCCGGCGCAAATCGCCATTCTCGCCGTTGGTCTACGGCGGGCATCAAGAGCGTAACCGGCGAGGTGGCACGGAAAGCGTGCCACTGATTGTGGGCATGGGGAAAGCCGCCGAACTGGCCCGAAAACATTTGCCTGAATACGAGAAGAAGGTGCGTCCGCTGCGGGACGAGTTGGAAGAAGGGATCTTGCGTTCGATCCCCGACACCGAATTGAACGGCCACAAAACGCAGCGCTTGGCCAACACTGTAAACATCTCTTTCCGCAGCATCGAATCCGAAGCGCTGTTAATCCTTCTCGATAAGGAAGGCATCTGCGCCTCGTCCGGTTCGGCGTGTCTGGCGGATTCGGAAGAGCCTTCACACGTGATCAAGGCGATGAAACCGGAGGCCAAACAATCTCGCTCGATGATCCGTTTTTCCCTTGGCTCAGAAACAACGTGCGGGCAACTCGCGGATGTTTGCGGTCGCGCAAAGAGCCTTGCTGAAACCCTGAGAGCAGCGGTTAGATAAGAAGTGTCAGGCGAAGAGGATTTCACTGAATGTCGGAAAGTAGCGATACACCTCTGCATATTGTTGAATATCCCCGGGGGGCACGCCGGGGGCACGCAGTTTGACGGCGGGTGTTGTCGGAAGCTGCGAGTTGAGGTGCCGGATCTCTTTCGCTGTTAGGCAGGGAGCCTTGATGCTACAGTGATCGGAGCCGTTCTGGATGAACGGCAGCGTATCAAAACGGCACGCCCTGACGATCGGCTCGTCCGCTGTCCGGTATAAGATCCCTCCCACAGTCAGCATGAAAGCTCCGTCCTTGTAGCGAAAGTGAAAGAGTTGCCGGTAGAAAATCTTTTTTTCGTCTGGCAGTACCGCGTTGCGAATGGAAAGCTGTTCAGCGATTTCGTTGTTTATAACCTCCCGGAAAACTCTGCCGAGATCTTGCCCCCGTAAATCGGCTCCCGAAGTGCCGGGAGGCAGCTTCTCACCGATAAGCTGCTTCGCGATGCGCAGTCGATAGTCCGCAAGATCAAAAGGCCTTCGAGTTTCCTCCTCGTAAAGATCGCGGCCCTCTTTACTAGGCTCTGCGTCGGGCTGCGCATTGACCGAAATGACGAGCAAACTGCCACTTGCGGCGCGCAGGCAAACGGTCGCAATATCTCGCAAGACGCTCACATTGAGTCGATCGTCGTAATCCAACCAAAGGATCGTCCGCCGTTTCCAACCTAGAGTTGGCAGAGCTTCCGAAGACGCAGCAAACTTCAACCGAATGCACTTGTAAGGACGGTTGAACCGAAAGCACGCCTCCGCTGAGATATCCCTTTCAATGCTCAGCATGTCGGTTATTCCGAGTTGCCGATGGAGGAGTTGGAAATCGCTGAAATATATTGAGCCGAATCCCACGTAACGATAATCTTGAATCCGCTGAAAGGGATGGAGGCGTTCGAATGCTGCGCATAGCATTCTCCGTTCAATCGCCTTCGCCGGTCGAAGGGCGTAATTAATGATTCGGTAGCTGGGTGGCATTACCCTTTTTCTCCTTCGTAGCGCATGAAGTATTCGAAGGTTTTCTCTCCCACCGCTGTGAATGACCTCACTTTGAGGATTTGTTTGGCTTTCTCCACCTCCTTAACGGGTTTGCTGTATTGTATCCTCTGCATTCTCGGGCCAGAAGGCGCAGGGGGCGGTAGCGGGGCCACGAACGGGTGTGGGTGAACAACCACTTGCACTTGCGTGGCCTGCGCCGCGCTAATCGCACTCTGCAATGGTCTAACTGCAGGAGCGGCGGTTCTTTCTTTTTCCAAATTGGTGAGAAAAGTGAGAACAGGTCTCGTCATCGCGATCATCTCTTGCTGGACAGCTTTATAGATGGGTGAGTCAGCATCAACTCCTGTTTTGGTCGTAGTCCACGGGAGCAAAGCGCCGTCATCGCAGTCGAAATATGCGTACCCGCGAAAATAGGCGTAATTTGGATGATAGGCCGGCATTTGGTGGCGCTTCTCCCAGACAGTTCTTGGAGTCTGGTCAGCGCGCACAATCTGGCGACCGTTGCAGAAGATGTACCAGCCGCCATCGTGCAGACTACGCTCCGACACGCCAGCGTAAAGCTTCACTCGCACCGGCGGACCTGGCTCGCCTACCAGCTCCTTGCTGGCATAAGACTTCTGCACGTAACCCGGCTTGAGCGACTGTGAAGCAAAAAGCTCCTGCGGATCATGCTTAATCGGCAGGCCATTCAACGCAATCCCAAGCTCGCGGCCCAACGTTAAAGCGTGCGCGTGACTCATCTCCGCTGCAAGCCTGCTTCTAAAGTTTTCCAACGCGAAAGTATCCGCCACGTTTGGCAGCAGCCGGTCGACGTCGATGACCGTACCGGTATCCTTCTCCTTAACGTGCAAACCCGTTTCCAGCTTATCGAATTTGAAATGCCACTTCTCAGGAGATTCGCCGTCGGCCATCCACTCATCAACATCGACATCGACGGTAAACCTCGACTCCGCCGTTGTTGAGCGCACGACGAAATGGCGCCCAAGTCGAAAAAAGGTCCGTTTCATGCCCACTCCGAACTGTCCCATTGAGCCGGGCGTGCCCACAGCTTCTTTGGGACGCCCGAAGCGGAACGCGTAGTCGCGCGCGATATCAACGGGAATTCCGCCACAGTTATCCGCAATCCGGAAGTGCTTAGAGTCCAGTTCGATCCGCACCCAGAGTCGGTCGTAATCGCCGGTGGGACGAAGCCGCTGCGCCCCGTCAACCGAATTGTCCGTGAGGTCAATAATGGCTCGTTCTAGCGGGATGTCGCGGGTGAGCATGGAAATGAAGAACTCCTTGGTGGGGGACGCATCGATGAGCCCCTGCTCGCCTTGTGGGGATGAAGTAGGTGCCATGCAGTTACTTGCCTCCATCTCTCCAAAACTGTCTTGCGGAACCGGTAACGAGCTTTCCTTGCAACCGCAGGACGGCTTCGCCCTTATCGAACTTCTGGTGAATGACGCCCCCGAGAATCATCTTTTGGTCGGAGTCGTTCAGCGTCTGCGGGGAGAAGTGGGCGCCGCACTCGGCGAGTTCGGCAAAGTTGGTTTCGTTCGCGCCGGTCGTCAGAAACTTGTCAGCATCTTGCGACGCCAGCCAGACGGGGAATCCCCAGGACCGGCCCTGCCGGGCGAGAGCGCTCAGTAATCCGGCCTTGCTTTCCTTCGGCAGCAGAAGGTGTGCCTCGTCTACAAACAACACCATCTTAATGGGCTGAACCCCGTTCACCACGCCCAAATTCTGGTTCAGCTTATTGATTAACAAATTGAGAATCAAGGCGACCGCCAGAGCCTTCGTGTCGGTATCGTTACCAAACTCTTTAAAGTCGATCACCAGCGAGCCGTTCAGCCACCCCTCCGCACTAATCGCCTCATCTGCATCGGCAAATAGATGTAATCTTTCGATCTTCTGGACGATTGCGAGATCAACTCCATCCGCTCCGCTGTTCGCTAACTCCTGTTCCAATGACTGAAAGTCCGGCGAGGCGAGGTGCTCATAAGCATCAGCGATGTTGCGCTCCTGCTTTGCGCCTAATTGGGGAGCAAAATAGCGAATGAGGCTCGCAATGGCGTAAGCTACCTGTGCGTTCTGAGCTGGATTCGAGTGCCGGTATAGCGGGTTAATGGGCAAAGCTTGCTGGATCAGTCGGACGTGCCGGGCGCCGGTCTGTTCGAGGAAACGCGTGCGGTTCTGGCGCTGTTGAGGATTGTTCGGATCGTCCTCGAGTTCCCCTTTCATGTCGAAGAAGACGAAGCGGACGCCCTGGGTGGCCAGTTGCGCTAGGAGATCGAGTGCAAGCTGGCTCTTGCCCGTTCCCGGCTGACCGGAGACCACCAGCAATCCATTGTTAGTTCCCGGACCATTGACGGACCATTCCGGCGCATCGATGAGGACTTTCAGCTTTACTTCAGCCTCCACCACCGGCAGGGAAACAATTGCCTGCGCCGCTCGCTCGCCGACGTAGGTACCCGTTCCGACCTTGAGCAGCTCGGCCACGAATTTCGCTTGGTCGTTGCCGGAGTACTCCCACATCTGCTTCAACCTTTGGCAACCGAATTCAAAATGCCTCCGGAATTCCTGGCGATAACCCACCTCATCGAGTGCGATCCCACTGCGGTGATTTAGGGCTGCCCGGACAACATCCTTAAGCTCGTCGCCGACCACTTGCTCGTCGTTGAGCGTGACCCCCTTTGAATCCTTGGGCTTAAACTCTGGAGGTACGCCCTCACCTAAGGCAAGGAAAAGCGCAGCGCGCCCCAGGACAGCTTGATTGCGTGCACCGACTCGGGGGAAAACGTTTTCTATGAAATTGTGTGCTTCTTCACTCGTGTCAAATTTCACCGAAGTTTGCCCCTCGTTTCGGCTTCGTTCTCTGCGCGCATACGCTGGTATGCCTCACGCGTCAAACGGAAATATTCCTCATAAACGCCGCGGTCGGCTACCAGCATCTTGGCCGCCTTTCGTGCTGCCCGGTTGAACTCTGCTGCCGTCTGCCAATCCAGGGTACTGTGAAAAATTTCCTCGCGCATAATGTGCTCGATCATCACCGCGTCCTCCTGGCTGCAACCGGTAACTTCGATGATGTCTTTTTCATATCCGTCCATAATCTTCCCTTTCGCTTACACAACTTGTCCGAAGTAGTCACTCGTGATGCGCACCTGGTAATCGATGCTCTCGCCCTCACCATGCGGGTGCAAAGTGTAGACTCGCGCCAGGCGGTCCCGGATCCTTTCGAATAACGGTCCTTCAGGATCGACTTCGGCATTCGTGGAAAGAATAACGGACTGGTGGCCGCTCAGGTAAAGCTGGTCGAGCACGTTGGAGCGGACCTCTTTATCGAGCCGCGCCAGTGGAGTGTCCACCACAAGGGGCGGAACCAGTTTCGCCAAGCGCCGCAGCGCCTCGTAAAACGCAAGCATGCGAACCTGGCGTTGGCCCGCCGAGGTGTTCGTCTCCTCCCACGTAACCCGTCTGCCGTCCCTCCGAATTAGGAAACATTGCCAATGGCTATCGAACTCCATACCCTCAAACTCGCGCGTGCGTTCCGTAATTTCTGACCAGAGTTCCCCGACCTGTTCGGAGATTCTCTTCCTTAGCCGGATGGCAGCTTGAGTCCTAATTTCCCCCGCAGCCTCGCGGTACCGGCTGGCAAGCGAGGCGAGACTCTCGCCTTTCTCGGCGCGCTCGACGACCTCGCGCTGATTCGTTTCCTGGCGTTTGAGCTCGGCCAATTCAACCTCAAGCCGCGATACCTCCGCAGCAATCTCACTGAGACGCTTCACGATTTGGTTTTGCGTGCTCCTAAGTTCTCCGCGTTTATCGTATAGTTCCGCACCACGCTTAAAGGCAGCGGTGTCCTGTTGCATCTGTTTGATTTTCTGGTCGAGCTAACGAAGCTCCGCGTCCATGTACTCGATACGTGCGCACATCTCGGCGAGTTCGCCGAGTGAACCTGCGGTCGCAAGCCGCGCACGAATCTGTGCGCTCGTGTCGCTACGTTCAGCGACAAACACTCTCTCAGACATCCCTTCTGGGGGCGGATGAAATAGCCGGTGTAAGGCATCTTCGAGCCGCTTCAGATAGAACGATTCAATGTCGGGCTGCAACGTAAACTCCGCCGGCACAGCCCCGAAGACATCATTCTTGATTTGGGGAATTTTGGGCTCAACGGCAGACCTTGCACTTTCCCAGTCCCGCCGCCGTTCCTCTGAGCAAAGATAGTCGTGGAGGTCGGTGCGATAGTTTCCCAGCAAATAGACTGGAATTGCCAGCTCCCAGGCGCCGCCAAGCTTTGTCTCAAGCTCTGATTTAGCCTTGGTCAGTTCGTTCCGCCGCTCCTGTGCTCGCTGGAGGTCGTCCGGGTCAACGGCACCGAGCGTGCTGAAGTCATCTACGAGCTGAGGGGGGGCGATTCGGGAAGAAAAGACTACTGGTGTTCAAAACCGTGGCGTTGGCGGTGCCACCTGAGAGACTCGCAGTCGGGCAAGTAGTGCTGGTTTTGGGGGCGAAGTATGGAGCTGCCCGCGCGGGGCTTCAGAAGATGCGCGGCATCACCACGTTCATCAAAGCGGTCCTCTGCTACTAGAATATTGTAATCGTTGCTGATTGACCAAAAACCCTGGTCGAACAGCCAGTGGGCGGTTTTTGATAGCGCGATGCCATTCGTGGGGTGGTTGCTGCCGCCTTGCTTGAATTGATGGATGTGGGCGGCGTCGAGCACAGTCTTACCGTTCAACGCGATCATCCGGT
>Ga0208692_1002155_pt1 | contig 9918 bp, 9 predicted proteins | sample June2015DPH_20_1_3_FD_184721 | JGI IMG/M metagenome (GOLD analysis project Ga0208692, IMG submission 184721) | Peatland microbial communities from SPRUCE experiment site at the Marcell Experimental Forest, Minnesota, USA - June2015DPH_20_100... | ecosystem: Environmental > Terrestrial > Soil >...
CTGTCACTCAGGCAGAGGGCGGCGCCGTGGCGCATTAGCACCGTGGGCGTGTCCACTTCGAACCACGATTCGTGGCGAGGCTCCACTGCTACGCGCACGTCGTCGGGAAACTGCTCCAGGACCTGTTCGAGAGCCTCGAGGTCGGCGCGCAAGTTCGGCGGCAACTGCAGGAGTACCGGTCCCAACTTGGATCGGAGACCCCGGGCGCGTTCGAGCAGCCGCCTGACGGGCTCGACGGGATCGCGCAGACGCTTGATGTGGGTGATGTACCTGCTCGCCTTCAGCGCGATCACGAAGTCCTCGGGCGTGCGCGTCCTCCAAGCTTCGAACGTCGATGGTTCGGGCAACCGGTAGAAGGCGCTGTTCAGCTCGACCGTGGCGAAGCGAGCCGCGTAATGCTCGAGCCAGCGCGCTTGGGGAAGACCCGTGGGGTAAAAGCGCTCCCGCCAGTGTGGGTACTGCCATCCTGATGTGCCGATGAGCACGGGCACGATCTCAACGCTATTTCAGAATTTCGAGCGCCTCCTCGACGATCGTCACCATGGAGGCCGACTGGCACGACGAGGTCTTCGCGGCCGTGAGTCACCTCCCGCACCTCGTGGCCTACGCCCTGATGGATGCCGTCCTGGGATTGCCCCTGGGCGAAGAGCGGCTGCAGTTCGCGGCCGGGGGGCTCCGCGATTTCACGCGGGTGGCCGCCAGCCATCCGTTGATGTGGCGGGACATTTTCCTCATGAACCGCGACCCGATCCTTCGCGCGCTGGCCGCATACCGCGGGGTCCTGGCGGCGCTGGAGGGGGCCATCCGCGACGGGGATGGCGAGGCCCTGACCGCGCGGCTGGCGCGGGCCCGAGTGGCCCGGGAGGAGATCACCCATCGCCCGTGACACGCTGATTCGTCGTGAGCCAGAAGTGGCCGTCCTGGTGGGCGTCTGCCGGCACCCGCAGGCGCGCTGGGAGGCCGAGGACTCGCTGGCCGAGCTGGAACAGCTCGCCCGGTCGGCCGGGGCGCGCGTGGTGGATGCCGTCCTCCAAGAGCGGGATCGACTCGACCCTCGGTATCTCATCGGGAAAGGCAAGGCGCTGGAAATCCGCCAGCGCTGCGCGGGCGCAGACCTGGTCATCCTGGACGAGGAGCTGTCCGGATCACAGCAGCGCAATCTGGAGGAGCTGCTGGGCAAGCGGGTGGTGGACCGGACCGGGCTCATCCTGGACATCTTCGCCCAGCGGGCCCAGAGCCGGGAGGGGAAGCTTCAGGTGGAGCTGGCGCAGCTCGACTACCTCCTCCCCCGATTGGCCGGCGCCTGGACGCACCTCGAGCGATTGGGCGGCGGCATCGGCACCCGGGGGCCGGGCGAGACCCAGCTCGAGTCGGACCGGCGGCGGATCCGGACCCGCATGGCCAAGGTCCGCCGCGACCTGGAGCAGGTGCGGCGGCACCGCGCGCTCCTGCGGCGGCCGCGGCGGAAGGTCCCGTTTCCCATCCTGGCTCTGGTCGGGTATACCAATGCGGGGAAGTCCTCGATCCTGAATGCGCTGACCCACGCCGGGGTGGTGGTGCAGGATCAGTTGTTCGCCACGCTGGACCCGACGCTTCGTCGCCTCGCGCTGCCCGACGACCGGGTGGCGCTTCTCTCGGACACCGTGGGTTTCATCCGCAAGCTCCCGCACCAGCTCGTGGCGGCATTCCAGGCCACGCTGGAGGAGATCCAGGAAGCGACCGTCCTGCTCCATGTGGTGGACATCAGTCACCCGCACGCGGAGGCGCAGCAGGCGGCCGTGGAGTCCGTGCTGGGAGAGCTGGGGCTGGCGGATCGGCCCACCATCCTGGTGTTCAACAAGATCGACCGCCTCGGGCGGTCACCCTTCGCGTGGCACCCGGGCAGCGGCCGCGTCGCCATCTCGGCGAAGACGGGGGCCGGACTTCACGAGCTGCGCCAGGAGATCGTGAACTGTCTGAACAGGAACGCCGCTCCGGGAGGAGCGATTGCCCGCGAGGCCGCCGAGGCCACCGCGTGAGCATGATTGAGGCCGTATGCTGACCCTGGCGAATCGCCTGACGATCCTGCGCATCCTGATGACGCCGGTCATCACGGTCCTACTCCTGTACCGGCAGATGGCCGCCGCATTGGCGCTGTTCCTGCTGGCCGGGATCACCGACGGCCTGGACGGGCTGGTGGCCCGCTGGCGGGGGCAGAAGACGACGCTGGGCATGGTGCTGGACCCGCTGGCGGATAAACTGCTGCTCACCTCCACGGTCGTCACGCTCACGATCCTCAAGGAGCTGCCGCGCTGGTTCACGATCATCCTCGTGAGCCGTGACGTCCTGCTGATCGGCGGCTCCGTCATCCTGTACATGTTTCTGGGCAAGATCAGTACGCCCCCGTCATGGCTGGGGAAGGCCACGACCGGCTTCCAACTGGTCACGGTCCTGTCTGCCATGCTGGACAACTTCATTCCGGGGCTCAAGCCCGCCCTCCTTCCTCTGACCCTGATCACGCTGATCCTCACGATCACCTCCGGTTTGGACTACATCTACCGGGGGGCGCGCCTCCTGAACGACCAGTGACGGCGGGGCCGGCGCGCCGGGCGTGGGGGTGGCGGTCCCATCCGCGTCCCGTTGTGTCCCCGCGGAGAGGCGCCGGACGCAGGAGGAAATGCGGGAGCCCACGTGGCGACGAAGCTGCTCACCATTCATGGCGTCGAGCCCGGCAGTCCCGCCGCGAAGGCGGGAGTGGCGGCGGGTTCTCTCCTTGTGAGCGTCAACGGCCGCGCCGTGCAGGACCCCCTCGACCTTCGGTTCGCGGAGACGGCCACGCGGGTGGAGCTGGTCTGGCGCGACGGACACGGAGCAGAGCACCGGGCCCGCCTGGAAAAGCGGGAGGACCTGCCCCTGGGTCTCGAGGTGGATCCGCTGAAGATGCGGGCCTGCAACAACCGATGCGCCTTCTGCTTCGCCCACCAGAACGGACGGGGGATGCGCCGCGCGCTTTACTTCAAGGACGACGACTACCGCTTCTCCTTCCTGAACGGCAATTTCGCCACTCTGACCAACCTCAGCCGGACGGACATGGACCGCATCTTGGAGCAGCGGCTCAGCCCGCTCTACATCTCGGTCCACGCCACCGACTGGGCGCTCCGCAACCGGATCCTGGGGAACCCGAAGGCCCCGAACATCCTGGAGCAGATCGCCGCCTTCGCCGCCGGGCGCATCCACATGCACACTCAGGTGGTCCTGTGCCCGGGCATCAATGACGGGGAACATCTGGCCAAAAGCCTGGAAGACTTGGCGCGGTTTCACCCGTTCGTCGAGACCGTGGCCCTCGTCCCCGTGGGGCTCACCCGGTACCGCGAGAAGCTGCCGGTCCTGAAGTCCCCGGACCCGGAGTATGCGCGGTCGCTGCTGAAGTGGGCCGAGCCCTGGCGCCGTCGTTTCCTGAAGGAGTTGGGGACGCGGTTCGCTTTCCCCTCGGACGAGTTCTATCTCCTGGCGCGCCGGCCGTTTCCGGCCGGCCGGACGTACGAGGGATACCCGCAGCTCGGCAACGGGGTCGGAGGCAGCCGGAAGTTCCTGGACGAGTTCCGGCGGCTGGCGCGGAGGCTCCCCCTTTCCGTTTCCCCGCTTCGCCGTTTCACGGTTGTCACGGGAACGCTGGCAACCCCGGTCCTGCAAGGAGCGATCGAGCGCCTGAATCAGATCGGCGGCGTCAGGGTTGAGCTGATCCCCGTCGTGAACGAATTCTTCGGCGGGTCGGTGACCTGCGCCGGCCTCCTCACCGGAGCGGACATCGTCAAGACCCTCGAGCGCCGGCGGGACCGGCTGGGCGAAGGCATCCTCATTCCCTCGGTGGCCCTGAAGGAGGACGAGGACATCTTCCTGGATGATCTCTCACTCCAAGGCCTCGGGTCCCACCTCGGCCATCCCGCCCTGAAACTTGAGGCGACAGCCCGAGCCCTGGTGTCCGCGGCTCTCGGAACGCAGGACCTATCCCAGCGCACGTAATCCGTCCACACCCATTCGCGACCTGCGTGCACTCTCCGGGTGGATTCGCAGCGCCCCCTATGCGTGTGCTGGTCCAAATACGCTGGCGATTCCACTACAAGCTTGCCGATCATACCGATGAACTGTCTGCCTCCGGTTCCCCGTCTGCTTAGCCCGGATTATTCGTGAATGCGCTCGCGAATGATCCGGGGCAATGACCAAATCCCAATGGCCAATGACCAATTGCGGATGCCCATCGAACGGGACCAGTAGGCGGCGCGCTTTGTGTGCCCACCACCATTGGTCATTGGAAATTGGCTTCGTCGTGAGCTCAGCCGAACGGTCATTGGTCATCCGATCTCACTCCTGTCCGGCTAAAGATCGAATAACGACAACTGGTTACACGGGTCGTCCAGCAGATCTTGCTCCGGAAACGCGGTAACTACCTGAGAAAGCGGCTCCCGCTCGAACAGGGTGAGGCTCAGAATTTGGAGGATTTCGTAGAGGCTGCGCTCGAGCTGGAGTTCCTTCTTCACGATCGCCACCAGGACGTAGATGCTGATCGCGATCCAGACTTGGGTCTTCACAGCATTTACCGATGTGCCATAGAAGGCCTTGATCCGCAGGTGCTGCTTGATCCATTTGAAGAAAAGCTCGACCTGCCACCGGCACGTGTAGAGTTGAGCAACCTGGAGCGCCGGGAGCGCGAAGTTGTTCGTGAGGAACACGAACCGCTGCTGCGTGTCGAGATCGACATAGGTGATCCGCCGCAACGGGATGGGGTACAACGTGGCGGTCTTGGGCCCGTAGAGCACGATGGTCTGGTCGCTGCGCAGCCCGGTGGTCTTGTCGACCGGCCGGGAGAGCCGCCGGACGTAGTCGAGTCCGCGCTTGCCCCGGATCACAAAGAAGGCCAGCGCTTCCGTGATTGCGTAGAGGCGCCCGAAGTCGGTGTAGCCACGGTCCAGGATGTAGAACGCGCCGGGTTCTACCACGAGGGCATCGAGGCGCGTGACATCGGCGGCCTTCCCGTCCGTGATCGCCACGAAGGTCGGGATGTTGCCCCGCAGGTCGAGGAGTGTATGGAGCTTCACTGCCGCCTTGGTTCGCCGGAAGCGGGCCCACGGAAACAAGGCCAGACACAGGTCGATGGTCGTCGCATCGAAGGCGTAGGCCGTCTGGGCCAACTCGACGGCGAAGGGCTCGTCGCAGTACAACTGGCGGGCGCGGCGGATCAGGGTCTGCGCGAAGTCGGCGGAGATCCGCCAATCCCGCGTCTCGTTCGCATCGGCCAGCGTGCTCCGCGCGATGCGGCCCCGGAGCCCGGTGTGGTACAGCTTCGGCTGAAGGGCGCGCAGACACGTCTCGATGTCGCGGAGACTCTCGCGGTACGTCAGTTGGGCGAAGGCCATGCAGAGGAACTGATCGTAGCAGGAGAACGAGTGCACCCGATACGCCCCGCGGTACCGCGCGACGCACCGCTCGAACGCACGCCGCGGGATCAGGTCCAGGAGTTGCGCAAACACCATCCGTCCAATTGGCATTGGCCCATCCTCTCTGCCAGATGGCAGGCAGCAAAAGTGGGCCACAGCCTACGCGCGAAATCGAATCGATACCAGTCATCGGTCGCCGTAACACTCGAAAAATGCGTCAGTTATCGCAACGGTCCAAGAAGTTAGCCGGACAGTAGTGATCCGATCTGGGCAATTCAAGGTTCCGTTCGTGAATTATCCGGGTTAGGAAGGGTCTTGGGGCAGAGAACGTGGACGGAGCCCGGAGTTCGAGCCCGTCATGCGTCCCCAACAAGGGCGAATCTGGGCACTGGGAAGAGCGGGTTTCAATACGGTGAAGGTAGTCGGTCAATGTGCGGAGGAATCTGGGCGGGATTCGAACCCGAGTTATGGTTACGATCACGTCTTCGTGATTGTTGGCGAATAGTTACAGGCTCGGAAGCAGTCGAAAAGTGAGTACGACTAAAACACGAGGGGTTATTTCGGTTGGTCAAGCTGAGGTGCGCAGTTCGAGGCCTGCACGGCTACAAACGAAGGGGGCAGGCCGATGGCTCGTCCTGCCCCCCACGGTATTGGCCGGGAGTCAACTCGGGGCTAGCTCGCCAGGCCCTGCCAGGAACCGTACACGCTCGAATACCCCACGCCGCCGTTAACCGTTGAGATTGGCGTGCCGGTCATAGCCCATCCGGTTCCCGGACAATCCTCACCAGTCGACGCGTTCACCGGCCCAAAGCTGCAGACGCCGATTTCCCCCTGGGCGGCCGGGGTGGCCGTTGATGCGAATGCGCTAGAGTAACTCCATGCCCCATTCCAAGGGTCGTTGTCAGGGACGTTGGCATAGCCGCCATTGCGCAGCGCCGCCATGTTCCCGGGATTGTTGTTCTTGTCATTCGCCCACAGAATGGCCTGGGTCACCCCCATCTTGGTATCGGAGGCCGCGCGGGCGTACTTAGACTTCTTCTGCGCCGACAGCAGGTTCGGGATGGCGATGGCCGCCAGGATCCCGATGATCGCGACGGTGATCAGCAGTTCGATCAGGGTGAAACCCTTGCTCTTGCGCCGCAGCAGCTTCAAGATCGAAATCCTTCCTTTCTAAGTTGTTTTTGGGTGTGAGTTCTTTCGGTGATCTCCTGATCGCCCGGCATCTCTGCGCCCCTGAAACCACTGCGTTATTCGAAAGCAATGCAGTGAACATGCCAGGGATGGATGATTCTCTGGGTTATCGGTATACATTGAAGAGTCCTGTAAATTTAAATGGTTAGCTCTCGTTGACGACTTCTCATCAGTCCTGCTTCCCCAGGTGGACGTCCAAAAAGATTCGTCGCCTGAAAACTTTTGTCTGGATCGGACAGTATTTGTCAGCCTTACGGATTTATTTCGTAACAGGCGCATTCTGCGAAGTCAGGCTACAAACCTGCTGCGAGAGGCGCTGGCTCGAGGGGACGTTGTGGACGGCTGGGGCCTCCCCAACAGGGGCGAATCTTGGCACTGGGAGGAGAGGGTATCGCTGGCGTGAAGGCTGAGGCGAGCCATGAGCCGGACGAAAAGCGCGCAGCGGTTATTGGGTCGGCCGAATGGCCTTGTTAGCGTAGTTCAATAAGGTATCTGACAAACTTACCGCTTCTCTCAACTGCTTCCTCTCTGGTTCTATGTGTGCCCTTCTGAAAAATCCTGGAATACTGGTCATCAGGAAATGGGGGACGTAGGTTCTAAAGCGCGTTCAGGTATTTCCTGACTTCTGGCAGCTCCTCCGAAACAGCTAACCGATTGACGGCGGAGGTCGTCACCCCCACGAAGCGTGCTACCTCCGCCCCCGAATACCCCATACCCCGGACAGCCAGTTGACAGAACAGCCGCCGGGCCCGGACCACCTCTCGCGTCCGGACGCCGGACCGGAGCGCCCCTTCCGTGACTCCCTCCTTCGCGAGCAGCCGCCGCCCCAAGGTGGCCAAGTCGATGACCTTGCGCGCCAACCGCAAGGTCTCCCTCTCGCGGCGCGCCGCGTCCGCCAGCAGCCCCTCGACGAAGTCCCCGCTGCCCGGGATGCGCGCATCCGCAGCCACCTTGGTTCCCTTCCGCCGCAGCGAGAGGACCTGCGCCCAGCCCCCCAGGCTCCGGATGAGGCCACCGCCCACGAGGTCGGGCCGGCGGCCCTGCACGAGCCCCTCCCGGACGAACGCCTTATAGCGCTGGATGGCCCGGCGTCGTTGCTGCCCGAAGGCGGCGAGCACCGTGGCGGTGTCCTGCCAGGCTCGGTCCACTACCCCCAGGATCGCGGCATGCCCCGTCCAGGGGTACCTCCGCAACTCGCCCACCCGGTGCACCAGGCCCGCCCGCACCGGGTTCAGTCAGATGGATATACCGCGTCAGTTCCAGGAGATACGGCTCCTCCTCGCAGAGGATCGACTTGTAGCGGTTCTGGAACAGGTGGCCGTACCGCCTATGGCGCCGGTTGAAATTGACCACGTACCCGGTCAGCAGCTTTTTCATGCTCTGGAAGAGGGGCCGCGCCCCCGTGCGCACCAGCAGGTGGAAGTGGTTGGGCATCAGGGCCCACGCATAGACCGCCCACGCCCCTGCCCGCCCCCGCTCCGCCACCCGCTCCACGAAGTCGGCCCGGTCACCACACATCATCCTGGAAGAGCCGGGTCCCTTCGATGCCGCGTCCTATGACGTGGTGCATGGCCCCGGGCGCATCCAATCGCGGCTGTCTCGGCATGCGGGGATTCTCCCGGCTTTCCCCTCATCGGTCAAGTTGTTTTAGAACCTACGTCCCCTTCTTATGGTTCACCCAGTTCAGCCAGCTCCGGAAGCTGGCGGGCCTCGACATTGTGCGGGTGCAGTCCGGGCAGTTTGCCGGGCAGGCGCGGATCTCGAAGTGTGGCCGCGGGCTCCTGCGGTGGGCGCTCTACCAAGCCGCCCTCGGGGCCGCGCGGACCGTCGCGGGGCGCGCCCGGCTCGCGGCCCTCAAGACCAAGCGCCACGGCGACCGGTATGCCGGGTTCAAGGCGACCGTGGAGTTGGCGGCGAAGCTGCTCCGGGTCGTCTGGGGCGTGTGGCGGAGCGGGACCCCGTACGACCCGCGGCGCGCGGGGGGCCTCCGGCGCCAGCCCTGCTGAGGACCGGACGACATCGTCTTCCCCGGGGAGCCGGCAGCGCGACATACCTACGTGGCGGCCCAATGGGACCGCCGGGGGACACTGGCGCGCCGCTCCCGCTCTCGAGAGCCCGGACTAGGCCGGGTGGGTCCCTCGGGCAGCGAGGCGACCGGATGGCACCACTACGATGAGGCGCGAGAGATCACCCGGGAGCGGTCTCGGGGGCCGACGGCAACCACCACGTTCGCGACGCGATCCACGGGTCCGCATCGCAAGGAGGAATTTACCTTGACACCGCAGAAACGGCCGGGTCCCCTTCTTACAGGTTCGGACTAGGATGGCTCCCCGGGCAGGGCGAATCCGGGCACTGGAGGGAGAGGGTTGCGCTTGTCTGAAGGATTAACGACCAAAATGAGCGGGGCGGTGGTTTACCGCAGCCGCTGGATTGTCTTGTTGGGTAAATGAATATTTCTTTTCATGTCATGCCCCGTGTCAGTGCCTAACCCCTTCGGTGTGGGACCTCTTTCTGACTCTCTTCTATGAGTTCTCTCGCCATTACCAACAGATCGCGCGGGCGGATGAGCTCTAGATAAACCCGCGCAAAAAGACGGGCGCCGAATACCATTGCCTTTCCCTGATCGTTCTGACCCCTTACGTAACGTATATCACGATACTCGGGGAGGGGGCCCGCTAATTTTGCTGTCTTTATTCGCGCCGCTTCCTTTCCTCGGACGAAGCCCATTTTCAACCCAGACCTTGAAGCAAGTTCGAAGAACTTCTCGTGGTCAAATTGAGCGAAGACCTTAATCCTCCCCATCAACACGTCTAGCATCACGTCGCGCGGGTACCACAACAACGGAGGCAGCGCGAGACTGTTCCGCATACCAAAATCAAGCAGGTTGACAGCCTTCGGCGCATTGATAATCGCTGCGACCTCTTCCTCCTTGGATGACTCCGGTCCGCCCATCTTACAGAAATCGCGACACCTCATGTGATAGAACGCATGCGCTACCTTCAGACCGCCATCAGACGAGGTCCGATTATCTGCTACGACAGCGAGGAGGTGGAGACAGCCGTCGAGCGTCAACCCGCTTGATCCATCTGATTTGGCCCGCGCAATCAGAGCCCGGATTTGGTCGCGATAGTCCTTGGAGACAGTGCCTCTAGTCATCCGAAACCGTTGCCCTGACATGGGGTTGACACCTTCGTCTGTAGCGAGAGGCGGCCCCGAAAATAGGACAGGCGTTTAAGTGAAAACTCTGCTCTACTGGATGGAGGAATTTCCCGTCCCGCAAGGAGAGCAGACAATGAGACGACCCCGACGGAAT
>Ga0208692_1002158_pt1 | contig 9911 bp, 7 predicted proteins | sample June2015DPH_20_1_3_FD_184721 | JGI IMG/M metagenome (GOLD analysis project Ga0208692, IMG submission 184721) | Peatland microbial communities from SPRUCE experiment site at the Marcell Experimental Forest, Minnesota, USA - June2015DPH_20_100... | ecosystem: Environmental > Terrestrial > Soil >...
AGCCACGCTGCGGCCTTCTTCCATCGAGCATCCGTGCAGGTCGAGTTCGAAGGCATTGTTGGACCGGTCGAAGTTTTGTCGGGCCACGATCGTCCTCTCTCCACCGGTCGGATCAACTTCCCGGCCAGTCGAAATCCCAACTGGATTATAGAACTTTACCAGGCGTGGCGGGGTCGAAGGCTTCGGGGTCCTTTACAATCTCTGATTGCTCGAGGATCCGAACCCCGTTTCGTGGGGTGAGCTTGAGGGCCGTATGTCCGGTTTGCGACTACACGGCCAAAGGGAGCACAGTCAGTAAACACCACAGCGTTACTCGCGATCTATCCCGGCGAGTGCTATGCCACCACAAACCTCCTCGAAGGGGACTTCGGGGGCGTTTGGTGGTGGGAAGGGGATTTCCCAACGCTTATTCCGGGTGTACCACTTCGGTGTCCGCAAAGGGCGTTTATCGTTCCTAATCCAGCCAAGTCCCCACTCAGCGTAGTTTCCGAGTGCGCCGTGATCCAGGCACAATCGCCAAGGTGAGAGGGCGGATACACGATTCTCCTGATCAAAACAGCCAGGACGCTGATTAAAGCCTTCTACCGCGAGCAACACAATTTCCATCAACGCACTTTTCAGACACCACCCGCTATCACTGCAACCGCTATCACTGCAACTTGACCGGCGATCGAAAGATGTGCTAGGATGTGCCTTCACTCAGATCGTGCGGCAACGAATCTAAAGGACTTTCCCGACGTGAGACGCGGCAAGCTCCATCTTTGTCTAGTGATGTTATTTTTGATATTCGGAGTGGCGGTTCGCGAGGCCCCCGAAATCTTGAGTCTTACCGACGACTGGTCGAACGACGGGACGGCGGTGAGTGCTGCAGATCCGCTTCCCAAGCTGATTCAACGTCGCATCCTCCCACAGGAAAGAATCCAAGCTCCCGCCGTCGCGTGGTTGGCTTCAGCGACCCTGAAGATGCATGACCCCCTCGCTAGTATCTCCGTTTCAGCAAACAGAACGGGCAAGAGTCTTCAACATTTCCTCTCCATTCAAAGAGTCTAACCCAGCGCGAGAGCGCCACTGTCGATAAAGATTGTGCTCGTTGCCGGCGCCGAGCAGACTGACTTCCGCGGTGTGAGTGTGCCAGCCGCGATGAGTGATTTGCCTGCAACCGTGAGCCAGCACAACGATTCGAGTTAACACGTAGGGAAATCCACATAAGATACTCGGCCTTTTTGTCGGGACTTCGGATCCCAAAACCTGGCTCAAAAGGATGGCTTCATGAGGGGGCACTCTTTCACGCGGGACCAGAAATCGAGTGGCGGGAATGGACGCCCTCGACGGGACAGCGACTCTGCTGCATTCCGAAGTTGCGGGCCGCCTCATGACGGCGGCAAGCTCATTGTGCTGACCGCGCCGCTCACCGAGACCATTGACCACGCTGGCTACTTCATCCAGATGGCCTTGGCATCGATGCCGAAGCGCATGGAAGCCGCCATCGATCAGAAGTATCCCAAGTGGCGCGAAGTCGAGCGCAACCCGGACGGGTCGGCCCGGTACATGCCGGCGGGCGTCAGAGTGTTGGAGGCATCGCTCCTTCGGGAATTCCCCGCTGAAGACGTGGGCTGCTGTTACCCCGATGACCTCTCCCAGTTCATCGGCCCCCGGACCCGCGTTGTAGGGGTCTCCACACACAATCCCCTGGGAGTGACATTCGCGGCCGGTGTGTACGCCTCGGTCTTTGGTTCCTCACGGGAGCCGATCAATGCCCATTACGCGAAACAGTTATTTCGTGCGCTGCGAGAAAACCCGTACCGCTCTACCTTCCAGGTGATCGTCGGTGGGCCCGGCGGCTGGCAGATTTCCCAAACCGACAGCTACCAAGACCTCGGGGTCGATTGCGTTGTGGAAGGTCGCAGCGAATCGGAGCAGACGCTGGAATTGTTTCACCAGGCGATCCGGGGCGAGGCACTGCCCCGCTTCGTGGAAGTGCGCCATCCGAAGACCCGCGAGGAGTTGTTGACCCCTGCAAGGCGCACCACCTTCGGGGTGGTCGAGATGACCACCGGATGCGGTCGGCGTTGTCAGTTCTGCCTGCCGGATCTCAACCCGCAGATTGATTTCCCGAAGGACAAGATTATGGAAGGCGTGCGTGCTAACGTGCGCGAAGGCAATGACCTGATCTCGCTCGCCACCGAGGACATGTTTATATGGGGGCAGGTGCGCACGGGCACACCGTTCTATTTCCCCCATCGCGAAGCGCTCGTCGACCTTTTCACGGATGTGGTCAACGTGCCGGGGGTCAATCACCACCTGCTCAGCCACAGCACCATGGCGCCGGCGGTGGTGGACCCGAAACTGATCGAGCAGTTATCGGCGGTGTTGCTCGACAAGAGTCCCGTCAAGCTGCCGCGTCTGAGTACCCATCCAGAAGGGCGAATCCTCTCGCCGCTGATCGGCCTGGAGACGGGCTCGGTTCGCATGGCAAAACAGATCATGCCGGGCAAGTCGGCGCCGTTCCCCATCGAGGAATGGCCCAGCGTGGTCATCCAGGGTCTAACCATTCTCAACCGCAACAACTGGTTCCCTGTGCTGACCCTGATGATCGGGAACCCGGGGGAGACCGACGCCGACTCGATGGCCACGCTCGATCTGATCTACGAGGTGGAGCAACGCGGGCTTTTCGCCTTCTTGGTCCCGTCGATCTTCACACCGTTGCACGATACCCGGCTGGCTACGCAAAAAGGGGTGATCGAAAGCCACGAAATGACTCCGCTGCAGTGGCAGATCCTGATGAAGTGCTGGAAGATGACCATGAATGCGGCCCTGCAGAGCTGGTGGGGGCCGCCCGCATGGCGCTTGGGCGCGTTTCTCCTCTGGCTGTGGAAGTTGCGAAAAACCAATGGGCCGGCTTTCACCTGGCCGTTGCTGATGTTCACCAGCACCTTCCCGGAACGGCTGATGGAGAAGATGGGCAAGATTTACCGTGGCCGGGCGCTCGCAGTGAAGAGCCGGAACGAATTGCTGGCATCAATTAAGCCGCAGCACTGGAAATACCTGCGGGAGGACAACGGCGACCTCCCCGACGGTTGGGATGGGGCGGCTGGAACGACTCCGCCGCTACGCATCATCCAATCCGATGCCGCCCACGATTAGCATGCACGCCATCCGTCTCAATCTCGAGTGATAACGGCAAATTGGTCAGGCCAGCCTTTGTCGAACCCGCGTCGCGATTGAACTCCGACGGGGCCTGGTTTCCACCGCATTCCGATCGGATGGTCGCCCACTCGGAAAATACTCTCATGTGGTCGCAGAAGAATCTATTCGCTCTTCTCAGTGCAAGTCGTGGTCGCGCAGATAGTTCCGGCGGTGGTGGGGATTCGGCCCGAAAAGTCGGCTTCCTGGAAAATGGTCGCAGGCCAGGGTCGCTGCATAACTGTTGGCAACAGCCCTTCCCACAATCAATGGGCGGATAGGTCCATGCTCGTTGGGGCAACTTACGCCTTGTGCCGCCGGTCAGAGCCTTGGCTTAGCAGGTTGCTGAAAAAGGGGTCGGAGGCGCTGTAGCGGCGGGTCTACCCCGCCATAACCTCAGTGCCCTCAACCCGGACTGGCGGCGTGAAGCCGCCGCTACACCCTTTTTCAGCAACCTGTCAGAAATGGGGCCTCTGCGGAAGGTGCATGAGCTTCCACATTCGTGTCCTGACCTCACTGCGCGGAACGCTGCAAGAGACGCCCCGGGACTGCGACGATGCCCCCCAGATCATCCCTGGGACCAGAATAAAGCTTGCACCTTGCACTTGACAGGCGATCCGGCTCGTGGTAGCCTATTCTGGTTGTCGCAGGAGAGCGCTGGCAAACGGCTGCGGATGTGGCAAAGTGAGACGAGGTGGACCCGGCAAGGGGGAAAAAGGCGCGGAAAACGAAAAAAGATACTAAATAGTGGGAACGAACTCAGTCATGTGTGGCAAACAAAGGGCTTAGCGTTTTTAATGTGCTCGAAACGAACTGGTTTTTGATGCAAACGAACTCAAAACGAACCCCAAAAAGGGGCCAAAAACCGCCTTTTGCGTGGAATCGAAGTCAAATTCGCGAGCCGAAAGGCGCCAAGGGGCGAAGGCAAGGGGGCTACACGAGTAGCGAACTTGACGTCGCCCGGCATCAGAAATCCGCCGAGGGGTCATGGGCCTGCGGCCCACCCAGCGGGATGAAAATCGCTGGTGTTGTCACCCCCGCCCGGGCGGGGGAGGCGGCGCAGTCTTGCTCTTAGACCAGTGCGCATGCGATGATACTCCATTCTTGGCGGCATCATGAAGCTGAACTCATGTCTGATGAAGAGTACCGTGGTGGCGGCCTTGGGCGGCCTCCTCTTCGGATTCGACACGGCTGTGATTTCCGGGACGACACAGGCCCTGAGCAGGACGTTCAACCTCTCGCCTGGGTCACTGGGGTTGACGGTCGCGAGTGCGCTTTGGGGAACGATCCTGGGAGCAATGTTGGCGGGAATCCCCGGCGACCGGTATGGTCGCCGGGACAGCCTGCGTGGGACGGCTGTGCTTTATCTCGTTTCAGCCCTGGGGTGCGCTTTTGCGCGGAATTGGGAATGGCTGGTGTGGTTTCGTTTCGTGGGAGGGCTTGGGATCGGCGGCTCCTCGGTGCTGGGGCCGATGTACATAGCGGAAATCGCACCTGCGAAGTGGCGCGGCCGGTTGGTCGGTTTCTTTCAGATCAATGTAGTGCTGGGCATTCTGCTGGCCTATTTCTCCAACTACGTGATCGGGCTGATGCATTTCGGAAATCTTGAGTGGCGGTGGAAACTGGGCGTTTCGGCAATCCCTGCAATTCTCTTTTTCCTGATGCTGTTTGGCATCCCGCGGAGTCCGCGGTGGCTAGTAAAGAAGGGCCGCGTGGAGGAAGCGAGACGAGTTCTCCAAATGACTGGGGAAGAGAATCCTGAAGCCGAGCTGCGGGAAATCGTTGAATCCGTCGAGGTGGGGCATTCGAAGGAACGGTTGTTCTCTCGGAAGTACCGGAAGCCGATCTTTTTGGCGGTTTCCATCGGTGTGTTCAATCAACTTTCTGGAATCAACGCAATTCTTTACTATTTGAACGACATCTTTGCACGCGCCGGTTTCAGCAAAGTGTCCGGGGACATCCAGGCCGTGGCCGTGGGCGCAACGTTGCTTGTGTTTACCATCCTCGCCATGTCGGCGATCGACCGGCTGGGTCGCAGGATGCTACTGCTGGTCGGGTCTATTGGCACTGCCGTGTGCCTCGCCGGGGTTGCCGCGATCTTTCTCACAACGCGGCACGAGAACCTCCTGGCGTGGCTGTTGATCGGCTACATCGCGTTCTTCGCGTTTTCGCAGGGCGCCGTCATCTGGGTGTACATCAGCGAAGTCTTCCCGACTCAAGTGAGGGCTAAAGGCCAGAGCCTGGGCAGTTTTTCGCACTGGTTCATGAATGCGCTTATTTCCGGGACATTTCCTCTGATGGCTGTCTCCTCCGGGGCATACCCCTTCGTATTTTTCTCGCTCATGATGGCGGTCCAGTTCTTTGTGGTTCTCTTCTTCTATCCGGAAACCAAGGGCGCGTCCCTGGAGGAAATGCAGAGGAAGTTGGGCATCGCTTGAGCCGGCCCCTATAGCGCGAAAGCGTGTGGCTAACCCGTGGAGCCCGGGGGTATGCGCTCTTGACGGAGAGGGATATGTAGAGGTTGACGGATACCCGACGCAGGTGGCCGACACGGCATGATCCAGCGACGCAGGCACATGGCCGTTCGCGCACGGCGTCATGAACGGCTCGCGCCGCCGAAGTAAGTCGGCGACTTCGCCAATTGTGTCGGGGTTCTTGTGGCGAGCCGTTCAGGCAAGGCGGGCCACATCGGGCTGAGTGAGACCGTACGAGTGAGTTGGCCAATCTCCGGCAGTCATGAGGAGGACAAAGTGAACCGCTCAGAGATCAATGGCATCATCCGCGATGCTGGCCGGTTTATTCGACAAAGGGGGTATTACCTGCCTCCCTTTGCCTATTGGACACCACAAGACTGGTCGACCAAGGGTGAAGAGGCACGCGACATCGTAGAGAATCAATTAGGCTGGGACATCACCGACTTTGGGCAGGGAAATTACAGGAAATGCGGTTTATTACTTTTTACCCTTCGCAACGGGAGCCTCGAAGAGTTGAGGAGCAAAAAGGGGAAACTCTATTGCGAGAAGCTGATGATTGTTGATGTAGACCAAGTGACACCGATGCATTTCCATTTCAAAAAGGTGGAAGACATCATCAACCGCGGCGGAGGTCGACTGGCGATCCGCCTTTACAGTTCGACCCAAGACGAGGGTTTGGCTGAGAATGAAATAACAGCAAGCGTTGACGGTGTGAGCCGCATCGTGAAGGCGGGCGAAACAGTGCTCCTGAAACCGGGGGAGAGCATAACTCTCCCCTCACGTCTCTACCACGAGTTCTGGGGCGTTGGGAAGCGTGTTCTGGTAGGCGAGGTCTCACTAGTGAATGACGACAGGTCTGACAACCGCTTTTACGGCCGAGTAGGGCGCTTCTCAGAGATCGAGGAAGATGAGAAGCCATTGCATCTGCTCGTGACCGACTACGCTAATTACTGGCCATATGCAGAGGTATGATGCCCCTTCTCTGTGCCCGCGCCTTCTTGGTCCGGCGCGCAGACCCCCCGGCGATTGGCTGAGGTGTCCCGCCTCAACTGTGACCTGGCATCGGTCTAGATCTGCCTCGCGAACGGCACAGATCCGTCGAGGCACGATCGAAATTCCCGCTGGCAGCCCGGTCTTTGTGAATCGAGTTTTCGGATTTACCCTAGTTGCTGCGGAAATATTGCGCTTGGTGAAAGCTGTCCGAAGCCATGAAGGCGTCGGCCCTCTCCTACTTCTGCTTAAGAAATCCCAGTGATTGCAGGAACTCGTCCGTGCGCTCTTCTTCCACGGCCCAGTCGGCAGGCTCGCGAAAGTGACCACCCTTGAAGGGGATCAGCTCGCAGCGATTCCCGGCGGCTCGCATGTTATTGCAGAACGCCTCAGCTTTCGCGAAACCCTCCAGCCCATCCTTGATGCCATGAAAAACGATTGCGGGGGGAAGACCGCTGCGGACGTGCTGGGCCGGCGAAAGCGCACGAGCGTCACCGCGGCCGGCCAGGCACTCGCTGAACCAGGGTTCGACGGCTACGTCCACCGCGGCGGAACTCAGCACCATCGCCGCCGGCACCGAGCTGACCGAGGTGTCCTCTCCCGGCTCGTCATACCCTGGGATGATGGCCGTGGCGGCAGCCAAGTGGCCACCCGCAGAGAAACCCGCAACGACGATCCGCTCGGGGTCTATGCCTAGCTCGGCGGCGTGCAGGCGAGTCCAGCGCACAGCGGACTTGGCATCCGCCACACTCTCGACCGGCGTCGTGCCGTGGGGCCAACGCAGCCGGTACTCGAACGAGATACCGACGATGCCTTTGGCTGCAAGGCGTCGACAAACGCCGTATCCCCACTCCGGCATTCCGGCCGCCCAGCCGCCCCCATGGAAGAAGAGAAAGGCGGGATTCTTTGCGCCCGGCCCGGCGCCCGCCACGGGGAAGATATGCGCGTCCAGGCTGGTCGACCCCACGGTCTTGTAAGGGCGGATCACCGGCGCATTCCGATTGGCAAGGCACTCGCGGTACCGCTTGTCGATGTCGGCCCGCAGGGCCGGATCTGTACAGTCCCGATCGAATCGGGACATCAGAGATTCGATCCCTTTGCAACCGAACGGCCCGTCGTCACCCTCGGCGAACTGGTTCAGGAGGATTTCGTGCAACTGCGCGTTTCGGACCACCGGGTTCTTGTAGGTCTCGATCGCGACGGCGTAGCGGGCCTCCGTCACTTGATTGATAGAAGTCTTCAGCACAGGATCCGAAGCGGCCCGCTCGAAGGCCTTTGCCTTGGTATAGCGGCTCAGAAAACGCGAATAGGTATCAATAGAAAGCAGCGTAGAGTCGTTGAAATCCAACTGGGACGCGTATTCCTTCCAATCACCGGAGAGTCCAAGGCGCATCACGCGCAATAGCGCGCCGAAATACTTTATCCGCTCACCCTCAAAGCGAAGGAAGCCGGCATCCAGTGGAACGCGGCTGGAAGATTGAGCGAGGTCGCTTTTGAGCTCCTCCTCGTGCCGATGGAGGGAAAGAAGGAACTCATCCGGGCTTGAGCGGAAGAGTCTGTCGTAGTCAATCCGGCTGTAGATGATCTGTAACCTGGCGAAGGCTTCGTTTTCTGCCGCTGCTTTCCCGGTGAACCTTGCCGTCCCAAAGATGTCGGATGCGTCACAGTTCAGCGTCAGCGGCTGCCCCGGCAACAGGAAGACGCCGAGCGTGTCCTTGTTCCGGAAGTCGAACTCGAGTTCCGCGTACGTCGGCTCCTGCAACTGGACGGAGAAGGAGAAGCTTCCGTCATCGCCTGCGACCGCGGCCTGTCGATCCTTGTTTAGAATCAACGTCACGCCTTTCGAAGGGGCGTGTGCGATAGTCCCGCGCAAGACGGTCACCTTGGGAGGCTTGCGGTTCTCGCCGGTCGGCGCCACGGTTCCTTGGGACGTCGCACCTAAGATCAAGAAAATCGCAACTCCAACCAGCCAACTCGAACGGCTGCCAATACTGATATTCATCGCCTGTCCTTTCGCGCACAGCTTTGCACGGTGCCGCTTGTAACCGCAAAAATCGCAGAACATACGTTCTCCTTGAGACGGAAGTATCAAAATCCCCGACGAGGCCGTGGCCTGCTGGGACCACCAATCACGCAACGAATCGGCACACCCTATGCCCATTAAGCGATACGATTGGAGGTCGGGAGAAGTTCCCCGTGTGTGTAACGAGGCTTGTCTGCCCCGCGCGGTTTCCCAAGCGGCTTAGACCCTTTATGTTGCCGAGAGTTCCAGGGCCAACTGCTTCGTACTGCCGATTGCCAATGGGGGCAGACCGGAACTAGTTGTTGTTAACAGCCCTTCCCACAACCAATGGGCGGATAGGTCCATGCTCGTCGTGGCAACCTACGCCTTGTGCCGCCGGTCAGGGCCTTGGCTTACAAATGGGGCTTCTGCGGGAGGTGCATGAGCTTCCACACTCGTGTCCTCACCTCACTGCGCGGAACGCCGCAAGAGACGCGCCAGGACTGCGACGATGGCCCCCAAAAAATCCCCGAGACCAGAATCAGGCATACAACTTTGCACTTGACAAGCCATTCGAGTTATAGTAGCCTATTCTGGTTGTCGCAAGAGCGCGCGGGCAAGCGGACGCGGCAAGGCAACGCCAAAGGGACCCGGCAAGGGGGAAAAAGGCGCGGAAAATGAAAAAAGATACTAAATAGTGGGAACGAACCGAAGGATTTGTTGAGAAGAAAGGAGTTAGCGTTTCTCGGGGCTAAAAACGAACTGGTTTTTGAGTGCAAACGAACTCAAAACGAACCCCAAAAAGGGGCCAAAAAACTGCCTTTTGCGTGGAATCGAAGTCAAATTCGCAGGGTGGAAGGCGCCGACGGTTGGGCGAGCGCAAGGAGGCTACATGAACTGCCAGTTTGATGTCGTTAGCCGGTGGGGGGACATGAAACTTCGATTTTCCGCGCCATTCGATCCGAACAACGAGCCGGAGTCTTTCTTTGAGTCGTTCCCCTCGCGCCCCGCGGTTTTTGCCCTTTTCCCGTCTGATTCCGCAGTTGCTTCCCCGCCGTACCTCAGCCGAACGCGGGACCTTCGCCGGCGCTTGAGCCGGCTGTTGTCCCCAAAGCGCGAAATCTCGCGCATGTTCAACCTGCGGGGATTCGCTCGCCGGGTTGAGTGGCAGGTTGTCGGGTCTGCTTTTGAGGCTCAATGGCTGAATTATCTTCTGAACAAACAGTATTACCCCCGGCAATACCGTTTCCGGCTACGCCTTA
>Ga0208692_1002159_pt1 | contig 9910 bp, 9 predicted proteins | sample June2015DPH_20_1_3_FD_184721 | JGI IMG/M metagenome (GOLD analysis project Ga0208692, IMG submission 184721) | Peatland microbial communities from SPRUCE experiment site at the Marcell Experimental Forest, Minnesota, USA - June2015DPH_20_100... | ecosystem: Environmental > Terrestrial > Soil >...
TGCGCTTGCGCGAGACGGATAGCAAGCTTCTGCGGGCCATCGACGAGGCGCTGGGGCGAATCGAACGCAAGACATTCGGGGTGTGTCAGGCGTGTATGAAGCCAATTTCAGCCGCCCGGCTGGACGCCGTGCCCTGGTCGCGCTTGTGCCGGGAATGCAAGGAACAACGGCAGGCGTGAAGGCTTCGCAAGGCTTCGTCCACTGCCGGGAGAACTCGGCCCACAATTCGGTTGCGGCCAAAGGCCGTGCTGTAGCACTAGGCTTTGACCGCCTTGAATTTCACCTTGCCGTTTTCGACGCTTACGGAAAACTGCACTTTGTCGCAGCCGAGCGCTGCCTTGATTTGCTTGGTCTTGTCGCGAATGTATTTCTGGAATCTGGCTGGGTCAAGGTTCTCCACTTTCTGACCTACCTTACGCTGGGCGCTGATCATGGCATTGAAGATCCGGTCAACCTTCTCCGGCTCTCCTTCCGGGTCCGAGCAAACTACTCGCACTATCTTATCAGCAGTCAACGCTTCGAGCTCGCGCCTCTGTTGCGCGAACTGGCCGCGCCCTTCTTCCTTCTCCGTCAATTTTCTTCTCCAGAGCTGGTTCTGGACGGCATATTTCTGCGCCAAGCTGTCGAGTTTGTAACGCTGGCCGAAGTTCAGGCTGGCCTGATCGCCGGTCAAATGCTTGATGAGGGTTTCAACGCGATAGACTAGATCGCGCGGGGGGCGGTCGGAGCTCCCGTTGAGGTACACCTCAAACTCAATCTTGAGGCGGCGAAGGTCGTCCTCGAGTTTGCTCAGTTCCTCATCGATAGTCACAGAGGTACCTCAAGCATGTCCCGCAAATCCAAATTATACCCATGCTGAAGCAAGGCCAGTCAATCGGAAAGTTGACGCTCCCGCGCAACTATGTTCAAATGACGCTGGGATTCAGCAGGTTTTTGAAAAGACGGCGCGGCATGTCATTCTGATCCCGCCTTGCGGGAGACGCATCTGGGCATTTCAGGAATTAGTAACCACCGAGATGCTTTTTGGTCCGCCCATAAGAATGGTGTCCCGCTGTGGCGGGATCAGGACGAGCCCAGAATGGCTTTTTTCCGCAGGTTGTTAAGTGTCCTGCGCAGCGGGCTCGCGGCGCTCCGAATGGGGGCAAAGGAAGGCAATGGTACACTCCGAGGGTGATGCCGGGGCAGCGACAACCGGGCTGCTCCGCCAGATCCCGGCTGTGAACGAGCTGCTGGGTCGAACGGCCCTGAGAGATCTCCAGGCGCACGCGGGCCGCCGTCTGGTGGTGGAGAGCACGCGCCGGGTCCTCCGGCGTCTCCGGGATCGGATCGTTGAGGGCAGTCTTTCAAGCGTTTCCCTTGAGGCGCTGGAACAGGAGATTGTCATCGAGACCGAAGCTGCCGCCCGCTTCTCTCTGAGAGCCGTCATCAATGCCTCAGGAGTGGTCTTGCACACCAATCTGGGCCGCGCCCCTCTGGCGCGCGAAGCGCTAGAGCATCTTGGGGAAGTTTCCACCTGCTATTCCAACCTGGAATACGACCTGGACCGCGGGGCTCGGGGCAAGCGGGACGCGCACACGGACCGGCTCTTTTGCCAACTTCTCGGTGCGGAAAAGACGCTGCTGGTGAACAACAACGCCGCCGCCGTGCTCCTGGCTTTGAACACCCTGGCCGAGGGGGCGGAGGTCGTTGTCTCGCGGGGTGAGCTCATTGAGATAGGCGGGTCCTTTCGCATCCCCGACGTGTGCGCCAAGAGCGGCGCCATCCTTCGCGAGGTGGGAACCACGAACCGCACCCGCATCGGCGATTACGCGGCGGCAATTAGTGAACGAACCCGCGTGCTGCTGCGCGTCCACCCGAGCAATTTTCGCATTTTGGGCTTTACGGAGCGTCCTTCTCTGGAAGAGTTCGTGGAGCTCGCGCAACGCCATAGCCTGATCTCCATGGAGGATCTTGGCAGCGGATGCCTGGTTGACCTTTCACCTCATGGCATCCGGGATGAGCCGACCGCAAGCGCCAGCCTGAATGCTGGTGTGGACGTGATCACATTCAGCGGGGACAAGCTGCTCGGTGGCCCACAGGCCGGAATCCTGGCCGGTAAGCGCGAGCCACTGGAACGAATCCGCAAGAACCCGCTCTTCCGCGCCCTGCGCGTTGACAAACTCACCATTGCGGCTCTGGAAGCCACCATTGCTCTTTACCTTCAGGGAAAAACCCAGGCCATCCCGGCTCTGCGCATGATCCAGCTTTCCAGGCAAGCAATCCACCAGCGTGCCGCGTGCCTTGCGGAAAGGATTTCGGCCCACCCGCAATTCTCGGCTCGAGTCCAGGATGGCGATTCGCTGATTGGCGGAGGCTCAACTCCCGCGCAGGCGCTTCCCACAGCCTTGCTGGCGGTGACGCATTCACGCCATAGTGCCCAGGAGCTCGAAAGATTCTTGCGGCAGAATTCGCCCCCTGTTATCGCCCGAGTTGAACAGGATGCCCTGCTCCTTGACCTGCGAACCGTGTTTGAAGAACAGGACGAAGAGCTTATCCGAGCCTTGGAGGCGATTGAGTAGACAGTCTTTGGAGTGCGGCGGCTTGCCGCCGCTCTTTTCGCCGCGAGCTTGCTCGCGCGCCTCTCAGGAGCAGAATGGGCAAGTCCGGCGGCCAGCATGCTGGTCCCGCCGTGCGGGAAAAGCGGCAGCAAGCTGCCGCACTCCAAAGCCAAATGATATTGTTATGCGAGCCCTCGTCTTTGATGGAAAACTGGCCCTGCGTGATATCGACAAGCCTATCCCCAAATCTGGCGAGGCGCTAATTCGGGTCACGCTGGCGGGAATCTGCGGGACGGATAGAGAAATCCTGAAAGGCTACTCCGCCTTCCGGGGTGTAATGGGTCATGAGTTCGTCGGGCGAGTGGTGGAATGCGCTGACTCAGCGTGGATCGGCGAGCGCGTGGTGGGCGAAATCAACATCGCATGTGGTGAATGCTCGTGGTGTTTCCGCGGCTTGACCCGCCACTGCCCTCACCGCACAGTTATGGGAATCGTGAGCCGTGCCGGCTGCTTTGCCGAGTACGTGGGGCTGCCGTTGCGGAATCTCCACAGAGTTCCCGCCACCATTCCGGATGAGGCGGCAGTCTTTGTCGAGCCTCTGGCCGCCGCCGCCGAGGTTCTTGAGCAGATGCGCCTCGAGCCCGGCACGAGCGTGGTGGTTCTTGGGGACGGCCGGTTGGGTCTCCTGGTAGCCCAAGTCTTGAAAAGCGCTGGAGCCCAGGTCATCCTCGTGGGCAAGCATGGTTGGAAACTCGACTTGGCGCGGCCTTGGGGCGTCAGGGTGATGACCGACAGCAAGAGTGAGTTGCAGGCGGCCAGCGTTCCAGTGGTTGTGGAAGCCACCGGCTCGCCACGCGGCCTCGCAGAAGCTTTCCGCCTGGTTGAGCCGCGAGGTACAGTGGTGATGAAATCAACCTTCCATGACCCCGCGCCCTTTGATGCCACCAAGCTCGTGGTGGACGAGATCACGCTCCTCGGCTCGCGCTGCGGGAACTTTTCTGCCGCCCTGGACTTGCTTCAGCGGGGGCAGGTCAGGGTGCAACCTCTGCTCTCGAAAGTGTTTCCATTGGAGGAGAGTCTTGAGGCGTTTGAATATCTGGAGCGAACCGCTTGCTTGAAGGTCTGCCTGGCCAATCCTCTTGGCTAGCAGATTCGCATTAAGGCGGGGTTAGTTCCGGATTCCCTAGGCCTCACAGGCTTCAGACGTGAACCGTGGCTCTCGGATAGGACGGCGGAGGTGTTTCGCTTGAACCAGAAACGATTAGGATTCAAACCACTTTCAAGGTGGGCAGGGTACGCCTTATTGCTTTTTGCCGTGGCGCTCAGCATTCTTGTGAGTGTTGCGGCTGAAGGCAAGAAAAAGACGCCTCCCCCGCCCCCAGCAGATCTGCCGGGCCACGTGAACTACTTAGCTCAACAACTCTACGGCGTGATGCTCGATGACTCCGCGCCCATCACGGACGAAATCCAGAAGCTGGTGCTCGATCATCTCCAGGAGTGGATGGCCGATCGCACGCCTTCCGATGTGGAGGTGCGACGCCAACTGGAAATGGCCTTCTCCGAGCTCCATTACCCCCTCTTTGGAGAGCCTGCGGCCTTCGCCCAACCGTGGAAGGGCCAGGTGGTGATTGGCGCAGGATATACTCTGGGCTGGAGTGACTATGACCGCTTGAACGTGGTCGCAATCTTTTCCAGCCGGCTGGGCCACAGCCGCCTCGTTACGGTCACGAACTTTGTGCCGCGCACCGACCTCCATTATGCGTTCCTACAGGAGCCGGAGGGAGACGCGCTGCGGTTCTTTATTTATGGTTTCCGACCGGGCAAGAGCCAACCCCGGTTGACCGCCATCTTTTATTCCTTCGATGGTCAGAACCTGAAGTCCTTGTGGGAAGCCCACGACGTGTACGATGGCAAGATCGAGTTCGAGAAGGATCGAGTGGTGATCCGCTACCTAAGAGAAGAGGAATATACTCGCGAAGAGGCCCACCGGCGAAAGCCCCCACGCCACCAAACGATCTACGCCATCACGCCCGGGGGGTTGGAAGTCCAGAGCGAGCAAGAAATTCCCTTTTGAGGCGGGAAAGTGGAAACTGGAAAATGGAAACTCGAAAACAGAAGCGAGTTCAAATTGCAGGCCCAGAGGACCGATCCCGCCCTGCGCGGCCCAGGGCGTGAACCCGTCCTGGCGGGACAACTGACCACCCACAGCTTACCACTGACAACTGACCACTGACCACTGACTACTGACTAACCCAGCCATTGTGGATTGTGGGCTGTCCCATCGAAGTGGGTTGTCGTCTTAAACGGCTCGAACTCACCCTGTGCCGCAACTGGCGCAGTCTTGGCCAAAATTGCGGCGACCTGTTTTTCCCCGAGAGGCCTGAAGGTTCGTGCTGCTTCCAGCGCCTGATCGAGGATTTGCAGGCTGTCGCAGCCCGTGATGACAACCGAGGTGGGCAAATTCATGGCGTAGTGCAGGCACTCCACCGGCGTCACCGTGTTGCTCCGCAGGATGAATCCGTCGCCCATGGGCTTCATTCCCAGCACGCCGATCCCGTGCTTGGACAGAACGGGAAGCACCTTCTTGCCAAAGCTCTTGAAGTGGGCATCCATAACGTTCAAAGGCATCTGTACGGCATCGAAGGTAAACCCGCGCTTTGAAGGCGGCATCCAACATCTTCAAATGAATGTCCGGGTCCTTATGCCCCGTGAAGCCGATGTAGCGGAGCTTGCCAGCTTTTTTCGCTTCCAAAGCCGCTTCGAAGGACCCGTTGGGACCGAAAATGCGGTCGGGGTCAGCGGGGCGAATGACTTCATGGAACTGGAGGAGGTCGATCGCGTCCGTTTGCAGTCGGCGGAGCGATTCGTCAATTTGCCTTGCAGCCACATCCTTCACCTGGCCGTCAACCTTGGTCATCAGGAAAACTCTCTTCCGGTAACCATCCCGCAAGGCCTTACCCATGCGCACTTCGCTTTCGCCGTGGTTATAGTCCCAACAATTATCGAGAAAATTGATGCCCTTATCGACGGCGGTTCGAATGATGCGAATGCTCTCCCCTTCGTCTTTTTGGGCGCCGATATGGTAACCGCCCAGGCCCACAAGCGACACCTTCTCGCCACTGCGTCCCAGCGTGCGGTAAGGCATCTCGCCTGCCCCGGCGCCGGGCGGCGGAGCTGACACCGCTTGCTCCAGCAGTGGAACGCCTACAGTTGTTGCGGCAATTCCCAGCGTCGCTTTGCCCAAAAACTCGCGACGATTAGGCTTTTGCGGATTCATAAGACCACCTCCATGCTTTGCTCCGTTCATTGTAGCACGGGCGTCCCGCCCGTGAGCTTTGGGCCCTCCCTTGACCCATCCGCGGGCGAGACGCCCGCGCCACCCAGGGCCTCTACGAAGAGCGTCGAAGGGTTTTTCGGCAACCCAGTTCGATTTTAAAGAACCCTGCCCTGAGCAAAACCACCCTATCACTATATCATGAAGCTTCCCCTAAAACGCCTGCTCCACGCGTGAATAGCGCGCCGAGGCTCGGGGCGCGGCAGGACTTGAAAATTCTCGGTCATAGCTGGCCCTGCTTCAAGACTGGGCATGCTCGTGCCTACCGAAAAGAAGGCGCCCGCCGAGGCGCGGCTCTGGAAAGGCTACCTAAATTGCCTCAGATTCTGATGTCGGCGCCCGTCCAAGATTTGTGTCCTGAATCCTGACTCCTGAATCCTGGTCGAGCCCCTGGCACCTGAAACCCGGCCCCTGACACCTGCTCTACTGAAGTTCGAGGCTTTGCAGCATGGCGTCGAAGGTCGGCTTGTAGGCGTCAAATAACGACTCGGGGGCAATAAAGATGAGCGAAAACAGGGAGTTACTCTGGCGCGTTGTGACCAGCAGGTCTCGCTCTTTCTGACCTTGAAGCGGCGAGTCGGTTTCAAGCAAGGTAGAAAGGGCCGCACGCCCCTCGAGTTTCATGCCACCTTGCTTAATCACCCGCAGGTTGGGGTTCGACAGGCGCATAGTATCCAGTAATTCCTGCGTAGCATCGACCAATCCCCAATTACCCTGCCTGGAACTTTGGGGTTGGAATCGACTAATAGAAGTGCCATAAGCCTGGGTCGAACCGGATTCTGCGTCCTCCACGATTCCCCCGGGCGGGATGAAAGCGACGGCATCTTCGTTCTGCTGCATCTGCCAGTTGTCAGGGTAATCAATTGAAAATCCCTTGCCCTCAAACTTGATTAACCGGCTCGAAGGCACTGGAGGAGGACCAGAGGAACTGGCAGAAGCGGGTGGCGCAGGTGTTGCCGTGGGTGGGGCCGGGAGACTCAGGAGGCGCTCTTTCGTGGCCTCAAATTCCGGGCTGTTGGTCTTCCATTCCTTGGCAGGCCCGAGCCGCGGGATTTCGCTGTCCACGTCCTTGATGCGGTTTTCGGGAACAGGGTGATCGGCGAAGAACTGAATTGTTTTCTGCGGGTACTTCTTCTCGATGATCTCAAAGAACTGGGCCATGGCGTGAGGATCGTAACCTGCCTGGTAGAGGATGTACGTTCCCACTTCGTCAGCCTGTGATTCGGCGCTGCGTGAGTTCTTCAGCAGAATCGAGTTCACGCCTAGGCCCAGGCCCATCTCTGCCAACTGGGCAGTTATACTCCCCGTCTGGCCAAGAATGCCTCCCAGGATCGCCAGCGGCGCCTGGGCCAGCAACGCCTGTGAGACCGCATGCGTCCCGTGGCGCATCACCACGTGCCCGCTCTCGTGTGCCATCACCCCCGCAATCTGCGCCTCATTCTCGGCCGCCATGATGGCGCCGCGGTTTACGTAAATGTACCCGCCCGGCAAGGCAAAGGCATTGATGTCAGAACTATTCATGACTTTGAATGTCCAGGCGTATTCTGAATTGTTATTGGGCGCAAATGAAGCCAGCCGCCGTCCCAGATCGTTGATATAGCGTAGCACCTGCGGGTCCGTTACGAGGGGAAGCTCCTTATCAATTTGCTCAGCATTCTCCTTCCCCAACTGGACGTCCTGCTGCATCTTAAAAAGGTTGAAGGCCGGCTTGAACTTCAGGCTCTCGACACCCCAAGCCCCGCCCGGCGCCAGGAAAAGAAGCGCCAAGGTCATTGACGCCACGAGTCTCTTGCCTGACCGTCGCCACCTGCCGCCGTTCATTTCTTTCCTATCCATTAGTCCGTTCTGTATGCGTTGGACTTGCCACCTCTCTTATCCCCGTAATCCTAATTCTACATGAGTTAATTGCAGCGCACACAGAATTGCCGTCGGCGCTGCACACCCGGATCAGCCATGAGCTCTCCTACCCTTCATCGGAGAAGCGTAATGCAACTCGCGGAAACCGCAAACTGCAATTTGGAAACTGGAAAATAGAAATTCGAAATGGGAAATTAGTTTTCGAGGTTTGGGGGCGCCCCGTCGTGTATCGCGGGCCAGTTTCGATTTTCCAGTTTCCAATTTCTGCTTTCCTTGTTTCTCCGCGTGTCTTTGCATCTGTCGGTTTCATCTAATGGGAAAGGAAAGGACATGGAACGCAGGACTTTCATTATCGGCGCGGTAGCGGGCGGCATCGGCCTGCTCGAGTACGGTTTTGTCTCCCGCTACATGAACAGCCTTCGCGCTCCCGGGGGTGCTTCCGTCAAGGCATACGAGCGTTTCGGCGAGCAGGCGGCGCTGGTGGCCATCACTCCGAACGATGACTTTTATGTGACTTCCAAAGGCACGACGCCGTATCTCGACGCCTCAAGATGGCGGCTGAAAGTCGACGGCCTCGTTGCCAACTCTCTCACCTTGACTTACGATGAGCTGTTGAAGCTCCCAAGAATCGAAAAGACGCTGACGCTGGAATGCATCTCGAACCCCATCGGCGGGAACTACCTCGGTAACGCGAAATGGACGGGGACCCCCCTCAAGCCCTTGCTCGAGCGCGCGCAGCCCACCCAGCAAGCCGCGAACGTGGTCATTTACGCGGCCGACGGGTTTTCCACCGGTCATCCCATCGCCCGGATTTGGAACCCTGAGAATTTCCTCGCCTATCAGATGAACGATTCCGACTTGCCACCCGACCACGGCTACCCGGTTCGCATCTTCATCCCCGGCAAGTTCGGAATGAAGCAGCCAAAGTGGATCACCCGCATTCAGTTCGTTGATAAAACCTACCTGGGTTACTGGGAGTCCAAAGGCTGGTCGGACGAGTGCGAACGCCGGGCGCACGCGCGATTCGCGGACCTGAAGGACGGCGCCAAAATCTCGGGAAAAAGCTTTGAGCTGACCGGCTACGCGATTGGCAATCTGGATGGCGTCAAGGCGGTGGAAATCAGCTTCAACGACGGCAAGACCTGGGAGAAAACCAACCTCTTCAGCAATCCCTCTCCAATTACCTGGAGCTTTTGGAAGTATCTCTGGGTCAACCCTCAGCCTGCCGCCTACAAGATTCGGGTCCGCGCCATCGATGGCAAAGGCAACGTGGAGGATTGGGAACCGCGCGGTATTTTCCCCCATGGCGCTACCGGGCAGCAAACGCTGAAAGTCGTTGTCACGTAGCGTCGTGTCATGATTTCAGAGATCGTCTGCCGTGATTCCGAATATGGTGGACGAAAAGCAGGTCAGGGAGAATCTGCTGGTGGCGCGAGCCTGGGAGCACTTGCCTCCCCCTGGATGGGGTTCCGGGTCTTGCGGCGGACCGCAGCGCCGCTGCTATTTCCCAAGGTACTTCTCCGGGTCCTGATCGAACTTCGCCTTGCAGCCCTTGGCGCAGAAATATAGGGTCTGCCCTTTGTGTTGGCTGGTGGCAGCAGCCTTCTCGGAATCAATCGTCATTTTGCACACCGGGTCAACAACCTTCATGACTTCACCTCGAGGTTTGGAATCTTCAATCAGCAGGTGGTAGGTCGTAGGCGTTAGATGGGGAAGGACCCAGCCTCTAGCGCCATTTTTTAACTGACTACGGACGACCGCCCACGGACGATGGACAACCCTTGCGGCGCGAAATAGAGGGCACGCCGGGGCAACCTACCCATGGCACGCGACGGCGGTCGATTCTTTAGACGGAGGGCGGAGCACCGCCGAGTTCCAAGTTGATTTCGCCCACGCCGCCTTCGACTTTCACTTTAACCGTGATCGGTGACTTTCCGTAGGCCTCGTTGACATAGGCATCACCATCTTTTTTCAGGCCGCGCACGTTGATTGCGCCGATGCCCCCGTGTGCCGTGGCACGCACGCCAACGTCGCTGGGAAGCCGGACGGTAGCTTTGCCTACCCCGCCATCGATGTTGGCGGTGAGGTCATTCTTCCAATCGCCGGTCAAATCCACGATGGTTTCCCCCGCCCCAAGGTCGACGTCCAGCCTGCTGAGTGAGAGGCCTCCCAGAGTGAGCCT
>Ga0208692_1002160_pt1 | contig 9906 bp, 7 predicted proteins | sample June2015DPH_20_1_3_FD_184721 | JGI IMG/M metagenome (GOLD analysis project Ga0208692, IMG submission 184721) | Peatland microbial communities from SPRUCE experiment site at the Marcell Experimental Forest, Minnesota, USA - June2015DPH_20_100... | ecosystem: Environmental > Terrestrial > Soil >...
AAGCGCGAAACAGCAAAGCCCAGGGCGCAAGCCCTGGGAAGGGCATGCGTATGAACCAAGCCCTGAAAGGGCGGCACAGGTTTTTGGCAGATTATGCAAAAGCCTGTGTCGCCCTTTCAGGGCTGAAACTTAATTCCATCCTGAAACCCAGGGTTCCGGAGCCCGCTGTGCGCGCTCCTCCACCCTGGGCTTTGCTGCACCGCGCTTTCAGCGCTTTGGGAATACGGCTTAGCTTGACGCGCATGCCCTTCAGGGCTCTTTTCTCTTATGCTCCTGACCCCGGGCTCACGCCCGGGGCTATTCTCTTCCGCCCCTTCGGGGCTAGGGCATTTGATTGTGTCCATATATTAGGCGGGACTCAATAATTGTGACCCTGAAAGGGTCCAGCAGCAGAGCCCGGGGCGCAAGCCCCGGGAAGCAGAGCGGTACAAGCAAAAGCCCTGAAAGGGCGACGCAGACTGCATCGCCCTTTCAGGGCTGATTTCCGGGATGATCATAACCCCAGGGCTTACGCCCATAAGCGCTAAGATAAACGGATTTCCTGGCTCGGATATGAAAATCGAATGTCGAACAAGAAATATCGAACCGCAGAAGTGAGGAAAATTCCTTCGAAATTCGACATTCCTTGTTCGATATTCGATATTTTCTAGCATCGATCGGCAGGACTTCTACTTATCTTAGCGCTTATGGGCTTACGCTCCGGGCTTGACTACACCGCCCTTTCAGGGCTTTATCACCTGGTGTAGCGGGCTAAGGATGCGCTGTCACTATATAACGCGAGATCCAATAATTATGCCCATGATCGTGATCGGAAGTGGGCGAATCGAGACTTGGCTCTTTTAGATTTGACGGCGGAGGATGGATAATCATGGCTCCCATGGAAAGCAGCCCATGATAAAGCACCACGCCAACAGGCATATGTAGGGCTATGCGATGATGCGAACCGTGCATTGAATTTTTTTGGACGTAAATCATTTCGTCATTGAAGAGGAGAATATCGTGGAAGAGGAATTCAGGAGAAATCTCGGCAATCGAGCAATAATCAGTTTTGGATTAAAAGATGATTATGCGGACGGAAAGGTTGCCAGAATCGACAACAGTTTTGTGGTTTTGGGGGAACCCCCAAATCTTCTCTATGTCCCGTATCGCAATATCGCTTACGTTCGGTTCATCCAATCCTAAACTGAGGTTTAGTTGTTCGAAAGCCGATTGGAAATTGGAGCAACCCCGGCTTGGTGCTTGGTACGTTCACGGCGAGTTTTAGAAATATCGCCAGTGGCATCGATCGCACTGAAGGGCACTAGCGCGTCACAGGAAATTCGGAATTCTTCCCGCGAGTGTATGGACCTCTTGTTCCGCTTGGCAGAATAGTGCCGATAGACGTCAGCGAATTCGTCAGCTGCCTCCAGGTCAAACCTCGTGCGCCTTCAAGGATGCAGCCCCGGAGATCAGTGGTCATCAGGTTTGCTTCCGAGAATATTGAATTCTGGAGGACCGCGCCCGTGAAATCTGCGGAGCTGAGGTTGGATTCCCGGAAGTCACAGTTAGACATGACGGCTCTGCAGAAAACACTGTGACTGAGATTGGCCATTCCGAATTTCGCTGAGTTGGTGGCAGCCCCATTGAATTCGCAGCTCGCAGCCTGTACGGATGAAAGATTGGCATCCATCAGCTTGGCCGCAGTGAATCGGCAGGAGATCAAACGGGCGCGGCAAAAGCTGCAATTCTCGAGATTAGCTTCGGTAAACCAGCAGTCCGAAATGACGGCGTGGTTAAGATAGCTTCCGCTGAGGGTTGAATTTGTCAGATCGCACGATTGCATCCGGACCTCATACAGCCTGCTGTCCCGCAAACTGGCGTCCCGGAACAAGGATGCCCTTATCCGGGTCTCCGAAAAGTTCGATTCCGGGAGGAACGAGCGCTGGAAATTAATCTCACTCAATTCGGCAGCCGTGAAATCCGCTCCTGTCAGAACTGCATTCCGGAAATCGCATTGCGTGAGTTCGGCCTGGCTGAAATCAGCGTGAGACAGATTTGAATCGAGAAAGGTCGCTCCCGTCAGAATGGCCTTGCGCAGATCTGTTCCTTGCAGGTCGACTCCGGAGAGGGTTGCGCCGCGCAGAATTGCACGCTCGCCTCCTTTTCCTTGCAACCAGTCCGAATGCCGCTGCAGGATATCCCGGAGCCGCCGGTTTCGGATCATGATCTCGTCGACGCTACTGTCTTTTCTCAGCATACAATTACAGGTCTTGTGTCCTCGTCAGTGCACAATTCGACCGCTCTTCTCTGCGCATATCGTCCCTCCTTTTGCCCGACTTTAACCAGATTGCAGCGTCCCGGAGGCGCTGCAATGGTGGACAATGGCCGCCCCGCAACCCTTTCGGAATTTCACACCCCGCTAAAAACCGGTTTCCGGCTATGGTGAAGCTGTGCAGATTGAAGTGGGGCGATATCGGCGCCTGTCCATGTGCCGGCTTCGAGATTACTTTATCAGCGCCGGCCTGGATACTTACTTAAGCAATCGCGTATCTAATGGGTTTAAGAAAAGTCCTTGTGAACCGCAGAATATCGAGCACCGAATGTCGAATATCGAAGTGCCGGCTGCACTGGCTTCACTTCTTCGGTTCGATATTCCTTGTTCGATATTCTAAATTTCAAATATTTTTGCTTAGCCTTTAAATATTTCACCCACACCTCTAACAGATCGTGTGGCTGTGGGATTGAATTATCGTGCTGCCTGCCGTTTCAAAAAGTCTCGAAAGATAAAACTTCGGCATATATGCAAATCAGCGTATGATTGCGCGGCATGCGCCTGAATCGAGTTGCGCTCGTCGTGGCGGCGGTGGCCGTCCTGATGGCTTTCGCCTGGCAAGATGCCACGGTCCACTGCAATGATCAGGGCAAGTGGATCGGGCTGTTCAGCCTGGGCAATCACTGGCCGCTGCCACCGCAATTGGCTTCCGAAAATCCCGGAGCCTCGGGTGACGCCGCCGGATACGATGGCGTTTTTTATCACCTTGTCGCCCATGATCCCTGGCTGACCCGGGGATTTTGGCATTTTGCAGACAACGCCAGCCTGCGCTGGAGGCGGATACTCATCCCCGGCTTTGCCCATATTCTCGCATTCGGTAACGATGCGTGGATTCACCAGGCTTACATAGCAGTAAACCTTCTGTTCATTTTTGCAGGTTCATTTTGGCTTGCGCGGTTCTCCGCTTCGCATGGCATGAGTGCCGCGTGGGGATCTGCATTCCTCCTGATACCGTCGGTGATGGTTTCCATAGACCGCCTCACAATCGATACCGCGCTGGCTGCATTGACGATCGGCTTCATACTGTATGCCTGCGAAGGCAAATATGCGCGTTCACTTTTCCTGCTGGCGCTTTGCCCGCTGTCGCGTGAAACGGGGCTTTCCCTGAGCGCCGGACGAGCGTGGCAACATATATGCGACCGCGAGTGGCGGAAACTGGCCCTGACGCTTCTTTCAATTCTCCCATTTGTTTTGTGGTGTCTTTTTCTCCTGGACCGTACGCCGAGGGACGGCACTCCCTGGTTATCCTACCCGTTCGTTGGAATTCTGCGACGAACGCTCCATCCAATTCAGTATCCGATCACCGGGAAATGGATCGCACTTGCAGCCGCTTTGGATTACCTGGCGCTGATTGGGGTCTGGCTGGCGCTTGCGTTTACCGTCCGACTTGCTTTGAAGCGACGGATGGGTGTGTTGGAGAACTCCGCCTATGTCTTTGCGATTGCGGCCATCTGGCTCGGCAAAGCCGATATATGGGGGGGCGCCTACGAGTTCGGTCGTACGCTTTCGCCGCTATTCATAATGCTGGGTCTGCTTGCGATCCGTGACAAGACTCGCTTTTTTCTAGCACCGGTTATCTGCATCCTCCCCAGGATTCTTTTGCAGTTTGAGCCCCAGATGAGAGGTATTCTTCGCAGTTTTTAACTTCGATTCCGAAATTGGCAAAGTGCACTAGCGGACAGGCAAATTCTGATTTTATGTGGGGCGGTTCTCCAGAGCCGCCCGGCCGAAGGCCGCGATTTTTGAGCTTCACTGAAGAGCGTCGCTGCGCGACGGGCGGCTCTGGAGAACCGCCCCACACAAAATACGCACAGGCTCCCCTGAACTGCTTTGTCCCTCTTTGGCTCTTGATAAGCTCTCTTTAACCCGATTGATAAGGTCGAGCCGTGTACGTCAACTTCGCAATCGAGGTTAAAGGCTTCTTTGGAACGCGATCAAATCCTGCTGTCCCTGAAATGATGCTTGCGGAGTTGACATCACTTTGTCAGTTAAGAAATTCGTCTAAGTATCTTCACAATGCCGCAGAAAGGTCATTCAATTATGCTAAAAGCTATTTCCCTAGTGTCGCGCTGCGCAAGAGAGTTGACTTATACGATGGGATGCGGGATCGCATGACGTCCGGTCCGAAGGACCGATAATGAGGTAGGCCCGGCCGGCCCTTCGGGCCTCCGGATCGACACTGCCGAAAACCGGGCAAAATAGGTTAATTCATTTGTAAAACACTACACTAGTACTACTACGTTAAGTGTTGACATGGTCGATCGGCTATGCTAGGCTGCGGCCATGAACGACAACCAGCTGGACAAATGTCGTAAGCGGTTGGAGCAATTCCTTATCGATCTTCTGGATCCTGTTGGTCGTAGTGAGCGCCGCTATTGGGGCTCCGTTTATGTGCGCGGCCTGCTACTCGATGGTGAAAGAAAATCAATCGAACCCATGGCGACTCGCATGCCGGAAGGGAATGTTCAAGCCATGCAGCAGTTCGTTGGCCAAAGCCCATGGGAATGGGAGCCGATTTGGGAGCGGCTTGGCAAGCGGATGACTGCGGAACTCGAGCCAGATCCGGTTTGGGTCGTCGATGACACGGGATTTCCCAAAAAGGGCGAGCATTCGGTAGGAGTCGAGCGGCAGTATTCTGGGACTCTGGGGAAGACGGCGAATTGCCAAATTGCAGTCAGTCTTCATCATGTTGGCGAACAGGGGAGCGCAGTTCTCGGCTGGCGACTGTATCTGCCGGAGAGTTGGGCTCAGGATAAAGAGCGAAGAAAAGCGGCAGGTGTTCCGGATGAGGTCGACTTTAAAACGAAATGGCAATTGGCCATAGATCTCATTGACCAGGCACGTAGTTGGGGCGTTCCCGACCGCATCGTAGTTGCTGATGCCGGATATGGAGAGGCAACGGAGTTCCGAGAAGCACTTGAGAAGCGCGCTCTTCGTTATATAGTCGGGATCTCTGATCAGGTCGGGGTGTGGGCGAAGCCACCCAAGATCTCTGTCCCAAAATACAGCGGCAGAGGACAGCCGCCCTCGCGTTATTCGTACGGAAGCCAAAAACCGACAAGTGTGCACGAGATCGCGCTTAAGGCGAAAACGTGGAAGAACGTTCGCTGGCGTGAAGGCAGCAAAGGATGGCTTGAATCCCGTTTTATGGCAGTCAGAGTTCAGCCTTCGCATGGCTATGTTCGCGGCGAGGCACCGCACAAGGACGTATGGCTCTTGGTTGAGTGGCCCCAGGATGAAAGGGAACCCACAAAATATTTTCTTTGTGATTTGCCCGAAGCCTATACGCTTCGACGACTGGCGCGACTAGCCAAAGCTCGCTGGAAGATAGAACAAGACTATCAGCAGCTCAAAGAGGAACTCGGGCTGGATCACTACGAAGGAAGATACTGGGCCGGCTGGCATCATCACGTCACGCTGGTTATGCTGGCTCAGGCATTCTTAACGTTGGAGACACTCAGGAATAAAAAAAACTTCTGGGTGGACCCTGCCACGGACGCGCCGTGAGATTCAATACCTGTTGTTCACATGGACCGGCACTTGTGCATTCTGCGGCTGCAAAGTTGGAGGCCCCAGAAGTCCATAGAAACTTAACGTTGTAGTACTAGGTAATTGCAAATTGTTTCGGTATGTTTATACTATGCAAACGCCTTTGATAAGGAGACACTTTATGTCGTCAAAATCAAGTGACACCAGAGAGAATCAAAAGAAGTTATACGATCAACGCATCCAAGAGCGCCGGGCCAATCTCGAAAAGAAAGGGATAACCCCCAAGGAAATTAATAAGGACAAGGTGTATGAACATTTAAAGGCCAAACGGCGAGCTATTATGAAGGCGATTGCTGCCATAGACGATAGCAACGCGCGCAATGAGCACCGTAAGGAAGCGGCCGCGAAACAGGCAGCCCCGGAGCCTGCCGCCCCCAAAGAGAAGAAACCCAAGAAGGAGAAGCCGGAGAAGGCCAAGAAGGATGCGCCCGCCAAGGCTAGCGATTAGGCAGCTGTTTTGCGTGGTAAGCCCTACCCGTAGATGTGAAATTCTCGACACTCCCGAGAAAGGTTGCGTTCTGGGAAACAATCCGCCGTAGATTCTTGATTTCCCACATCGCATTATCTTGGGAGCTTGCCAGTCTCCCGTATCCGACTCACTCGCGCAAGTGCTGCGAATTCAGCTGCCGTGGGACACGCTGGCCGACTATAATGACAACAAATTCAGATCTTCGTAATTGCAGTGCGCAAATTGCCTATTGCGGAATCCTCCATGATCGGCAAAAGCATTTCCCATACCGGATCATCGAAAAGCTCGGCGCCGGCGGCATTCATGCGGCATGAGGCCCACGGGATAAACTTTAACTTCGGCAGGCATCGCCGCAGAGCGGCAAGCTTCGAATTGCCCCGTTAATAAATAATAACATCGCTTTTTAGCCTTATATTACATAGTATTGATGAGGAAAGAACCTTTTCGGGCGAGTAGTTGTTGCTCTCCGCCGATAGACGCATCCTATGCCAGAACTGCGCCGCGATCCGATCCAGAAACGTTGGGTCATCATCGCCTCCGAACGCAGCCGCAGGCCTGACGACTTTCCACGCGCCGAACCGTTGCGTACCGGAGGGTTCTGCCCCTTCTGCGAAGGGAACGAAAGCAAGACTCCCCCGGAGATCACCGCGATTCGCAACATCAGGACCAGCCGCGACCAGCCAGGTTGGGAAGTGCGTGTGGTTCCCAACAAGTTTCCTGCACTCCAAATCGAAGGAGCTCTCGATCGCAAGGGAGTCGGTATCTACAACCGAATGAATGGAGTCGGGGCGCATGAAGTGATCATCGAAACCCCGCAGCACGATATGAATCTCGCCGATGCGCCTGTGGATCATGTCAAGAAAGTGCTATGGATGTGCCGGGAGCGGCTGAGGGACTTGCTGCGTGACCTGCGCTTCAAATACATCTTGATCTTTAAAAACTACGGAGCTGCCGCAGGGGCTTCACTGTCGCACCCCCACACTCAACTCATCGCGACCCCGGTCACGCCGCTGACCCTGGCAGAGGAGTTAGCCTCTGCGAAAGAGCACTATTTGGACAAGGAGCGCTGCCTTTTTTGTGACCTGATCCAACAGGAGCTTGATTCGGGAGACCGGATTGTCATCGCCGGAAGTCAGTTCATCGCAATGACGCCTTTCGCCTCTCGCTTTCCTTTTGAGATCTTTATTGCTCCTCGCTATCACAATCACAGTTTTGCTGAAACAAGCGAGGACATGCTCGACCAATTGGCTATGGTTCTGAAGGAGGTCCTGCTCCGAATCAAAAAGTGTCTTATCGATCCACCCTATAACTTCGTTATCCACACTATTCCCAATGTCAAAGCCAGGCCTAGGCGTGCCACCTATTGGGAAACCCTTGAACTGGATTTCCATTGGCACATTGAACTCATACCCCGCTTGACCCAGGTGGCCGGTTTTGAGTGGGGAACCGGCTTCTATATAAATCCCACAGCGCCGGAAGAAGCGGCGAAATACTTGCGAGAAGTAAAGCTATAACCTGCCTACGGACCGCAGTCGGATATTGACTCCATAGATTTCTGTTTTGAGATCGGGCGGAATTATTTTCAGAAAAGCAGTATAATAAATTTATGAAATTGAGGAGCCTCCCGCACTCCCGGGAAAAGTGCCTGCTTCAATGATTTTCGCCGTTGATGCTCCGAAGATAAACCCGGGATCGCGCTATAATGCCGCTACTCCTGTAAGGGGTTGGGGCCATGGAAATATCAAGTCCACAGAAGCCTCTCTTTGCGGCAGAATCGCTGGAGCGTCGAGTCGCTGAGCTGACGGTCCTTTACGAGGTGAGCCGCGCTCTGCAGAAGTTGTCCGACGAGGAAAAAACGCTCTACACGATTCTCGTCGGGGTCACCCACGGAAGGGGCTTAGGCTTCAACCGAGCCTTTATTCTACTCGTGGATCCCAAAAAGGAATCGCTGCAGGGCCGGCTGGCCATTGGGCCATCGTCAGCGGAGGAGGCTTCGGGGATCTGGCACGATCTGCGCGAAAAGCATCAAACCCTCCGGGAACTCCTCGATTCACTGGTAGAATCAGACATCAAAAAAGACCTCAGGGTGAACGGGATCGTTTCGCAGTTTAGGATTCCTCTCTCCGACGAAGGCAATTCCCTTCTGAAAATAATGCGCTCGCGGGAAGCATGCCTGGCAGTAAACGGCACATTCGAGCCCCACGGTTTTGCAGTCGATCCCGTGCTGCCGGACCTGTTGGGTGTACGCTCTTTTGCGGCGGCCCCACTCTTCCTTGCGGACGAGGATTTGGGACTGCTCCTTGCGGACAACGCCATTACCCAGGCGCCGATCGACCTTCCTAATCTGAGGCTTCTGCAGATCTATGCTCACGAAGCCGGCTCGGCGATCAAAAACATAAGGCTCTACCGGGCGCTGATGGAGAAGATCGCGCTCTGCGAGAGAGCAACGCAGACGCTGCGTGAGAACCAGTATTACCTTCTGCAAGCAGAGCGATTCTCGACGATCGGGAAAATGGCCGCACTGCTGGCGCACGAGATTCGCACGCCTCTGGTCTCCATCGGTGGATTCGCACGAAGGATGCTGCGCGCAACGCCTCCGGATGATCCCAGAAAGGAAGAGATGGATATCATTGTTTCCGAGGTTTCGCGTCTCGAGAGGCTGGTAGATCAGGTGTTGGGATACAGCAAGCTGGCAAAACCCGAGTACAAGCCGACCGACGTTAACAGCCTGGTTCGCAGCGTCCTGCTAATCATGCAGGACGAAATCGAAAAACACTCCGTGCGCGCAGTCCTCGACCTCGATCCCTCGCTCCCCCCTGTCGAAGCAGACGAATCTCAGCTGCGGCAGGCGCTGCTAAACCTAGCCACCAATTCGATCGAGGCCATGCCGTCTGGAGGAGTATTGAGCATCACTACCAGCCTCGATCGGGAATATTTCGAGATCGGCGTTTACGACACGGGAGTCGGGATCACCCAGGAACATTTCGGCAATTTGTTTACACCATTCTTTACTACCAAAGGCACCGGCACCGGACTAGGGCTCGCAGTTGTGTCGCATGTCGCTGACAATCACAATGGCTCGCTGCGTTTTGATAGCAGGCCTAATCAGGGAACTTCATTTCATATGCGTTTGGCGCTGCACCCGGATGTAGCTTCCGCGACGCGTACCCCCCATGCGTCGCGTCCATTCGAGAGGTAACTTTATGAGTACCATTCTTGTTGTTGACGACGACAAAAGTCTGCGGAGGCTTTATCAGGCAGAGTTGGAAGCCGAGGGTTATCGCGTAATTCTTGCGGAAAACGGCCAGCAGGCGGTGAAGCTGGCGGCCAGCGAATCGCCCGACTTGATTGTAATGGATCTAAGGATGCCGGAGATGGACGGACTGGAAGCCATGGCCCGTCTGTTGCAGGACCGCTGCAGTCTTCCGATAATCCTGAATAGTGCCTATTCTTATTTCCAGGAAAACTTTCTCTCCTGGGCAGCCGAAGACTACGTCATCAAGTCCGCCGACCTGCATCCGCTCAAAGAAAAGATACGAGCCGCCCTTCGTGCTCAGCCTCCTAATCAGCTTCTGTC
>Ga0208692_1002164_pt1 | contig 9897 bp, 9 predicted proteins | sample June2015DPH_20_1_3_FD_184721 | JGI IMG/M metagenome (GOLD analysis project Ga0208692, IMG submission 184721) | Peatland microbial communities from SPRUCE experiment site at the Marcell Experimental Forest, Minnesota, USA - June2015DPH_20_100... | ecosystem: Environmental > Terrestrial > Soil >...
ACCGTACTCTCCCGAACCGTTCCAGTTCTCGGTGGGGGAACGAATCATAAACGCAGAATTGGCAAGACATCCGAGCCCAGCGACCCTCCGCTGGTTAACGATTACCCAAGTCATTCGAATTCATGATCGAATGATTCTCACCTTCGGAGGCGAGTTGGGCATTCTCGACGAAGGAAAGATTGCCTCGGCTCTAGACCGCGCCCATCACTCGGAGGTCTATGGAACCGACCCCTTTCCCACCATTCTACACAAGGCGGCTTCGATCATGCACGACATCCTTGTCTACCATCCCTTCGCCGACGGTCAAAAGCGAACCGGCTTGTCGTCCGCGTTCATCTTTCTAGGATTGAATGGATACTCGCTATGGTCTCGCGATCCGCCTGATGAGGTCCACTTCGCCATTCGAGTCGCTAAAGGGGAGTACGAGGTCGATGACATTACTAGGTGGCTCGCGGATAGAGTTGCCCCGCCTTCCGCCCTCGGTGAGAACGAAATCGACCTTCTGATCCGAAGAGTAAAACCGGAAGCTCGCCAATGTCATGTGTGTCATCGATACCTTCGCCTACGCGGCTATCGAGTAAGGTGTCGTAATTGCGCCACGTCTTACAAGGTGCTCATTCGGTTCGGAACAGTCACAACGACGCGAGCTCGACGGCATCAAGTCAAAGCCACTCTGGGTCTCGTACGAGAGCGAATTCCTGAACCACTGACGATCACTCTGGATGCAAAGGAGAGAAGTCTGCTAATGCGGTCGGTACGTGGCGAAGGAGGCTGGAACTCGCTATTACGAAACCTTCAGTCGAAGCTCGACCGCGGGGGACGGATTGATCTCACTCCTACAGAAATCCAGCGGATACGGAACTATTCCGAGCATCACGGTGTTGGCGGGTTTCAATCTCGACTTGCTCCAGTGCTGGAGGGAATCCGACGGGAGGCAGCGCGTGACAAGTAGACAGGGCATCTGCCTATCGATTTGAATAACGGAATCAGTTACTCCCCCATCTCCCGGGGCAGGCGTTCCCACGGCACTTGGGCTCCGGTAGGGTTGGTTGCCTGGAACTCGGCACGAACCTCGCGCTGGGCTTGAAGCGCCGCCTTCGCGAGTCTCACGTAGTACGGGTCAATCTCGAATCCGACAAAATTAACCCCGAGCCTGTCGCAGGCAAGGGCAGTCGAACCCGTGCCTAGGAACGGGTCCAAGACCAAACACGCTTTGGCCATACCATGCAGCCGAATACACATCTCGGGCAGCTTGACGGGGAAAACGCACGGATGAGGTCGTGATTCACGGATGGTCTCGTAAGGTATGAACCACACATTCCCCCGGTCACGCAGGTCCGCTCCTCCCGCTCTCCACCTCGTCACATTGGACTTGTCCTGATAGGGCACTCCTATGCCGAGCTTGTCCAGGTTGACGTCTCCCCGCTTAGTGAAATGAAACACGTATTCGCTAAGCCCATTCACGAACCGGTGGCTGTTCACGGGCTTGTAGTGACCCACCGCTATGTCGCCGTTCATGCCAGGGTAATTCCCAACTTCTTCCATCGATATCGCGATGGATTTCACCCACAGAATCGTGTTCTGTAATACGAAACCCGATTCCCTCACGCGCGAAGCAATTTGGATTGGCCACCACGGATCGGAGGGCTTGTTACCGAGGTTGAGGAAGAATGAACCATCGTTTCTCAACGCTTTTAGACAACTTTTCGCGACCCTGGCGATCCAGTCCAGATAGACCGTGTGGTCACGACCGTCATCATAGGTTCTGTACCTCTTTCCGATGTTGTACGGTGGTGAGGTGACAATGACCGAAACGGAGGACGGCTTCAGGTGGGTCCTGATCCCGTCTATGCAATCCTCGCCGTAGATTTGAATTCGGGCGGATCCCTTCTGTTCTCGGCGCATCGTTCGGGTAGTCCTCTCCTCACTTAACTAATCTAAGTTTGGAGCCACTGGCATCGGAAAACGGTATCCGACGAACCCGCTCATTGACGAGACTCGGCTTCTGGAAGGTGCCCTTCGTTCACAATTCGTTGGCGCAAGACGTTCTATGACCCCCGATCAACGCTCGGGAATGCATGGACAACGCTCCCGTCCATCGCGAACTGCTCCTGCCGACGCCTACCAAGGACCCTCCCGATATCCCGCCTCTCGTCTGGGCCTCGTCGACCCCGTTCTGGCTGGAGATCCACCGAGAAACGGCCGGACGGGTGCGATACTCGCTCGGTTCCAGCTCCGCGTCGGACCTCGAGGCGATGCTCGCCTGCCTCGAGAGCACCCGCCCCCGATTGACGGGAGGTGCGCCGATCGAATGTTCCGCCGCGACACTCGTTCCGGAAGGGGTCTTTGCCCGAGCGGTTCCCGTCCAGAAGCACCACCACCTGCCCATCCAGATCCAACCCAAGGTGGACAGCGCGAGCTTCCTCCTACGGACCCTCGGTTCGCGAACGCTGCGCGACCACGACGTGCTCCTGCAGCTCCTCTTCCGAAGGGTCCGAGGCTGGGAATCGGGCTTCTTCTCGCCCCTCTACGAGACGGTCGCCCAGCGCCAGCACCACCCGCTCCGGTTCGCGATGCACGCGCGGCGCGCCGAGGCGGCCTATCACGTCGAACTCCGGGCCCACGTCACCGGACCTGAGCCAGAGGAGGGCCTGACCGCGCTCGGTGCCTGGCTAGGACAGTGGACAACCACCGGGGGAGTGCCCTGGAGGCGGTGGAAGGTCATCCGCTCCAAGGCGGAGTGGGGATTCCACGCGGCTCTGGCCAACCACGACCTCCGCCGATTCTCGAGCAGGAAGGCCCGTCGGAACGTTTCCGGCACGGAACTCGCGCACCTGCTTAGCATACCTTGGGCGACTCACCACCCCGAATGCTCCTACGCCGGGGCGCCCCGGGGGCAGCCGGCACCAGAACTCGTCCTGCGCCCGTCCTCTTCACCCGACTCCCGCACCGATGCGCGGTTGGTGGTAGGGGTCAGCGGCACTCACCGGGTCGCTCTGCCGCGAGAATGGAACCACGTCGCCATCCTGGGCAGGACCCAGTCGGGAAAGTCGACGCTCGCCCTCAATCTCGTTCTCCAGACGCTGAGAAAGCACCCTGACTCCACCGTCGTCGTGATCGAACCCACCGGGACGCTGGTCGACGGGATCGTGTCGCGTCTTCCCCGCGAGATCGCCTCGGAGACCGTCGAGGTCGACCCTGCCCACGCCACCTTCCAGCAGGGGGACGCGACCATGGTCTCGGTCCCCCTCTCGTTGCTCCTGCCGCCGGAGCGGGCGAACGAGGCGCCTTCCGCCCGCGATCGCTGGTCGGAAGCACTCGCCGGCGACCTTCTCGCCGCCATCCGGAGCGCCTGGGGGGAGGAGAGCATAGGGGGCCGGGCCGAGCTCGTCCTGCGCGCGCTGGTGCAGGGCCTCGCGCTGACGCCCGGCTCGAACCTGGTCGATGCTTACCAGATCCTCTCTTCGAAGCAGGCCCTGCAACGGTTCGTCAAGTCCGCCCCTCCAGGACCATTGCGGGACTTCCTCGAGCACCACCTCCCTCGCCTCGACTACAACTTCACGATGTCGTCGCTCGACAAGGTCGGCAAGATCGCCACCAACTCGCTCCTGCGGATCGCGCTCTGCCAGCGGAGCCACGCGGTCTCGTTCGACCGGCTGCTCGGACACCGGCTGCTCCTCCTGAACCTCTCCAAGGCCACCCTGGGAGCGGACGGCGCGAACTTCCTCGGGGCAATCTACCTCACCCAGCTCTGGGCCGCCGTTCAGCGGAGCGGACGGCCGGACCGGCCGGTCTACCTGGTCCTCGACGAGGTTCACAACTATGCTGTCCCGGCCCTCGCGGACATGCTGAGCGAGGGGGCGAAGTTCGGCCTTCACGTCGTGGCCATCACCCAGTATCTCCACCGGGTGGCACCGAGGATGCGGGCCGCCCTCCTTGGGAACGTCGACGTCTGGCTCCTCTTCTCCCTCGGGACGGAGGACATGGACGACGCGTGGAAGATCGTCAACGGGGAGACCCACGGCTGGCTGCCCCAGGACCTCGTGGACGGGCTCCGGCCCTTTGAGGTCGCGATGGCCGTGTCGGGCGACCTTCTGAAGCTGCAGACGCGCCCCAGCCCTCCTCCAGACCTGCAGGCGAACGACCTGCGGGACGTCGTGACGGCAAGCTCGCGAAGATACGCGCAGCCGGAGGACTCGGAGGCTTCCCCCTGGCTCGTGGGTCAGGTGGAGGCCGAGGGGCTGCTGAAGGCTCTCTCCACGCAGCCCAGGACCCGCGAGGAGCTGGCGAACGACACGCCTTTGCCAGGTGATCGGCTCGATGGCGCGATCGCGTGGTCCGTGGCCGCCGGGGACATCGAAAGAGACCTGACAGACGGAAGATTCCGCCTGACCGCCCGGGGTAACGTCCACCTCAAGGTGCTTCAGGCTCGCCGGAACGAAGGCGAGGAGCACGTCGAGACGGTCACCGACTTCGCGATGTTTCTCGCGGCTCGCGGGATCGCTATGGATGTCCCGGAGCAGGTCGCGGGGATCCTCCTCCCAGACGGACAGTTCCGGTGGGGAGGGTCCACCTACAATGTCGAGGTTGAGTGTTCGACCCTCGCCAAGGCCACGGGTCAGCTGATCCGGAACGTCAAGAAGGCCCGACAGGCGGGACTCCGGGTGCTGATTGTTCTCCCTGAGCGATCCTCGGTTCCGCGAACCCTGGCGTTGCTGGATGAGGCCTTCCCGGGCATGCGTCTCTGGCCTGACGGGGTCGGGCTCGTCTGGAAGGATGGAGACGCGGGGTTCCACGCTCATCGGGTCCCGGAGACCGAGGTCTGGCCGTTCTTAGAACTAGGAACCGGATTTGGGCCCGCAACCGAAGATGAGGGGGAGCAGCCGCCTTCTCTGTCGGAGGTCGATTCCCCAATCGCAGCGACTGACCCCCTGATAGAACAGGCAAAGCGGGTTGTCCGTGGGTTGATCTCGGGCGGCATTCGGGAAGCGACCGTCAGCGAGATCCTCCGTAGACTCCCTCCATCCGAGAATGGACCGTACTCGGAGAGGCGAATTGGAACGGTTCTGGGGGCCCTGGGCGTGAAGAGCAGGAGGATCTGGGTGGGCGAGTCGCGTCCGCATCTTTACGACTTGTCTTCCTTTGACGACACCGCAGGACTGAGTAGCTCGGCCGGCGGACCGGACCGACCCTCCGGACCGACTCGGGACGCGGGGCCAGACGGCCCAGTCGACCGGTCCGGGAAGGAGGCAGGCGCCACTGACGAGAGTACCGACACCCGGACCGATGGTCGGTCCGGACCGACTGATTAGGGAAAGGGGGTTTTGGAAGGCATCATGCCACTCGGTCCGGAGCGGAATCCAACCATGGTGATCATCGCACCACCAACCGTGATCCCGATTCCGATGACCATGAGCGCGAGGAAACTCTCCAACGTTGACCCGGAACTTGGAGGAACGCAGGTCGGGTTCGCGAGGCAGGCGTCGAAGGCGGCGAACCACTCACCCGCCAAGAGCAGAACCGAAAGGCCGATCGTCACCAGGATGGCGCCGCTCCAGACGATCCGCGAACTCGTCCCCGATGGATGATCTTTCGAGATGCCCTCTCGCATCTTTCTCCCTCGCAAGGAGAGGGAGAAAGGGCGAGACGGCGATTTGGCGAACCTTACCCGCGGCGATAAAACGCGACGATCGCACCTGATGGCACGAGCAAGATACCGACCACGAAAGTCAGGAGGGGGAACGCGGTCCACGAGTAGTGCCCCGTACAAGGAGGAGTGGGGGGCGGCGGTCCTGTCCCGTTGTAAGTCGACGCTGGACAATTCTGGTAGGCGGTCAGGAGTGCAACCACGATCAACACGACGCCCGCGACCGCGAGAAGCGCCCCGACCAGCTTCCGATTCACGAGTATCATGAGCGCGAATCTCAGCTTACCCGTGGCGGTCCGTTCTGCACCGCGGGAGGGGCCCACGAGCGAAGCGAGTGGGAGGGACCCGCGGACCAGCAAAGACGAATCGGCTATCGACTTTCTTAAGCCCGATCGACGCATGATGTACATGTCCGTCTAAGAGCATGCTGGCCAAGCGGCGACGGATACTCGCCATTGGCATTGCCGTGGGAGTCGCGGTCGCGATTTTTCTGTTCTTGGTTCTGGTGCCGGTGCCCCACTCGTTCTCGATGAACGGTGTGGCAATCTCAGACGCCTACCGGTCTTGCACGGGAATCGGCATAGCCCAGGGAGGCGCGGTAAGCTTCCACTGGTCCGCTCCTTCAGCGATAGTCTTCTTCGTGGTGAGTTGTTCGGCCAATCAGGTCGCCTATGAAGGCAACGGGACTAGCGGGTCCGGAACTTTCGTCTCGTTGGGCGGAACCTACATGTTCGGAGCCGGCTGCACGGTAGCAGCCTGCGTCCTGGCGAACGTTTCGGGAACTTACTTCGGCCCCCTCCTGACCCTCTGAAGGGGCGGAGCGAGCGGGGAGGACCCGCAAGAGTCAGCGGGTCTGGCCTTGCTCCCGCTCCCGCCGTATCGTGTGGTAGATTGCTCGCGAAGGGGCGAACCAATGGGTCGGCGGGCCAACGGAATCCGTCAGCCCGTGTAACTTGGCCTGAGCAATCAGAGCCTCGAAAGCCTCCCGCGTAAGCGCGGATTGGATTCCGCCGGCGACCACGAAGAACTGAATCGTTGTCGAGAGCATCCGCTGATCGACGTTTCTCAGATCCTGGAGCTCCAATTCGAACGAAGGGTCGTTCCAGTTCAGCCGAATCGGGTTGCGATCGGGGAGCTCGAACTCGATTCCGTTGGAATCAATCGATATCGATTGAGCGCCCCGGCGCTTGCGAGATAGGCCGCGGATCGCAATGACGAGAATCCATGTCAGGCCCCCAGTGAAAAGTATTAGGAAGAACCACTGGTCGCCCGTGAGCGATCCGTTGATGGCCCTCGGAATGTCGTCGAGTAGAACATAAACGATAAGACCCAAGCAGAAAGCCGTGAAGGCCACGGCTACCGATCGATCTCGCCGCTTGGGCCGGTCCAGAGTCTCATTGATGGACCTTACGTCGAAGTACTGAGTCGGTGGAGGACCGCTCATCCAAGCACACCCCATTCAGAACTCTGCCTTCAAGTCGACGGCGACTCAGCCGCTCCGTCGGTTGCACTCAACGGGACCCCGTGGCGGAACTGGGCCTCCGTTATGCCGAACCGCGTGTAGAATCTCGCCGCCTTTTGCCAGTCGCGGACTAGGGTTTCGGCGAGCCCGGGCGTGGTGGAAACGACCGCGCGTGCGAGCTTGACGCGTGAGCGAACTTCGCGGAGTCGCCGCTCCGCCTCCTTCTCATCGGCTTCGCGGGAATCGTCAGGCAGCCCACTGGTGGTTTCCAGGATAGAGAACCTCCGCGTCGGGGTCGCGATTAGTTCATCCTCCGCGTCCTCGTTATCGTCCGGGCCGCCGAACGCGACCCTCGATTCGAACCGCGTCCGGGTCGCGCCACATCACGCCCGTCGCGCGCGAGCGTCTCGGCCCGGCCCGGGAGGGTCGCGACCACCGCCCACGCCGCCTTCACGCGGGCGGGCAGGACTGCGAACTCAATGTAAGTCCGGTCGCGTTCTCCGTCGGTTGCGAAGAAACGACGGAACGAAGATGAGAAGGCTCAACGCGAGCAGGATAGACCCTGTCACGAGAAACGTATCTGGTAACATGTAGTAGTTTGGCGCGATGGGGCAGGGCGAGAAAGGCGCGCAGGACCACGGGGGAGAGGCGTACAGCCAGAGGCCGAGCGCGATCATCGCGGCGCCAAATACCGCGAAGGGTATCGCGACAAACACGACGAGACTCTCGTTTCTCCTCAGCAGCATAGGAGGCAACTGGGGGTAATCCGCGCGGTCAGTTATCAAGTTCTGTCCGAAATGACGTCCGGTGCGGGGTCCATCTCCTCGCTAGAGGGGCAAGGAACTCCACGCCGAAACTGTGCTTCGGTGACCCCGAACCTCGCGTAGAAGCGAGCCGCCTTGATCCAGTCGCGCCGGAGAACCTCCTCCGCGCCTGGCGTGCGGGCGATTGCGGCCCGGGCCGCCTTGACGCGCCCGCGTAGGTCACTCAGCCTCCGCTCCGCGGCGCGCTCGTCCGCCTCCCGCGAGTCTTCGGGCAGGCCGCTCGTGATCTCGAGAAGGGTGAACTGCCGTGAAGGGGTCGCGACCCCCACCGCGTCCTCGTCCGGGCCGCCGAACGCAACCCGCGACTCGAACCGCGTGCGCGAGTAGTCGCCGAAGCGGGGACTCGGGAACTGACGAGTGGTCGGGGCGGCAGAGCGAGCCGGCTCAGGGCTCGATTTGGGCCCGCGGATTGCGGGCAGATCGGAGAACGGGTTCGCGGCGTCTATTGCGGAGGCGCTCCGCGCGCTCATCGCGGTCATCGACACGGAGTGAGCGCGGAGGCCGCCCGAGGAACGATTCGAGCGACGAGGGCGGCCGTGCCCCCATTATCCTCGCCGAGCGAAGCGAGGGAACGCCCGCGCGCGAAGTGCGCGGGCGCGAGGTTAATGTGGGACCCGCGCGGTCGAGGGGGGACCGCGATGAGCGCGCGAGGCCGCGCGAAGAGTCGGCACGACCTCGCTTGAGCGACCCGGTCGCTCAACTGATGTGACAACGATGACTAGTCTTTGGCGGCCATGTCGAGCCAACCCACTACCGCGGCGCCGGAGGGTGCCCGGAAGACCTCATTCTTTACTATCGTGGTGGCGGCATTCCTTATCGCGTCCGGTTGCGCGGCCGTTGTGTTCGCCTCGGGTGTTGGAAACCAAGGATCCTCGACTGCGCCACCGCCTCTCTCGATATTGTCCTTCGTGTCCAGTGGGGGACTCCCGGCATTCATGAACTTAACCATGCACAGTTCCGCCACTGTTCCGATTATCAACGTGACGGCTCAGGTTCTAGTTGGCTGCGGTGAGTGCGCCTTCGTATGGGTCAGCATGTACCTGCGCTCGCCGCCGAACATAACACTCGCGTCTCCCCTCCTACCGGGGCAACCGGTTTCATTCGTCATCGTCACGGGGGGAAACAGCGCTCTCCGGTTCGGTTGCAACGAGAGTTATTCCTTCACGATTTCCGGATTCCTTTACCCGACCAGCTCTTACCCGAATCCGGGTCCTCCGTTCGCGCTCATTTCGAGTCAAGTGCTTACCTGTCCTTAGTACGATCCGTGGGAGTTCGCGCACCCACCTTGCGCTGCCCTTGATCAGACTCGAAGTCGCGCCGGCTCAGGCTTCACGAAGGACGCGCGCGGCCGAGTCGGGGAGGCTTACCCGCCTCCGCGAGCGGGCGAATCCGCGGGGTTCGTCCAGAGACGGGACCGCAATCAGCGCGCGGGACGAGGAACGACCGCGAGGAGCGCGCGCGTTCGCGCGAGAACCGGACGCGAACAGCGGGCGTCGCGAACCCCCAATCCTTCCACGCGCCGTGGCCTCTCCGTTAGGTTAATGGCTCGACTGACCTTTCGAGGTTCGGGGTCGCGAGATGCCTGACGAGCCTCCGTGGAAGTGGGTCGAAGGCGATCGCGTTCGAGCAGCCCAGTTCCGGATATTCTTCGGGGTCCTCATGGGGTACAGCGTTCTGGTGGTCATCGTTCTGACCCTGGAGTTCCTGGTGACCGTCGGCGGCTGGTCGGGTCCGACGATTCCCCCTTGGGCAGGGCTCGCGCTCCTTCTGCCGTGGGCCGCCGGACTGTTCTTGTGGGCGTTCGGGGTAATTTCGAGGCGATTTCCTATCGTCGGTCGATTGGGGATCTCTCCTGTCGGCCTTCGTCTGATGATCCCGCCGCGTGGACTGACCGTGAGGTGGCCGGCGGTCCTCCGGGTCGGTCCCGACTTTGTCGACGTGATACCGGGCCTCCGGGTGGTGCG